>Ga0182030_10028176_pt1 | contig 10053 bp, 8 predicted proteins | sample 812S3MmetaG_FD_121299 | JGI IMG/M metagenome (GOLD analysis project Ga0182030, IMG submission 121299) | Permafrost microbial communities from Stordalen Mire, Sweden - 812S3M metaG (Illumina Assembly) | ecosystem: Environmental > Terrestrial > Soil > Wetlands > Permafrost | place: Sweden... | reverse complement strand
TGCTGGAGCCGGGTTCGGCTGCCTCTGCCGAGGGGATGACGCCACCCTCGCGCCGACCGCCGTCCAGGAAGTGGTGCGCTAGTTCCTCGCCCGCGACCACGCCTGCGCCGACCGCCAGGCCGGAGGCGAGACCGCCCGCGATGCCGGAGCCCAGTCCGCCGCCCATGGGCGCGGGGCCGTAGCCGGGGCCAGGGGCGCCATAGCCGGGACCGTATCCGCCAGGCGCACCGCCCATTCCAGGGCCGGCACCGGCGGCAGGATATTGGTTATAAGCAGGCCGCCGGCGGAACAGCATCACCAGGACTGCCGCGACCACCGCGAGAATGAGCACCGTGCCCCAGGGGAAGTGGGGTGCGGATCGCGTCGGAACGGAGACGATTTGGTTGCCGAGCGGGCGTGCGCTCATGCCCAGCTGCGCTTTCAGCTCTTGAACCGATCGCGGGCTGAAGGATGTCAGACCGGGGTTCAAGCGCTCGGCCGTACCGAGTTCGGCGCGCGCCAGCGAGGGCTTGCCTTCTTTCGCGTACAACTCGGCTTGCACGTAGTGCGCCTTGGCGCTGGTTGGATGATCCGCCAGCACCTGCGTAATCATTTGCTGTGCCTGATCGAGATGGCCGCCCGCGGCCGCATCGTAGATTTGATTCATTGTCGGATCAGCAGCTTGCGCGAAGCCGGGCGAGGCGAACGCAAAGGTGACGCCCATGCCCAGTGCCGCGCTAAGAATTAATTTCCGCATAGCAAGCCCCCAATAGGTCGAATTGACCATTAATGGTTTAGATATGGGCGTCCTGGCGAAGTTCAACGGCCCGCGTTGGCTTGATGGGGTGCGGATGCGAGGCGCGCGGCGCGGACGCCTAGATGACGCCGCGGCGCTTTTGATCCAGCTCGATAGATTCAAACAGCGCCTGGAAATTTCCTTCCCCGAAGCCGTCGTTGCCTTTGCGTTGAATGATTTCGAAGAAGATGGGGCCAATGGCATTCTTGGTGAATATCTGCAGGAGGACGCCGTTCTTGGCACTGCCGTCGATGAGAATCCCGCGGCGCTGAAGCTCAGCCACGGCTTCGTGGTGGCCCGCGACGCGGCCATCGACGCCTTCATAGTAGGTCGCAGGCGTCTCTTGAAACTCGATGCCCCGGCTGCGCAAGGCGTCCACGGTTTTGTAAATATCCTCTGAGCCTAGGGCGATGTGCTGGATGCCTTCGCCTTTGTACTCGTTCAAGTATTCCTCGATCTGGCTTTTGTCGTCCTGGCTCTCATTGATGGGGATGCGAATTTTCCCGCAGGGCGAGGTGAGCGCGCGCGAGAACAGGCCGGTTTCTTTGCCCTCGATGCTGAAGTAGCGAATTTCCCTGAAATTAAACAGTTTTTCGTAAAAGCCGGCCCATACATTCATGTTGCCGCGCCGTACGTTGTGCGTGAGATGATCGATGCGGATCAGGCCAACCGGCGCCGGCGGACGCTCCGCCCCTACCGGTACGAAGTCGACATCGTAGATGGTGCGCTCGCCATATCGATCGACCAGATAAATGAGACTGCCGCCGATGCCCTGGATCGAAGGAATATTGAGTTCCATCGGGCCCGCGGTGGCCGGTCCCGGTTTCGCACCCAGGTCAAGGGCGCGCGCATAGGCCAATCGTGCATCGGCGAGGCGAAACGCCATGGCGCAGGCGCAGGGCCCGTGTGCACGCGCGAACTTCTGCGCGAAACTGTCATGTTCGGCATTGATGATGAAATTGATATCGCCTTGATTGTGCAGGGTGACGTTCTTGGAGCGGTGACGCGCGACAGCCGGCAGTCCCATGCTTTCGAACAGCCGGCGCAGCAGTTCAGGATCGGGCGCGGCGTACTCGACGAATTCGAATCCGTCGGTGCGCATGGGGTTGGTGATGCTGAGTTCGGCGTTCACGGCGAGACGACGGCCTTGCCTCGCGCGGAAATGGCGGTGCCGAACACATAGTCCCAGAGCGGCGTGGTGACGCCGAAGTTGCCGCGTTTCGGCGAGTGGTGATGGCGCATGTGCCAGGCGCGAAGCCCGCTGAAATAAGCCGACGACGGCTTGCGGGTGTGATGATGAATGACGTGATGCACGTAGCCGTACCACCAGTAGCCGACCATCACGCCCACGGTCATTCCGTTCGCCACGTTGAAGGAGGTAAACCACCATAATGGCAGCAAAATCACCCCGAGCCACACGGTGACGCTTATCCAGGAGGGCGTTCCAATGAGGTCCAGCGGCGCGCCATGGTGCAGGCTATGCATGGGCGAGAAGACCGGCATGCGATGCAGGGCGATCCGGTGCAGCGCGTATTCCAGCAATGTCCACAGGATCAGCCCGGCCACGCAGGCGGCCAACCAATCCCGGCCGCTCTGCCCGCTAAAATAGCTGAAATTGACCGCAGCCAGCCCTATCACCACGATGGGATAAACCACGAAATCGGAGTAGTAGCTGAATTTGCTGAGTTGCATCGTTGCCCCTCGCTCTTATGGAATAGGCTATTTGACCACGAACCCGGTCAAATGTTAGCGGAAGAATGCATTCCTCGCACGGCCTTCTAGCCTTCGGCGCTTGGTAGACTTTTCAAGTATGCGAAAAACCCTGGTAATCGTAGGCGCCGGTTTCTCCGGCACGGTACTCACCGCCAACCTGATGCGCCGGCCGCCGCCGCACGGCGCCGATATCGTGCTGATCGAGCGCGACAGCGTCATGGGCCGCGGCGTGGCGTACGCCACGGGCGATTTCCCCTATCTTCTGAATGTACCGGCGGGGAGGCTGTCGGCCGATTCCCGGGATCCGCTGCAATTCCTGCGCTACGCGCAAGCTCGATTGCCGAACGTCGATGCCGAGGATTTCCTGCCCCGTTCCCTGTACGGCGATTACCTGCAGGATATGCTGCTGCGGGCCGAGCGTGAGGCGCCCGCCAATATTCGGCTGGTGCGCGTATTCGGCGAGGTAATCGGCTTGCAGCGGCTGACGGGCAGCGCGCCGCTGGCGGCGCAGCTCGCGGACCGTGCACCCATCGCGGCGGATATCGTGGTTTTGGCACTGGGCAATCCGCCTGCGCCGTTGCCGCCGTGGGCCGCCGAGCTGGGCGGACACAGCGCGTTTCGGCAGGATCCGCGGGACCTGCCCAATACATTGGCTGCGGAGCATGCGGTGCTGATCGTCGGCAATGGATTGACCATGGCGGATGCTGCCGCGGCGTTGAGCCGGCACGCCGATCGAATCCCGACCCTGCACACGATTTCGCGGCGCGGCTTGATCCCTAAACCGCAGACCGTGTTTCATGCGCATGCCATGCGAGGAAGCGGCGAGGCGCTGCTGGAAAACACGCACTCCTTGAGGAAACTGCTGCGCGCCTGCCGCGCCGTGGCGCGTGAGGTCGAGAAGCTGGGGGGCGATTGGCGCGAGGCCGTGGCCTTCATTCGAAATCTGGTCCCGGCACTTTGGCGGCAGCTTCCCGAAGCCGAGCGCCGGCGCTTCGTACGGCACCTGCACGTGCACTGGGACATATACCGGCACCGGCTGCCCCCGCAGTTGATGGCGCGCATCGAAACTCTTCGCCGCAGCGGCAAACTGCGGATCATGGCCGGACGAATTCAACACATCGTTGCCCGCGACCATCAATTGCAGGTGTCGTGGCGGCCCCGGGGCAGCGATACGGCCTCCACGCTGACCGTGGATCTGGTCGTGAATGCAACCGGACCTAACTATGCCATCAAGCGATCGGCGGACCCGCTGTTCGTTTCGCTGCGCGAGTCGGGCTTGGTGTGTGCGGATGCCTTGGATTTCGGGATTTGCACCGGCCGCTTCGGCGCCTGCGTGGATGCGCAGGGCCGCTTGAGCCAACATCTCTATTATCTGGGACCCATGCTGCGGGCGGATCATTTGGAAGCGACCGCGGCCGCGGAACTTCGCGATCATGCGGAGAAGCTCGCCGAGCATCTGGTCAGCGAGCGCCTCTAAATCAGTTTGGCGATACCTGAGAGCAGGCGCTCGAGATCCTCGCGTGCGCTGTACATCGACACGCCGGTGCGCAGCAGGCCGCCGCGATCACTGAGCCCCAACACTTCCACGGCGCGTGCCGCATAGAAGTTTCCGTCCCAGACGCAGATGCCTTCCTTGCCGAGCGCCGCCGCGGCATCGCCCGCGGTGGTTTTATCCAGCGTGATCGATACGGTGGGTGCGCGCGCTCGCGCGCCGAAATCCGGTCCCCAAACGCGCACGCCGGGAATCTCGCGAACCGCGTCGTGATAGAACCGGGCGAGCCCGTGCTCGTAGGCGGAAATGCCGCTCATGGCATCGACCACGCGCTCTCTTAAAGTCGCGCCGCTGCCCCAACCGGCGAGGTACTCCACCGCGGCTCGCAGACCGTCGATGGCGGCGTGATTCAGCGTGCCGGTCTCGATGCGATAGGGGGCGGCCGGATCCTGCACGCTCAAGCGGTCCGTCGGCAATCGATCGAGCGCTCCCGGCCGCGAATACAGCACGCCGACATGCGGCCCGTAAAACTTGTACCCCGAGCACAGCAGGAAATCCATGCCGAGGGTCTTCACGTCGAGCGGAAAATGCGGCGCATAGTGCACGGCGTCCACCACCAGCAGGGCGCCGACAGCATGGGTGAGCCGGCGCGCGAGTGCGATGTCATTGACGGTGCCGAGCGCGTTGGACGAGGCCCCCACGGCAAATACCTTGGTGCGCGGCGTGATCTTGGCGGCCATATCCTCCAAGTCCAGCAGCCCCGATGGCAGCAGGCGCACTTCTTGAATCGTGGTGCCGTGTTCCTGCAAACGCAGCCACGGGCCGCGATTGGCCTCGTGATCGAGCTGGGTGATGAGAATTTCATCGCCCTTGTTCAAGGTACGGCCGATGGCGGCGCTTAAGGAGTAGTTGAGCGTGGTCATGTTCTGGCCGAATGAGATGCAAGCGGGTGCCTCGGCGCCCAGAAAATCCGCCAGCACGGCGCGCGCCAGGTCCATTCGCCGATCGACTTCTTGCGAGGGTGCAAATTTGCCGTGGGTGTTGACGTTGCAGGCGGCGTAGAAATCGCCCATGGTATCGATCACGATGCGCGGGACTTGGCTGCCGCCGGGCCCATCGAGATACGCCAGATTCAATCCTTGGTGCGCGCGCGAGAGCGCGGGGAAGTCTTTGCGGCAGCGAAGAGAGTGTTCTGCTGTGAATGCCATTGTAAAGTATGCGAGCGCGCGGCGTGCGTGGCAAGAAGAGAAAAGTATCGAACTCATGAAATTTTCGCCGCTGGTGGATCGGGTCAAGGGCGAGAGCGTGGCGGCGTGGACTATTCACTACGAGGCGCGCGAAGCTGAAGTGAGAGGCGAGGACGTGATCGTGCTGAGCATCGGGGATCCGGCCTTGGAGACGCCGGCACCGGTGCTCGAGCGGGCGATTGAAACCTTACGCGACGGCGACATTCGCTACACGCCGGCGGCCGGCCGGCGGGTGTTGCGCGAGGCGATCGCGCAGGCGCACGCGCGGCGCACCGGCCAGACGGTGGATGCGGACAATGTGATTTTTCTCTCGGGGGCGCAGAACTCGTTGTTTGCGGCGTCGCTGTGTATCGCGGGACCCGGCGATGAGGTGCTTGCGCTGGAGCCTTTATATCCGAGTTATCCGGCCACGATCAGAGCGTCGGGCGCGACTCTGGTGCGCGTGCCCGCGCCGGCCTCGGGCGGTTTTCGCCCGGATTTGAACAAGCTCGAAGCGGCGATCACGGCGCAGACCCGTGCGCTGTTTTTCGCCACGCCGAACAATCCGAGCGGGGTGATATTGAACGAGAAAGAGTTAGCCGTCATCGATGAGCTGGCGCGGCGGCATTCGCTGTGGATCGTGGTGGACGAGGTGTATGCAGGGCTCGCGCCCGGCGGGCGCGTCCCCGGTCTCGCGGCCGCCCTGCCCGAGCAAGTCGTGACCGTCAGCAGCCTGTCCAAGTCGCATTCCCTGCCGGGCTTGAGGGCCGGATGGATGGTGGGGCCGAAGGAACTCATCAAGCACGCGGAGTCTCTCTCCATGTGCATGCTGTTCGGTCTGCCGGGTTTCATCCAAGAGGCGGCCGTGACCGCATTGCAAGGATCGGACGCGCCGGAACTGCGGGTTCGCGAGCTGTGCACGGCGCGGCGCGATATGCTGCTCCAAGGACTCGAGGGCGTGCGCGGACTGCGCTGCTGTGTTCCGGACGCCGGCATGTTCACGTTGATCGACGTGCGCGACACCGGTCTTTCGGGCTACGATTTCATGAGCGGACTGTTTAGGTCCGAACGCGTTTCAGTACTCGACGGCGGCGCCTTTGGCGAAGAAACTCGTGGGTTCGTGCGGCTATGCTTCGCCACGGACGAGGCCACTTTGCGCGAAGCGATGCTGCGTATCCGCCGCTTTGTCGGCACATTGGCGAGGTAGTTGTGAGCAAATCAACGGCAGACTTTGGAATCATCGTGCGAACGGCGGGCGGTCCCGAGGCGCTCGAGTGGAGCGAATTGGAGACGGCGGCGCCCAACCTAGGCGAAGTGCGCCTCGTGCAGCATGCCATCGGCGTCAATTTCATCGACACCTACTTTCGCAAAGGCGCTTATCCCTGGCCGACGACGCCGCTGATCCCCGGCGGCGAGGCGGCGGGAGTCATCGATGCGGTGGGCGAAGGAGTGGATTTCAAGGTGGGCGATCGCGTGGCCTACACGCTGCCGACCGGCGCGTATCGCACGCGGCGCGTGGTGCCCGCCGATCGGCTGGTCAAATTGCCGGACGCAATCGCATTCGACGTGGCGGCTTCCATGATGCTGAAGGGTATGACTACTCAGTTTTTGCTGACTTCCTGCTATGCGGTCAAAGCGAGCGACACCGTGCTGGTTCATGCCGCCGCCGGCGGGGTTGGCCTGCTCATGGGCCAGTGGCTGAAATCCTTGGGCGCCACAGCCATCGGCACGGTGGGATCGGCGGACAAGATGGCCATCGCCAAGGCGAACGGCTACTCGCATGTCATCGATTACCGCGCGGAAGATTTCGCCGCGCGCGTGAAGGAAATCACCGGCGGCAAGGGCTGCGATGTGGTGTACGATTCGGTGGCCAACGATACTTGGCGCGGATCGCTGAAGTGCCTGCGCAGGCGCGGACTGTTCGTGTGCTTCGGGCAATCCTCGGGGCCCATCACCGACTTTAAATTCTCCGATCTCCAGTCCGGCGGATCGCTGTATGCCAGCAGGCCGACGCTGTTCGACTACATCAAGACCGGCGATGAACTGCAGATGCGGGCCGCCGATCTATTTGCGAAGGTCGCCTCGGGGGCGGTGAAGGCCCACATCGGCGAGCGGCGGCCGCTGCGCGATGCCGCGGACGCGCACCGCGATATCGAAGCGAGGCGCACGACGGGGTCGACGGTATTGCTGGCTTAAATCCCCAACGGCAGTGCCGTCGATTCTTTGATGACGGTGACGGCGACCGATGAATTCACCGATCGCACGCAGGGAATGCGCGACAGGTAGTCGAGATAGAACGCCTCGTAGGCCTTGATGTTCTTGGTGACGATCTTCAAGAGAAAATCCCACTCGCCCGTGAGGGTGTAGCACTCGAGTACTTCGGCGCGATCGCGAATCGCCGCCTCGAATTCGGCGAGGGCATCACGGCCGGTCGTGGCCAACTTGACGTGCGCGAATATGGTGACATCGAGGCCCAGCGCATTTCTGTCCAGAAGCGCGACCCGTGCCTTGATCACGCCGTTCTGTTCGAGTTGTTGAATGCGCCGCCAGCACGTCGTCGTCGATAGTTTGGTTTGCGCGGCTACCTCGGCAACCGATAACGCCCCGTGCCGCTGTAGAATGTCGAGCAGGCGCAAATCCAGTCGATCGATGGCGTGACGGTTGTTTTGTTCCACAGAAAACCTATTTTTGGAATGAATATACCGGATTATTAGGCTCAGCCCTAATGATTGCAACATTAGTGGGGGCGGGGACGTAAATTATGGGGATGAGCTACAAGTCGCGACTGCATCTACCCAGCGTGCCCGCGCGCCCAGGCGAGAAACCGGACTTCAGTTACGTGCAGCTTTCACCCGCAGGCGCGGTACCCCGGCCTGAGGTGAATGCGCGCGCCCGGGACATGAGTTCCTTGTCGGTCGAGTTGGTGCGCGTGCTCGATGACAACGGCGACGCAGTGGGTCCCTGGCATCCGCATCTCGACGCAAGCGACTTGCAGGTGGGCCTGCGGCACATGCTGCTGACTCGCACTTACGATGATCGCATGCAGCGCATGCAGCGCGGCGGCAAGATCTCGTTTTATATTCGCTCGCTGGGAGAGGAAGCCGTGTCGGTCGCGCAAGGCATGGCGCTGCGTCCCAGCGACATGTTATTCCCTGGGTACCGCAATCAGGGTTTGCAGGTCGTGCGCGGCATTCCGTTGGTCGACCTGATGTGTCAGCTGTTGTCCAACACCCGGGACATGTGCAAAGGCCGCCAGCTGCCGGTGATGTATCACTCGCGGGCGAACAATCTTTTTTCCATCTCCGGCAACTTAGCGACGCAATTTCCTCAAGCCGTGGGCTGGGCCATGGCGGCGGCCATCAAGGGCGAGGACAATTTGGCCGCGACCTGGATCGGCGAGGGCAGCAGCGCCGAGGCGGATTTTCATCAGGCCCTGCTGTTCGCGTCTGTGTACCAAGCGCCTGTGATCCTCAATGTGGTCAACAATCAGTGGGCGATCTCCACGTTTCAGGGTTATGCCGGCGGCGAGCAGCGATCATTCGCCGCGCGCGGGCCGGGCTACGGCATGGCGGGCATCCGTGTGGACGGCAACGATTTTCTGGCGGTTTATGCGGTAACACAGTGGGCCGCTGAACGCGCGCGCACCGGCGGCGGTCCGACACTGATTGAACTCGTGACATATCGAGGCGCCGCACACTCCACCAGCGATGATCCCGCACGCTACCGCGCCAAAGACGATGCGGAACACTGGCCCCTGGGAGATCCCATCCAGCGCTTAAAGGCGCACTTGATCAAAATCGGCGAGTGGTCGGAGGCGCGGCACCAGGCCATGGCCGCCGAGCTGGAAGCGCTGGTCGCGGCGAGCTGGAAGGAGGCGGTTGCCTTCGGCACCATGACCGAGGGCCCGCGGTTGAATGCCGACCTGATGTTCGAGGACGTATTCAAGGAGATGCCGCGGAATTTGCAGCGGCAGCAGGCCTTGATGCGCAAGGAACGGAACTCTTAGGTCATGGCGAACATGAACATGATTCAGGCGTTGAACTCCGCCATGGACATCATGCTCGGCAAGGACCCGTCGGTGGTGCTGATGGGCGAGGACATCGGCTATTTCGGCGGCGTATTCCGCGCCACCGAAGGGTTGCAGCGCAAGTACGGCGAGCACCGCGTGATCGACACGCCGATCGCCGAAGGCGGCATCGTGGCAACCGCCATCGGCATGAGCGTGAACGGGCTGCGCCCCGTCGCGGAGATTCAATTCGCAGACTACATCTATCCCGGGTTCGATCAGATCGTCAGCGAGCTGGCCCGCATCCGCTATCGCAGCGCCGGCGATTTCTTCGCTCCGGTCACCATCCGTACGCCCTGCGGCGGGGGCATCCGCGGCGGCCAGACGCATTCGCAAAGTCCCGAGAGTATATTCACGCATGTCAGCGGTATTAAGGTCGTCATGCCTTCGAATCCCTTCGACGCCAAAGGCCTGTTGATCACCTGCATCGAGGATGACGATCCTGTCGTGTTCTTCGAACCGAAGCGCTTGTACAACGGCCCCTTCGACGGCGATCCCAACAAGCCGGCTGTGCCGTGGAGCACGCACCCCAAGGGTCAAGTCGACGAGGGCTATTACAAAGTACCGTTGGGCAAGGCGGATATCGTGCGCGCCGGCGCGGCGGTCACCATCATCACTTACGGCACCATGGTGCACGTCGCGGTTGCCGCTGCTGCCGCGATGAACGTGGATGCGGAGATCATCGATCTGCGCTCGCTGGTGCCGCTGGATGTCGACACCATTTGCACGTCCGTCAAGAAGACCGGCCGATGCGTCGTCGCGCATGAGGCAACTCGCTTCT
>Ga0182030_10028175_pt1 | contig 10053 bp, 9 predicted proteins | sample 812S3MmetaG_FD_121299 | JGI IMG/M metagenome (GOLD analysis project Ga0182030, IMG submission 121299) | Permafrost microbial communities from Stordalen Mire, Sweden - 812S3M metaG (Illumina Assembly) | ecosystem: Environmental > Terrestrial > Soil > Wetlands > Permafrost | place: Sweden... | reverse complement strand
CGGGCATTTTGGCTGGCCATTCGCCAATGCGAAACGTGGGCAACTACACCAGCTTCTGGAACATTCAATCTGAATCCGTCGATTCGGTGTCCCCAGAAGTATGCCGCCGTTATGCGCGATATTCCGTTTGAGAAGAGAATTCTTGGGTTGAAGGTAGCATTGAAAAGACTCTTATTTAGTAGCGTGCTTGTCACGGCTTTTCTATTTGAGAGATACCTCCCAGTGCTTTTAAGCCGACGCAAGGACGTTCTTTCGAGCAGTGGAAAAATGCCTTCGGATGCTTCGGATGAATGATCAAATTCGTGATCATTGCTTTCGTTCAAACTACACATAATTCCAACCTCTGCTTTAGCTAGACACGAAAATAACTCGTGCATTCACCCAGATCTCCATCATGCACCCTTTGCTAAATCCCAGCCATCCGGAAAAACCCATGCAACACTATGGATAGCGCTATACGTGGGGTGCTCAGATAGAGCTCTGCTCATCACCAGCCGCTACGAAACCAGAGCTTCAAAGCAGCTGCGACGGATGCGCGAACCATTTCTTTAAGCCCCGATTTCAAATGTATCTTTTGTGTATTTCGAAGAGCTTGCACACGCTGATCACAATTTTCCTGATGGCTTCAGTCTTTTGCCTGGCGAAGCGAGTTCGAATGGCGTTTCCTGTAACATATTGCAAACTACTTATCCAACAAGCATGTTGGAATCGCTTGGATGGAGCGTGCTACCTTTCGGTGTTCTTTTAACCTCAACACATTCGGCAAGCACCACCCCTACCTGTTCATCTGACTCAAATCCTATCGAGCTCACGTCACTACAGGTGGTGCGCGTTCTTGTCCGTTTCGTGTTCAACTAGCACAGGAGATTCCCATGTAAGCGATAGAATTTCGCTACCAGACCGTCTCAGTTCCGTTTTCTTCCTTGGAATTCGAGTCGGCGGAGGTGGCGGCGCAACTGGAGTTTTTGCAATCGCGAACATTCGCTTCTGCAATTTCTAGACCGGTTGTGACCCCTACTTCATGAGAACAATGATGGAAAACAATCTGAAGCTGCTCAAAGATGCTCACACCAAGTGCACCTACCACCGCGACGCTGTGAAAGCAAGTGACCGCTGTGGCTGCTTCTACTGCCTGGAGGTGTACCCGCCCACTGAAATACGCGAATGGACCGACGCTGGACAAACGGCGGTGTGCCCCAAATGCGGAATAGACAGTGTGCTGGGATCAGCGTCAGGCTACCCGGTGGAAGGTGCGTTCATGCAAGACATGTACGAGTACTGGTTCGAGTAATGAACAGCTGATACCAGTCGGGCAGAGACTTAGCCAAACTAGGGCTCTGTCCGACTGGACTTCATCATGATTATCATCATCATCATCATCATCATCATCATCATCATCATCATCATCATCATCATCATCATCATTCCGAGTCTATTACAAGGTGTCACATCCAATTGATTTTTTTGCTTTTTTGTTTTTTGAAAAATATTTTGCTAAAAATATACTTTTTAAGCAAAAATAGAAAACACTCCCTTCATTCCAGTCGAGTGATGCCAAGCGTTTGCGACTTTTTGTCCTGTTCAAGGATTCGTCCGTATCCTTTTCAGTCGTAACTTTGGCTTCGCTTGTAATGACTCGAGCAACTTTCTTTCTCTCTTTAATCTTTCTTTCAATCTTTGTAAAAATCTGTCCTCGAGGATGCTCTGCTGGAACTTTTTTTGTCCCATATACATCGGATGAGTGGTGGCATACTACTAAAGTAAAGGGGAGTACGATGGCTTACCAGCAATTAAAAGTGTTATTGGCTACAGGTGGACTTTTGGCTGTGCTAACAGGCTGCAGTCAAGAAGCGCAGCAGGCCGCCGACCAGAAGCATGATATCGATAAGCAGAAAGACGAGCAAAAGCAAGTTATTGAACAAAGAGGGTCGGAGCTAAAGAAAGACGCGGACCTTCAAACCAAAGCTGCCGATCAGGATGCTGATGCTGCTAAGAAAAAGCTAGATGACGAAAAGGAAGCACTTGATGCTGCCAAGAAAGATGTTGGTAAGTCAAAGAGCGTAGCTAAAAAGGAAGTTGATCGCGAAGTAGATGCTGATAAAAAAGTTGTGGATGCAAATGCTCACAATGCAAAAGCAGCGATCGATGCAGCCGCTAAAGGCAAGTAAGTGTTGAACTTATAGATAGAAACAAGTTCAAACGAAAACAGAAGCAGAAAACAGTAAATGACGGAAGTGCAAAGGCAGCTCCCGTCATTTGTTTTGATGATTTTCATGCGCAATCTGTAGTTAGGAATACATATAAGTTGGAGGGATTGTAAAGAATTGAAGCTCATCTGGGCAGACTTCATTTAACCTTAATATCCGCCTGATGACTCATTATTATTGACTATCGGCAGTCGACGCTCTGAAGAGGCTCATCGTCTTAACTGGTGCTCAGATTTGAGGCGTTAGCTCCAAGTACATTGTCAATATGAATAAACTAGAGACGCGCCACAAGGTATCTCTGCAGCAGCGGCAAGACGCGCAACAGCGTAGGCGGCTGCGTTCCAGCATTCCGATGCCGGAAATGATGGTCAAAATTGAGGGTCGCGAACTTATAAATTTCGCTTCGAATGACTATCTCGGCTTGACCCAGAGTCTCTACCTTAAAGAAAGAGCTGCCGCTTACACATTCAAATATGGTGTGGGTTCCGGAGCCTCGCGGCTTGTATCGGGCAATCTGGAGCTGTATGAATCGATCGAATCCAGGCTTGCTGAACTCAAAGGAACTGAGAGCGCGCTGCTATTAAGTTCTGGATTCCAGACTAATTCGTCGTGCCTTTCTGCCCTTGCTGGAAATAAGAGTCGCCTGTTTTGCGATCGATTCAGCCATAACAGCATGCTCCAGGGAGCGATGCTGGGTGGTGGTCGATGGACTCGATACCTGCATAATGACCTGGACGACTTGAAGAAGCGCCTGAAGCGCGATCCAGCTCGCGATATTGGCGACAAATGGATTGTCACTGAATCAATATTCAGCATGGACGGCGATGAAACTAACCTCGATAAGCTGATCAAGCTCGCTCGCGAAAACGGTGCTCACCTGTTTGTAGATGATGCTCATGCCGCCGGAGTTTTGGGCGAAAACGGTATGGGGCTCGCTTCTGGAAAGAAGGGCATCGATATTACAATGGGCACTTTCAGCAAGGCTTTCGGTAGCTTTGGTGGCTATGTAGCTTGCTCTCAAGTGACGCGTGACTACCTTGTGAATTTCTGTTCAGGATTGATTTATTCCACTGCATTGCCACCATCGGTGCTTGGTTCGATAGAAGCGGCTCTCGAGCTGGTTCCCACCATGGATGAAGAGCGTCGACGACTCACCGATTATGCGAACCACGTTCGAAGCGAACTCAAATTATTGGATATCTCTGTGGGAAATTCAGCATCACAAATTATTCCGATGATAGTGGGCTGTGAACTTGACGCAATGGAACTCAGTCATTATCTGGAAACCAGAGGAATATTTGCGCCGGCGATTCGTCCACCCACAGTGCCTCAAAACACTGCGCGTGTCAGGCTCTCCCTCAGCGCTGCTCATTCGGAATCTCAAATTGAAACTTTAGTTGAGGCAATAAAGAAGTGGAAAACAAAAGGATGATCAAACCTAAATTCACCTTGCACCATGGGTGGGGATTCGCTGCCGGAATATGGTCCGGCTGGTTGCAGGATCTCGAGCCTGAATTCGAGGTCAACAACCTTGACCGCGGGTACTTTGGTGGACAGAAGCCAGCCTCCCGTGCGGATATTTCTATATGCGATGAGATAGCGGAACCCGTCGTCAATCTGCGCGTAACTGTTGCTCACTCGCTCGGATTGCACCTATTGACCAGAGAGACTCTGGCTAACACAGATATGCTCGTTTGCATCGGTGCCTTCTCCGAATTTCTTCCGGGAGGAGACAGGTTTGCTAGAAGAACTTTGCATCGCATGCAGAGCCGATTTAACGAAGCACCATGTGATGTGCTCTCTGAATTTCATTACCGATCTTTTGATACGCCTTGGCTTGGTTTGATTGGTCCGCCTTTGATGAGGGATGAATCGAATTGGAATCTCGAGCTGCTGGCGAATGACCTGAGCTTGTTGGAAACCGCAAAATTAGACTATTCTGACATTGCTCGAATTCCCCATATATTGCTAATGCATGGGATGAACGACATTATTGTTCCGCCATCAAGGGCTTATGAGTTGCAAAGGTACTTGCCTCAGAGCCGCCTTATTTTGCATAATTCCGCTAACCACGCACTTCCGTTCCTGCATATGGATTGGTGTTTGCAGCACATCATGTGTTACGTCGATGAAATTGAATCAGAATCAAATGAAATCGAATCATTGCAAACTCCATTGAAGTTCAAAGGTATGAAGGCGCTGGTGGGAGCCCTTGATAGCTAGCTGAAATTATGGACGCAATTCGCAGCATCTCCGATTCTTTTTCCCGTGCTGCTCAGACTTATGACCAGTATGCCGAAGTTCAATCATATGCAGCCCATGTTTGTGGGCAAAAAATGCACGATATGTTGCCAAAACTGCCAGCTGGTCCAGTGCTTGAAATTGGTTGTGGAACGGGCTTCCTGACCCAGCAACTCGTAGAGCACTGCATTGGACGTCAAATAATCGCAGCCGATGTTTCGCCTGACATGCTTACTATATGCAAGTCTCGCATCGACGGCAGCTTCAGGCATGGACATTCGGTTTCCTTCGAACTGCTTGACGCTCAATGTCTCGCTGTTGAACCGCGATTCGCGTTGATCGCCGCATCGTTTTCCTTTCAGTGGTTTGCTAATCTCACCGAAACCCTCGATCGTTTGATGCACGCATTACTGCCAGGTGGGGGGATGATATTTAGTTTTCCTACCTGTGAAAGTTTCAGTGAATGGCGAAGTGTTTGCGAAAAATCTGGGCACGAGTTCAGTGGCAATACGCTGCCGGATGTAACATCATTGCGAGCATACGCTGCGATGAACGGCTACGAATTCAAATCCTACGAAATGGATTATGTACTGCGTTATGATTCTCCGCTCGATTTTTTTAAAGCACTCCGTCATAGTGGCGCTACGACAAAATTTGCTTCAGCCGAGCCTGGTTCCGCAAATCAGCTCTTTTCGGTTGTGCGTGCGTGGGAACGAGATTCAGAAGCTTCCGCTCAAGTGACTTATCGCATTCTATTCGGGTCGATGAGTGTCGGGGGTGTTATAGCCGCTGATACAGCACGAGATTCGGGTGCTCTGCGAGATGTTGGTGCCTTCCGAGATAGCGGAAATCTCTTTTGCTCTGAGGACAAAGTCTGTTGACACCATCAAAAATTTTCGTCACCGGGACGGATACTGATGTTGGCAAAACCGTCGTTTCTGCGATTTTGGTTGCGGGACTGCAGGCAGTCTACTGGAAGCCAGTTCAGTCTGGTTTTACGGATTCTGCGGACGCGACTGAAAACACCGATAGCAAATGGATTCGATCCATTCTGAAACTTAGCGAAGAACGGATTTGCAAGGAGCGGTTTTCTCTTAACGAGCCACTTTCACCCCACGCTGCCGCCAAAATTGACGGCGTAAAAATTGATTTAAAGGATTTCGAGCTACCTGACACTGGAGGCCGTCCTTTAATAGTTGAAGGGGCTGGTGGCGTTCTTGTGCCTTTAAACGACCAGCATTTGATGTTGGACCTGATGGAAAGATTTTCGCTCCCTGTTGTAGTTGTCGCTAGAAGCGGCTTGGGCACAATCAATCACACGTTGTTGACGCTGCGGGTGTTGAAAGAGCGAGGTCTGACTGTCCTGGGTGTTGTAATGAACGGTGCGAAAAATCAATCAAATCGCGAGGCAATCGAACACTTCGGGCAGTGTCGGGTTCTTGCGGAACTTGAGCCTATGCGGGTCTTGTCGCGCGAAAATATCGAAGCAGAATTCTCCAGGTTTATCTTGCAGCCCGAATTGACATAAATCAGACGAATAGTACAACAAAAAATGAACCAACAAAATTTTGCAGCCAATAGTTACTCGACCTTTGTAGATACTAACTCCTCTCCCATTTGGAGACCGTTCACGCAGATGCAAACTGCCTCTCCGCCGGTAGCAGTGAAAAGCGGTCGTGGCGTCTATTTGGAGCTGGAGGATGGGCGCTCAATCATGGACTGTATCTCCAGCTGGTGGGTTAATATTCATGGACATGGAGAGCCGTTCATCGCAGCTGCAATTGCCGAGCAGGCGAAGAAACTCGAGCACGTAATCTTCGCCGGTTTTACACACGAACCTGCTGAGGTCTTCGCTCAGCGCCTTTTGCGCAAAGTGCCGGGGCATTTCTCAAGAATTTTCTTTTCAGATAATGGTTCGACTGCCGTTGAAGTGGCGCTCAAAATTGCCTACCAGTATTGGTCGAATAAGGGAAAGAACAACAAAAGACGATTTATTGGTTTCGACGGTGGCTATCACGGAGACACGGTTGGCGCTATGTCTATTGGTGGCAGCTCGAGTTTCTGGAATCCCTTCAAGGGGCTGATGTTTGATCTTGACGTGGTGCCCTATCCAGCAACTTTTGCGGGAGACGAATTTTGCGAAGAGAAAGAGCGAGCAACGCTTGATGCTCTCAAATTATTGCTGGAGAGCCAGAATGGTTATGCGGGCGTTTTCATAGAACCTCTTATACAAGGTGCAGGAGGGATGCGTATGTGTCGTCCGGAGTTCCTGCAAAAGCTACAGGAACTGGCGCGGAAGTATGAAGTCCTCACGATCTATGATGAAGTTATGACCGGTTTTGGACGCACCGGCGATTGGTTCGCGTGCGCGAAAGCCTCTACCCAACCTGATTTAATTTGTCTCTCTAAGGGTATTACCGGCGGGTTTCTGCCTATGGCCGTTACGTTAACAACGGAGCCCATTTTTGCCGAATTTTATAGTGCCGAAATGAGCAAAACTTTCTTTCATGGACACTCATATACGGCTAATCCAATTGCCTGTGCTGCGGCAAATGCGTCCTTAACTTTGCTGGAAAAGAATGCGAGTTCGTTCCAAAATTTAGAACCGATACATGAGCATCTTTTTTCTCGCTTTTTGTCCGGGCATCCTATGCTTACACGGTTTCGAGTATGCGGGACGGTTGCTGCATTCGATGTGGTAACGAGTGCAGGCACAAACTATTACGACAACGTCGGCGCTCGCATGAGAGAACAATTCATCAGCGAAGGCTTTCTGATACGTCCGCTAGGAAATACTGTATATCTGATGCCGCCCTATTGCATCGATATGGATCAATTGTCGGCTGCATATGCGGCTATTCGACGCGTTTTAGACGGGCTCCTTGCTTGATGACGGTGAAAGCGAACTTGAAAAAGTGGATCGGAGTCGAGTCGTTCACTCCCGATCCAGTAAGATCAGGGCCAACAGCCTTTTACGATCCATCTGCGTGAACTGATGCGATCGCGCTGACACTTGCACTGGCACCCGCACTATAAGTGGCGTGAATGCTTGAATGTCTTGTGAATCCTGGATTCGTAGATCCCTGGCATTAGCAATTTCTTTTTGCTATTGCGCTACATCATTATGCGATTAATATGTCATCCACATCTTGTTTCAATTTAGCAAAATTTTTGACGAATTAAAACTCATAAGATCGAGAAATTGGCTAAGTTCGAAAATGGCTCGAGCCAGAAATTGAAGAAAAACACCGAGGGAGGCGTGAATGCTAAAGATTTTGCTCGAAAGCCTGTCAGCGCCCGTGTTAAGTGGGGCCGCAAGAAAAACCCGATTTTTTCTTAAGGTAGAAAATGTCGTATTTAGCCTTCGATGTCTGCAGATTTTGTTCGATATAACAGAGGAATTTATCGGACTTCAACATGCGAAAAAGCAGATCGTGGAGAAATTTCGGGACATGACAGAGGCTGCCTGCGAGATCGAAAATCAGGCGAATTATCTACTGACAATCCCTCACCCATTTGACCTTTCGGCAAATGGAAGGAAGTGATAACCGGTAAGATCGAGGCTTTTCTTAGGACGAGGAATTCTTATGAATAGATGAAGATGCTACAAAGCTATTGAGAAATCGAATGACTCGCACGCGCTTGAAATACTTAATGATGTTACGTTCCAACCTGCATGGAACTCTGTGGGGGATTCACTTAAAGCTTAAGGGACTGTTAAGGTCCAAGCTGCTGGCTTGGCTACGCTAGAGCTCAGCTGGAGGCAAGGAACAGTCGATAAGCAAACATCAATGAATTTCGGTTCACATTCTGATAGCTTAGCCTAGATCGACAGGTGGTGTGGCTCAATCGCATTAGTCGGTTTACCCGAGAGGGGCAGCTAGTGCATAAAGGGGGCAAAATGGTTGTCGCAGAGAACGAGATTCGCAGTGAAAATTCAGTTGAGGTTCGCTCCGACTGGACGACGGAAGAGATCTCGTCCATCTATCATTCCCCATTGCTAGATCTGATTTATCGCGCTGCCACTGTTCATCGGCAGTTTCACGACCCAAAAAATGTTCAGCAATGTACTCTGCTCTCCATTAAGACAGGTGCGTGTCCGGAAGACTGCGCCTACTGTCCGCAGTCTGCTCGTTACGATACACAGGTGAAACCAGAGGGTTTGCTCAACGTCGATAGCGTTGTGATGGCTGCTCGTATAGCGAAGGATGCCGGAAGTTCACGATTCTGTATGGGCGCTGCCTGGCGTGAAGTGAAGGATAATCAGTCTTTCGATGATGTTCTGGATATGGTTCGAGGTGTTGCCGCCCTTGATCTCGAGGTATGTTGTACGCTCGGAATGATTACCGAAGAGCAAGCTGTCAAACTCAAAGAAGCTGGTCTCAAAGCCTACAATCACAATCTTGATACAGGCGAAGATTTTTACGGGGAAATTATTAGCACACGAACTTACGCCGATCGTCTGCAGACTTTGAAGAACGTGCGTAAAGCCGGAATTGATGTATGTTGTGGTGGCATAGTCGGAATGGGCGAGTCTGATGCTGATCGCGTGGACTTGTTGCATACTCTGGCTACATTGCCTGAACATCCGGAATCAGTGCCAGTAAATGCTTTGATTCCAGTTGAAGGTACTCCACTTGCAGATCAGCCACCCGTGTCAATTTGGGAGATGCTGCGCATGATTGCGACTGCGCGTATCGTGATGCCTGCTTCAAAAGTACGTTTGTCGGCTGGGCGCATCGGCATGAGCATCCCCGAACAAGCTCTGTGTTTCATGGCTGGCGCGAATTCCATTTTCACGGGCGATAAACTTCTCACAACTCCAAATCCTGAGCATTGCGAAGATAAAGCGATGTTCGAATTGCTTGGATTGAAATAGTTCGCAGAAAGCTATCTAGTCTGTTTGTACCTGACTGGATCTTAGTTCTTGACTGCTGCGCAAGGTGCAACTGGTTTGTTTCTATTTAGATAATTTTCACTCGTCGGTTGGAGTGGTGGTCGCGCGAGCAATGCAAACAGTTGCAGCTGACTAGGAGTAAGGCTTTCGCCGTTTTGTCAGTTTTCTAAATCGACAGCCGGCAAGATGCTTCGCCGGTCTGGGTCGTTGCATGGCTGGCGGAGGATAACTAAAGTGAGTTATATCCCCTCTCTCGCTTCTTCGGAAATAAAACCAGACACCTTTTTCTAAATCTCTAAATCAAAATTGCATTGAGAAACACAGGCTGAAACAGCACGCACCCTGAAGTAGCGAGACAGTTTAAGTAATTGATTTTTCTTTCAGTTCAGCCCACTTCGACAACTGAACGCTTTCATCGATTTTAATTCGGGACAAAAAATAAAAACGGTTGCTCGCAGCTGAGTGATCTTCACCATTTCACAACGAGGAGAAACGGCGAGCTATTTCGCTGTTCGTCCTTACACACCGCAATTTGTGGCGACGCTGTCGCTGAAGTTGTGGTCCAAACTGCAATAAACCGGCGGCTGTCTAGCGCTTCCGCCTGGAGGAAAACTATCATGAGTCTACTTGTAGCGACTGGTTTAGTTAAGTCGTTTCATGCCGGTACCAAGAAAGTGCAAGCGGTCAAAGGCGTCTCATTGACGCTCG
>Ga0182030_10028174_pt1 | contig 10053 bp, 8 predicted proteins | sample 812S3MmetaG_FD_121299 | JGI IMG/M metagenome (GOLD analysis project Ga0182030, IMG submission 121299) | Permafrost microbial communities from Stordalen Mire, Sweden - 812S3M metaG (Illumina Assembly) | ecosystem: Environmental > Terrestrial > Soil > Wetlands > Permafrost | place: Sweden... | reverse complement strand
ATAGAGGTGTCCAGAAATGCTCCTGGTGGTTTGCCCTCTCCACAGGCTTATCGGGCACGCCCTGCCCTTAAGTACCAGGTTTGATTTTTACCCCGCACCATACATATGTATATCACATTCGGCTCGAGAATGCAACTCGATTTATCTTTATACCTTCATGCCTTCCATGGAACAGCCGGCTTCGCCGGCGGTGCTATCCATCCTCGCCGTGAACAGCGAGGATGGATAGCACAAAGTTAGGTAAGATGAATTGAGCGACATCTTGGCTAGGTCTGCGTTGTGGATAAAGATTAACTGTAGCTAATGTGCCGGTTGGCGTTGAACTTATTTCTGGTTCGCAACGTTATATAGAGTGAAACCAATCATTCGGGGGTTGGAGTGGATCTAACAGACGGCGCCTTGATTGGGAATTATCTCAAAACAAAGGATTTAAGCTTCTACAAAACTCTAATCAGGAGATATCAGAATCGCGTTTATAGCGCGGCTTATCGATTGTTAGGCAACGCCGAAGAAGCAGAAGAAGTAGTTCAGGATACGTTCGTGAAAGTGCATCAAAATCTTGATAAATTCAGGCATCAAGCCTCTTTCTCATCCTGGGTGTTTAGAATCACCCACAATCTTTGTATGGACATAATGAGAACGAGACAGAGAAGGAATGCTTTTCACTTGATTTCCTTTGACCCTCAAGGTTCTGAAGACGATTCACGTTCTATAAAGCTCAACGAGCTTCCGGACGATATGCCAAATCCCGCACAGCAACTAGATTCTGAAGAGCAGGGGCAAGTCATTGCTGCTTCTATGACAAAACTTCCAGATAATCAACGTACCGTTCTTATGCTGCATGACATCGAAGGCTTTTCTTATCAAGAGATAGCCGATATTACAGGCGCCAGCATCGGTACCGTGCGTTCCAGACTTCACTATGGGCGCATTAAGTTACGAGAGTTACTAGACCCTTATTTTTCCCTTTCGACCGTTCCGACCGCTTCGAGGTAGCTGAAAATGACATTGAATCTGCAAGATTGCACAACAGTAAACTCCCTTCTAGACGCTTATCATGACGGTGAATTGGCAGGTGATGAGAAGGCTTCGGTTGAAATGCACCTGCGTGCCTGCGATGTCTGTCCCCAGCGGCTGGCAGAAATTGGTCGGCTCGTAACGATGTTGAAGACGATGCCTGTCGTATCGTCGAAGATTGATTTCGCTGACAGATTCCAAATTCCTGCGGCGTCATCGCTGCCATTGTCTTCGGCGAGTTCCAATAGGGTCATTCCTGGCCAGTTTGGACGTGCTGCGGCAATTGCGGCTGCAGTTGCGTTATGTCTGGGCTTCGGGCAGTACGTTCTCAGGCACAATATGTCGGGTTCGGAAATTGCCAACTTGCAGCCTGTTAATTCGACTGGGGTGAATACAGTCAGAACCAGAAATAGTATGCCTGGCAACCAGGTAAGCAAGACTCTGCAAATGGAGCAGCTTGCATCCAAAGTCGACGAGCCTCCGAGCGATCAAGGCGGTGCCAGAGAAACTCCCGCCATTCCCGCCACTCCTGACACAGGTAATCAAACTGAGAATAAAGCGCCAGCTAAAAAAGAAGCGCGTGTGAAGCCACCGGTCATAAGAGTTGCAAAAAATTTGAAAACACCGGATGCTGTGAATACGTCCCTTGCATCAGCTTTGCCTTCAGCGAAAGAAAATGAGGGAGTTTCATCTGGGGATGGCATAAAGCATAGCCTTGTTGCCTACTATGAATTAGACCCTAACACTATTCCGGAAGAGCTAGGAATCTCAACAGACGAGGACGGATTGTATGCCATCAAGATGTAAGCCGCGAGTCGAATCGTTAAAAACGAACTCGTTGCTTTGTAGGTCAATTTCTGAGGTGTCTTCAAAAATATCGAAACGAATAGACTTTGCCGTGTTCCGAAGTCGGCTCACTATGGGCGTATGTTTCGGAGCTTTGAGTTTGTTTCTAACTGGCTCTCCATCTTTTGCATCTGATTTGGATTCTTCTAATAAGCCCAGAACTAAGAACAAAGTACTTATCTCTGACAACACTAGCTATGACGGAGCGACTCTCCCTCCTCCAGTTAAAAAGAAAAACCAGGTTACAGTTAGTGGTGACGACGCACAAGACGATGCTGCAGGCAGGAAAAACAAACATAGAAAAATTGCCGATGTAGATACCGATCCTATGAGCACGCCCGATACTACAGGTGGTGTTAGTGTGCCTCCTAAAAGATCACAAAAGTCGGCGGATCTGCCTTTCTCTAAAGGTCCTGGTGATAGAGATTTTCGTCCGGGTGGACCGGGCGGACCTGATAGAAGAGGCGGCCGCGACCACGATTCAATGTTCGGGCGTGGTCCTTTAGATCTTACTGCGCTCAGTTTGACCGACGAACAAAAGCAAAAAATTGCTCAGATGCATTCCGACAACGGCACGAAAATGCGTGACCTGCAGAAAAAACGGCATGAACTCTCGGTTCAAATGAGAGACACGATGTTTCAGGCAGACGTGACTGAGGCTCAGATAAAGGCCAAACGTGATGAAGTCAGGCAAGTGCAGGAAAAGCTTGAAGATTTGCGATTAAACGATTTTCTTGCAATTCGAGCACTTCTTACGCCAGAACAAAAATTGAAACTAAAAGATATCAAAATCGCCAATACACATCCTCATGATGGCAATGGGCCTCCCGGTCAGCAACCACCAAAACGAGCAGATGGCGATACGAAGCACCTCGCAGATACTCCGGTTAAGTAACTAAATCACTTGATAGCTAGCTAATCATCTCACTAGATAACTAGATTACTGAATTACTGAATTACTAGATCACTGAACGTTCGATTCGGCGCTAGTTACTTGCCGTGTTTCTTCTTCGCGCCACCGCCCCAGTCGATCAGGAAGTCTGGATCATCAGACCCTCCTTTGGGAGATGGCGACGCCTCGTCGCTTGATGTGTCTTTAGGTGTTTCTTTGACGACAGCTTTCGGCTTAGGCTTTGGTGGATGCGGTGCGACTACTGGTGCAGGTGCTTGCATCAAACCAGGTGGAGGTGGATATGAAGGAAAAAATGGTGTCGCAGGTGGTGGCGGAACCAGTCCACCTCTGCCGAGGTGTGGTGGCTTACCTCTCTTCTCTACGACGGGAACAGCAATCGGAACGCTTTGCTGTGTCGGATAGGACATCGCAGGTGCTCTGTCTGCCTGTGGATTTTTTACTTTCGCTGGTTCATTTTCAGAAACGGATTCGTGCTTTTCTTCTGCTGGCTTCTCTGTCTTTTCAGTTACGGCGCCGACTCCGAGATGACTCTTTGTGGTTGGCTTATCTGGTTTTTCCGATTTGTCCCCTTTGTCTGATTTCTCTGATTTCTCAGATTTCGCAGTAGATTTGTCGTCGCCTTTAGTCGCTGGAATTGTTTTAGCCGTAGTCTTCAGGCTGGCGGAGTTCACTTCTGGTTCAACAAATGCTGGTTTTGTTTTCGAGGATTTCTTGGCAGATTCGTCTTTCTTCTTTTGCGTTTCTTCCTTTTTCGATTTCTGTTTGGATTTCCGCTCTAATTCTTCTTTGTGGTGCTGATCTTTCGCTCGCTTATCGCTCTCAGCTTTTTGATCCTCTTCTTGTTTCTTCTTTGCTGCCTCAGCGGCGTGCGCATCTTTGGTCTTCTTTGCCGCCGCCTCATCAATCTTTTTCTTCAGATTAGGCGCCCAGTGGAGCGGATTAGGGGAACTCACTGCAGCAGTGACTATTGGTCCGCTTGCGTTCGCCGGGGAAGGGGCACTGGCACTGGTAGTGGTAGTGCCGGTGGTAGTGTCACTTGCAGTTGGTTTTACGTTTTGATTTGATGCTGACGCATTCTCCGGAACTCGAGAGAGGTTAGTCGGCATCTTGCTACCTTTGCTTGTTCGATGCAAAGTTGCAGCAACTTGAGCCGCTTCTGCTGGTCTGCCGCATTGTTGCAGGCACAACATCAGACCTTTTCGTGCAATAGGAGAATTCTGATTTAGCTGAAAAGCAGCTTTGGAGTCCTCGAATGCTTCTCGAATGTTTTTTGTATTCCTTTCTAAATCAGCCAGTTGTAGACGGGCTGGAATATCGTTAGGCCGGTATGTGACAGCGCTCTTGTAGCAATTTTTAGCTATTTCCGATTGACCATTGCTGCGGGCAAGATTGCCCATTTCAAAGTAAAGCTCGCTCAAGTAAGTAGAATCCTGTCCGTACTGAGTGCGAGCTGCTTTAATGGCCGCCTTGTAAGAATCGAGCGCCTCTTCATCGCGACCAGCCGCTATGTTTTGAAGCGCTTGCGCTCTGAAAAATTGAGTTGTCTTGCCGGTTTCAGCCGCTCTGGCAGGCACATGAGTGGAGAGCCCAAAAGCAATAAGGGTTATAGATAAAGAAATCCTGGTTATGCGTCCGGCCAGGGCGCCTGACAAAGAGGCGTTCGCGAGAAGTGCTTTTAGTTGGGTTGAAGCAATCATCTTGATATGTTTTCGCGGTACCCGAGCGGATGTACAGGTAGGAGTTTCGATTTTGGCTCTCGATTCGGCGCGTTCGATTCGTCTGCGGACAGCGGACTGGCGAACTGGCTATATTCTGTATTCTACGGAAAAAGTAGACAATTGCCACCGGAATTTCACCTTTCTCTCTTGATCTGTACCTGACGAGGGGCGGAATTAACCTGATCCTGCTAAAATCGCAAACACAGCTAATATGTAAGGACCTTAATCAATGCGTCGGACAAGACAAAATCGTGGTCGCGGCGGTCGCGACTCAGCTCAGGGGCAAGGCTCCACTCAGCATCATTCGAATAGTAATCGTGTAGTTATCAACCATCCCATTGATTTGAATACGAATCTGGGAGAAGGCTTTGGACCATATAGCGTACCTGGCGAGACCGATATCCTGCCTTTCGTGACTTCGGCAAACATTGCCTGTGGCGCTCATTCTGGTGACCCGACACACATGGAAGCCGCTCTCGAAGAAGTTAAATATTATGGACTGGCCCTGGGAGCCAGTATCGGTTATCCAGACCTCCAGGGTTTTGGTAAACGCGAAATGCATTTAAGCCCAGCAGAGCTGCGCTCTTCAATACTTTTTCAATTGGGATCACTTGCCGGTCTCGCCCGCACTTTCGGATTCGAGTTTACCCAAGTAAGACCACATGGTTTTCTCTATAACCAGATGTGGAATGACATCCGGATTGCAACAGTTGTCGCAAAGGCTCTGGCTGAATACGATCGCTGGCTGGTGTTAGTGGGTCCGGCTTGTCCGAATCTCGCTGCAGCTGGAGAGAAAGCCGGCATAAGAATCGCTGGAGAAGCGTGGATCGATAAAGCTTACGATGCCAACGGGCACCTTCTATCCCATGGTCACAGCCGTGCAGTTCTGAAAACGCCACAGGACATCATCAACCAGGCTAGTCAACTTATCCACTACAGAGAAGTCACAGCAGTAGATGGCACACGAGTATCAGTCGACTATCAGACTATCCACATGCACGGGGCAATGCCAAATGCTAAGCCTGTGGCAGAACAGGTTCGAAGCATGATCGCAGACGCACGCGCTTTGACCGCTGAACCATTTAGCGTCGACGTTATCGAACCGAACGAATTGGCCTACGGCTATTCCTAAGGAAAACCCTACATGGCTCGTTTCCTGCGCAGAGCAATCGAGCAGTTCGCTCGAGGAATCCTAACTTATGGGATTCGCTGCCAGGCAGGAATGATTTCGTCGTACCAGCTGCCGTAATACTCCGGATAGTCTTCGCCCGTAGTTGATGTAATGGTTTTCTGCAGGGCTCGACGAATAGCACGGCGCCCGCCACTTTTGTAGCGATTTAGCCATTCCAACTCTTTGGGATCGACTTTAACCCCAGCCTCAATCAGCTCTCTCACGATAATAATCTCGTGAACGATAGCTTCTGTCTCTTCTTCAATGCAGCGGTCAATGAATTCTTGACGACCCGTTGTCCCTGGTACTGGATCTACCGTTGGCTTCAAGAGGGCGTGTACGAACTCGTGGGCAATGCTTATGAGTTTGTAGTTTCTCGGGCACCAGCGACCTATATAGATAGTGCGGCGCTTCCGATCGTAATATGCGCGACATGGTCCGTCGACCAGTCTAATGCGGACGCCTTCGTTTCTAATTCGCTCAATGTCCTCTATCAGGGTCGGCGACTTTAACGCGGCTTCGACCAAACGTTTTCCAAATTGTCTTTTTAGATTTCTCACTTCAGGATCCCAAACATATCGATGCCACATACATTAATTCTATAACAAAACACGCAAATTGTGTATTCGGGTTATTGCCCAGCCTGTGGGTTCCGCAGGCGGAAGTCATGAGCTGTGCCGGCGCTCGGTTAGATTAATTCTGTGGTTGGCAGGCATGCCTATTCTTGCAATTTTGCGGTTGATAAACTAGAGCGCACTCAGTTTTTTAGAGCAGTCCTTTACATTTGGACCGCAAGTCCGGCTCGAAGGTTTCGATGCGCATGGAAGAGCAGGGAGGCGCCTGAAAGTCTGTAACTTTCCGATAGGCGGCGCTCTATGGTACTGTTTGTGAAAGAAGCGGGGTTTACCACTTCTTGGAAACCGGTTAACCCCGTAGTTAAATCCATATTTGACGAGCCGATACAATGGTCGAAGTACTTGCCTCCAGTCACATACTGACCACTCTTCGAGTGGTCAGTATGTGCCTTACTCAGGGGGGGCAGTCCGGGCAAATATTAGATAGGGTTGCCGTCGCCATTGGTAAGCATCTCCATATAGATAGATGCTCGATTCTTCTGGCTACTAAGGAAAACCCGGCGAAACCTTACAGGGAATTCTTTGTATCAGGAGATTTTTTTGTATCGGGCTCCTCGATCAAGGGCAGCGTCTACAAGGTCGCCGAAGGCTCGGAGCTGCTTGGATTTTTAGAAAGTGGCAAGTCATTACCGCTGAAAGACTTATCTGGGCGCGATGATGCAGGAGAACCTCGCGATCTGCAGCGTATCGTTAATGATACTGATTCTAAGTCGCTCGTTGTTTTCCCGTTGCGGGCCGCTGGCAGACTGATTGGATGCCTGATGCTGCATGTGGTGCAAACTGCTCAGCCATTTTCAGAGGACGTTCTTGAGCTTGGCGAGGTGTTGGCTGAGATCATTGGTATGAAGTGCGCAGAAGAAGAGTTTTTGAATGCGAATTCCGTTATGAGTAACGTCGCTGCATTTCCGAATCGGAACTCTAGTAAGAATTTGGCAGGTTGCGAAAACTTTGCTGCAGTGTCAAAGTCGACTGCAGAATCAATGCCGGTTATTGTATCCAGGCAAGCTTCTATACACACTCAACCTTCCCTGCACACTCAGCCTTCAAATGTATCTGCAAACAATCAGGTGAATCTACCAGCGAACAAAGCAGCTTCATCAGCGGCTGATGTAACTGATGCAACTGATGCAACTCCGAAGCAAGCGGACGAACTGGTTAACAGTCTCTCTAAACAACTCAGTTGGGAACGCTGGGTGCGGCAGATTATTTGCAAGCTCCATGCCACGCTCGATCGCGACCTTTTGCTTCAGAGTGTAGCGGATGGTTTCGGGCGCAGCCTCGGGGCTAGCCGTTGTTTGATAGTACGCACAGACGGACTGGCATCGCCGGTGGTGACTCATGAGTACGTTGAACCAGAGAGTTCACCGCTGGGGCTTGGGCGCACCGGACCGTTTCCGCTGGGTGCTATCATGCCATTTCGGCATAAAGCCGGCGCACTACCCGATGTATCTGTTTTGCTTACTAGCGGTGACCTGAGCCGAGACGAATACGAGTATTTCGCTGAGAACGGCGTGAGAAGTATGGCGGGAGCGCCTATTGCCAGCCACGGCACCTATTTTGGTGTCATAGTTATCCTCGAACGAGAAGTCAGTCGCAAATGGGCGCCTCAGGAACTCGATATGCTGGAGTTGGTAGCATCCCAAACAGCTGTCGCACTGGGGCATAGTCAGTCGTATCTGCAACTCAAGGATCAGTTATTCAACTTGAATTTGTTGGGCAATCTAACGCAGCAATTAACCAGTACTCTCGAACTCGTAAGCAGAGGCAATGTTAAGAGCGAGCCGTCGGAAGAAAAAGTACGCCTTGCTATGAACGCTCCACCGCTATCTATGCGGGAGTTGGAAGTGCTGAAATTAATTGCCTCTGGTCTGGCTAATCGTGAGATTGCTCAACGACTGTTCCTGACGGAGTCAACTGTTGAATTGCATGCTTCTCGCATTCGCAAAAAATTGAAACTCAAGAGTCGCACGGCCTTAGTAAAATATGCCTGCGACAATGGACTGGCTTAAGCTTTGTTGAACGCTTACAGTAAGTTCTATTGAACTTTTACAGAGTCCTCGTTGAACGTCTACACTAAGCTTTGTTGAACGTTCACAGTAAGCCTCATTGAAAGTTCACAGTAAGCTTATCGAAGGCTCAAAGAGAATTACGCATTTTTATCTCTAGATATTTGTTCACCAGCTTATTTGATAAATCTTCTGGTGCGCAGTCGAGAATAAGACAACCCTGGCGTTGCAAAACTGAGAGTGCAAGCTCTCTTTGCTCGAGTAAGTCGATAGCCACTGCTCGTTCAAATACCGAAGCCAATTTCTTTTCACGGTTGTCATCAAAGGCAGTGAGCTCTCTTTTCGTGGTTTCGATTACCTGCTTATCCTTGAGCGTCACGCAAAACGGCAGATGCCTTGGGCAGAGGTTAGAAAGCCCTTGTAGCAGTGCCTTCGAACCGAGAGGATCTGTCAGGTCTGTAAAAACCACTATCAGGCACCGTCCTTTTTGAAGCGAGGCGAAGTGAGACAGTGCACTGCTGTAGTCTGGTTCGACCATAGACGGATGCACGGCATGCGTTATCTCCAGAATCTTCTTCATGTAACTCTTGCCTCGTCGTGGTGGCAAGTAGGCCAGCGGTTTGTCTGCAAAAATTCCGAAGCCCACCTGGTCATTAAATGTGAGTCCAGTCAGAGCGAGTGCCAGAGCTGAATTTAGCGCATGATCGAACCTCGACAATCCCGACAAATCAGAGAGCATCATGCGACCTGCGTCGACAAGTATTACCAGTCTTTGCTCTTGTTCGGTCTCGTAGGTGCGAATAATTGGGCGATCTCTTCGCGCAGTCGCTTTCCAATCAATTTTGTCGGCTGGATCTCCGACGGCATATTCACGCAAGCTGGAGAAGTTTGTGCCATGACCGCGTTTTCTTTGATGGAACTCGCCCTGTGCAGATGACCGACTGAGTTTTAATGAAAGCTCCTGCAACGCATGCAGGTCGCTGAAAACCTTTATTTCTCTCGCTAGATCAAAGCGAACTTGACGCCAGAATAGCCCGACGGCGCTGCGATACCTGAGTGTAAAGTTACCCAGTTTGTAGGCGCCCCGTTGATGCGGAGTGAGGTTGTATTCAATGACAGACATACCTGCGGGTGGTAAATCGAATACAAAGCTTTTGAAATCGATTTCCATAACTTCCGGGTAGTCATCTCTTCCCAGGCAATGAAGAGTGGCGGTGCCTGTATTGGAGATGCGAACCGATATTGAGTTTTTTCTTCCAATCGAGAGTCGTTCATTGATCTCTCTTGTCGCACTGAGAAATTTGGGCGACTGGGTTATACTCAAATCGACAATGAAAAGTAAAAGCAAAAGTACATCAGCTCCCAGCGCCAACTGCTTGAGAGCTGGTAACCAGGCTGCTCCGGTGAACAGAATGGCAATTGCACCCAATATGATAAAGCTTAGTCGGCTGAAGATTAGCTGCATGGTTTAACGCGGTACTGGAACTTGGCGGAGCAGATTACCTATCACCTGATCCATTGTCACTCCATCAAGTTCTGCCTCTGGCATCAATATAAGGCGGTGCCGCAAGATCGGCTCTGCGCAAAATTTTATATTGTCCGGTGTGACAAAATCTTTGCCGTCAAGCGCCGCATGCGCTTTTGCTGCTGCCAGCCAGTTCAAGGCGGCGCGGGGGCTGGCGCCGAGCTGTAAGTCTGAGGTGCTCCGAGATTTTTGCACTAGCTCGAGAAGGTAGTTCAATACACT
>Ga0182030_10028172_pt1 | contig 10054 bp, 9 predicted proteins | sample 812S3MmetaG_FD_121299 | JGI IMG/M metagenome (GOLD analysis project Ga0182030, IMG submission 121299) | Permafrost microbial communities from Stordalen Mire, Sweden - 812S3M metaG (Illumina Assembly) | ecosystem: Environmental > Terrestrial > Soil > Wetlands > Permafrost | place: Sweden... | reverse complement strand
TGCGCGCGGCGTTCGAGCCGGAGTTCACGCTCGGCCAGCGCGAGCCGGACCCGGACGGCGGACCCGACCGCCTGGTCCCCGCTGACGACAGCCTGTGCTACTCCTCCACCGGCTTTCAGCGGGCGCACGACTTCATCATCGATCTGGTCCAGGCACTGGAGGCACAGCAGCTGGAGGTCGAGCACTACTACCCCGAGCTGGGCCACGGCCAGCAGGAAGTAGTCATCCGGCACGCCCCGGCGCTGCACGCCGCCGACAACCACCTGCTGTATCGAGAAACTGTCCGGGGGGTTGCGTTCCGCCGGGGCGTATGGGCCAGCCTGGCCCCGAAACCAATCCCTGACCAAGCCGGGAACGGCACCCACCTGCACGGGTCACTGTTCGAGCTCGGGCCGGACGGCGCGCCGGGCACGCGGAACGTCTTTGCCGACCCCAGCGACCGGTACGGCCTGTCCGAGACCGGCTACCACTTCATCGGCGGCGTGCTCGCGCACCTGCCCGGGCTCACCGCGCTGACCTGCGGCAGCGCCAACAGCTACCGCCGCCTGGCCCCGCAGATGTGGAGCAGCGCCTATACCGTCTATGGGATGGATAACCGGGAGGCGGCAGTGCGGATCGCGTCCGTGCTGCGCGGCGACCCGGCCAGCTCCATCAACCTGGAGCTGAAGCCCTCTGACTCCAGCGCCAACCCCTATCTCGCCCTCGGTGCCTTCATCCACGCCGGCCTGGACGGGATACGCAGCAAGCTTGATCCCGGTGAGGCGGTCAACGTCGATCCCGCCACCCTTTCTGATGCCGAACGTGACCGGCTGGGAGCCCGCCGCCTGCCCAGCTCCCTCGACGAGGCGCTGGACGCCCTCGAGGCGGACGACCTGCTGATGACGGCGCTCGGGCCGTTGCGCAGCCGGGCCTACCTCGCGGTCAAGCGGTCGGAGGCGGCAGACTTCGCGGCGCATGGCGCCGCTTATGAGTGCTTCCACCACTTCACGAAGATCTAGACAGCACGCTCGCCGGCCAGCGATGCTTTCCGTCACTCCCCCGCTGACCTGCACAATAAACGTTGGCCAACGGTGGCTGTGATTGGCCCTTTTCGGTTGTCGGATTGCCCTGGAATTGCCCCGATGCCGGGCCGGGTCATCCTCGGCGCGGCTCCCAGCCAGCCAGTTTGGCACTACAGGAAGACCGCCATGTCCCGCCACCACTCCCCCGGGCCTGCCTGATCAGGCCGCCGGTGCGCCCGCAGGCGCCAATTGGCCACCTGTCCAGCGCACAAGAACGGTCTGGTGCTTCACCTGAGCTCCGCTTCGAGGATTGATCTTGAAGTCCCCGAACAAGGTGGACGTTTCCAGGCTGGCTGCAGCTGCCCACAGGTCATCACGGCTCGTGCTATCCGCCAGCCTCGTGCAGTGAGTAGCGATAACCGCTCCCGCAGCAGCCTGAACCGCTGGGTAGTCCGGCGGCACGCCCGTGGGGCCAGCGTAGGCACCGACGAAATCGTCCTCAGATGGCCCAAGCGCAACTCCCGCGTTGCTGCCGGGGAACCACTGGGCGATACCGAAGACTCCCTCCGGGTCGTCAACGACATGACCGAACTCGCGGACGCCTGCCGCTATGGCGCACACCCGACACGGCGGGGCCGGCAGTCGCAGCGCCTTACTAGCCGTCTCGGCGTCCTGCTCAAACACGCCCGCACTGAACAGGTCCCATTCCGCCGACATGCCGGGCGGCGGGATCTGGTCATCAGGGGCAGCGCGCATCGTGCGGATGCCGAGACGGCGCGCGATCGCATCGGCCCCCTCCGCCACCTGTCGCCCGAAGCTTCCAGGTCCGTTAACGATACAAAGATCGCGCCGGGCGCCTCGCTCACTGGCGAGCTTCAGCAAGAAGGGCTCCGCATACCGGCTCGTCGGCGTCAGTACGGATACGACGTGACCCGCATGGGCTTCCTCGACGTCATCGCCAGAACCGCCCTGATTCCATACGAGCCCGCCAGACTCCGCGGCGATGCGCCCTGCCGCGCGCATCAGCTGGGTTGAGTACGGTCCGAGCAGGATGTCACATCTGGCAGCGATACCGGGCAGGACCGCTTCAAGCGTCCGCCGGTCGCTGTGGTCGTCTTCCACCAGGATGTCCGCGGTGCCGTCCAGGGACCGCCATGCTTCCAGCCCTCGAGCCGCCTGACGGCCGAACTGCGCGAACTTGCCGGACAGGGAGAGGCAGGCACCGATGCGCAGGTGGCCATTCATGGCGTCTCACCTCATGTCGACCTCGTAACAGAACCCGTGCCGGTCGCCGGCCGCCACCGAGTCCTGCACCTCGACCGGGTGTCCCTCGCTGTCGTAGACGGTCCGCAGAATGCGGAACACATGGACACCCGGCGGCAGCCTTAGTTGCCGCACCTCGTCCGGCGTAGGCATCCTGCCCGATATCTCGTCAACTGAACGCGCAATGTGCCGGCGGATAGGACCAGCAGGGTCCTCGATGATGGCATGCGCGCCGCCCCGGATCTTGCGCGGGCGCTCGATCGTCGTCCCGGCAACCAAGGACATCGGGAAGTAGCCATCGTGGAGAGCGACCGGGATGTCATCCAGCCAGAAGGTGAGCCGCCGTACCACCACGTCCGCGCCTGGGAGCCGGCAAGGGCGAGGCGGAAGTAGCCGGGACTGACCCGCCGGGCCGCCTGACTTGCCAGTCCGGTCTCCACTCGCCCCAGGCCGCCCTGTACTGCGGCCATCCATCGCGTGCGCTCGCCATCCCTGGCCCCTTCCCTGCCGCCGGTTTGTGCCGTCAGCGCTTCACTTACGGGGCCAGGGAGCAGATCGGTTCGCTCGGCCGGCATGTTTTTTGGGGCAAACCCCTCATACTGAAAACCGGGCGCCAAGCCTCGCTGAACCGATCGGCAGGTGAACCGCAGAACTTGGCAGGGGTGGGGGGTGGGGTGGCCGTGTCGTGGCGCGACAGTGGGGCACGCACCGGACCGCACGAGATACGCCTGATTGCCAAGATCGCCGCCAAGAACGACGACGATGCGGCACGGCGGCTCTATCGCAAGTACCGCATGGAGCTGTTCAGGTTCGGCTTCCATGTGCTGCACGACCAGGGGCTGGCCGAAGAAATGGTGCAAGAGACCTTCATCAAGTTCTGCAAGCGGGCCGGGAGCTATGACCCCAGCCGGGGCCGGTGCGAGGCTGGCTGTTCACGATGGCCCGCTCGGCCGCCTACGACATTGCCCGCCGTCCCTCGTCCCGGCCTTTACTGCCCGTCGAGGACTTCCAGCTGCCACCCCAATACGACAGCGTTGATCAGGCGCTCACGGTGTTCACCGTCGACCAGGCCCTCGACAAACTGCCGTCGATCTACGGCGATGTGATGCGATTGGTCCGGGACGGCTTCACTCATTCTGAGATTGCCGGGCGCCTCGGTATCCCGATCGGCACTGTCAAATCCCGGATGGCCAAGGCAGCAGACACGTTGCGAGCCGAGCTGGCCGGCCTGCGAGGCAGCGCCGATGCTTTCTGACCGGGACATCGAGCTTGCCCACCCCGACGCCTTCGACTTCGTCTTCGGCACCCTGGGCTCGGCCAAATCCGTCTGGTTCAACAGTCATCTCGACGGCTGCCGTCACTGCCAAAAGGTTGTCGCTGAGTACAGCGACATCGGCCAGATCATCCAGAACCTCCCCCCGCACGTCGAGCCGCCCGCCGACCTCGAAGACCGGACAGTCGCCGCGATGGCCGCCGCCCAGGCCGACCGGCGGGCCAAGCCCGATCGCCGCTCCCATCACGACGCCGGGGTCTTTCCCACCCTGCCCGGGACCGATCGCCGCTCCGGTGACGAGGACCACGCCGTCACCCGGGTCTACCCGGTCTCCCAGCCCCAGCCTCCGGCTGAGCCGGAAGCCCGGGCGCTTGTCACTCGCCTGCCTGCGTGGCGACGCCACCCTCGCCGCCTGGCGGCGGGGCTTGCGGTCGCCGCCGCCATCATCGTTGCCGCCGCCGTCGTCTTGCCTCTTGGCGGGGGCCCGACCACCCCGGCCCAGGCCTTGGTCGTGATCCCGCTCCATGCCACTACAGCAGCCAAGCTAAGCGGGGCCGGAGCGGCCACCGGGCGAGCCACCGCCCGGCAGGCCGGCGAAAGCTGGACGTACGTTTTGACCGTGCACGGCCTCAAGGTGCTTCCCGGCGATCAGGTCTATGAGTGCTGGTGGGCCGCTTCCGGCAGTACCCGGGCCCACCCAGTGGTGGTCAGTGGCGGCACGTTCGTCGTGGGCAACTCCGGGTCGACCGCCGTCACGATGACGAGCGGAGTCGACCCCCGGGACTTCCGCACGATGGAGATCACAGCCGAGTACCCGGGCAGCGGTGCCTTGCACGGAACCGTGCTTCTCACCGGCCAAACGCTGTAGCCACGGGTGGGTCGCCACGGTCCCTTCCCGGCCACCCGGGATTCCCCTCAAGGGGGTCTACTGGCTGTTTCCAGCGCAAAAACAACGATTAACGCGGATTTCCGGACCGCCATTTCGGCCCCAGCCGTGATCGATCGGCCCTGGTCCTGACCTAGGCTTTTGCAGGCGCCGGGAGCTATGCCAGGCCCTATTCCGGGGCTTGTACGGGGGCGACGGACGTGGCCTGATGACAGTCGCTGCCCAGGCGACACCTCGTGCAGGGCGTTAAATGCCCGGCCTCAATCACCTTAGATGAGCAGAAGCAGGTACGAGAAGGACTCAGCTGGGCGTTGCCCGGTTGAACAGCCCGGCGGCAGATCAGCCGTACTACCGCTGTATCGACCCCCATGGCAGACGCGGGAGTCGCAGAGCCGAACAGCAGCTGGCCTTCGAACTCGCCTGATTCGAGGGCCGAACAAGCGGCGGTAAGGTCGGGGGCTGGCGCGGTGGCGTTGCCTGGCGTTAGGTCCGGCAGCCACTTTTCCCCGGCTTTCGCCTGCGGGCCGCTTCACTGCGGTGACCATGGCCAGGTCGCTCCGTTTCCAGCCCCCGCCACCGTACATGCGGTTCTCCCGCACACGGCTCACCGACGCCGTTCACCGGCGGCATTCGGCTTCCCCCGCCAGTCCCGGAAGGGCCTGGGGCCGACGACGATTCCCGACAAGGTGATCAGGCCGAGCCGGTTGGGTGAGGCGAATGCCACGACCCAGCGCCCGAATGCGAGGCTGCGGCGGTGGCGTTTGCTGATGAACCGCTCCAGCCGCATCCGCGCATACTCGCTGATCTTGTCGAAGCGGGCCGCGGAGTTGCCGTACCGGAAGTGGGCGACCCAGCCGCCCAGGAACCGGTTCAGGTCCGCCACGATCCACTCCGGCGCCAGCAGCAGCCGGGACCGGTCCGTTATCTGCCGGATCCGGTCGCGGGCGTACTGCATGGCCTTGTCCGCGGGCCAGCGGGCCAGGAAGACGACCCCGCGTTCCCCGGTCGTTCCTTTCGACCGCACCAGCCGGTGGTGGAAGCCGAGAAAGTCAACACCCCCGCCTCCCACCTCCAGGTGCACGATCGGGGTCTTGGCCGCCTTCGGTTCCAGACCGAGGCCAGCCAGCAAGGCCGTCGGGGAGCACTGGCCGATGATCGCGGCGACCTCGCCCGGGGTGAGCACCTCGGCCGGGTTACTTCTTCCCCTCGTTCGGCGGCGCTCATCCAGGCCCCCAGCCCATCGTCCAGGCCCTGGGCCTGGGCGACGGGCTGGACTAAGTACTGGTGTTCTGGTTTCCCCCGCCGCCCTGGTCAGCAGTGGCAGTCCAGGAAGCTGAGTTAGGCGGTGGTCCTGCCGGGGTCAGTGAACTCGTCAGGCCAGGTCAGCATGCGCCCCTGCATTTTCTTGCCGGGCATGCGGGCATATGACATGAGCGTACGCAGCACGTCCCGCCACGGCATGACCCCGTACCCTGGCAGCAGCAGCGGGAACAAGACGATGGCCTGGAACCCCGATAGCGCGATCGCGGGCCAGAACGTGCCGATCTTGTAAACGGGCAGGGCCAGGGCGATGCCCCACCAGGCCAGTCCCTGCGTCACGACAAGCCAGATGCGCACTACCCGCCCGGCCATGACCGGCGTGGGATTACGGTGACCGCTGCCGCCGGTCGGCACCCAGGCCGCGGCACTGCCGCGCAGCGAATCCGTTATCGCCAGCAGGTGTGCCACGCTGTAGATCATGACAAGCCGCAGGATCGGCGGCCGCCAGCCCCGGATCATCACCGGCATGGCGAACATGCCCAGCATCGCGGGCGCGAGCGGGCAGTAGTTACGGGGATCGACCTGATTCGGGAAGCACCAGATCATGACCAGGCTTGGCATTACCGCGGTGATCAGTGCCAGGACTGATTGCAGGTAGTAGAAAGTGCAGGACAGGAAGCTGATCCGCTGCGTCACCGTCATCCTGCAGGCGTGGAAGATACGCCCGACGATGTTGCGGTCCGTGGAGGGGAACACGTACGAGATACTCGACAGGCACCAGCGGTACTGCTGGTTGACGGCCGTTGCGAAAGTTTCCGGGCACAGGCCCTTGGCCAGGTTCAGAGGAACGTAAACAGTCCGGTAGCCGTACCGCATCAGGTCAATGCCGGTAATGACATCCTCGCCGCCGTCAATGGCAGGCCAGCCGCCTGCCGTTTCCAGCGCGGCCCGCCGGTAGCACACGTTCGTGCCGACGCACATCGCCGCATTCAGCTTCTCCTGCGACGGCTGGACGTAGGTGAAGAACATCTCCTGAATCGTCCCGGCGTGCCGCTGCAGCCAGTTCGGGACGCGTTCCCTGTCCACATCGAAATACTGGGAAGTCTGCGCGATGCCGACCTTCCGGTCGCTGAAATACGGGAGAAGCTGGGCGAGGAACCCCGGCGCCGGGGCAAAATCCGCGTCGAACACCACGATGTACTCGCCGTCGGAACGCTTCAGTCCGTGGTTCAGGTTGCCGGCTTTCTTATACTCGCCGCGGTTCGGGCGCACGATGTAGTTGAAACCGTGCTCCCGGCAGAGCCTGTGCACCTCGCGGCTCGCGCCGTCGTCCAGCACGTAGACGCGCCACGGCCCGCGCCAGGCCAGGCCGCGCACATGCCGGAACGTATTGGCCAGCACCTCGAGCCGCTCACCGCAGACCGGGATGAAAATGTCCACGGACGCAAGGTCCTGCGATGTATCCGCGAATACCTGATCATGACTGGCGGCAGTGATCGACGGGCGCACCAGCGTCAGGATCAGCGTGTAAACCGACCACGGCACCAGGATGACCAGCATGCCGATCCACGGGTACAACATCCAGGACTTGCTGAAGACCGCCCAAATGCCGTACAGCGATCCCAGTGACAGCGTGCAGATGGTAACCGCGAGCAGCCGTCGCTTCTGCTTGCCGAAAATCGAGAACTGCTCGGCTACTGGCGGCGGTTGCGGCAGTCCCCCGTGCGCTATGTCCTCCGGGTACAGGGTCTCGCCGTTCAACGGCCCCAGGAGCGCCGTCTTTTTCTCCCCCGTCATGCTCCCGGCGCCCTCACGTATGTGACGTGCAAGCTGACCGAACTCGCCAGGTCCGGGTGCCCGGCCAGCACCTGGAACCAGCCTTGGGCGTGCGGCAGCCGTTGATGGCAGAGCGCCCCGATATTGACCGGCGCCATCGTGAACGATGCGGGGACGGTCGGTAAAAACCGTGACGTCATCGTGGCCGCAGGTGCTCACCATCACTTGTTCCCCTCGCCTCGCTTGTGTTTGCCGGCCGGAGCGCTGGGCGCCGGCGAGGGCGAGCGGAAGTAGCCGGGACTGACCCCGCCGGGCCGCCTGACTTGCCAGACCGGTCTCCGCTCCCCCCAGGCCCACCCTGTATTTCAGCCATCCCTTGCTCGCGCTCGCCATCGTGACCCCTCCCTGCCGCCGTTTTGTGTCGTCAGCGCTTCAGCTACGGGGCCGGGGAGCGGATCGGTTCGCTCGGCGGGCATTTATTCCGCGGGGCAGGCCGTCATACTGAAACCGGGAGGCGCCAAGCCCGATGAACCGGGATGCGCCAAGCCCGATGAACCGGCCGGCAGGGCGGCCCGTTGAACTGGGTAGTGGTGTGGGTAGCCGTGTCGTGGAGCGACAGCGGAGCACGAACCGGACCTCAGGAGATAGGCCTGATCGCCGGGATCGTGGTCCGCAAGGACGAGGATGCGGCACGGCGGATCTACCGCAAGTACCACATGGAGCTGTTCCGCTTCGGCGTCCACGTGCGCCGCGACCACGGGCTAGCTGAAGAGATGTTGCGAGAGACCTTCATGAAGTTCTGCCGGCAGGCGAAGAACTACGACCCGGGCCGCGGTCCGGTGCGGGGGTGGCTGTTCACGATGGCCCGCTCGGCTGCCTATGACATAGCCCGGCGCCCATCGTCGCGGCCGCTGTTGCCGGCCGAGGACTTCCAGCTGCCGCCCCAGTACGACAGCGTTGATGAAGCGCTCACGACGCTCACCGTCGACCAGGCCCTCGACAAGCTGCCGTCGATCTACGCGGATGTGAAGCGCCTGGTCCGGGACGGCTTCACTCATCCGGAGATCGCCCAGCGGCTCAGCATCCCGATCGGTACTGTGAAATCCCGGACGGCCAAGGCAGCAGACGCGCTGCGGTCCGAGCTGGCCAGCCTGCGAAGTGGTGCCGATGCTTACTGACCAGGAGATCGAGCTCGCCCATCCCGACGCCTTCGACTTCGCGTTCGGCAACCTGCCCGCAGCCAGGCGTGCCGAGTTCCACCAGCATCTCAGCGGTTGCCGCCACTGCCAGAGGGTCGTCGACGAGTACAGCGACATCGGCCGGATTATCCAGAGCCTCCCCCCGCACGCCGAGCCGTCAGCCCGCCTGGAAGACCGGACCGTGGCCGCAATGGTCGCTGCCATGGCCGGGCAGCGAGCCGAAGCACATCGCCGCCCCGGACACTGCTGATCCACTCGCCACCCGGGTCTACCCGGCTCCCGGCCGCCAGCCCCCGGCCGAGCCCGAGACCCCGCTCGCGCCGTTCCCCCGGTTCCACCCATCGTCCGGGCCGCCACCGGCCCCGGAGCGGCCGCAAGCCCGGGCGATGGTCACCCGCCTGCCGCTGTGGCGACGTCACTCTCGCCGCCTCGCCGCTGCCGTTGCTGTCGCTGCCGTCATCAGGGGTCTCGGTAGTACTGGCGGAAAAGCCAACGGATATACCTCTGACCTGCGGAGGCTCGGCGGGTTCTTGGCCCCGGCGCCGGGTGCGGCCGTCCGGATAGCCCCCGCTCAGTGAGACGTTCACCGGACAGGTCATATGAGACGGCGCCTTCGCAGGTCGCTGTGGCCGCGCGGCCGACTGTCTGGGTGTCCGGTTGGGGATCCCTTACGGACACCGGGGTCACGTATGACTGAGCCCGGCCGCGTCAGTCCAGATCATCCCAGCCCATGGCTTGGCTGGGCTGCCATCGGCCTCCCGGCCAAACCGGAACCGATCCTGGCGGCCCTCTTGCCTGCGGAAGAGTTCGAACATGGCTGCTGGCGACCAGCAAGGCCGGACCCCTGACACGCCGGCACAAGGAGCCACTGTCCGGATATCGGTCCTCTGCCGGGGCGGCTGGCGGTCGCGTCGGTCGGATTGATGCCGCAGCTGGCGGTCGCACAGCGGTTCGTCGACCGGCCCGGCCTGACCGAGGTACTCAAGTACGCCCGCACCCGCGACACAATCGTGGTGCACAATCTTGGCCGGCTCGGTCGCAACGTGCGCGAGGCCAGCAGCCGAGCCGCCGTCTCGCTGAGAGGCACGGATTGCCGACCGCAAGACGGCGTGCTTGGCTGATTTATGGGCTGTAAGTTGTTCGTGGCCTGGGATGACCGGCTGGCGCGCTATGACTTCGGAGTCGGCCATCCGATGGCGCCCGTGCGGGTGCAGCTGACGATCGAGCTGGCGCGCGCGTTCGGCGTGTTCTCGGCGCCCGGGGTGTCGGTCGTGCGCTCGGCGCCGGCCACGGACGTGGATCTGGAGACGGTGCACTCGCGGCGCTACATCGCCGCGGTGCGGCACGCGGGTGGCCCGGAGGCGGACGATTCGATGGCGGATTTCGGCTTGGGTAC
>Ga0182030_10028170_pt1 | contig 10055 bp, 11 predicted proteins | sample 812S3MmetaG_FD_121299 | JGI IMG/M metagenome (GOLD analysis project Ga0182030, IMG submission 121299) | Permafrost microbial communities from Stordalen Mire, Sweden - 812S3M metaG (Illumina Assembly) | ecosystem: Environmental > Terrestrial > Soil > Wetlands > Permafrost | place: Sweden... | reverse complement strand
TCTTGAAGACTCGGTGGCGCCTGACGCCAAGGAAACTGCGCGCAAACAGGTCGCTGACGCTGTCAAGGCCGGTGGCTTCGGCACGCGCGAAGTGTTCATCCGCACCAATGGCGTCGACACTGCCTGGTTTGCCGAGGATCTCAGCGCGGCGGCGCATGCCGCGCCGGACGGCATTGTGGTGCCCAAGATTTCCACACCCGAGCAGCTCGAGACCATCGGCCAGCGCTTGCTCGACATGGGCACCAATCACAAGACGCGAATCTGGGCGATGATCGAGTCGCCATTGGCGGTGTTCAACGTGCTTTCGATCGCGGCCTGCGCGGCAGATTCCGAAACCCGGCTTGCGGGCTTCGTCATGGGCACCAACGATATCGCCAAGGATACCCGTGCGCGCCAGGTGCCGGGCCGCTGGCCCATGATCGGCTGGCTGATGAATTGCGTCGCCGCGGCACGCGTCTACGGCATCGACGTACTGGACGGCGTCTACAACAATATCGGAGACGCCGACGGTTTCGTGAAAGAATGCGAACAGGGCCGTGACATGGGCTTCGACGGCAAGACGCTGATCCATCCCAATCAGATCGAGTCGTGCAACCAGGTTTTCTCGCCGTCGCCCGAAGAAGTGGCCTGGGCGCGCGTCATGATCGGCGCCTTCGATCTGCCGGAAAACAAGACCAAGGGCGTCGTTTCGATCGACGGCAAGATGGTCGAGCGCCTGCACGCCGACATGGCGCGGCGCACGGTGGCGATTGCCGATGCGATCGCGGCGCACTGAATTCAATTATTGTTTTTGAATACCGGCCTTCTCGATCACCTGCGCCCATTTGGCGACATCGCTTTTAATGCGGTCGTGCAAAGCGGCGGACGACATGCTGCGGGCATCCATGCCGGCGGTGTTCGAGAACTTCTGCACCTCAGGCGACTTGAGCGCTTCGTCGACCGCACGATTGAGTTCGGCAACAATATCCTGCGGCGTTCCGGCGGGAACGGCGAGCCCATTCCAGCTTGTGACTTCGTAACCGGCTAGCCCGCTTTCGATTGCCGTCGGGACGTTCGGCAGATTGCTCGCGCGCTCGGGTCCGGTGGTGGCGAGCACGGTCATCTGGCCGTTGCTGATAGGGGATTGAAAACCGGCGAAATATTCGAAGGCGACGTCGACATCGCCACGCAACACGGCGTTGGCGAGTTCGGGAGTCGTCTTGTAGGGCACGACCGTGACATCAATGCCGGCCATGATGCGGAACAATTCGGCGGATAGATTTTGCGAACTGCCGGCATTGATCGTGCCGAAATTCAGCGTCCCGGGATGGGCCTTGGCGGCGGCGATCACGTCCTTAATAGTTTTATAGGGCGCGCCGGCTTTGGTTGCGATCACCAGCCCGTAAGATGCCGTGGTTGAAATCGGTGTGAAATCGGTTTCGATATTATAGGGCAACGCCTTGAACAGCGCCTTGGCGATGGCGAGGCCGCCGCCGACCATGACCAGCGTATAGCCGTCGGGGGCGGCTTCGCGCGCCGCCTGCATGCCGACCACGCCGCCGGCGCCCGGCCGGTTCTCGATGAAGAATTGTTGGCCGAAACGCTTGCTCATATTTTGCGCCACCAGCCGCATGGTCACGTCGGCAATGCCGCCGGGGCCATAAGGAACGATGATCCGCACGGCTTTTGACGGATAATTGTCCGCTTGCGCGGGCGCGCATGTGGCCGCGGCCAGCAACGCCATCGCGCAGGCGACAAGGATTCCGCATCGCGGCAGGCGGCCGATGAAAGGGCGCGGCATTTTTTGTTCCCCGTTTAGGTTCGCCCGGCGCGGACAATAGGAAGGCAAGACTTTGCTGACAAGCAAGTCATGCCTGACAATATGACGCACGCGTGCTTTACGGTAAGCGCCCGTTGCTCTACGGAATACCCCGGCCTATGACAGCGACCACCATCGATATCCACCCGCATATCATCGCCAGCGACGCCACGCGTTATCCTTTGGCGCCGCTGGGCGGCCATCAATCAGATTGGTCGCGCACGCGCCCGGTGACGCTCGAGCGGCTGGTTGCCGCCATGGATGAGGCCGGCGTGCAAAAGGCCGCGATCGTGCAGGCCTCGACCTGCTATGGCCACGACAATTCCTACGTCGCCGACGCGGTCTTAGCTTTTCCGGCGCGTTTTACCGGCGTGTTCTCGGTCGATGTGCTGGCGCCCGACGCGCGGCAGCGCATGCGCGAATGGCGCGCCCGGCAACTCACGGGATTGCGGCTGTTCACCTTCGGCAGCACCATGTCGGAACAGGCCAACTGGCTCGACGATCCGAAATCCTATCCGGCCTGGGCTGCGGCCTCCGAACTCGGACTTTCGGTCTGCCTGCAGATGTCGGCTAAGGCGATCCCGCAGGCCATCGGCATGGCCAAGCGTTTCCCGGAAGTAAAAATCATTCTCGATCATGGCGCGCGGCCGGTGCTGGAAGACGGGCCGCCCTATGATGCGGCCGCCAGCCTGTTCGAGCTGGCGCGCTATGAAAATATCTACCTCAAGCTCACGCCGCGCATTTTTGCCGAATCGCGCAAGGGCAAAGCTACGCCGGAAACTTTCTTCCCGCGCCTGGTGTCGGAATTCGGTGCCGCGCGCCTTGCTTGGGGCTCGAACTATCCATCGAGCGAAGGCAGCTTGCCCGAACTGTTGGCGGTGGCGCGGGCGTCGCTTTCCTGCTTGGCGGAGGCCGACCGGGCCTGGATTTTTGCCAAGACCGCGCAGGTGCTTTATCCCGCGTTGGCGGATTGAGGAGACAGACGGCGATGCCGGAGGCCCATAAAACCAAGCTTTTCACGCTGCTCGGAAATTATCCCAACACCGCGGTGCTGCGGAACGGCGGCGTAACTTCCAATCTTATCGATTTCGATGTCGCCGACGTGAAGGTGTCGAACACCCAGTTCAAGCCGCTGGTGCGCGACGCCAAATTCGACGTCGGCGAATTGGCCATCGTCACTTTTTTGCAGGCCAAGAGCTACGGCAAGCCCTATGCGCTCATTCCGGCGACTGTGCTCGGCCGCGGCCAGCACCACACCATCGCCTATAATCCCGAACGCGGCGCCTTAAAGGCGTCCGATCTTGCCGGCAAGCGCGTCGGCGTGCGCGCCTATACGCAAACTACCGGCGCCTGGGTGCGCGGTTTTCTGGCCGACGATTACGGCATCGACACCGCCAAGGTTAAATGGATCACCTTCGAGGATCCCCATCTGGCGGAATACAAAGATCCCGATTTCGTCACGCGTGCGCCGGCCGGCAGGGACCTGGTGGCGATGCTGCTCGACGGTGAACTCGATGCGGCTATCGTCGGCGATAAATTGCCCGACCCGCGGCTCAAGCCGCTGATTCCCGACGCCGACGCCGCATCGCGGCAATGGGCGCTAGCGCATGGTGGCGTGCCGATCAATCATTTGATGGTGGTGCGCGACCAAATCGCAAAATCGCGTCCCGACATTGTGCGGGAAATCTACCGCATGCTGCGCGAGAGCCGTGCCAAAGCGCCGCCGCCGCCCGATGGCGGCACGCTAGACCCGTGGCGTTTCGGGATCGAGGCCAACCGCCGCTCGCTCGAAATCATCATCGATTACAGCTTTCGCCAGAAGCTGATCGCGCGAAAGTTCTCGGTCGATGAATTGTTCGACGATTGCACACGCGCGTTGATCTGAGTTTGGCGCGCCAAACCGGCACTTCGTATCTGGCAGTGACCATTCGTATGCAGTAGGCTTTCTTCCGCCAAGATAAAAAACGTCAATTCAGCGGGGAGGAAGCCAATATGCGTCGAATTCATTCGATATTGTTTGCTTGCGCCGTTCTGTGTGCGCCGCTTGTCTCAACCGCCCAGGCCGCGTCCGATTATCCCAACCGCTCGATCCGGATGATCGTCGGCTTCGGGCCCGGCGGCGCGACCGATACGTTTACCCGCATTCTGGCCGGTCCGTTGAGCCAGGCGCTCGGCCAGACGATGTTCGTCGAAAACGTCGCCGGCGCCAGCGGTTATATCGGCTGGCGAACGGTCGCCGCGGCCAGTCCCGACGGCTACACGCTGATGATGGCTGAAAACGCACTGGTGATCCGCCCGGGTTTTACCGACATCAAGCCGCCATTCGACCCAAGCACGGAATTCGAGCCGGTCGCCTTCGTCGCAACTTCACCGCTCGCGATATGCGTGGCGAATTCGATACCGGCCAATAATATGAAGGAACTGGCCGCGCTGTCGCATTCGTCTGCAAAGAAGCTGACCTTCGCGTCGGCCGGCGTAACGTCAGTGTCGCAACTGGTCTGGGATGTCGTTCGCGAAGGCGCCAAGATCGACGCCATCGATGTGCCCTATCGCGGCGGCGGGCCGGCCATGGCCGATCTTATCGCCGGCCACGTCGATATCACCGTGCCGTCGAGCCAGGTCGCCAAGCCGCTGGTCGATTCCAACCGCATCAAATGTCTGGCGGTCACCGGCAACGCCCGCTCGCCGGCGCTGCCGAATGTGCCAACTCTCGCTGAAGCCGGCGTCAAACATGCCGACGTCGATTTGCGCTTTTGGTTTTCGGTGTTCGGACCCAAGGGCCTGCCGGCCGATATAACCGCCCGGCTGCAAAAGGGCATCCAGACCGCCTTGGCCGACCCGCAATTCAAGGAACGGCTCAAATCGCTCGACATAGAGCCGGATTTTGCGCCGGGGCCGGTGCTGCACCAGCGCGTGATCAGCGACGTCAAGAACTGGGGCGCCTTCATCAAAGCCGCGGGCCTCCACGGGCAATAGGCACCGCAATTAGCGCGCCGACTGGCTGGCCGGCTCGATCTATCTCATGCAGGAGGCGGACTTTGAACGATCGTAGCCGGCGCGCGCAAAAATGGGTCAACGAGGAATTCTACAAGGTCCTCGATGTCTTCGGCTTTCGCTCGGTGATGTTCGTCGAATGGGGCTTCCGGCCGGCCGACGTGCGCCGCACGACCGAGCGCATCAAGCTGCCGGCGGCGGTGGTCAAGCAGTGGGTGCGCACGGCCGAGCAAGAGCAGAAACTTGCCGAAGCGGCCGAGGCGAGCGGCCACCGCGAGAGCGCCGCCGAATTCTACTACCGCGCCGCGCTGTATTACGGGCCGCCTTGCGGCGTGTTGCACGCTAATACGCCGCGCAAGTTGGAGCTCTACAGACGCCTGGTGCATTGCTACACGCGTTTCACGCAATTGTTCGATGAAGCGAGCGTGCGCCGCGTCGAAATTCCGTTCGAGAACGGCAAGACTATTCCGGGAATTTTGCAGACGGTGCCCGGCGTCAAAAAGGCGCCTTGCGTATTGGTTATTCCCGGCATGGACACGATCAAGGAATACATGCCGAGCCCCTATCACAATCATTTCCGTCGCCGCGGCATGGCGACGCTGAGCATCGACGGTCCCGGTCAGGGCGAGAGCAATACGCGCGAAACCTGGGTCACGCTCGATAATTTCGAGCGCGCCGGCAAGGCGGCCATCGACTTCATCGAAACGATTCCCGAACTCGATGCCGGCAAAGTCGGCGTCTATGGCTGGAGCATGGGCAGCTATTGGGGTCCGCGCGTCGCGGCTTACGACACGCGCGTCATGGCGCTAGTCGGCGCCATGGGCAATTATTTGCAGAAGGACACGATCTTCAAGCACTCCAAGCCGGCCTATCGCACCAACTACATGTATATGTCGAACATCCACGATGAGGATGCGTTCGACGCCATGGCCGAGCAGATGACGCTGGAGCCGATCGCGGGCAAAATCAAATGCCCGACGCTGCTTGCCGTCGGCGAATTTGACGAGCTTTGCCCGCTCGAGGACGGCGAGCGCATGTTCGAATTGCTCGGCGGTCCGAAAGAATTATGGGTCTATGAGGACGAAACCCATACTTTCGGCAGCCGGTTGCCGGATTTCTATCCGCAGGTCGCCGATTGGATGCGCGATGCGCTTGAAGGAAAAATTCCGGCGGATCACAAGAAACGCATCGATCAGGCGGCGCGCTAGCGTCTGAACGGGAGAAACCTTGGCATCGAGCGTGAGATATAGCGAGCGATGAAGCAGGCTCCGGTACTCATCGCCGGCGGCGGGCCGGTCGGCCTGGTGACCGCGCTGGCGCTAGCCCAGCAGGGTATCGCGGTTCGGGTCTTCGAAGCCGCCGAACGGGTTAATGAATCGCCGCGCGCCTCGACCCTGCACCCGGCCACGCTCGAAATGCTGGCTTCGATCGGCCTCATTGACGAAGTGATCGCGCGCGGCCTGGTCGCCCGCACGTTTCAGTTCTGGGACCGGCCGACCGGCCGCATGATCGCCGAATTCGACCACGCCATACTCAAGGACGAAACGGCTTTTCCGTTTGTCGTGCAGTGTGAGCAGCACAAGCTGGCCAAGCTTTGCATTGAACGGCTGCGGAATTTTCGCAACGCGGAAGTCAACCTGGCGTCCGAGGTCGTCACGGTCGATGCGTCAAGCGACCGTGTGGCTGTCACGGTCAAATCCGCGGCCGGGCAGGCGGTTGTCGCCGGCAGCTATCTGGTTGGCGCCGACGGCGGACGATCGGCGGTGCGCAAAGCGCTCGATATCGATTTTCAGGGCTACACATTTCCCGAGCGCTTTCTGGTGCTCACGACTTCGTTCGATTTCGCCGCGGAGCGCGGCGCGGCTTTCCGCAGTTATTTTTCCGATCCCGACGAATGGGCCAATTTGTTCAAGGTGGCTGGCGAAGACGGCAGCGGCCTGTGGCGCGCCGTGTTTCCAACGTTGCCCGGCCAGAGCGATGACGATGTTTTAAATCCGGACGCGGTCGAGGCGCGCCTGCAGAAATTCTTCCCGAAAACGGGGCGGTACAAAATCGTTCATACCAATCTCTACAGCGTGCATCAGCGGGTTGCTGTGAAATTCCAGGAGGGCCGCGTCTTCCTGGCGGGCGACTCCGCGCATGTGAATAATCCGATCGGAGGATTGGGCCTCAATTGCGGGCTTCACGATGCCATGCAACTGACCGCGCTGCTGGCCGGCGTCGTGCGCGGCGAGCGGCCGGACGCCGATCTGGCGCGCTACGACGAGATCAGACGGCCGATCAATGTAGATTATGTCCAGCAGCAGACCATCGCGAATAAAAGGCGGCTCGAGGAAAAAGAGCCGGCCGCGCGCGAGGCGAATTTCGAATTGTTGCGCAAGACCGCCGCTGACCCGGCGGCCCACCGCGCATTCCTCATGCAGACGTCATTGTTGGAGAGCGTGCGCAAGCAGGCGACAGCCGCGCGTCGGGCCTAGTTACGCCAAAAATTACGCCCACGGCCGCGCGGCCTGGGCCTTCTGCTCGTAGCTGACGATCTTACTCTGCTTCTGCTTGGTCAGCCCGATATCGTCGAGGCCGTTGAGCATGCAGTGTTTGCGATGCTCGTCGATCTCGAACTTGATCATGCCGCCGTCGGGACCGTGGATTTCCTGCTTCTCGAGATCGATCGAAAGCGTAGCGTTGGCGCCCCGATCGGCGTCGTCGAACAGCTTTTCGAGGTCTTCCGGCGAGACCCGGATCGGCAGCACGCCGTTCTTGAAACAGTTGTTGTAGAAAATGTCGCCGAACGAGGTCGAGATCACGCAACGGATGCCGAAATCCATCAGCGCCCAGGGCGCATGCTCGCGCGACGAGCCGCAGCCGAAATTATCGCCGGCCACCAAGATCTTGGCTTTGCGATAGGCCGGTTTGTTGAGCACGAAATCCGGGTTTTCGCTGCCGTCGTCCTTGTAGCGCAGCTCGGAGAACAGGCCGACGCCGAGTCCCGTGCGCTTGATGGTTTTGAGATATTGCTTGGGAATGACCATATCGGTGTCGACATTGATCATCTTCATGGGCGCTGCGACGCCCTCAAGCGTGGTGAATTTGTCCATGGTCATCCGGCCTTCTGATGGTCCGAGGCAGCGTTCTAGCCCGTAGCACCCTGCGGCGGAAGGCTTGCCCAGCAAACCAGACTTTCGCTAAACGCCCGCCTCGATTGCTTCGATGTCGTCGTCGGACAGGCCGAAATGGTGGCCGATTTCATGAACCAGCACATGGGTCACGATGTCGCCCAGGGTGTCGTCGTGTTCCGCCCAATAATCGAGGATCGGGCGGCGGTAGAGCCAGATCATATTGGGCATTTGTTGCGGCGCGGAAGATGACTGGAACGGCAGGCCTACGCCCTGAAATAGCCCGAGCAGGTCGAATTCGCTCTCGGCATGCATAGTTTCCAGCACTTCCTCGGTCGGGAAATCCTCGATCCGGAAAATTAGGTCGTCGCAAAGCGCGCGGAAATGCTCGGGCAGGCCGGCGTAGGCCTTTGCCACCAAGGCTTCGATCTCGGCCAAAGAGGGCACCTGGAGCCCCTGCCAGCGGTCAAATTGGCCTGCCATGCCAATGTTTTAGTGGATATTGTGGGCGCTACCAAGCGGTTGACGGGCGCTTGGGCGTTAACTATTAAGGCAACGCCCCTGGGACCACAGAAGATGCCGAGAAACCGGAACGCCTGGACTGTACTGGCACTGATCGTCGCCGGTTCTGTGCTGTTCTCGACGCCTACTCTGGCGGAGTTCTTCGGCTGCAACGACCACAGCAAGGGCCGTGTTCTGGCCTATTACCCGACCCCGCCATCGGGCACCCGCGAATTCGCCGCCCAGACGACGCGGCCGCGCATCACCATCCATCCGCGCCGGCGCTATGTCGGCCGCAATGCCGTGCGGCAATGCCGGGCCTCGCTGGTGAAGGAATATCGCATCAGCGGCCCGGTCGTGGTGCCGCGCATGCATTGCTGGTGGCAATAACGCAGGTTTCCGAATTTCTGGACGTTTATTAGAATGCCGGGGGGCACCGGAGGATTTTCGATGTCTAAACTAGCGAAAGTTTTGGGCGCCGTCGCGCTGGTGGCCGGCGCCATTGCCCTCACGCCAGGCGCGGCCTTGGCGCAACATCACCACGGCGGCGGCCATTGGCACGGCGGCGGTCATTACCACGGCGGCGGCTGGGGACCCGGCTTCGGATTTGGCTGGGGCAGTCCGTATTATTACGGCGGACCTTATTATGCCGGGCAGAATTGCGGCTGGACCCGCGTGCGGGTCTGGCGCCACGGCTACTGGTTGGTGCGGCGCAGCTGGCGTTGCTGGTAACCCACTGCCGCCGATATAAAATTCGCCGCGAAACCATATCGGCAGTCTGCGTGTTATCTCCGTGAGCCAATCATTGGAGGTGCGCGATGCCCAAATTCTATCTCGCACTAGTTGCCGCAGGCGTGTTTGCGGCGAGTGCTTTGCCTGCCGCGGCCCAGAGTCCGACGGCTAATTCCGGCGTAACGAATACGCCAGCCGCTACCGTGCAGTTGAGCGCGCGGCGTTATCACCACTAGCGGCACTACCGCTATTACGGATACCGCCCCTACTACCGGCCGTATCCGTATTATGCCTACAGTCCCGGCCCGTATTATTATGGCCCGCGCTATTATCGCCCGGCGCCGTGGCCGTTCTTCCCGTTCTTCTGAGCGGTTGTGAAATAAGAAAGGCCGCCAGTTGGCGGGCTTTTTTTTGCTTTGCGATAAGACTTAGATGGCCAGGTCAAGCCCGGCCATGACGCCAAGAGGCGTCATTTCCACTCTCTTACATCGACGAAATGTCCGGCGATTGCGGCGGCAGCCGCCATCGCGGGCGAGACGAGGTGGGTACGTCCCTTATAACCCTGGCGGCCTTCGAAGTTGCGGTTTGAGGTCGAGGCGCAACGCTCACCCGGCTTGAGCTTGTCGGGATTCATGGCGAGGCACATCGAGCAGCCCGGCTCGCGCCAGTCGAAACCCGCGGCTTTGAAGATTTTATCGAGGCCTTCGGCCTCGGCCATTTCCTTCACCAGCCCGGAGCCCGGTACGATCATGGCATAGACATTGGCGTTGACCGTCTTGCCGTCGGCGATTTTGGCGGCCGCGCGCAAATCCTCGATGCGGCCATTGGTGCAAGAGCCGACGAAGACGCGGTCGAGCTTGATGTCGGTGATTTTCTCGCCGCCATTGAGGCCCATGTAGCCGAGCGAGCGCTCGGCC
>Ga0182030_10028169_pt1 | contig 10055 bp, 9 predicted proteins | sample 812S3MmetaG_FD_121299 | JGI IMG/M metagenome (GOLD analysis project Ga0182030, IMG submission 121299) | Permafrost microbial communities from Stordalen Mire, Sweden - 812S3M metaG (Illumina Assembly) | ecosystem: Environmental > Terrestrial > Soil > Wetlands > Permafrost | place: Sweden... | reverse complement strand
TGCAAATGGGCATCGCCAGTTTCGACAGTTCCTGCGCGGGTCTGGGTGGCTGCCCCTTCGCCGGTCACAAAGGCGCGGCCGGCAATATTTGCACCGAGGATCTTGTATTCATGGCGCACGAAATGGGCATCGAGACCGGTGTCAATCTCGACGCATTGATTGAATGCGCTCGGATGGCCGAGGACATCGTTGGTCATCAACTACCCGGCAAGGTCATGCACGGCGGCAGCCTGACGAAATACCGCGCGGGAGCCAATGCATGACTGAGGTTCTGGTCGAAAAGCGCGGTGCCGTGCAGTGGATCATCATCAACCGCGAGGAGCGCCGCAATGCGATGAACGACGCGGTGGTGTTCGGGATCATGGATGGTCTGACCACCGCGACATCCGACCCGGACATTCGCGCCGTGGTGCTGACCGGGGCCGGGGATCGGGCCTTTTGCGCAGGAGCCGACCTCTCGGCGGGCTCAGGTTCATTCAAATACGATTATTCCAAGGTTGGCATTCCATTCGTAAGGCTGATGAAACAGGCACGCGACCTGACTGTGCCCCTGATCGCGCGCGTGAATGGCCATGCGATGGCCGGTGGCATGGGTATGATGGGGATGTGCGATATGGCCATTACGGTTGATAACGCCCGCTTCGGAATGCCTGAGGTTAAGGTCGGTGTATTCCCAATGCAGATCATGGCCGTACTGCAGCGCCTGATTCCCAACCGTAAACTTTATGAAATGGCACTGACCGGGGAACCGATCACCGCGACTGAGGCATTGGAGCTCGGCCTCGTCAACTATGTCGTGCCAGCCGCGGAACTCGACACGAAGCTGACCTGGCTATTGTCCCGGTTGCTCGACAAGAGCCCGACCGCGATCCGGCGTGGCAAGTATGCCATGCGTCAGACAGAAAGCATGAGTTTCGACCAATCAGCGGTGTTCATGGAGGCTCAGATCGGCACGCTCGCGCTGACCGAAGACGCGGCGGAGGGACGTCAGGCTTTCATCGAAAAGCGCGCGGCAGTCTGGCCCGGGCGATAGGCTTCAATTGACCCGTTTTTCCCGCCCTTCCCAGAACGGTTTGCGCAGTTCCGTCTTCAGAATTTTGCCCGCGCCCGACAACGGCAACGGTTCGTCGCGCAAATCAAGGGAACGCGGACATTTATAGTTAGCGATCAGCGTGTGACAGTGTGCGATTAAGTCCTTGGGAGTCGTGTTCATACCCGGTTTAAGTCGAACAATCGCATGCACACGTTCCCCCCAGGTGTCGTCCGGAACGCCAATGACGGCGCATTCGGCGACCGCCGGATGGCTGTAAAGCGCTTCCTCAGTTTCGGCTGAATACACGTTCTCGCCGCCGCTGATGATCATGTCCTTCACGCGGTCGACGATGAATATAAATCCCTCGTCGTCCATGTAACCGCCATCGCCGGTGTGGAGCCAGCCATTACGTAATGTGTGCGCGGTCAGTTCGGGCTGTTTCCAATACCCCAGCATCACCATCGCGCCGCGGGCACAGATTTCGCCAACCGTCCCGCGTGGGACCTCATTGTCGTCAGGGTCGTGTACCCGGATTTCGCAATCAAGTACGGCACGGCCGGCGGATTTGACGCGGCCAGCGTAAGGTCCCTCGGAGCAGCAGTACCGGGGGTCCAACGCGGTCAGGACCGGCGAAGATTCCGTTTGACCGTAGAGATGCACCAGCTTTACGTCGGGCATCACTTCGGCGGCGCGCTGTATTACCGCTTCCGGCATCGGTGACGCGCCAAACAACAGCCGTTCCAGACTGGACAAATCGTAATTCACCACGTCGGGATGATTGACCATCATGTTGATCATGGTCGGCACAATGAGCAGCAGCGTGACCCGGTGCTCCGCGATCAGCTTCATCAATGCGACCGGCTCGAACCGCGGCACGAAGTAATGCGTGCCGCAAAATCCGGTCACCAGATACATCATGGCGTGATCGGCGGCATGAAACATCGGCGCGGCATGAGCATATCGCGTTTCGCCGTCGGCCAAAGCACTCGGGAAAATGTTCAGTGCATTGGACATGATATTGTTATGGCTCAACATCACGCCCTTGGATCGGCCGGTGGTGCCGCCCGTATAGAATATCCCCGCGAGATCATGATCAGATCCAATCGAATCGGCCAGAGGATGGGCGTTCGCGAGAAGTCTTTCATAGTCCAGAATATCAGGTGGGGCGGTTCCCTCACCGATATAAATCACCCGCTTTACATCTACCGCGTCAAGCAGAACCTTCGCCAGAACCGGGATGAAAGCATCGTCGACGAAGATGGCCGAGCAGCCGGAATCCACGAGCCAGAACACGATCTCCGGCGGCGCCAGTCGCGTGTTGATCGGTACAAAGACGAAACCACCGAGCGACAGACCGAACAGCGACTCCATATATCGGTCGGAGTTCAACGACAGGATCCCCACCCGGTCACCTGGTTTGAATCCGAGCCCGTGCATGGCCCCGGCGAGCCGCCTGATCCGATCATCGAATTCTCGCCAGGTCCGGCTACGGTCGCCACAAACGGTCGCGACCTTGCTCGCTCCGGTCTGCACCGCGCGTCGCACGAACTGCGAGATTTGCGTCATGCGTTATCCTCCCCTGAGAATATAACAGATCACATCTGCAACTGGGTTGGCAACGAGTCTTACGTGAAAAATGGGTGCCCCGTGCCGCGAGTGCCTTTTTGATCCAGTACCCCCAGCACCTCCGCCAGATCCCCACCGGACAGCGCCAGGCCAAATCTGGTCTCGAGGGCCGCTGGGAAATCCCCCTCATTTTCAAGCATGAATCGCTCCACCTGATTGCCTGGGCTACGCACGGTCACCCGTCCGTTGAACAGCGTATTGCGGATCCCTTCTGGACCCGGCCGCGCGACAATCAGATGACTCACGAACGGGCTGGCGGGATGCGTCGCGGTGAACCAGTTCGCGACCTCGTAATCGACGGCCAGTCTGGCATGCGGCGACAGGCGGTAAATGCTCTGCCAGTCGTCCCCAAGCTTCGCCTGCAGCGTCAGCTCCTCGCCAACCGGCCACAAGCGCATCATCTCATGCGGTGTCTCTTGCTCAACCCCTGGACGCATCGCCAGCGGTGCGGTCGGTGTTTGGTTGCCGAAGCCGACATCGGCGAGGAATGGCCCCTCGGGCAAATCCACCCGCAATGTCATGTGCGTCGCGGGCCCGGAGGCGTCAGGCGCCATGCCGCGGATGACACGCGCGATCAGACCGGTCACGCGAAAGCCCAGGGCAGACAATCCGGCATGGAGAAGGGTGTTTTGCTCGAAACAATAGCCGCCGCGCCCACCGGAAATCATCTTGGCTTGCAATGAGCCGAGATCCAGCTTTGGCGGCCGGCCCAACAATACGTTGATGTTTTCAAACGGAATTGTCGCGGTATGCGCCGCGATCACATCGCGCAAGGTCGGCAACTCAGCGTCGCGAGGGCCAATGTAACCGATACGGCGCAGCCAGGCATCAACGTCGAAGGCGTCATCAGGCATCAGGTTCTCCTCCGGAGTGTCCGGTTAGCGTCGTATTAACCCACACAGGATAGCATGCCGCCATTGCGCAGTTGTACGAACGGGAGACACTCTTGCCGATCGAGACCTTCGATGAAATTGTGATCGTCGCGGATAATGACTCGATGATGCGCGGTCTCCTGCGGACAGTGCTGGAGCAACCCGGGCGAACTTTGCTCCTCTGTGCGGATGGGCTGGAGGCAGTGGAACTTGCGACACAGACACTCGCGACATTGGTGCTGCTCGATTTGCGCATGCCCCGGATGGGTGGGATCGAGGCGTGTCTTCAAATCAGGGAGCTGCCGCGTTACGCGACGGTGCCGATCGTCATTTTGACCGTTTTCGACGGAGATGCCCTCAAACGGCGGGCAATGAAGGCGGGCGCGACGTCGTTTCTGGCCAAGCCGTTCTCTCGCGCTGACCTGCTGTCGGTGGTTAATCCGCTGATCGAGGCCCAGAAACGTCGGCTTGAGGCCGAGCGCTACTGACGGTGGGTGAAATCCGCACCATTTAACGCTGTGGGCTGCATTCACTGCTTGCCCGGCTGCCATGCGCGGATGACAATGGTACGATGACGAGCAGACATACCATGATGCCGGACGGTGTCGGGGCCGGGGGCCAAAGGCCGTCGGACCACCGGCCAGCGGCCCACCGGCCAGCGGACCAAAGGCCAGGGTGGCCGAGCTTCGCCGCCCTCGACCTTGGTACAAATAACTGCCGGATGCTGGTGGGCACACCCTTGGGTAACGGATTCCGGGTTCTGGACAGCTATTCCCGCATCGTCCGTCTTGGCGAGGGCCTGCATCATTCCGGCATCCTCTGCCCGAACGCGATGGATCGGGCGATCGCAGCATTGCGGGACTGCGCCGACCGCTTGGCCCGGTCCCGTCCTCGCATGGTCCGCGCCATTGCCACGGAGGCCTGTCGCCGAGCCCGCAACGGACCGGAATTCCTGGAGCGGGTCAAGCGCGAGACCGGATTGGATGTCGGCGTAATCTCCAGCCGAGAGGAAGCCGAACTCGCTCTGGAGTCCTGCACGCCACTACTGGAAGGGGTGGGGCGGCGGGCATTGCTGTTTGATATTGGTGGTGGTTCGACGGAACTTGCGTGGGTGCGGGTGGGTTGTGGGCCGCCGTCCTTGATCGGCTATGCATCGCTGCCCGTAGGGGTGGTGACCCTGGCCGAGCGGTTCGGCGCCGCTGCCTTCACCGAAGAGGGCTTCGACGCGATGGTCGAGGACGTGACTGGCCGTCTGGTCGCGTTCGAAAGCGTGCATTGCATCGGCCGCGAAATCCGCGACGGCGGGGTACGTCTTCTGGGCACCTCTGGCACCGTCACCACACTGGCAAGCGTGGTACTCAATCTTGAACGATATCGCCGCGCTCTGGTTGATGGCATAGCTTTGACCCGCCAGGACGCGGACGATGCTTTGTCCAGCCTGCGCGCGATGGACCGTGATGCGCTAGCTTTGCACCCCTGCGTCGGTCCCGATCGCGCCGATTTCGTCCTGCCCGGCTGCGCCATCTACGCGGCGATCGCATCAATGTGGCCGGCGCCTGATGTGGTCGTCGCCGACCGCGGCCTCCGCGAGGGGATGCTGCTGCGGATGATCCGCGCCGATCGCGCCCGCTTGGAACGGAAGCGGAGCATTCCGGACCGGGCATGAGGGACCGGCTATGAGCAAAAGCGTCGTTCCGCCCGGTGGGCGAAAGCTGACGGTTAACGTCAAGACCGCCAGGAAGCGGAGTCCGGCTTCGGCCGAATGGTTGCGGCGGCAATTAAACGACCCCTATGTCGCGGCGGCGAAGCAGCAGGGCTGGCGGTCCCGTGCGGCGTTCAAGCTGCTCGAACTTGATGAGCGATTCCACATCATCCGCCGCGACGCTCGGGTCCTGGATCTTGGCGCGGCACCCGGCGGCTGGACTCAGGTGGCGCTGCGGCGCGGAGCGGGCACGGTCGTCGGCGTCGATCTGTTGCCAATAGACCCGATCTCCGGTGCGACACTGATCCAGGGCGACTTCAACGATGCCGATATGCCAGACCGGCTGGCGGCGACCCTGGGGGGAAAAGCCGACGTCGTCTTGTCCGACATGGCCCCGAACACGACGGGGCACGCGGCGACCGACCATTTGCGGATTATGGCCCTCGCGGAGCTGGCCGCCGCTTTCGCTCGGGACGTCCTGGCACCGGATGGAGCTTTTGTCGCGAAGGTGTTCCAGGGCGGTTCGGAGCGGGCGATGTTGGAGTCCCTGAAGCGAGATTTCGTTAGTGTTCGGCATGCAAAACCACCGGCGAGCCGAAAGGAATCGAGCGAGTTGTACGTCGTGGCGATGGGGTTTCGAGGCAAGGCGCAGGGCTGACGGATCAATCCGCTGTTGTTCGCCATCGTGTCAGCCACCGCATCGCTCCACCCGCCAGCAGTCCCCAGAAAGCACCACTGATGCCAAAGAAACTCAGGCCCGACGCGGTGACCAAAAATGTGATCAGCGCCGCCTCGCGTCCGTTGGTTTCATTCACGGCGCCCATCAGCGCGCCGCCCAGTACGCCGAGGAGAGCAAGTCCCGCGACGGCTTCGATCAGGACCGGTGGGGACACAGCGATGAGGCTGGTCGCCGCGCCGGCCAACAATCCGAAGATGACATAGGTCGCGCCGGCGGTGACCGCGGCCCAGTACCGTTGTTTGGGATCGGGATGCGCGTCGGGTCCCGCGCAGAGGGCGGCCGTGATCGCGGCCAGGTTGACCGCGTGGCCACCGAACGGCGCCGCCAACAAGGTGAACAATCCGGTGATCTGAAACAGCTTCCCCGCCGGCGGCGAGTACCCGTTGACCGCGAGTACCGCCATGCCCGGGATGTTCTGCGATGCCATCGTTACCAGGAACAACGGGACCGCGAGACCGATCATCGCGGACGTCGACCAAATGGGCAGCACCAACACCGGCTCGGCCAGCCAATCGACCGCTTGTCCGGTGGTACGTTGAAACGCCAGCAGTCCCACCATCACGACGACCGCGGCTGGCACGGCGTAGAGCCGCCAAAACCGCCAGACAATCGCCCAGGAAAGAATGATGGGAAGGGCGAGAGCGGGTGTGATTGCGACGGCGCGCATCGGTGCGAGACATAAATTCAGCAACACGCCCGCCAACATCGCGTTGGCCAGTAAGGATGGGATCGCCGCGACCGCGCGTCCCAAGGGTCGCCATGACCCCGCGATCACGATCAGCACCCCGCTCAGCAGGAACGCTCCGACGGCGGCCTGAAAGCCACCGTCCGGCATCGCGGATGCTGCGAGCAGTGCCCCTCCGGGCGTCGACCAGGCTATGCTGATGGGATCGCGATACCACAGGCTGAGCACGATCGCGCAAATCCCCATCGCAATCGACAACGCCATCAACCCCGATGCTGCCTGGGCCGGAGACGCTCCGACCGAGGTCAGCCCTTTCAGCACCACGGCGAAGGACGACGCGAAGCCGACGAAAGCGGCCAGCACTCCGGCGAAGTGCGTATGCCTGCTCACTCAGCGATGAGCGATGGAAACGGGCTTGCCCACCGGTTCGGCGGTCAGAAAGCCGAGCTGGTCGTTTTCCAACACCAGGCAGGTCATGTCACCGCCGAACACCGCGCCTGTGTCGATCGCAATTCTGTTGTGGCGGATGACAGGCGCTTTCACCGGAGAATGCCCGTGCACAACCACCGCCCCGAATTTCATTTCCGAGTAAAGGAAGGGCTGGCGCATGCGCAGTAGATCGTCGCGGGCCTGCTCGGCGAGCGGAACGCCAGGGCGGACGCCGGCATGGACGAAGGCGTATTCGCCTTCGAGGTGCATCAGTTTCAGCTCGTGCAGGAACCGCATGTGCGATTCGGGGACGTGTTCGCGCCAGCTCTCGCGCGGGGAATCTGGATCGACGCCGTAACTTTGCAACGACGGACGTCCCCCGGTGAACAGCCAATCCGTCGCGGCGGCACGCTCGCCATTGAGGGCTTCGATCATCGTGTGTTCATGGTTGCCCATCAGATTGACCATCTCGACGTCCGGGATTGGCGAGCCATCGACAAGGCGGGCGATGACTCCGCTGGTGTCGGCGCCGCGGTCGACATAATCGCCGATATGCAACAACAACGCCGACTCGATAGGGCGGACGGCGAGATCTTCCTGGATGAGTTCATGCAGGTTCGCGAGTTGCGCGGCGCAGCCATGAATGTCGCCGATGGCATAAACGCGGCGGCCAGGCGGCAGCCGGGCGGGGGCAGGGGAAAGCTCGATCATAACAATACCGGCTATCAGCCCGGCCGGCCTTTGGGCAAGAGGTACTGGGCTGGACGCGCGACTCTGTGCCGGTCCAGGGTGGCGGTATGAGACATTGGCTGGGCTTTTTCGTGATGCTTACCCTGACCTGGCATCACCCGCGTGCCGCCGAGCCAGAGCTGCGGATGGGCGTGCAGTCGGCGTTCGTGGTCGACCCCCATGTTCTGTTCATAGGCCCCAATATGGCTGCCGCGCGGCACCTTTACGATAGCTTCGTTGGCAAGGACGCCGAGGCCCATTGGACTCCCACGCTTGCCACGTCGTGGCGGCAAGTCGACCCGCGGACATGGGAGTTCGCGTTACGGCCGGGTGTGCGGTTCAGCGATGGGTCACCTTTTAGCTCCGAAGATGTCGTCGCGAGCGTTCGACGCATTCCGTTGATCCCAAACAATTCAGGTCCCTACACGACGAACCTGCGCACCATTACCAGTACCGTCGCGGTCGACGCGTTGACGATCAGGGTAACCACCGACCGGCCCAATCCGCTGTTGCCTGGGCAATTCACCAATATTTTCATTCTCCCGAAATCAGTGGTCGGTGCACCACCTGAGGATTTCTCCGAGGCGCGCGCCACGATCGGCACCGGACCGTTGCGCCTAGTGTCGTTCCGTTATGGTGATACGGCGGAACTGGAACCGAATCCGTACTACTGGGGCCCGCCGAGTCCCTGGAAGCATGTGCGAATTCGCGTGATCGGCAATGACGCGGCGCGGGAGGCGGCTTTGCTCGCCGGCGATCTGGACCTGATCGAGAATGTGCCGCCCGAGGACGTCTCACGTCTGCGCGCGATGCGAGATATTTCCGTGTTCGCGCGGCCGGCGGACCGGGTGGCGTTCTTGCTGCCGAATGTTGGTCACGAGACATTGCCGTTGTTGACGGACCGGCAAGGTAGCGTGCTGCCGAACAATCCGTTGCGCGATTTACGTGTGCGGCAGGCGATGTCTTTGGCGTTGGACCGTACGGCATTGGTTGACCGAGCTTTGTCCGGTCAAGGGGCGGCCACGATGCAATTGGTGCCGGAAGGGTTTGGCGGATGGGATCCGTCGGTGCGGGTTCCCGCTGTGGACCCGACGACCGCGCGCGCGAAATTAGCCGAGGCTGGGTATCCGGATGGGTTCGGCATGACGTTGGCGTGTCCTAACGATCGCTGGGTCGCCGACGCGCGGGTTTGCCAGGCGATCGCGCAGATGCTGTCGCGCGCCGGATTAGCGATGAAGGTCGACACCATGCCGGGCAGCGTGTTCTTTCCGCGCTCACGCGTCGGCAAGAATGAATGGCCGCTGATCATGTATGAATTGTCGTTGTCTTCGTTGCGAGACGGACAGTACATCCTCCAGCTTGTCGCACAGACCCATGACGATGCACGCGCGATCGGTGACAGCAATCGTGGTGGATTTTCCGATCCCGCCCTGGATCAGATCATTGAGGCCGCCGTCGTTCGTTCCGACGCCGGTCGTGAAGCCGCCATCCGGCATGCGCTCGCTGAAACCGTTGCTCGCCTGGGCGTGATCCCGATGTATGTCGAGCCCACAATCGCCGCGACACGTGGTGGGATTGTCTATCATCCGCGTCTGGACCAGCAATTGGTGGCGACCGAGGCCATGCCCCCTTAAGATTTAATCGGAGAAACGCCTATGCTCGACAATCCCCCGCTCGTGACCATTCATCGTGGCTTTCGCCGGCCTGATCCCAAATTGATCGAATGCTTCAGAGGCGCGCAAACCTCGCATCTCGCCGACGCGATGGATGGACGCGGTGCATTGGATTACCGGATCAAACCGGTCGACCCTGAAAATGCCAGTTTCGTTGGGCCGGCGATCACCGCCTTCGCTTATCCGGCGGACGTGCTCGCGGTGTTCGCGGCGTTGTCAGAGGCTCAGCCGGGTGACGTGATTGTCTGTGCGAACGACGGGTTTACCAAAACGGCGGTGATCGGCGATCTCGCCGCGGGAATGATGAAGAACGCGGGCATCGCGGCGTTTGTGACCGATGGTCTGGCGCGCGATAAGGCGGGCCTTGTCACCGCGAATTTGCCGCTGTTTTGCGGCGGTATTCAGCCCAACTCGCCGGCGATGAACGGCCCAGGAATTGTCGGTGCGCCGATCACGTTGGGCGATGTGCACGTCAATCCGGGCGATGTCATTGTCGGCGATGCCGACGGTGTCGTCGTCATTCCCGCGAATCGGCTGGAAATCGTCCTGGAGCGGCTGGAGCGTGTG
>Ga0182030_10028168_pt1 | contig 10055 bp, 12 predicted proteins | sample 812S3MmetaG_FD_121299 | JGI IMG/M metagenome (GOLD analysis project Ga0182030, IMG submission 121299) | Permafrost microbial communities from Stordalen Mire, Sweden - 812S3M metaG (Illumina Assembly) | ecosystem: Environmental > Terrestrial > Soil > Wetlands > Permafrost | place: Sweden... | reverse complement strand
CAGGGGCTGTGCCATGGTGTCGCTGACGCCCAGAACAGGTCGTTCGCGACACCACGGGCGGCCCGATGGCGTAGCTGGTAGGACGGGGCGAGGCGCGAGACTTACAAATCGCCATACGGTCCCGTCTCGATCGGGACGGTCTTGCCGGATGGTGATCCCGTGAGACTCCAAGTACAGGATTGTTACCCACTCCACGAAGTGAACTCGACCGGGATGCCGCTTTCGCCGACAAGCCGTTCCAGTTCGTACGATTCCGAGCCGGACCAGTTGACCTCCAAGACGTCGAGGATGTCGGCGCCGGCAGGAGCTTTCAGGAGCTCGAGGAGAGCGGGGATGTCGGTCGCGGCGATCTTCTTGAAGTACTCGTACTCGCCGTCGCTACTGATGAGGGCGGTGCCCGGCCCGAGGTCGTGGCCATCTAGGCGCAAGGCACCCTCGTTGTCGAGGTAGGCGTCCAGGTAGCGGGAGCCCTCACTGTTGTGCTCGACCCGCAGGCAGACCCTCCTAGTTTTTGTGGGACCGGGGGCAACGTAGCGGAACAGCTTGACCTGCACGCTGTCGCCATCCCGGCAACCGAAAACCCGCCGCAGCGTATGCAGGGCGAGGACGGCAGAGTCGATAGTTGCACCAAGTTCGCTCTCGATTGTGCGCCAGTTCAGTTGTTTGGGGAGAGAGGGCCATCCCCATCCGAGCTCAGCCAGGAGCTCCTCGTCGTCCTCAGACAGCTTGCTGGCGTCCGACAGGTAGGAGTTGGAGACGCATTCCGAAACGAGGGCCCCCTCCTCGCTGGCCAGGAACTGTACATAACGCCCGCCGGCCGTCTCGATGATCAGGATCCATCGCGAAGGCGAGCCCGCCATGAGCTCCAGCACATCGGCGAGACGGGTCTCCAGGTCCTCCAGGCAAACCGGACGGAAGCCGTTCCCGGCCTCCCCACCCTCCCCGAAAAGGGCCGCAGCGATGGCCACCTCCTCGCCATCTCGGGCCTTGCCGCTGTCGTCGGGGGTTAGATGAGGTTTTGCGTCCTTGGCTGCTACATGCCCCGGGCCCCCCGTCACTGCCGGCCATAGCCGCGCCAGAGCGGCAGAAAAGGCCGGGTTCTCGTGGGCGCCGGGTAGCTGGGCAAAAACCCGCTTGAGGGCTTCGCGGCCCGGTATGCCGAAGCGCTCGCCCAAGTAGGCGGCGGCAACGGCGGGCGTGCGCCGCTCGGCCATGACGCAGTGTATGAGCACGGTGTTGCCGGCGGCCCGCCAGACAATGATGGCCCGGGCGAGATCCTGCCACACGAAATCGAGGTTCGGGTTGGCTGCAGGGTCATCCTCGTCGACGAGGCGGACATCGAGCGCACGGCGGCCGGTCAGGTCGGCGCGGCCCATCCGGCAGAGCGAAACGGTGATATCGGCGCCGGCGCGGACGGCGCCGTCAACGTTGGCCATGACCAAGCCCTCGTCTTCGGCCAACGGCTTGGCCATCGGGGCAACGTACCAATGGTGCCGGTAGTGGCTCACGAGGTCGTCTGCCGCCGGCCAACCGGCCCGGTCCGACTGTCCACGTTTGGCGCTCAGCACGGCCAAGCGGACGAGGTCCCGGCTCGAATAGCCGGGCCAGCCGTGCAGGAGCAAGGACCATTCAGCGGGCACGGCGCTGGCTCCCCACCTTGCTCCCAGCCAGGCACCAGCGATGGCGGCCACCGTGTCGGTGTCGTTGCCGATGCTCACGGCGCACTGCAGGGCGGCCTGGAGGTGCCGGCACGGCATTTCGGCAGGGACCGGTGTGTGCAGGATGGCGGCCAAGGCGGCCTGGAAGGCCCGGACGACGAAGGTATTGGGGGCGAAGGAAGAGGGGGGCCCGGCCACGGCCTCGTCTATGCGTTCTCCCCAGTAGGCCCGCCGGGCAGCAGGGAGCAGGGCCGTCCCTTCCCTTACGCCCTCGAGTACGCCGGTGCCATGGCGGACGGCCCGATCGATCGCCGCGCACCAGATGGCGCACGCCTCCCCGGCGACGGGGTCGGCGTGGGTCAGCGCTGCGATCTCCATCGCTCGCCCGACAAGGGCGTCGTCGTCGCCCAGGCAGGCGAGCGCCACCGGGGCCGTGCGCATAAGGCTCCCGTTGCCGGCGCTGTTGTGAGGATTATTGGAGAAGTAGCGCTCGGCGGCCGGCGCCACGTCCCCGGGCGCCGAGGCCCGGGAGAGAACGGCTCCCGTTTGCGCGCCGACGTCGGCCGGGCCCGAGCGGTACCAGTCGAGGAACCGTCCGGCCACCGCCCTCGGGTCGAGGTGCCCGGTGGCGGCCTCCTCGGCGATGCACAGCGCCATCTGGGTGTCGTCGGTCCACTCGCCCCGTTCCCAGCCGCCAAGGCCGCCACCTATCATCTGGGCATCCCCCCGTGGCGGGCTGGCGAACTCTTAGCCAGCGCCCAAGGCGTCGCCGGCGGCAAGTCCCACTAGGACGCCGGCGCAACGGTCAAGGTCAAGCTCAACGGACAACGTCATTTCTTCAGCTCCTCAGGTGCGCGTGCCCCCCCCGCTGCCCTTGCGGCGCGAGCCTCTTGGTAGCACCAGGCGGCCACGGCACGGGCTGCGCCCATGGCCATCTCTGCTCTCTACGAAGTCGAGCGGCCCTGGACGGCGGCACGACAACAAGCATAGAGACCGCCTGTGACTGTAACCATCGAGCGTGAAACGACTACCGCCGACGCGACGATCGATTTCGCCGACGACGTGCTCGAGCCACTGATCCACAGGGTACATTGTCCCAATCGTTACCACGATAGGGATCTGCTCACATGACAAAGCTCGAGGCGAGAAAATCGAACATGGGTCGTTACGATGTCAGGGTCGTCCTGGAGCCGGGTCTGCAATCGCCGGACCCGGCCGACCTTCAAGACGCGATCGAACACTTCCTGTCACTTGTAGCGGGGTTGAAGAAGAGGTACAAGACGGCAATTGGCTAGGTTCCGTGGAACGCTATGCCTTGTTTTGGTGACCAGCTGATATACGTTGAGTTGCCGGCCTCGGCCTTCATAGGGCCTTTCCCCACTCCGTAAGCCCCCACATGCCGTCGCCGTCGGATCGGAACACCTCCTGCACCCGCTGATTGGTATCAGTCATCGCACGGTTTATGGAGGCGGCCACGCTAGACGCTGGGCTTTGAAGGGCGAAGAGGTACGGCCACCTCTTTTCTGCCTCGGAGCCTATTACGGTGTAGTGCAGTGGCTTACCGCTCTCGCGCAGTATGATGCGTGCGGCGTCGTACTGGGTTGAGGGACCTATCTGTTGTCCTTGTGCTCCTTTCAATATCGCAGGCCCAATGCTCGCGGCCGACGACTCCTGCGTAGGCATCACCGCGGTGGCCTGTAGCCTCCACACTGAAGCAAGCTTCGCAATTAGGAAAGCCTGACGTCTTTGCAAGACGTCGACGGTCCAAAGCGGCTCTGACATAACTTGCGTTGTCAAAACAAAAGGAGACGTGCCACCGGCGCCGCTGAAATAGAGGGTCTTCTTCGTCTGAAAATCGTAGTTGCTCGCCTGGCTATTCTTCCGACGAGTCAGAAGGACTAGATTGGCCAACTTGTGAACCCACCGCTCTTGATCGAGGTAGGTGATTGCCGCTGCCCAACCACTGAAGGGGCCCGGTTCCTGAGGAAGAACATGTTCAATACTTATGGTTGGGTAGTCATATGTTGCACCTCCGCTTGAAAGAGCGGAGTCGAGTCGCAGAAGTACGTACGAGCGCACACGTGTCGAGAGGTAAAGATCGCCTCCAAGTTCCTCGACCGTTTTCTTCTGTTCTTCAGCACTGAGCTGCAGTGGAGAGCCTGAGCCGACCAAGTCCGTGCCAGAATCGATTGCTGCCAAAAGCTGACCGTACCGTTCAATTCGTCTGGTAATATCGACGCGCCGAATCAACATTGAGGCTGCAAGACGCTCAAGATCTTTCAAAAATCCTAGAACTGCCGATTCGTCGTTGCCATTCTTAGAAAACCACAACATCGCTGGGGGAATCCAATCAAAGTTATCAAGGCGCGATAACCATCGTAGCAGATTGTTAATATCTGCCGCGTGGTGATCTGACTTGTAGTCACAATTCACGATTGTGTCAAAGGCTTCGGCGTAGGGAACAAGAACATCGTCAACGAAGGCCTGCCCAGGAACGGTCTTCGAAAATACTGATGTGTCGAACTCCTTTATTATGGTTTCTCTCGCTTTTGACCTGGCGAAGAGCATCCTTATATGGCTAAAGAGCTCAGTAAACCTATCCCGGCCCAATGCTTCCTCAAGGTCTTCCCAACGTTCGGCATACTTTTGTTGCAAGTGCTCAGGCATGTTGCCGAGCACACGGGCCTTGAAGATATCGGCAGCCGAGAGATTGAGCCCTCGTTCGTTCAGAACTGAGAATATGCGGTACGCTGATTGGAGGTTCGGCGTCGAGACCACCACTAGGTAGGTGCCTTGCACAATAAAGGCCGCCAGTCGCGCGATGCGCTCAGGCATCATTGGTGAGAGCTCTCTTCGGAGGGCAAGAGCATTGGACCTAATGTTTCGCTCGGCGTCCGTCAGCTGACCTGGGTTTAGAGCGGCTATCCCGTCTAGGTTCTTAGGCTCCTGAATGTACATGCGAAAGAATTGGGCGTCCCTCTCTCTCAGTTCCAGGCGGTACCGTGTCTCCGTGCCAGCGAGCGTATTGGCTCGTTGGAGAAGGAAAAGTTCAATTTCCGCAGACTGTTGCGCAGGCAGAGCTTCGGCGAGAGCGGCGAGCAATATCGTTAGAGTTGTCAGTCTCTGTTGGCCATCCACCACCTCCGCTCTTGGCAGTTGCTCGTTCTTGATTAGCACTACGTTGCCAAGGAAGTATGGTTCGAGCTCACTGATCGCCGTGTCACCCTCGATGGAGGTTAGAAGGTCTTCCAAAAGCTCCGTAGCCTGTTCCGTCGTCCAGGAGTAGGGCCGCTGGTAGTGAGGTATCAGAAAGGCAAATTCATCGCTGAAGATGCGGCTGAGTGGGTACTCAGCGCCGTGGATCTGTACTCCCGGCATCTCTCCTCCTAGGGTCCCGGCTGCCTACGGGACTATACGACCAAGGACATGTCATCTCGCGCGACTCGGGTTGCACCGTCGAGCCAAAACAAAGGCGACCGCGAATGACCTGGTGGCGCCGTCTTGACAAAGCCTAGCGGGTGGCGGGCGACATCTACCCGAAGGGTGGATCGGGACGACGGCCCCCGCTTGTGTTGGCCGCTTGGGAACTCATCGTCGCCAGGTGCACCCCCTCGTGGGAGGTCGTTAGGGCGTTGAGGATGCTAACGGCACCGCCCCACGGGTAGCGCGGTTGCCGTGGGACGCGAGGCGAGCACATCCGCCGTCCACCCCCGGTATTGCCGGCGTGGGGCACGATCAGGTCGACGGGCACTTCATGAAGTCGACCGTCGATCTTTGGCGCTTTCAGCCAGATCCCGGGCTTGACATGGTGGCCAAATGAGATAAGCGAGAAACCGGCCTCGGTCATGGCGGTCTCGAGAGCGGGCTGGTCAGCCAGATGGCGGGGGGCGAGAGCGAGATCGCCATCGGTGGTGAACGGGGCCACCGTCATGGACAGGTCGGCGCTGCCCGTCCTGAGGTAGATCGCCCGAGCGCCAACGACGATGAAGGCGCGGCCGTGACGCCCGAGCGCCGTCAGGGCGTCAAGAAGTACGCGCCGGGCTGCCACGTAGCGAGAGTCGAGCCGCCCCGGCGGCGGGAGGGGAGGGGCCATGCTCACGTCGTGCCCAACGGGGTCATCTCGGCCAGCGCGCCGAGGCGCCAGCGGTCCTCGTTCTTGACCATCCAGCTGATCAGCGCCTCCCCCTCCGCCGGCATGCGGCCGTTACCAGTCAGGCAATCGACCGCCACCTGGGACGGAGATACCCATCGCACCCCGTCTTCAATGGTTGTGCGGGCCCACACGACTGCGTCGTAGGGGCCGAGCAGGGCCACGTTGGCGCCTTCATCGGCCGGGAGCAGCCCCAGTTCGGCGGCCAGGACATCGGTATTGTCCGTGTACGCCGTCAGCAAGGCCGGTGCCGCCACCGGGGCTAGGCGTACGGCGGCGAACGAGCCGGTGATCGCACTGTGACGGGCGACGTCGCCGTTTGATCTGAGGCGGCCGAGCGTTGCGGCCGCACCGGCGGGCGCCAGGAAGGTGGCGGCTTGGTTTGTGGTGAAGACATCGTAAATCTCTGCCCAGCGCCGTAGAAGCCGCGGGATGTCAACCGATCCGACGCGCCCGCCCGACGACCGGTCGATGAGCGCTTGTGTGTCCAAGGCGTCCAAGAGGCGGGAAACGTAGCTCCCGGCCACTCCACAGGCCATGGCAAGCTCCCGCACGCCGTACGGGGGCCGTACGTCGAGCAGAAGGCGTAGCACCCGGGCGGCCTTCGGTCCGCGGAGGCGCACTTTGCCTCGTTCCAAAGGCTTGGGGGACCGGGCTGCGCCGGAGGACCGTATGAGAACAGCGGGATTGTCGAGCCGCACCAGGGCGTTGCCCGTAAGGTCCAAGTAGTTGATGCCCTGCTGCTCCATGAGCTCCCGGGACCGGGGGCTCAACCACTCCGAGACAACGAGGACGGGCAGGTTGTAGCTCAGGCGGAGGACTCTGAAGAGCCGATCGCTTGACAGCCGCTCGACGTCTCGGGGCCCGAACGAACGCTTGGCCTCTACCACGAGAGCGGCCGTGACCCCATTCGGCCCGGCGGCTACCTCGATCAGGTCGTCGGCCAGGCTTTGCTGGTCCGAGCCCCTGTCGACGACGGTACGCGAGCTCCGCCTGACCTGCCAGTTCGCCGGTAGGTCCTTACTCAGCGCCGCAATGGCGCCATCTACCAGCTCACGTTCCTCCGAGGCAGCGTTCGCTATCATGGCGATCGCCTAATGCTGGGTCCCGTTCGCTTAGATGACACTGTTAGCCATGATAGCGCGCAGGCTTATTCTAGAGATCATTCTCCCAAACTGCTCCCAGGCCGGGCAGCACCGGCTGGTTCCCTTGCCCGCCTTCCATGGCTGTTTCACGCTCACCAATCTCCGCCAGCAGCCTTCCCGCATCGTGGAGGCGTTCCATCGCCACGCGGTCATGGCCGGCAAGATAATCGGCCGCCTCGACGACCATCTCCGACAGGTAGAAAAAGCGTGCGGACGTCACCACTGCTCCTTTCGCCCGGGCCGGCTGTCGGGCCGAGCGGCTCGCTCCAGCCATGACAAGAGAGCAACCCGCGGTACGACGAGGCGCCGCCCAAGGCGGAGCGAGGGCAGCTGGCCCGAGCGCGCCAGCTCGTAAGCGAGGCCCCGCGAAATGCCGAGCAACTCGGCGGCCTCGGTAACGCTCACGACCAGCCTGCCCTCACTCATCCGTCGTACCTCCTTTCTTTTGTCCCAGCTGCTTACAACCACTCTTTGGGTGATGAAGGCGGGAAAACTAACGGACAAGTGGGAAAAACCTTGGCGCTGATGCGGCAACGGCAGCCGTCGCCAACAGTGGCACCTACCGCCAGCCGGTCAAGCGCCAGCGGCGTTGCCACCACGCAGCGCGCCGCCTTTTGGATGGCGAAGGTGTCATCGGGTCCTTCCCAGGCAGGCATTGAGAGCCACGCCGGGTGCCGGCCAGGTAGGCCCCACCACCCGGAGAAGTACACGTCGAGGCGGTCCTGGATAGTCGCGCGCCAGGCACGCTCGGCCACCGTCGCGTGCCGCCACCAGTCGGGACCGTCCTGTCCTCTTAAGGAAACGATACAGAGAAATCATCTCTTGCAGTTATTTCATCTGTTCCGCTATGATGCCGATGAGGGACTCAGAGGAGCCACATGCCCACGCTGACCAAGATCGATTCTGCTTTGCTCACCCCTGAAGACCGCGCCCGCGTACTGGAAGCCGCAGGTGCCCTTGAGGCCCTCGGGTCTCTGCCCGTCCCCGTTGTCGACACGATGCGTGAGCTGCTCGAGCTCGTCGCAGCCGGCCAGGACGCCACTGTCGTCAGCTTTGACAAGCTGCTGACCAGCAATCAGGCTGCCGCTCTGCTCGGGATGTCCCGGCCCTTGCTGAACAAGTTGCTCGACGAAGGGCGGATCCCGTTCCACCGCAACGGTCGTGACCGACGTATAGCCCTGTCCGACCTCACCGCCTATAATAACCGAGCGAGACCGGCTCAAGCGCGCTCATGCTGATGCTGCCGCCGGCTACGCCCAGCGTCGAGCCGAGCGTCTGGCTGCGCTCATAGCGTCGGGGGACGACCAGTAGCTCTCCCGGGTGGTCTAAACCGCTGTACGGGTCAAGGATGCGGCGAGCGCTACTACGCGTTCCTCGACGGCGGGCGCGAACGCGAACGTGCCGGCATTGACCGGACGCCACTCTGCCCCGCCTGTCAATGGTCAATCGGAAGACCTAGAACGTGCGGATGGCCACCTCTGCGGGCTGCTCCAGCAACGAGACCAGCTGGTCGTCGAGGCGCACAAGGGTCAGCGAGCAGCCCGCCATGTCGAGCGAAGTGCAGTACTCACCGACATAGCTCTTGCCCACCCGGATACCTCGCCCTTCGAGCTGGTCGTGGGCGCGGCCGTAGAGCAGGTAGAGCTCGCTGATGGGCGTGGCGCCGAGGCCATTTATCATGAGAGCCACGGTGTGGCCCCTTTGGAACGGAAGGTCGGCGACGACGGCCTCGAGTAGAGCGTCGACGATCTCGTTGGCGCCAGCCAGTTTCTCCCGACTGCGACCTGGTTCGCCGTGGATCCCGATGCCCATTTCCATCTCGTCGTCGCCCAGCTCGAACAGGGGCGACCCCTTGGCGGGTGGCGTGCATGAGCTGAGGGCCATGCCCATGGTCCGGGTGACGGCGTTGACCCGCTCGCCCAAAGCCACGAGGTCGTCGAGACCGGCACCGGCCTCGGCCGCGGCGCCGACCGCCTTGATGACAAAGAAGTTGCCGGCGACGCCTCGCCTACCGATGGTATAGGTGGAGTCCTGGACGGCGACATCGTCGTTGACCACGATGGTGGCCACGTTGATGCCCTCCGCCTCGGCCAGTTCCCGGCCCATTTCAAACGCCATGCCGTCGCCGGTGTAGTTATTGACGATGTGGAGCACGCCTTTTTCCGAGCGGAGCAACTTAGTCGTCTCCACGACGTAGTCCACCGGTGGCGCGGCGAAGACGTCGCCCGGGCAGGCCGCGTCCAGCATCCCCTTACCGACGATCATCACGTGCGCGGGCTCGTGCCCCGAGCCTGAGCCCTGGACGACCGATACCTTGTCGTCGCGTGGCGCGTCGGCGCGCATTATCAAGTTGTACTCGGGGACATAACGCAAAGTCCCCGGGTTGGCCAGGGCGATCCCTCGCAGCATCTCGGGGACGAACTGCTTGGGGTCGTTGACGAACTTCTTCATCCCATACCTCCATGACGGGTTTCCCATTGTTCTGCGATCCTTTTGAACATCATGGCCACGGCCACGGCGCCGGCGTCCAACGTCCCGATGCTGCGCTCACCGGAATAGGATGCGCGGCCCCGCATGGCCATAAGATCGCGCGTCGATTCGGCCGAGCTCGCGGCCACCGTGGCCGCACCACGCAGGACCTCTGGCGCGCTGGTCCCCGCGGCCAGGTCAGCCGCCATCTTGTCGACGGCGGGGACGAGGGCGTCAAGCAGGGTCTTGTCCCCGATCTCAGCCTTGCCCCGGTGCTTGATCCCTTCGATCGCCGCCCTGAGCATGGCGATGACGTCGTCAGCAACGAGCTCGGAACGGTCTCCGGCGACGGCGGCGGCCCGCAGGAAGGCCGTGCCCCAAAGAGGTCCGGACGTGCCCCCCATGCGGCCGGTGATCGTCATCGCCACCGCCTTGAGCAGCTTGCCGATGTTGCCCCGGTCAAGGTCGTCCCAGTTCGCCAGGACCACTTCGAAACCCCGGGCCATCGAATAGCCGAAATCGCCGTCACCAACAACGGCATCGAGGTCGCCGAAATAACTCTCGTTCTCGACCGCCGTGAGCGCCATCGACTTCACGACGTAGCTCACGTCGGCCAGGTCGGCCGTCACGGCT
>Ga0182030_10028167_pt1 | contig 10055 bp, 11 predicted proteins | sample 812S3MmetaG_FD_121299 | JGI IMG/M metagenome (GOLD analysis project Ga0182030, IMG submission 121299) | Permafrost microbial communities from Stordalen Mire, Sweden - 812S3M metaG (Illumina Assembly) | ecosystem: Environmental > Terrestrial > Soil > Wetlands > Permafrost | place: Sweden... | reverse complement strand
CGGCCTGTGGAAATGTGGACAAGGCAAGCGCCTTGACCACAGTCCCACAGGAGAACAAAAACAGAAGAAGCGGACATTTCATGTGCTACCAAAACCGGACAAGTTAATTAGCTGTCGACAGCGTCGTCCGGTATCCGGACAGAGGGAATCGGGTGAAGCTTTAGGCCAATTTACAGCTAAAACGCTCATGCCGGCGTCCGCGGTTTTGCGATCTCCGTGTCGGCAAAACCTCATTACTAGAGAGCCTATGCGGAGCATCCCAGCAAAACAAGCCGCCATCGAGATTAAAGACCGTGCCTTCGGCGATGATTAAATCCAGCGATGTGGGTAAGCGTTAATCACGCGCCACGAGCGTGGGCATTTCTTGAAGAAGAAATATGGCGCGTCGACGCCCGGGCTCAATCTGTCGCATCCCTCGCACCGACTTTGGCGCCTATATAAAGCATTGCTAATATATAATGTCGCGCCTACGCGGGGGAGTCGTCATGAAGCAGGAATTACAGTTGTCGCGCCGCTGGCTCTTATCGCGGCTCGGGATGGCGGCGGGCGCATATGCGTCGTCGTCGCTCCCGGCTTTTGCGATGGGCGGCGGCATGAGTGGCATGAAGAAGATCGCGCCGAATTGGGCGTCCCCGAATTTCAACCCCGATGTCGATATGGAACTGATCTGCCAGCCGGGTGAAGCGCCGATTCTCGAAGGCCGAGCGACGGGCGTCTGGCGCTACGCCGCGAATCTGCTCAAGGGCCCCGAGAATACGCTGACGACGCTACCCGACTCCTATCTCGGCCCCGTCATGCGTTTTTGGAAGGGCCAGAAGATACGCATCCGTCTGCGCAACCGACTGCCGGAGCCGACCATCGCTCATTGGCATGGGCTGCATGTACCGATGCTGATGGACGGCCATCCCATGTATGCGATCGATCCCGGCGAAACCTTTGTCTATGAATTCGAGATGCGCAATCGCGCGGGGCTAAATTTCTATCATCCGCATACGCATGAAGCGACCGCGACCCAGGTCTATCGTGGGCTGACTGGCGCGATCATCGTGAACGACGACGAGGAGAAGGCGCTCCAACTACCCTCAGGCGAATTCGAAATTCCCATCGTGCTTCAGGATCGCTCTTTTAACGATGACAACCAACTCGTCTATGGCGGCGGCATGCACGCCCAGATGGTCGGCTTTCAGGGCGACCATATTCTCGTCAATGGAAGACCCGACTATTCAATTGACGTGGCGAGCCGCGCCTATCGCCTGCGCATCCTGAATGGCTCGAACTCCCGCATCTACAAGCTGGCCTGGGACGACGCTTCGCCGATCACGGTGATCGGCGTCGATGGCGGCCTGCTGGAGAAGCCGGAAACCAAGCCTTACGTCATGCTCGCTCCCGGCGAACGGCTCGACGTTTGGGCCGATTTCAGCGGGCGAAGCGTCGGTTCGCGGATCGTTATGCGCAGCACGCCGTTTTCCGGCGTATTGCCGCGGATGGCGCGCGGGATGATGGGCGGCATGATGATGCGGTCGGAACTTCCGGTCGGCGGAGATTACCCGCTCTTTACGGTCCGCGTCGCGCGCGCGGTGGGCGAGAGCCCAGCCTTGCCGCGACGTCTGACCAGGATCAACCCCTTGCGGCTGGAGAATGTCGCCAATCCCGGCAACCCCGTGCCGATCGCGATCTCGGAGTCGCCGATGGCGATGTTGCTGAATGGGCGCCCCTACGCCGACGACGACGCACAATCGCGCGAGCGGATCCCGGTCGACACGCTACAACTCATCGAAATCTTTCACGATCACGGCGGAACGGGCATGGGCCGCGGCACGGGAATGATGGGCGGAATGGGCGGACGAATGGGAATGATGGGCGGGATGATGTCGATGGCGCATCCGATCCATCTACACGGCCAGCAATTTCAAATCCTGAGCCGTTCCGCCGACGACACCGACCCCGACCCCGAAGACTATGCGACCATGAGCGAAGGCTTCATCTCCGGAGGATGGAAGGACACCGTGCTGGTGACGCCGGGCGAGCGCGTGAGGATCATCAAGCCCTTCGGCGATTTCAAGGGCTTGTTTATGTACCACTGTCATAACCTCGAACACGAGGACATGGGGATGATGCGGCAATTCCAGGTGGAATAGAGTCTTGCCTTGAACGCCACGGTGGCGATCGAGCGTCGCCGTTCGCGCGGGAGAAAAACCTGAGTTATCCGCCAAGTCTCAGGTTACAATACATAACAAATCGGCTATCATTCCGATTGGTTGAGACCCATCCGGTCCTCGGCCCAACATATGTCGAACCACGCAATTGGGAGGCAATCATGAGCAGCAAGATCGTCGGAGAAGTGATCGGCGCCAACGCGAAATATGTCGCTAGTTTTGGCGACAAGGGAAATCTAGCTCTGCCGCCGGCGAGGGGCTTCGCCATTCTCACCTGCATGGACGCGCGTCTCGACCCGGCAAAATATGCCGGTCTCTCGGAAGGCGATGCACATGTGATCCGCAATGCGGGCGGCCGCGCCAGTGACGACGCTATCCGTTCGCTGGTGATTTCCCACAAGCTGCTCGGGACGAATGAATGGTTCGTGATCCACCACACGAATTGCGGCATGGAGCTATTTTGCGATGAGATCATGGCCAGCTTGCTCGACGACAATCTCGCCACCGCGAGCTTCGATGGCAAGAATTGGTCGAACCCGCAACATGGCGGCGGCTGCACGGCCGGCCACTTCATTAAGTGGCATACGATCAAGTCGCAGGAAGAAAGCGTCCTTCAGGACGTGATGCGCATTCGCCAGCATCCGCTCGTCCCCCGCAATATCCCGATCTACGGCTATGTCTACGACGTGAAGACGGGACGCCTCGACGAAGTTGCAAAGGCGACTGAAGCGGGACGTGCGGCGTGATATCGAAGCCCAATCGCTCTCGATCGAAACATTCGGAGCGATTGGGCTTTGCCTTTAGCTTCTCGCCTTGACGATAAGGAATACGCCGACGAGCGCCACGATGGCGGCGAAAATTCGGGACAAGGCGTGGCGCCGTGGGGCGAGAGTTCGGGCGAATCGCGTGCCGGCCAGTCCGCCGATCACGCCGCCCGTCAAGAAGAACGCCGTCACGCTCCAATCGACGAGACCGGACAAGGCATAGTTGGCGGCGGTCGCCAGCCCGAAGACGGCGACGGAAATCAGTGACGTGCCGATCGCGAAGACGAGCGGCATGTTGGTCGCGATCAGCAAGCCGGGAACGGCCAGAAATCCGCCGCCGATACCGAAAAAACCGGAAACGAAGCCAACGCCCGCGCCCCAAAGCAACAGCCATGGGGCAAGACGCGATACGGACATTGCGTCCAGCCGCACGCTCGCGTCGCCCCCGATTGGACGAGCGAGAGCCATCGCCAGCGCCACCACAATCATCAGCACGCCGAAAAGTGTAATCAGCCCATCGCCGGGGAAACTTTTGCCGAGCGACGAACCGAAAGTAGCGCCGGCAACGCCGGCCAAAGTGAAAGCCGCGCCACAACGCCATTTGACATGGCCGGACCGCACATAAGCGAGCAGGGCGACGACCGCTGAAATCGCGACCGCGAGCGCGCTGGTGCCGATGGCGAGATGCGGATCTTCAACGCCAACAACGTAAATCAGCGCGGGCACGCCGAGAACCGAGCCGCCGCCGCCAATCAAGCCCTGAACGAAGCCGATCACAATCCCGGAAAGGACCGCGAGAAGGCTCATCGGCGACGTCCCGCCGAAATCAAAATCGGCGAGAACGACATCTTCCAAAAATCACACCACAAGAGCGCCGCCCTGATTTTTCCAACCGCCAGTGCCGGGCGCATAATGACAAATATCCTTATGGCCCGCGCCAAGCGCCTGTTGCAGCGCCTTAGCGGAGCGGTCGCCGGCTTGGCAGACCAGCACAATCGGCTTGCCGCTCGGTAATTGCGGTGGGCTGAAACGTGACAGCGGGAGATTGATTGCGCCGGGGATATGTCCCGCCGCATATTCGTGCGGCTCCCGCACATCGAAGATGGCGCAAGATTTATTGGCGACTATGCGGGCAAAGGCGTCGTGTTCAATGGTTGGAACCGGGGCTCCACCAGCTAAACGGCCGAGTAGACTACCAAGAGACATTTTTCCCTCCATTATTGGATCTCGAATTCAGCCGGCTTTTGCCGCCTGGAACTGAGTGAAGGCGGCAAGAGCGTGGCTGGCGTACATCGCCGAGGGCCCCGCCCCCATGTAGATCGCCATGCCCAGCGTCTCGATCACTTCTTCGCGCGTCGCGCCGTGATCGACAGCGGCTTTGGTGTGAAAGGCGATGCAATCGTCGCAGCGCGTCGCGACGCCAATGGCGAGAGCGATCAGCTCCTTGGTTTTGGCGTCGAGCGCCTTGGGCGCTCCGGCAGCCATGGCGAGCGCGCCAAACGCCTTCATCACCTCGGGCGCTCCAAGTCGCAATTGTCGCACGTCCGCGGTCAGAAGCTTGGTAAGTTCGGGCCAATCCTGCGTCATTGTATTATCTCCTGCTTCGGTTTGCGAGATTCGCTCGGAATCGGCGCTGCGTCGTCCCGCAGCACGACATAGATTGCGGGGATCACCAGCAGCGTTAGCGCGGTCGACGAGGCCAGGCCGAACACGAGTGAGATCGCCAGTCCCTGAAAGATCGGGTCGGTGAGGATGAAGGCCGCGCCAATCATCGCCGCGGCCGCAGTGAGGAATATCGGCTTGAAGCGCACCGATCCCGCCTCGATCAAGGCGGCCCGCAGCGGCAATCCCTTCTCCCGCAGATGCCGGATGAAATCGACGAGCAATATGGAGTTGCGCACGACTATGCCGGCGAGTGCGATGAAGCCAATCATCGACGTAGCCGTGAAGGCTGCTCCGAACAGAAGGTGGCCAAGCATGATGCCGATGAGCGTCAAAGGGACGGGCGCAAGGATGACAAGCGGGAGCTTGAAAGAACCGAACTGCGCGACGACCAGCAGGTAAATTCCCATCAAGGCCACCATGAAGGCGGCCCCCATGTCGCGAAAAGTGACATAGGTGACTTCCCATTCGCCGTCCCACAGCAGTGTGGGTTTCGAATCGTCGAGCGGCTGGCCGTGATATTTGATCGTCGGCGGCCCCTCCTTACCCCAGTCCTGTTTGGCGATGGCGTCTTCCACCGCGAACATTCCGTAGATCGGCGCCTCGAAGCGGCCCGCGACCTCCGCGCTGACCATCTCGGCAAAGCGGCCATTGTGGCGAAAGATCGGATAGGAACCGAGTTCACGCGTCACCTTCACCACATCGCCAAGTTCGACATTGGCGCCCTGCCGCGCCGTGCCGCCCGCGGGCAGCGGCGTCGCAAGGATGCTTTCGCTTGAGGTCATCGCCGAACGAGGCAACGCGACTGTGATATCGATCGGCTTCGCTCCGCTGCCACGTTGCGAGAAGCCGATCTTGACGCCGCCGACCAAGGCGCCAATCGTGTCATAGACGGCCTTTTCCTCGACGCCATAATATTCGAGCGCTTCCTGGTCGATGGAGTAGCGCAGCCGCTCGCCGCGCACGCCAAAACTGTCGTCTGCATCGACCACGAAATCCACCGAGGAAAACGCCTGTCTAACCTTGGTCGTGATCGCCCGGCGCGAGTCCGCGTCCGGCCCATAGATTTCCGCAAGCAAGGTGGCGAGAACAGGCGGCCCCGGCGGCACCTCGACCACTTTAATCGCGGTGTGTTCAGGCTTGGGAAGGGTTTCCAGCCTTTTACGGATATCGAGCGCGATCGCGTGACTGGCCCGCTTACGCTCGTCCTTGGGCAGAAGATTTATCGACAGATCGCCCATTTGTGGCTCCGAGCGCATATAATAATGGCGCACGAGACCGTTGAAATTAAAGGGAGCCGCCGTCCCCGTATAGGACTGCATCGAGGTTAGTTCCGGCAGATCCTTGAGCCGCCCCGCAGCCGCTGTGAGCAGCCGGTCGGTTTCCTCCAGCGAAGCGCCTCGCGGCAGATCGACGACAACCGCGATTTCAGATTTATTATCGAAGGGCAGGAGTTTTACGCGCACGCTTTTCGTCGCAAAAAGCATGCACGAGGCCAGGGTGGCAAGACCAACATAGAGCAAAAACTTCTTCGACCGCTCGCGCCCCGTCAGCAGTTTAGTGGCGACACCTTTATAAAACCGGCCCATCACGCCTATGTCATGTTCGCCGCCTTCCCGCGCTTCGTCGCCTTCAAAGCGGCTTCGGGCGATCTTCATAAGGAGCCACGGGGTGATCGTCATGGCGACGAAGAAGGAAAACACCATGGCGAGAGAGGCGTTCGCGGGAATTGGGCTCATATAGGGCCCCATCAATCCGGAAACAAACAACATCGGCAGCAGCGCGACGACGATGGTGAGTGTTGCGACGATAGTCGGATTGCCGACCTCGGCGACCGCCTCGATTGCTGTTTCCGTCAGACTGCGATCACCACGCATTTGCCAGTGGCGAACGATGTTCTCGACAACGACGATGGCGTCGTCCACGAGAATGCCTATCGAAAAAATGAGCGCGAATAGGCTGACGCGATTGATGGTGTAACCCATCATCCAGGAGGCGAACATCGTCAGTAATATCGTGGTCGGTATGATAACGAAGACAACGACACCCTCGCGCCAGCCCACCATGAGCACGATAAGCCCCACGATGGAAAGTGTGGCCAGACCGAGATGAAACAGCAGTTCATTGGCCTTCTCGGTCGCCGTCTCGCCGTAGTTTCTGGTGACGGTGATTTCCAGATCGTCCGGAACGATGCGTCCCTTCACCGTCTCGAGCCGATGAAGGATTTCGTCAGCCATAATGACCGCATTGGCGCCCTTGCGCTTTGCGATAGCGATGCTTACCGCCGGGCGCTTGTCCAGCGTCCCCTTCGCATCACGCGTCATCGTCCAGCCGAAATGTTCCGGTTCCGCCTCCCCCACGCGGACCTGCGCAACATCCTTCACATAGACCGGACGGCCGTCGCGCGACGTCAAGAGCAACAGGCCAATATCCGGAACACCCTGCAGCGTCTGTCCGGCGACCACCGGCAAAGAGCGGTCAAGATCGCGGAAAGCGCCGACAAGAAAGGACCGGTTGGCGTTAGTCAATTTATCGACGAGCTGGTTCAGCGTAATCCCGTAAAGTGAAAGCCGCCCCGGATCGGGCTCGACTCTGATCTGATTGGAAGCCCCGCCGACGATGTAACTGCCGCCAACATTATCGACTTTGGTAAGGTCGTGCTGAAGCTCTTCGGCCACCTGATAGAGACCGTTGTCGGTCCACGAGGCTGCGCGGTCTGGCTTCGCCGCAAGCGTGAGAACGACAATGGCGACATCGTCAATTCCGCGCCCGACGATAAGCGGTTCACGAATACCCTTCGGTAACCCGGTGATATTTGCGCGGATCTTGTCGTGCACTCGCAATACGGCGTTGTCTTGTGGCGTGCCGACGAAAAAGCGCGCCGTCACCATTACGCTATCATCTTGCGTCTGCGAATAGACATGCTCGACACCGCTTATCCCCTTGATGATGTCTTCCAGGGGGCGCGTCACCAGATCGATTGCATCCCGCGCCTTATAACCGTTGGTCGACACGATAATATCGACCATGGGCACGGAAATCTGCGGTTCTTCCTCGCGCGGCAGGGCTTGCAATGCGATTAGCCCGACCAACAGGGACGCCAGCAGCAGCAAGGGGGTAAGCGGCGAACCAATGAAAGTGCGCGTGAGATTTCCGGATATGCCTAACCTCATGGCGTCACCACCACATCGCCATCATGCAGGCCGGACAGAATTTCCACATCTTCGCCACGCTGTTCGCCTGTCTGCACGACAATCTCGGCACCGTCTTTCAATCTGATGTAATCCACTCCCGCACGGCGATAAATTGCTTCGCGCGCCGCAAGAATCGTTTCGCGCTTTCCGGTTGTCACATAGACACGTGTGCGCTCGCCGACGAAGTAATTGCCGAGCCCCTCGACATCGACATCGGCAATGACGCGGCCGCCCTGGATCTCGGGGTAGACGATACGCACGCGCCCTTGCTTCCGGGTATCGCTTGCCTCGTCATGAAGTCCGCGCCCGCCGATCTGAACAGGATCCCCCGCGCGCATAAAACGGGCATGGCGCTCTGGCAATTGGAGGCGAAGAATATAGCGGTCCTCGGCAAGTGTCGCGATGGTCTCGCCCGGCATTATGACCCGGCCGATGGAGGCGGGGATGGTCAGAATGCGTCCCGCTCCCGGCGCAAACACGGCGCCCTCGGCTGTCTGCTGTTCTATCACGCTGCGATCGGAGTGAATCGCCGCGAGATTGCGGTCCGCGACGTCGAGCATGGTTTTCGCTTGATCGAATATAACTTTTGTCGTGACGCCACGTTGGAGCAACTCCTGCGCACGATCGAAATCAGCCTTCGCCTTGTCGCGTTGCGCCTGCTGCGATCGAATGCGCTGATCCAGCGCCTGCATTTGCAGAAACAGCTTCTGATCGGCGACCAACGCGATTTCGGCCCCCGCCACGACGACGTCCCCTTCCCTGATCTTCAACGCCGTGACCGTGCCGCCAATTCTGGCTCTCGCGACAAGTTGATGCACAGGCTCAACCGTGGCGATAACAGCTTTCAGGTCTTCGAGTGGCGCGACATGCACAACAACGTCCGCCGCGCTGGCTGGATTGGAGATGGCAACGCTCACCGCGGCGATAAAGCCGGCGCAAGCACGCAATAGGAAGGCAAAACGCATCCGCATCGATTCCCCCGTGGAAAGGCCTTGACCCTTATATTGCTTATCTATAATTTAGCAAGCATGAATTTAGAGAAACTTGCCCCAAAAGCCGCGCAAGCCGAGAACTTTCTGAAGGCAATGGCCAACCGTCATCGCCTGATGATTCTTTGCGAGTTGCACAAGGGCGAGACCGGCGTCTCCGCGCTGCAAAGGGCGCTTGGCCTCAGCCAATCCTCGCTTTCGCAGCATCTTGCCCGCCTGCGCGAAGACGAACTCGTCACGACGCGGCGAGAATCGCAGGCCATCTTTTATTCGCTCGCCAACATGAATGTCTCGCGGACGATCACTTTGCTCTACGAACTGTTTTGCGCCGAGGAATGCGACGAAGAGCGGACGCAAAAACGGAAGAAGGCGGGACAAAAGGAAGGGGCGAAGGCGAGTTGTTCTCTCGGCCTCGCGAAATCGAAGGGACGCGTCGCATGACTATAGACCGAATCATCATGGCATTTGCTGGCGCCATGAATCTCATGAGCCTCGGGCTTGCCTATCTTTTCGGCCCGTGGTGGCTGCTGCTCGCAGCTTTCGTCGGCCTAAATCTATTCCAGGCCGCCTTCACAGGCTTCTGTCCCCTCGCCGTCATCTTGAAGAAATTTGGAGCAAAGCCAGGCGCGGCGTTTTAACGCGCCGCCCTCATCCGTAAGGGCGCCGCGAAACGCGGCGTCTTTCATCGTCAGGAGTTGAATATGGTCACTAATGTCGGAACCGTCGATCGCGCCTTGCGTATCGTCATTGGCCTCGTGCTGATTGCCTACGCGCTCAAACTGGGCTTGCCCAGCACTGGCTGGAATTGGGTTGGCTGGATCGGAGTCGTGCCTCTGGTCACCGCCTTTATCGGCAATTGCCCGCTTTACAGCCTCCTTGGTGTGAGCACCCGCTCGCGCAAGTAAGCCTCTAATCCCAAGTTCTAACAACAAGCCGCGGACCAGCGCCTTGCGTCATGGAATCCGCGCAAAAGAGAGAGAGACGCCATGACCAAGATCGTTGTTTTAGGCGCTGGCATCGGCGGCGTGCCGATGGCTTTCGAGCTGAAGGAACTGCTCGGGAAGAAAGCCGAGATCACAGTTGTTTCGCAAACGGACTACTTCCAATTCGTGCCGTCCAACCCCTGGGTCGCCGTCAATTGGCGTAAGCCGGGCGATGTGAAGGTTAATCCATGCTTATCCGGTTTGTTGCCAAATCCGACCGCCTGATCTATTTTCAGGGCATGGAGATGCGAGGCTTTCCCGCTTCCCTGCCTGAGTTTCAACGGGTTTTCCGCGATGACGCGGCGTG
>Ga0182030_10028166_pt1 | contig 10055 bp, 8 predicted proteins | sample 812S3MmetaG_FD_121299 | JGI IMG/M metagenome (GOLD analysis project Ga0182030, IMG submission 121299) | Permafrost microbial communities from Stordalen Mire, Sweden - 812S3M metaG (Illumina Assembly) | ecosystem: Environmental > Terrestrial > Soil > Wetlands > Permafrost | place: Sweden... | reverse complement strand
GGGCGACGCGCGCAAGGCCATCGGGTTTTACGAGCAGCAACTGGTGATCGTGCGCGAGATAGGGGACCGGCGCGGGGAAGGCAACGCTCTGTGGAATTCCGCCCTGGCGCTCGATTCGCTGGGGAAGCGCGCCGAGGCCATCGTTCGTGCGCGGGCTGCGCTGGCTATCCGCGAGGCGATCGAAGATCCCAACGCAGCCAAGGTGCGAGCCGCACTCGCAAAGTGGACGGCGGGCGCGCCGCCGCCGGGTGTGCCGGGCGGATCAGGCCCTGCGGCGTGAATGGTCGCGGGCCGGCGCCGCGGGCGGTCCTGCCGGCAAGGATGCCGGCGTTCCCGGGGAGGGGCATCGTGTACCAGTCTCGGATCGGGCGGGGACACGCCTTCGCCGCCTCGGTTTTCCGGACCGGTGGCACCCAGGCAGGGTGCTGTTTCTTCCTTTGATCAAGACCCAGGATTGCCTCCTGGGCTGACGAATGTGGTCCTTTCGGGACCCAAGACGGCGGTCCGGAAGGACCGTTGGCTGCCAGGACGCAACCCGGCGGTTCGCAAGGGCCGGTGGTTGCCAGGATCTCGCCCGGCGGACCGGGACGGACCGGTTCGTGCCGTTGCGTGAAGATCGTCTCGTTCCGTCCTGAAGGGACGGCGTTCGTCAGCCCCGGGTAGGCCCGCCCGGGAAAGCCATGCGCCCTGCATGGGCGCCGCCATACGCGACGGGGGGATTCGCCGGGTTGGCCGATGTGGATGGTCCGCCGTGGCGGTTTCGTTGCCTGCGGGGGAGACAAGGCGGCCGAGGAGCGCGATAAAAGGGAGCTTGGTTGAAACTCCCGCCCCCCCTGAAAGCTGCGGAATGCGCAGCACTCCAAGCGCTTCGCGACGCCGGACGCCTGTCCCCCCCCTCACGAAGCGGTTGCAGTGCGCGGCATCCCGGCACTTATTCACAAGGCGGTTGAAACTCCCTATGCCGCCACGGCCCGAGAAAAACCGGGCGGATGGCGGGCGGAGTGATTGATCCTCAGACATGTCCTCAGGGCAGCGGGTTCGGGATCAGCCGTTCGTAGGCGATGAAGGCCGCGAGGAGGCCGAGGACGAGGCTCATGATGATGGGTCCGACCTCGCGGCTTTTCACATGCACGGCGATGAAGACGAGGCTCTCCGCGGCCAGCACCGCGGCGGCCACCACCGTGAGGATGGGTTGCCAGTGGAGCGCTCCGGGCAGGATCAGCCCGGCCACGCAGACGAGTTCGAGGATGCCCAGGACCGTCCAGACCTTGCGCGGCAACACCTTGAACGAGGGCACGTCCGGGCTGACCTTCTCGAACAGGAAGACTTTCATCACGCCCGACGCAAGGTAAACCAGCGCGCCGAGCCCTTGCAGAATCCACAACAGGATGTTCATCAGATGCGGATCCCTGGCTTTCCCGGCGACGGCCGGTTCCCCAGGCGGTGATTGGCCTTTGCTTCCCGGGGAGGCCCCGGAGTTATTCCATGTTTGAATGCCAAAGCCAGGGACTCTTATCAACCCCGCGGCCCGGTGGGAAGTACAAACGTCGCACCGTCCAAGGTGCTCGCGATGGGGGAAGTGGCGGGAGGATTCACGCGAAGACGCGAAGGCGGGCGTGGTTTTCTCACCCGTTGGCGTTCGGGCGGCTTCGCGCGGGAGCGGCCTACTTGCCCACCTGGCCGTGAACCAGTTCACACATTTTCAGGGTGAGGGGGTCTTTCAGGGAATAATAGACACACTGACCCTCCTTTTTGCGCGCGAGGATACCCGCCTGGGCCAGCACCGACAGGTGCTTGGAGACGTTCGCCTGGTTCGCCCCCACGGCGGCGACGATGTCGCCCACGGTGCGCGGCTCCTGGCAGACGGCTTGCAGGATCTTCAGTCGCATCGGCTCGCCCAAGACCTTGAAGTGCAGCGCGATTCGCTCCAGCTCGGGGTCCGAAAGCAGCCGTCTCGGTTTCTCGGTTGACATATTCCTAGTTGGTTATATGATTATACAACGATTATGACGACAACGCAACCGCAGAACACTATCACGCCCCGCGACCTCCAGCGCCTGCTCGCCGGGGGTGGCGCCCCCGAGTTGATCGACGTGCGCTCGCCGGCCGAATACGCCGCCGCCCACGTCCCGGGAGCCAAGTTGGTCCCGTTGGGGGATCTGGACGCCGCCGCCTTCCTCAAGCAGCGCGCCGCCGGAGCCGGACCGCTCTACGTGCTCTGCCAGAGCGGCGGGCGCGCCCGGAGTGCCATCGAGAAGTTCGCCCAAGCCGGTTTCGACGGGTGCGTGCTGGTGGAGGGCGGCACCCAGGCCTGGATCGACGCGGGCCTGCCGGTGAACCAGGGTCAGAGCAAGGTGCTGCCGATCATGCGGCAGGTGCAGATCACCATCGGACTCGTGTCCGCCACGGGCTCGGTGCTGGCGCTCACGGTGAACCCCTGGTTTGCCATCATCCCGCTTGTCACCGGCTGCGGGTTGCTGTTCGCGGGAATCACCGGCTTCTGCGGGCTGGCGGCCTTGCTGGCGGGCATGCCGTGGAACAAAAGCACCGGCTGCCAGTCCGGTTCCTGCTGCGCCGAGTAACTATTGCCATGAAACCTCCCAGGAGAATCCTGATTGTCGGTGGGGTGGCGGGCGGCGCCTCGGCGGCGGCCAAGGCGCGTCGGGTGGATGAACGCGCGGAGATCCACGTCTTCGAGCGCGGGCCCTACATTTCGTTCGCCAACTGCGGGCTGCCCTACTTCATCGCGGGCGAAATCGACGACCGCGCGAAGCTCATCATCATGACCCCGGAGCGGTTCTGGGAGCGCTCGCGCGTCCACGCCCATGTAAACCACGAGGTGGTGGCGATCCAACGCGCGGACAAGACTATTCGCGTGAAGGGTCCGGATGGCGTGGAGCGGGTGGAGGCGTACGACAAGCTGATCCTGAGCCAGGGGGCGAAGGCGATCGTGCCGGCGCTTCCGGGGGTTGGGCTGCCGCAGGTGTTTTCGCTGCGGGACATCCCGGACATGGACCGGATCGCAGCGTTTCTGGAGGAGCGGCGGCCGAAGCGGGCCGTCGTGATCGGCGGTGGATTCATCGGGATGGAAATGGCCGAGGCCTTCCACCACCGCGGCCTCCACGTGACCGTGGTGGAACGGAACCCGCACATCCTGCCGTTGCTGGATCGCGACATGGCGGCGCACCTGCAAGACCGGCTCCGGCGGCCCGACTTCGATTTCCGGGCGAACGCGAACGCGGCCGCCTTCACGCCAGGCGGGGTTGAGTTCGCCGATGGCAGCCGCCTGCCGGCGGATTTGATTCTGCTGAGCGTGGGCGTCCGGGCGGAGGTGGAGCTGGCCCGGGCGGCCGGTCTGGACATCGGCGCGACCGGCGGGGTGCGGGTCAACGGCCGCATGGAGTCGTCGGATCCCGCGATTTACGCCGTGGGGGACGCCGCGGAGACCACCCATGCCCTGACCGGGGCGCGGGCGCGCATCGCGCTGGCCGGGCCGGCGAACCGGCAGGGGCGGATCGCGGGTGGCAACGCGGCGGGCGCGCGGATGATTTACCCCGGCGCGCTGGGCACTTCCATCGTGCGCGTCCTGAACATGACGGCCGGCTTCACCGGGCTGAACACCGCGCAGGCCGCGCGGGCGGGATTCACCTTCTTCACCAGCCTCACGCGGGACGCGAGCCACGCCCACTATTATCCCGGCGCGAAGACCCTGCTCACCAAGGTCGTCGCGGAGGAAGGCACGGGCCGGCTGCTCGGCGCGCAGGTGCTGGGCGAGGATGGCGTGGACAAGCGGGTGGATGTGCTGGCGACGGCCATCACGGCCCGGATGAGCGTGTTTGACCTCGAGACGCTCGATCTGGCGTATTCCCCGCCCTTCGGTTCGGCCAACGATCCCATCAACACCGCCGGGTTCGTGGCCAGCCACGTGGCGCGGGCCGATGTGGCGACCGTGGACCCGGTGACCTGGCAGCCGGGAGGGGAGTTCCTGCTGGACGTGCGGGACGCGGATGAGATCGAGGAATCCGGCAAGCTACCCGAGTCGGTGAACATCCCGCTGGCCGGACTTCGCGATCGCCTGGGTGAGCTTCCGCGTGACCGGCGGATTGTCACGTATTGCCAGAAGGGCCAGCGCGGCTATCTCGCCGCCTGCGCGCTGCACGGCCACGGATTTGAGGACGTGGCCAACCTGCGCGGTGGGTATCTCCAGATGCGGCTCAACACGGGCGCGTAGGCTGTGGCCCGGCAGCCGGCTGCTCATGGTGGGGAGCCGGCCGGATGATCAACGCGGAGACGCAAAGACGCAGAGACGCGGGGCGACGAAGTCAGGGCGGTCAGGTTCCCTGGCACCAGAGAACCTGGATGGAACCCGGGTCCAGACCGGGTCACAGCGAGCCGCCGCTTTTCCCTCACGGGGGAGTCCTCACCTGCCGGTTTGGGGGGGCGCACTCAGATTGACGCGCACGGTTCTTCGGGAGGCATCCGGACGTGGTCAGTTGCTCCTGGCTAGTGGCACCCATGCAGGGTGCAGGTGCTTATCGCGGCCTGAACCCAGGACTGCGTCCTGGGCTGGCGAATGTGGTCCTTTCAGGACCAAAGACTGCGCCCCAGAAAGGACCGCCACGTGTCGGCGCCATCGGACCAGCCCGTGCCGTCCTGAAAGGACGAGATTCACCAGCCCGGGGCTAGCGAGTCGGCGAGCGCAGCCCCGGGTCGGTCGGCCCACGAGACGAATGCGCCCTGCATGGGTGCCACCCCCTTGGAAGCGTTCTTCGTGTTGCACATGCCTCTGCAACGCAACTACTTCCATTACACCCAAACTCTCACCGTCAAGGCGGACGCAGAAAAATGCGCCTTGTTTACATAATCTCTATTGACATAGTGTAGATACGCTGTAGATTGCCTCCAAGTTCGCGCTTTGAGCGTCGGTCCCCGGGTGGGGCGGCGAGCGGGGCGGCGGACGGAGAACCGAAACGGAAAGGGCAGAATCATGAGCATCGCAAACGTGGAACAGACCGAAATCGCCGAACTGGCCCAGCGTCTTTGGGCGGAAGCCGGCCATCCCGAAGGGCGTGACTTGGAATTCTGGCTGGCGGCGGAAAGCCAGGTCCGGCGGCCGCGGTCCGCAGCCGCCCCCCGCCCTGCCCGGGGCAACGGGCGCACGCTTCGCCCCTCGGCGAAGAGCCGGCCGCAAGCCTCGCTCCCCCCCGGCCGGGGGAACTCCCGGCTCGGCCTCGGAGGCAAGTAAGCGGCTCCCTTGGGAACCCAGCCATCAGACCGCACGAAGCGATGACTCCTCGACCATCCAGAGCCGGCGTCCCCGCGGAGGAGCCCGTACCGAAGGGGAGACCCCCAGCCCGGTAGGCTCCCAACCCACTTTCCAATCGATCTGACCGGACCACCGGAAGCTCGTATGAAGAACCAAGCGAAACAATCATGCGAACCGATCCGGCCCGAATCATTTTTCAGAAGGGTAATGCCCGGGTAGGGAGCGATCCGAGCTTACCCGGGCGCTCTCTGCCCGAGGCGTCGGCATTAATCTTCGCAGAAGCGGCTGCGGGCATCCCAGCCCTGCCGGTGTCAGCTTTCGGCGCCGCCGTTCGCCCATCCCTTTGCCCACCCCTCCCCGGGGCGGCCCTCCAACTCCGATGAACTGACCGCCCGGGCCCACCGTGTTCACGGAGGCCCGGCAAACCGAACCAAGCCCCAATCGAATCCCAAATTATGAAACTGAAAGTTGTTGTGAAGCGAAACCTCCCCCTCCTCCGGCTCGCCCTGGCGGGCGTCGCGGCCGCCACGGCGGCCTCGAGCCTTCGGGCGGACACCACCGTGGTGTTCGCCGGTGGCAACGCCAGTTCGAGCGTGCTCTATGACCGCGCGTCGAACGTTCTGAGCGGCCTGACCGTGACGGTTGCGAGCTCCACGCTCCAGACCTTCACCGGCACGATCCCCGGCCAGTCGGGACTCGGAAACGTGACCATCCACTTTGTGCTGAGCGGGGCCGTCGGCGGACTGCAGAGCGTCGCCAACCAGGCCAATGTCACGACCGCCACCGGTGCGTCGCTCGCGCCGCAGGTGGCGGTGTCGAGCACGTCGCCCAGCGCCGTTGGGGTGGATCCCTCCGTGTTTACCTCCGCGCAGACGCTGGTGGTGCCCTACGCGTTCATCAAAAACCCCGCCTCATCGGCGCTGGCCGGGGTGACGAACCTGACGCAGCGGCAGGCGGCCTATCTGGAAAGTGCCGCGGGCACACTGCCGGTGAGCTATTTCGGCGGCACGGGGACGAACTTGATTTACCTCGTCGGCCGCAACACGGCCTCCGCGGTGCGGACCGAGATCGACGCGAACGTCTATTTCACCGGCACGCTGGCCACTTACACCACCAACAGCTCCCTGCAGCCCATCCCCGACACGAGCGCGAATCCGGGTCAAAGCTCCGGCGCGGCGATTCGGAGCCTGCTGGGGGTGATCACCAACGCGATCGGGACCGTGGCAGCCTCCGACATCAAGACCTTCACCCCGCTGGCGTATGAAGGGGTGCCGTACTCGGTGGCAAATGTGGAAAACGGCAGCTATCCGTTGTGGGGTTACGAGGCGTGGTATCAACTCAGCGCCGGGAGCCAGGGCGCGCCGAGCGCCAACCAGACCGCGGTCATCAACGCTCTCTTCAGCGCGGTGACGAGCGCCACCTACCAAACCACCAGCCCGGTGTTCGTGGGGAACTTCGCGCCGCTGTCCGGACTCCAGGTTTACCGGTCCGCCGATGGCGGGCCGATCCAATCGCTGCTCTACTAATCCAGCCCCCTGTTTCTGGACCATTTGCCATGAAAAGAACCCTGCCCCTGAGCCTCGCCCTCCTGGCGGCGGCCGCGCCGCACGCGCACGCCTGGAGTTATTCGGACGGCGACGCCCTCCTGATCTTCCGCGCCACCGGTTTCAACGATGTCGAGTTTGACCTCGGCCCGGTGAGCCAGTTTTTGAACCACCCGGCCGGCTACACCGCCGCGGTGACCAACTGGGACCTTTCCCTCGTGACTGGGGTGTTCGGCTCCGACCTGACCGGCGTGAGCGTGATCCTGGCCGCGACGACGAGCCGGTCGAGCGCCAGCCCGGCCGCGTGGCTGAGCAACAGCTCGACCACCACGACGCCGGCCGACGTGACGCCCTCCGCCTGGCAGGGAAACCTGTGGAGCACGATCAACTCGATCGGCACGCGGCCGACACTCTACCTCGTGCCCGCTGCCGGGTCGGCGGCCTATTCCATCGCGCCCAGCGGCTCCTACGCACTGGCGTCCTACGACCAGATCGTCTCCGGGGACGGGGTGAATAGTGGTTCGCTGCCGCAGTTCGGCGGCCACGCAGCGTTCCCGGTCGAGTTGCTCGTGCCCGGGGCGGCCACTTTCTGGCAGATCGCGCCGAGCACCGTCCTGCCCAAGCCGGCGGCGGGTCTGGTGGGGAGCTTCACGATCACGGCGGCGGGGGCACTGACGTTCAGTTCCGGAGCCGCGGCGCCGGCCACCACGATCAGCGCTGTCCAACGCACGGGCACGGCGACCACCGTCACCTTCAACACTTCGGCCGGCGCCACCTATTATCTGGCCTCGACCAACCAGCTAGGCGGGGCGACCTCCACCTGGCCGGTGGTGGCGGGTCCGTTGACGGGCGACGGCAACAGCCATTCGCTGAGCTACACCAACAGCGACGCGGCGGCCTATTTCCGGGTACTGCGCACACAGTAGCCCGGCTGGGGTGGGGGCGGGCTCCTTATTGGTGGGGAGCCCGCCTCTCTTCCGTCGGTTTCCGGGAATTCGTCGAGAGGACAACCACAACGAATGCAACGCGGTCTTTGTTTCGCGCTGGCCTGCCTGCTGGCCGGCGTGCTCCAGCTTCATGCGGCCGAGGCCGGTCCGTCGCCGTCCTCATCCACGGCGGGGGGGACGTTCGAGGTGCGGGGCTACCAGGTGGACGGCAACACGCTGCTCCCGCCGGCCCGGCTCGCGTTCCTCACCAACTACACCGGGGCCGCGGTCGCCCTGCCGCGGGTGCAGCAGGCGATGGTGGAGCTGCAACTCCGGTACCGGAACCTGGGCTACGCCACCGTGGCCGTCACGCTGCCGCGGCAGACCCTGAGCCAGGGCGTCGTCCATCTCCGCGTGGTCGAGGGGCGGCTCGCCCGCGTCGCGGTGGAGGGGAACCAGTACTTCAGCTCGAACAACGTGCGGCGTTCCCTGCCGAGCCTGGAGACGAACGTCCTGCTGAACACCAAGTGGTTCCAGCCGGAACTGGACCGGGCGAATGCGAACGCTGACCGGCAGATCTACCCGGTGATCCACCCCGGGGCTAACCCGGAGACATCGGATCTGGTGTTGAAGGTGACCGACCGGCTGCCCTTCCACGGGCACATTGAGATCAACGACAAGTCGACGCCCAACACTCCGTTGCTGCGGGTGGATTCCGCGCTGCAGTACAACAACCTCTGGCAGCTCGATCATCAGGTGGGGGTGCAATACGCCTTCTCCCCGCAGGCCTATAAAAGCGGCGACTACCTCCCGAACCTCTTCGACCAGCCGATGGTGGCGAGCTACAGCGGGTTCTACCGGCTTCCCCTCGGGGCCCCGGTTCCGCTGCGGGAGAACTGGGAAAGCCTCCCGGCAGATTTCGGGTACGACGAGGCGACGCACCGGTTTCGCGCGCCGGCGGCCGGCGGGGGCGCGGAGTTGATCGTGTACGGGTCGCGCTCGGCGTCCGACACGCCGCCCCGCTTCGGTCCGCTCACGGTGCTCACCAACACCACGCTGGCGGACATCAGCTCACAATCCGAGCAGCGGAACCTGACCTTTAACGACGACGTGGGGGCGAAGCTGACGATGCCGCTCCCGGAGATGGGGGGGTTCCACTCCTCCTTTTCGGCCGGGTTTGATTTCAAGACCTACGAGCTGCGGGGTTTCAACACGAACCTGACCTACTTCGACCTCTACGCGCTTGACCAGTACGGCAACCGGGTGCTGGTGACGAACCAGACGGTGGCCCTGCCGGCCAACTCAGACCGGACCGTGGTTTACCTGCCGCTGACGTTCGCGTGGTTCGGCTCGCGGGCCGACCGCGGCGGGGTGACGTCCTTCAACCTGGGGGCGAGCCTGTTTACCGCCGGCCTGGCGTCGGCGCGGACCAATTTCCAGATCCTCGCCGGGTCGACGCAGGCGGGCGGCAACTACGCCACCCTGACCGCCGGTGCGGGCCGGGACCAGAAATTGCCGGGGAACTGGTCGCTGCGGCTGCGGGCGAACGGACAGTGGGCGAGCGCGCCGCTGATCAACAACGAGGAGTTCGCCCTGGGCGGGACGACCGGCGTGCGCGGCTACCGCGAGGGCGAGGCGTACGGGGACAACGGCTGGCGCTGCCAGTTGGATCTGCGCGCCCCGGCGGTGAACATCGGCGCATTTCCGAACGCTGCGAAGGAGATCCCCGCGTTCCTGCGCGGCTCGGTGTTCATGGACTACGGCGAGGTCTGGCACCTGGCAGGCGGGGCGGTGCCGAGCGTGCGCGAGTGGGGCGCGGGGGTGGGGGCTTACCTCACCGCCGGACAGCATTTCGAGGCCCGGCTGACGCTGGCGTGGGCCTTGCATGACACCCCGCTGACGCGGGCGGGCGAGGCGCAGGCCTATTTCGGCGTCGGTTTCCAGTTTTAACCTTCCCCATGAGCACACCCAAACGACCCTCCCCCGCCGCCGGGCTGGCGGCTGCCCTGTGCGGTGCCCTGCCCCTCTGGCCGGCCGAGGCCGCGCCGCCGGGGCCGGTGGTGGTCTCCGGTTCCGCCACCACGCACCAGTCGGGTTCGGAGCTGGATGTCACCACGAGCCAGTTGGCGGTGCTGCGCTGGGGCAGCTTCGACATCCCCGCCGGCGCGACGACGCGCTTTTTGCAGCCCTCCGCCGGGTCGATTGTTTTCAATGAGATCGGCGGCGCCTCGCCGTCCGCCATCTTCGGCACGCTGACCGCGAATGGGACGGTGATCCTCGCCAATGCGCAGGGCTTTTACTTCGGCCCGAACTCGATGG
>Ga0182030_10028165_pt1 | contig 10055 bp, 8 predicted proteins | sample 812S3MmetaG_FD_121299 | JGI IMG/M metagenome (GOLD analysis project Ga0182030, IMG submission 121299) | Permafrost microbial communities from Stordalen Mire, Sweden - 812S3M metaG (Illumina Assembly) | ecosystem: Environmental > Terrestrial > Soil > Wetlands > Permafrost | place: Sweden... | reverse complement strand
GGACATCGCGCCGGCATGGAGTGCGGGCCAAAACCGCCGGGCACTTACAGGATCGTTATGGTGGGCTCGTCCTATCCGTTCGGGCAGGATGTGCAGCGCGATGAGACCATCGCCGCACTTCTACCTTTGGAACTCTCCCAACGAACAGGGCGCCGCGTAGATCTCTACAACGAAAGCATGTGGTTTGGTTATGCGCGCGCTGTCGACTTGCGTTTCGATGACGCTCTGGCAGCCCAGCCCGATATGATTTTATGGGTCTTGACGTGGGGTGACGTTGAGAAGGCTACAACTATGATGCCCGACCTGATACCGCAGAGTGCTGGAGGAAGCACGCGGTCGAAAATCCAATATCGCGTGAAGCAGATATTGGCCATGCGGTCCATCACGGATCAGATCAGCTTTGCCCGGGAATATGCGCAGGCCCTTTTTCTAGTCTCCGAGACGGGCACGATGCTCATGCACGATCTGTATCAAAGTCAAAGCTTGTACATGAAGGCTGTCCTAATGAAGGACAGCGGTCAACTATGGTATCTGCAGGCAGAACCGAATGCGACTTCGCGTGCCCTGCTTCAACAATTCGAGGGCTATGTTGCAGATGTTGCCGGGAAGGCGAAGGCCGCCGGCGTTCCTCTGGCGGTTGTTATGGTGCCCGAACGCGAACAGGCGGCCTTGATCTCCGCGGGAGAGTGGCCGTCCGGATTGAACCCTTACAAGCTTGACGATGATATGCGCTCGATCATCGTGCGCCACGGTGAAACCTACATCGACATCTTGCCGAGCTTCCGAAACGTACCGAACGCTGAACGATATTATATGCCGGTAGATGGCCACCCCTACGCGGGGTGGCAGCCCATCGTCTCCGGGCTTTTGGCACGAGAGCTTACCGGCGGCGCAATTCCGGCACTGAAGGCGCCTGCGCAAGAGCGGGCAGCTTTGGAGCGAGCGCGATAAATATGAGTTCATCTTCGCTCCAATTCCTGCTTTTCGGCACGACCGAGGCCACTTCCCCCAACGCGGACATTGGGGAGGAGGCGAAGCTGCCACGGCGGGACTGGATCCTGCTGCCATCCATCGGCCTGCTGACGATTTGTTTCATCGTGATTTCTGTGGGCTGGGTGGCACATAAGAATTTCTCGAGGGCGGACTCAGGGCTCAGGAACTGCCTCACCATGAATCCTACAGACGGGGTGAGAGGAATTCCGAATTCCGAGTGCTGGGCGAAGAATGCCGAAGCTTCCCTCGTAAGCTACAAAATCAATAGCTGCGGACATCGTGCAGGGATGGAATGCGGGCCAAAACCTCCAGGGACTTACGGGATCGTGATGGTGGGCTCGTCCTATCCGTTCGGGCAGGATGTGCCGGGTGAAAAGACCATCGCCGCACTTCTGCCTCCGGAACTAGCCAAACAAACTGGGCGCCGCGTTGAGCTCTACAACGAAAGCATGTGGTCGTCATATGCACGCGCTGTCGATTTGCGCTTCGATGAAACGCTGGCAGCCCAGCCCGATATGATTTTGTGGGTCTTGACCAAGAATGACGTCGAGCGGGCCTCAACAATGATGCCCGACCTTATACCTCCGAATGCCGCAGGAAGCACGCGTTCAAAGATCCAGTATCGCCTGAAGCAAATGTTGGCCATGCAGTCCATCTCGGAGCAGGCGGGCTTTGTGCTCAAGTATGCGAAAGACCTTTTCAGGGTTTCCGAGACGGGCGCGATGCTCATGCACGACCTGTATCAGAGCCGAACTCTCTACCTGAAAGCTGCCCTGAGAAAACACAGCGATCTTCTTTGGTACCTGGAGGCAGAACCGAGCGAGACCTCGCGTAGCTTCCTCCAAGAATTCGACGGCTATGCCAGCGAGATCGCGGGGAAGGCTAAGGCTGCAGGCGTCCCTCTGGTGGTTGTGCTGGTACCCGATCGCGTTCAGGCAGCCATGATCTCCGCAGGGGAGTGGCCGTCCGACTACAATCCCTACCGGCTTGACGAGGAACTACGCGTCATGATGGAAAGCCATGGCGTAACCTACATCGACATTTTTCCGGGCTTCCGCAACGTACCGAACTCCGAACAGTATTATTTTGCGGTGGATGGTCATCCCGACGAGCGCTGGCAACCAATCATCTCAGGGCTTCTGGCGCAAGAGCTTACCAGTGGCGTAATTCCGGCACTGAAAGCGCCCGCGCAAGAGCGGGCGGCTCTGGAGGGAACGAAATAAACCAAGCTAGATAACCATGGATTCAGCTTCTTTACAATTCGTGTTCTTCGGCCTGTTGGCGGCCCTGGTCTCGAACTTCAGCCGCTCGCGGGTCTGGCGTTCGATGGTGCTCATGGCCGCCAGCCTTGTTTTTCTTGGCTTGCTGGCACATAGCCCGATGCTCCTTCTTCCGTTGATTGGTTTTCTGTTGTTGGGGTATGGCGGGCTTGTTTCGCTGGAACACGGCTCGTCCAAGACGCTGGTGTGGAGCATTCTGGCCGTTGTTTGCACCTATGTGTGGCTGAAGAGGTATACGTTTCTTCCCGAGGGCGTTTTCCTGCATGCTCCCTACTTCACGCTGGGGCTCTCCTACATTTTCTTCCGGGTTCTTCATTTATTGATTGAGACGGGAGACGGCCGCGAGAAGCGGCACATCGGACTCGGCGCCTATCTGCTCTACACTCTGAACTTCACCACGCTGGTTTCCGGCCCCATCCAGCGCTACGACGATTTCGCCAGAGACCAGTTTGCCAGCGAACCGATTTCACTGGGGCCGCGGACCATCGGGTTACAAATCGAGCGGATTATCCGCGGCTTCTTCAAGGTGAACGTGCTGGCCATGTTGCTGCACGCCGTGCAGGAAGATGCGCTGGCGCAGATGTGGCAGCCGCTGCCGCCGACGCTTAAGCTTTATGCCGCATTCCGAGTGGCCGTCGTCTACCCGCTCTTTCTCTATGCAAATTTTTCTGGCTACATCGATATAGTGATTGCGCTGGCGCGGTTGATGCGGGTGCGCCTGCCGGAGAACTTTGACCGTCCCTTCTCGGCATCTTCGTTTTTGGATTTCTGGAACCGCTGGCACATTACTCTGTCGACCTGGCTGAAGACCTATGTGTACAACCCGCTTCTGGTGGCGCTGATGCGGCGCGTCTCTTCGCCGACTTTGGAGCCCTTGCTGGGCGTGTTCTGCTTCTTCGTAACCTTCTTCCTGGTCGGCGTCTGGCACGGGCGAACCTCGGAGTTCATTCTCTTCGGTGTGCTCCAGGGCGGAGGGGTCGCGATCAACAAACTCTGGCAGTTGGGTTTGACGAGGATCCTGGGCCGCAAGGGCTATAAGGCAGCGGCGAGCAACTCTCTTTATGTGGCGCTGGGCCGGGGACTGACTTTCAGTTGGTTTGCCTTTACCCTCTTCTGGTTCTGGGGAAGTTGGCAGCAAATCGATCGGCTCTTCCATGCGATCGGGGTCATGCAATGGCTGGCCGTGTGGCTGGCTATCTGGCTTTGCGCCACGGTTGTATTGGCGGCCTGGGAATGGCTGCGGGCCGCGCTGCTGTCGATCAAGACCTCTGAGGGACCGGTGCTGATCAGCCGCTATGCACTTGTGGTGTATGCTTCCGCACTGGGCCTGGCCGCGTTTGTGATCACCGTCCTGGCCAACCAGCCCGCCCCCGAAATCGTCTACAAGGCGTTCTAGGGGCTGCGGGAAAAGCTTCGGCCATGAAGGACCAAATAGATGTTCGAATCCACATATAACTACAGCGATCAGTATGGGGAGCAGCAGCGGTCGGCGGGCAATCTTCTCGGCGGCTTGGCGCTGCTGGCGATGCTCTTCTGCGTGATCAATTGCGTTATACCGGAACTGGAGGAGTTTCTTACCGGCGGCCGTGTTCCAATTCCTCAAGCGTTCGTCAAGATGGGTGCTTTCTGTTTCCTGGGGCTCCTGACGCTGATCTATGGCAGGCTTGACCTGGCTTGGTTCCCGATTAAAACGTGGACGGTGGGCATGGGCTACCTCCTGCTGATTTTCCCCTTCCTATGGTTTGTGGAGCGAAAGCAGCCAGAGGAGATATTGCTGGCTTATAACGCCGCTTATTGCCCGATCATCTTCGCTCCGCTGGCCACCGCTGTCAGGGGAAAGCTATCGGAGCGTTGGGCCATGCGGATATTCATGGGAGTCTTCGCCGCCAGCGCCATCCTGGGGTGGGCCCAGTTCGTATTGCAAGACCCTATCGTGCAGTTGGCGAGCAGTGACGGTAACTTCAGAATTTTCGCCAGCGCATGGTCCGCAGGAGGCCCGAGATCAATCCGATCCACGAGCTTTTTCGGCAGCGCCCTGGATTATGGTGGGTTCGTGGTGCTTGTGGCAGCGATTGGAATCGGAATGTGCGGCAAGCGCGAAAGCTGGAAGAAGGGCTTGCTCCTCTATTTGGTTGCTGCGGCCACCTGCTACACCACGGCCACCAGGAATGTATTCATCCAGTTCTTTTTCGCCACCGTGGCGGGGCTGATATTAACTTTCGGCAGGAAAAGCAGCCGGCTCCGATGGCTGCCGTTCCTGGCACTTGGCCTGGCGTTAGTCATCGCATTCAGCGGGGTCTCGAAACAGATCAGCAATCAGATCGGCGACAAGAAGAGTATCGGCGATGACAGTTCGCTGGATCAACGGCTGCTGCAGTGGGGGAAAAATATAGCAATACTGGAGCATTCGTCGACGGCCGAGCAACTGTTTGGGCTCGGGTTCAGCCAGGCCGATAAGCCGGTAATCGTCGCCGCGAACGAGCAGTGGAGTTTAGGCGATGCGCTCGTGGATAACGAGTACCTAGCTTTAGTCCTGCACATTGGCCTGGTTGGAGCCTTCCTGATAGGGGCGGTGATATGGCAGATGTGGCGTTTTGTCAGGAATGAAGCGATTGATCGGCCTACTCCGCTCATCATAGGAATCGCCAGCTTCTGGTCCACATTCCTCATGACAGCAATGTTCAATTCGCAGGCGGCGCTCTACGGGTTCTGGTTCCTGATTGCAGTCATCATCATTCCCCGGGGCGGCGACCGGGTTGAAAGGGAAGCCGCATGGGCAGAAGACGTTGAGGATGCTTCCGAGTTCGAGCCGGCCGAAGCCGTGGCACCGTGACCGAAATGATGATGTTTGCGCAGCGAAAGGGTATAGCCCGTCAATGAGCATGAACGCCCAAGACCTCCAGGTGAAGCAGAGTGCGAGCGCGCGCTGGTTCAAGTATTTGCTGACCCGCTGTGGGGAAAATCTTTCCCCGAAGACCATCCACAGCTTGAATGCATCAGTGAACTATCTCGAATTGGGGCGGTGGATGCGGGCTCGCGGTTACAAATCAAAGTATCGGGTAGACCGCCGCGAGAAGCTTTTTGACATGGTGGGATCCCAGATTGCCGAGCGGGACGTCCTTTATATGGAGTTTGGCGTCTGGCAGGGAGAGGCCACCCGGTACTGGTCGAAGCTGCTACGCAACCCGAAAAGCAAGTTACACGGCTTCGACAGCTTCGAAGGCTTGCCGGAGAACTGGAACCGCGTCGGCAAAGGAGGCTTCTCGGTCGAGGGGAACCTGCCGCAAATCGACGATCCGCGCGTGCGCTTCTTCAAAGGCTGGTTCGAGGACACATTACCGCTCTACGAACTTCCCCCGCACGAAGTGCTGATCGTGAACTGCGACGCTGATCTCTATTCTTCGACCCGGTTCGTGTTAAACCGGATGCGGGACGCGATTGTTCCGGGAAGCTATTTGTACTTCGACGACTTCAATCAGCCACTTCACGAGGTGCGCGCCTTCGATGAATTCATCGAAGAAACTAAGATGAAATTCGAACTCCTCGGCGCCACGTCCACGTTCGGGAACGTATTGTTTCAACGCACCAGTTAGCGGCTCCGTCACACCCGTGAACGCATGATTGCTCGGCTATAGGGTGTTGCCCGACCGATTCCACGACAGATTCCCGCCCATGAGCCTGAACGACATCGCAATCGTGCCCGAGCCGTCTTGGGCATACGCCCAGGAAAACCTGACTGCACAGGTCGCAGAGATTTCCGGCCTCAGGATTTCCGGCCTCAAGGTGGCCCTGATTCATGATTGGCTGACCGGGATGCGCGGCGGAGAGAAAGCGCTGGACACGTTGTGCTCCCTGTTTCCGGACGCTCCGCTCTGGACGTTGGTGCATGTGCCAGGGAGTGTGAGCAAATCCATTGAAGCCAGGAAGATTCACACCAGCTTTCTGCAGCATTTGCCGTTCGCGAAAACGAAGTACCGGCATTACCTGCCGCTGTTTCCCATGGCAGCCGAGTTGACCAAGGTGAGCGCCGAAGATGCCGACGTGGTGATTTCTACATCGCACGCCGTGGCCAAGGCGATGGTGAAGCGAGACAAAGACCGGCGGCCGCTGCACGTGTGCTACATCCATACTCCGATGCGGTATATCTGGGACCGCTTCGACGATTACTTTGGTCCGGAAAAAGTTGGGCGCGCGGCCTCGCATTTGTTCTTCAAGCCCATCGCGCGGTTGCTGCAGATCTATGACATCAAGACGGTCGACCGCGTGGACGTCTACTGCACGAACTCAAGCTATGTGGCGGAGAGGATTCGCCGCATCTACCATCGCGAAGCCGAGGTCATCTACGGTCCGGGCGATGTGGGCCACGGCGCCGCGGTGATTCGTCGTCCGGAGGACTGGTACCTGATGGTCACGGCGATGGTCCCATACAAGCGCGTGGACCAGGCGATTGCCGCCTGCGCCCGCCTTGGTTGCAGCCTCAAGATTGTTGGCAAAGGTCCGGAAGAAAAAAGGCTGAAGAGTCTGGCCAGGGAATTGGGCGCGTCGGTCGAGTTTCTGGGATTCGTAAGCGACCAGGAATTGCTCGACTGCTACGGCCGAGCCAAAGGGTTGCTGTTCCCCGGCGTCGAGGATTTTGGATTGGTACCGGTCGAAGCCATCGCGGCGGGCTGCCCGGTGATTGCGTTGGCCAAGGGCGGGGCGGTGGATTCGATGACCGCGGAAACGGCTGAATTCTACGATGAAGAGTCGGCGGCAGCCTTGCAGCAGGCGATCCTGCGCTTCGAAGCGCGAGAGTTTTCCGACGCCGAACTGCGCCGCCGGGCGGCGGAGTTTACCCGGGAACAATTCAGCCGGCGCTTCGAAGCGATTTTGAAACGCGCGATTGCGAGCCATCGGATGCCGCAAACGGCTTGCGCTTAGTGGAAGCAATGGAAACCGATTTGCAAGAATGTGCCGCAAACAAAGCCAACGACCTTCGCGGGTGTCCGGTGCTTGTGTTGGTTGGAGGACTGGGAACACGTTTGCGATCCGCCTATGCGGATGGCCCGAAGGCGCTGGCACCAATCGAAGGGAAACCCTTTCTGGCTTACCTCTTGAAGCAACTTGCGGATGCCGGTCTGACTCGAGTGGTGTTGTGCGTTGGGTACCGCGCGGATCAGATCGAGCAATGGTTGGGAGATGGCAATAGCATTGGTCTAGACGTCCGCTATTCGCGGGAGGATGAGCCCATGGGAACGGCACGCGCACTGGGGCTGGCCTATTCCCGGTATGCGCGCGGCGAACGCGTTCTAGCCATGAATGGCGACTCGATTCTGCAACTGTCGCTGTCTGCGATGTGGGACGCGCACACCAACCGCGGGGCCCGCGCCACGATCGCGCTTGCCCATGTTCCGGACACGTCGCGTTATGGCAGTGTCGAGGTGAACGACGAAGGCTGGGTGACCTCTTTCCACGAGAAGAGCGGCGAACCAGCCCCCGGATTCATCAACGGCGGCGTTTACCTCTTTGAACCGCCGGTCATGGATACGATTCTTGATGACCAGTGTCGCTCTCTGGAGCGTGAGGTTCTTCCGGCTCAATTGTCGCGTGGTCTTCTGGCCTTCAAGTCAGACGGCTACTTCATCGACATCGGCATTCCGGAAGATCTTGCCCGCGCCCAAAGGGAGCTTGGGGCAGCGACTGAGGCGGCGTTGCGATGATACTGCTGATGCTGCTCTGGCTGGTTTATCCAGCAGCCGGCCAGATGGGGAGCCCTGTCGTTCAAGCCGACGGAGAATTCACCGCCGCGCAGTATCCCGGCAATGATATTGGCGCAAAGATCAATGCGGCCCTCGCGGCCTGCCCGAAAGGCGCCTATGGATTTGCGCAGTGCGTGATCCGGCTACCCCGGGCGGATCATGCCATGTGGTCGACTCCGGTAACGATTACATCGCCGGGCGTCTCCCTGAGGGGATTGGGATCTAGCGCAAGTGTTTTCAATTGCAATGTTAACGGCGATTGTCTGCGAATTTACACGGCCCCCTTCACGATTTTGCAAGCGGGAAATGTTGTCGGGTTTTCGCTGTTCGGCAATGGATCTGCAAACGGCGTGGGCATCCACATGGGCGGGGTCATTGCTGCCCACCTGGAGGATATGGCCCTCAGCGGGTTCACTGGCACACACGGCGCGGCGCTATGGTTCGACAATGCTCATGCCGGGACTTGGACAGAACGCAACGTGGTCACCGGAGTGCATCTCGACAATTCCACAAAACTCCTACGCTTCACTGTCGAAGCAGGTCCCTCGTGGAATTCGTTCGGGTACAACCGGTTTCTAGACGTGCGACTGAACCCCAATACAAATCAAATCGGTGTGAGTATCGAAAACTCCTCCAACGTGTATAACGGCACGTTTCGATTCACCATAAACAAGGGCGGCGCAGGGGCAACAGTCTTTCACCTCCAGGATGCTGCGAAATGGGACCAGATTGAGCTACACGCCTCGGGCGAAGAAATGGGAACCGGTGGACTGCTGTGGGATGTTCCGGAAGGCACAACGGTCAACTACTATGGAGAAGTTCTCCTCTTAAATGTTGCCAGCCACATTTACGGGAACTTTGAAAGCCTGGGGAGCTTTACAAAAGTAAACATCGCTCCTCGGACGCCGGGCTCGTCTTCGGCACCCTGTAACACGGGAGACTATGAGCAAGACTCTAGTTACATCTACGTGTGCACGAGTAACAATCGTTGGCGCAGGGCGGCATTGGCGGACTTTTAGGATCTTGCGTTGAGATTCACCGCAATCACGCTGGTCACTGTGTTCACGCTGGCCATTGTGGGACTGGCTGCGGGTTGGGGCAATTCCAGCCGCTCTGACGCCCACGCTTCTTCCCGGCTGCCGGAGCAGGCCGGGCCTGCGGGGAAGGGACAGGCTGATCCTGCTTCGCAGGCGATTACCGCGTCTGCAGTGAATGGCGTTGTCAATCCCGTGTTCTATCCGGGGGCCGACATCGGGGAAAAGATCAACAATGTGTTTGCTGCAGGAAATGGATGTGCCGAAGTTCATATTCCGGCGGGCGATTATGTATATTCCACGACGATCCGAATGACCAAGCCTTGCCAAAGTCTTTTCGGCGCGGCATCGGCGCTGACGACTCTTGAATATAAGGGAAACAAGGATGCGATTTTTTGGCAGATCTGGCCCTATGACATTCAGAAGGCCGGCACTCTCAAGGGCTTCACCCTGAAGGGCCCAGGCACCCAGGTGGGCAATGCAATTCATTCGGGCTCGATCATTGGCGCAACCTTTGAGGATCTTGTGATCAACAACTTCCGCGGGCCGAATTCGACCGCAATCTTATTCGAGAACACCATGCAAAGGTTCGCGACCTGGACGGAGCGCACTATCATTCGAGACATTTACCTTGGGATGCCGCACCTTGGAAACACCGTTGGGATGGCCTTCGTCATGAATGGCGGCACCGCCAGTTTCGGATACACCGACATAGCCGATGTATGGATGAATATTGAGAAAGGCCAGGTCGGCGTCAAATGGAGCAAAGGAACCTATACCTACAATTCGAAACTGTACTTCCATGCCAACATCAGCGCCCTCGGGACAGACTCGTTCGTGATTGACGGCATCATTCGGAATTCGCTGCTCTTCCTGACTGGCGAAGCCGGATGCGCAAAAGATCTAGTGCATATTGGACAGGAAGGGCAAGTACAAGCTGAGGGGTTCGTGGCCGTCAATTGCGCTTCCGAACTAACTCACGGGAGCTACGAAAGGACTGACCTCTCTGG
>Ga0182030_10028164_pt1 | contig 10055 bp, 7 predicted proteins | sample 812S3MmetaG_FD_121299 | JGI IMG/M metagenome (GOLD analysis project Ga0182030, IMG submission 121299) | Permafrost microbial communities from Stordalen Mire, Sweden - 812S3M metaG (Illumina Assembly) | ecosystem: Environmental > Terrestrial > Soil > Wetlands > Permafrost | place: Sweden... | reverse complement strand
GGTCGATCAGACCTGGTTCGGGCAGCTGCGCGCCGCCGCGCGCGCCGCCGGCGACGACCCCCGCGACCAACTCGTCGGCACCTTCGACGCGCTCGGCTCCGCCTGCCGCCGCGACGGCTACCATGGCTGCGCGTTCATCAACACCGCCGCGGAAAGCGAGCCGGGCACCCGCGTGCACGCCCGCACCGTGGAACACAAGCACCTCGTCCGCGCGTGGCTCAGCGACCTGGCCCGCCGCGCCCACGCCGCCGACCCCGACCAGCTCGCCCGGCAGCTCACCCTGCTCCTCGACGGCGGCCTCGCCGCCGGCGTCCTCGACGCCGACCTGGCCACACCCGCAGCCGCCAAGGCCGCTGCCCGCGCACTCGTCGACGCCTCTTGCCCCGGCGGGACTGTTAAAACAACAATGGTGTAACTCCTAGGACAGGACGGATGGATCTGCTGTCTGAGGAGGGAACACCTTGAGCACGACTGTAGAGCCGAGTGTGGCGAACGACGCGAAGCCGCCGGTGCCGGTGCCGCTGATGGCCGGGTGGGCGCGGATGAGGAGCTGGCCCGGCAGCTGGCCGAGCGGCCCGGGCGGAAGGCCTGAGCCTGACTGGCCCGGATGGGCTGCTGAGCCGGGTGACCAAGGTGGTGCTGTAAAGCGCCCTGGAAGGCGAGATGGATGCCCACCTTGGCTACGGCAAGCATGACCCGGCTGGCCGCGATGGCGGCAACTCTCGTAACGGTCACCGGGGCAAGATGGTGCTCGCCGATGTGGGGGGCAGACCAAGTAAGCCCGGGGCAATGGGCTGGGAAGAAGGCCGGGAGTCCTGGCTGTGCCCAGGCGGGCGGTCACCAGGTGCCCGTTGCTGGAGTACGAGCCTGAGGTCGGCTCCGCATAATCCGGGTGGATCTCGCGGCAAATTCGTGGGGAATACGGGAGAAAGGGGCCATGAGGCAAAGTCTTCGCGACGGGCAGGTCGTCCCCCTCGACGACCAGGACCGCGACCTCTGGGACACGCGGCATATCGACGAGGGCCGAGCGCTGCTGCAGCGGGCCATGACACGACGGCGCACCGGGCCCTACCCGCTCCAGGCGGCCATTGCGGACCTGCACCTGTACCAGCCCCGCGACTGGCGGCAGATCGCCGCCCTGTACCAAACGCTCGCCCGGCAGACCGCCTCCCCGATCGTCGAGATGAACCGGGCCATCGCCGTGGCCGAGATCGACGGGCCCGAGGCCGGCCTGGCCATCCTCGACCGCCTCGACCTCCACCACTACCGATACTTCCTCTGTCTCCCAGTCCGTCCCGTCATCAGGCGCTACCCACTGCCGATCTCCGCTGGCGGCCGGAGGCGCGTCTCCCGGTACCCGAGCGCCACGCCCGGCGACCCCTCGCAGACCAATATCTCCGCTTCGGGGTATGCAGTTAACCGGACCATGAGCGGGAACTCCATCTGCATTTCCGCCGTTCGCCAGGGCCGGTTCGCGCGGGCGATCCAGGCTCGGCTGGTGCCCGGCACCGCGCCAGCGCTTGCACGGGAACGCGGCCCAGTGCACGGCGGGCAGCAGCTCGGCGGGATCGTCGCCGCGGGCCCGCGCGGCCCGCTGGCTGCGCCGCTCATGGGCATAGCCCAGCACGCTGAGCCCGCTGTAGCCGACCCGCAGAAGCTGGCAGCCGGCATGCGTGCCCGGTATGTGACGGTTTGGAGCTTGCCGCGATGCCGGGCTTCGCGGGTACTGGCTCACGGCATTGGAATTGACCGTCAGGATCGACGAGGGCTGTTGGGAAACGGGAGGAAACGATGCCCCTGATACCGGGAACGCCATGGGACGGCCGGCCGGCTACCGGGCGGCGTTCTCTGGCTCGTCGCCGCTGGCGATCATGGACAATAGGGTCAGGGCGTCGTGGTCGCGACTGCCAGGTTCGGCCTGGTAGACGGTCATCCGCTGGCCGTCGGCCAGGTAGAGCACCTCGTAGGTCAGGGTGAACTCGCCGACCCGCGGATGGCGGAATGGCTTGGCCTCCCCGCGCCGGTGCCGTACGTCGTGCCGCTGCCAGAGCCGGGCGAACTCGGGGCTGCCGTCGCGCAGCTCCGCGATCAGCGCGGAGACGTCCAGGTCGCTGGGTGTGTCGGCGGCGAGCGAACGGAGGTGGGCGGCGGTCGTCTCGGCGGAATGATCCCAGTCGGCGAACAGCTCCCTGGCCGCTGGGTGGAAGAACGTGTACCGGATCGTGTTCCGTCGCTCGGGTGGCCAGTCCGCCAGGCCAGCGAACAGCGTGAGGGCCTCGGGGTTGGCGGCTAGCAGGTCGCTGGTGAGGGTGAGCACGTACGCCGGGCAGGGCCGCACCGACTCCAGGAGCTGGCGGACGCCCGGCCGGACGACGCGGCTGGCCTGGGGAAAGCTCCGCGCGATGCGGCCCGCGGTGTGGTTGGCGAGCGCGTACAGGTGGGCGTGCTCCTCCTCGTTCAGCCGGAGGGCGCGGGCGAGCCCGTCCAGGATGGGACCGCTGGGGTTGGTCTCCTTGCCCTGCTCGAGCCGGATGTAGTAGTCGATGGACAGCCCCGCGACCGCGGCGATCTCCTCGCGGCGCAGCCCCGGTGTCCGCCGTGTCCCGGTTCCGGATGGCAGGCCGACATCGCCGGGTCGCACACGCGCCCGGCGTACCCGCAGGAACTCGCCAAGCTCGCTCGCCATATTCCCAGTGTGGCATCCGGTGCCGCGGCCAGCGTAGCCCTGTCACTGCTAGGAACACGGCGGTCTTCCTGCGCACCGGCGATCGCGGCACCGTTGAAGTGTGAGCCGCCGAGGGTCGCCCCCGGCAGCACGCGGAAGGAAGCACACGATGCCACATGACGCCGCACTCCAGGACCACCCGGATGCCCGGGTCCGCCGCGAGCCGATGCGGCTGCGGCCCGAACCGACGCGCCGGCGGAGCGGGCCGCGACCGGAAGACATCGGCTTCGGCCCGAGGTTCGTCGCCGCCACCTCGTTCGGCTCGGTGCTGAACCCGGTCAACTCGTCGATCATCGCGGTCGCCCTAGTGTCGATCGGGCACGCGTTCGGCGTCGGCACGTCCGCCACCACCTGGCTGGTCTCCGCGCTCTACCTGGCGACAGCGATCGGCCAGCCGACGATGGGGCGGCTGGCCGACCTGGTCGGCCCGCGGCGTGTTTACCTCTTCGGCACGGTCAGCGTCGCCGTCGGCGGCCTGCTCGGGTGCCTGGGCTGGTCCCTGGGCAGCCTGATCGCGGCGCGCATCGTCATCGGGCTCGGCACGTCGGCTGCCTACCCGGCCGCGATGGCCATGGTCCGGCATCAGGCCCGGCGGCTGAACCGGGAAGCCCCCGGCAGCGTGCTGGGCGCGCTGGCCATCGCCGGGCAGGCCACCATGGCCGTCGGCCCGCCGCTCGGCGGCCTGCTCATCGCCGTCGGCGGCTGGCGGCTGACGTTCCTGGTCAACGTGCCGCTCGCGGTCGTCGGCATCGCGGCCGTCCTGGCCTGGCTTCCCGCCGACGGCCAGCGAGTCCGGATCTCGCGCGCATGGCACGAGCTCGACCCGCCCGGCCTGGTCCTGTTCGCCGCCGCGCTGACCGGGCTGCTGCTGTTTCCTGATGTCACTGGCCAGCCCTCGCTGGTGGCTGCTCGGCGTCACCGCCGCCCTGCTGACCGCACTGACCGTGCGCGAACTGCGCGCGTGCACGCCGTTCCTCGACGTGCGCATGCTGGCCCGCAACCGCGCGCTGATGATGCCCTCGTTCGTAGTCGCCGCCGCCGTATCCGCGCTCGCCGCCCGGCACAGCCGCATCTGGCCGCTGCTGGTGGCGGGGGCCGCCGCGCTCGCCACCGGCTCGGCCGGCCTGCTGCTGCTCACCGGGCGCTCGCCGCTGCAGACCGCCATGTACGCCCAGGCCCCCGCGAACGGGCGCGCCGTCGACTTCCAGGCCAGGTCACGCGCTTCAGCCGCGCCCCGCCGCCCCGATATCACCCGAACACGAAAGGCAATCACCATGGCCACCTGGCTCATCACCGGCTGCTCGACCGGCCTCGGGCGAGCGCTTGCCTCGACGGCCCTGGACCGCGGCGAGACCGTCGTTGTGACGGCTCGTGACGCGGCCAGCGTCGAGGATCTCGCCCGGTCGCATCCCGGTACCGCGCTCGCGCTCGCGCTCGATGTCACAGACCACGCCCAGGGGCGTGACGTCGTGCGCGCTGCCCAGGAGCGCTTCGGCACCATCGATGTCGTGGTCAATAACGCCGGCCATGGCTACCGCGCCGCCGTCGAGGAGGGCGAGGAGGACCAGGTCCGCGAGCTGTTTGCTACCAACTTCTTCGGTCCGGTCGCGATGATCCAGGCTGTCCTGCCCGGGATGCGCGAGCGACGCAGCGGCACGATCGTGAACATTTCCTCGATCGGGGCGCGCAGTTCCCTCGTCGGAGCGGGCCACTACGCGGCTAGCAAGGCCGCGCTGGAGGCCTTGACCGCCTCCCTGCGCAAGGAGGTCCAGCCGCTGGGGATCACCGTCATGGCAGTCGAGCCCGGCGCGTTCCGCACCAGCTACAAACGCTCCCTCGCCCAGCCACGCGAGGCGATCAGCGACTACGCCGGCACTGTGGGCGCCCGCCGCAACGAGGACTCCGCAGAGGACGCCAACCAGCCTGGTGACCCAGCCACGGCAGCCCAGGCGATCATTACCGCTGTCCAGAGTCCCGATACCCCGCTGGTGCTCGTCCTCGGACCCGACGCACTCACATGGTTCCGCGACGCCATGAAGGAGCTCAACGCGGACGCCGACGCCTGGGAGCAGACCAGCCTCAGCACCAGCTTCCCCGGCTGAAGAACGCCGGGCTCGCCAGCCGACCTGAGAAGTGAGACGGAGCAATCATGGCCTGGCTGCTGGCCAAGGGCGACGACATCGCCCCGATCCCCGGCACCAGGCGGGTCTCCCGGGTCGAGGAGAACACCGCCGCCGACGGCATCGAACTGACCGCACAGCAGATCACCAACCTCACCCCGCCGGTCGGCGACACTCACGAAGAAGCGGACATGCGGCTGCTCGGCCGCTAACCCGGCCACAGCCGGCGCCGTCCCGCCCCGCACCCACCGCCGATACGCCACTGGCCAGCACCAGGTCCTCCTAGGACTGCGCTAGCAGGTGCCCAGAATGCCGCGTCCGGTGCTGCATAGAAGGCCTTGCATACCCCGGAGCCGCGCCCAGGACGACGGTTCTCGCGCTCGCTGCCTATGGACTCCTTGCGCGCTGCGTGATGGTCAGGCGGCATAGGACGCGCAACGGCGCGGGCAAGACGACCGCGGTACGGATCCTTGCCGCTTTGCTCGAGCCGCACACCTGACAGAAGGCTGTGCTTGTTCTGACAGCGGCGTGCAGCAGTATGGTGCCATGCGATATGACGCGACAACGGCGAACGCTATCGAGGCTGTCGGCCTCGTTAAGCGCTTCGGCAAGACGACGGCGCTGGACGGCGTGGATCTGGTGGCCAGGCAGGGCCGGGTCCTCGGCGTGCTCGGGCCCAACGGGGCGGGTAAGACGACCGTGGTACGGATCCTCGCCACGCTGCTCAAGCCGGACGGCGGCCAGGCGAGCGTCTGCGGCTATGACGTGGTACGCGACGCCCACCAGGTCCGGCAGCTCATCGGCCTCACCGGGCAGTACGCGTCCGTGGACGAAGGGCTGTCCGGGACCAACAACCTCATCATGATCGGCCGGCTGCTCGGCCTGCCGCGCTCGGACGCCCGGGCGCGGGCGAGTGAGCTGCTCGCCCGTTTCGAGCTCGCCGACGCCGCCGGGCGGCCGGCGAAGACCTACTCGGGCGGGATGCGGCGCCGGCTGGACCTGGCCGCCAGCCTGGTCGGCAACCCCCGGGTGCTGTACCTGGACGAGCCGACGACCGGGCTTGACCCGCGAAGCCGGGCCGATGTATGGGTGATGATCCGCGGGCTGATCGCGGACGGAGTCACAGTGCTGCTCACCACCCAGTACCTGGAGGAGGCCGACCATCTCGCCCACGACATCGCCGTCATCGACCACGGCAAGGTCGTCGCGACCGGGACGCCGGACGAGCTGAAGGCCAGGACCGGCGGCCAGGTCCTTCAGGTGTCGCCTGCCGACCCGGCCCGGATCGCCGAGGTCGCCGCGCTGCTCGCGGCCGGGACGACCGCCGAGGTCGTGACCGATGCCGAGGCAGGCGTGGTGACCGTGCCTGTCGCCGACGCGACCCTGGTGCCCCACTTGTTCCGCGAGTTCGATGACAGGGGCATCGAACTCGCGGAGTTCACGCTTCGCAAGGCCAGCCTGGACGAGGTCTTCTTCACGGTCACCGGCCACAGCAGGGACGGCGAGGAGAACGGCAGCCGCGAACTGGAGGGAAGCAACCGATGACCGCGACCCTGGCACCGACTCCGATTCCCGCGCCCGCCCGCAGGCTGAGCCCGCTCGGCGGGCTGCGGAACACCTTCACGCTGACCTGGCGCAGCGTGCTGAAGATCAGGACCAACATGGAGGACGTGATGGGCCTGAGCCTTCAGCCGATCATGTTCCTGGTGCTGTTCACCTATGTCTTCGGCGGCGCCATCGCGCACGGCAACACCCACACCTACCTGCAGTACGAGCTTCCTGGGCTGCTGGTGATGTCGGTGGTGTTCGCCACCCTGGGCACCGGCCTCATGCTCAACCAGGACATCACCGGCGGCGTCTTTGACCGGTTCCGCAGTCTTCCCATCGCCCGCTGGGCACCGCTGGCCGGCGCCGTCCTGGGTGACATGGTGCGCTACCTCATCTCGGTCGCGGTCACCATCGGCTTCGGGATGATCCTCGGCTTCCGGGTCACGACCAACCCACTCTCCGCCATCGCCGGCTGCCTGCTGCTGCTCGCCTTCGCCCTGGCCATGTGCTGGGTATCGGCCCTGCTCGGCCTGATGGTGAAGACGCCGCAGGGAGTCCAGGTGTTCGGGTCCATCGCGATCTTCCCGCTGGTGTTCGGCAGCAGCCTGCTCGTACCGACGGCGACGATGCCGGGCTGGCTGCAGGCCTTCGTGAAGGTCAACCCGATTACCGACCTCAGCGAAGCCGAACGCGGCCTGTTCACCGGCGGCCCGGTCGCCACCCCCGCCGTCAGGTCGCTGCTCTGGGCGCTCGGCATCTTCATCGTCTTCGCCCCGCTGGCGGTCCGCGCCTACCGGCGCAAAACCTAACCGAGGAAGGGCACCATCGACGAGGCGGCGCACGCAGGAGTCGAATACCTCATCCGCGTCACGTACGCGGGACGGCCCGCCCGCGCTCAGCACCGCGGCCAGGTTCGGGTACCGCCCGGTGGCCGCGGCGCTGACCAGCGCGGCGACCTGCGCCGCGGCGTGCTGATCAGGGCTCACTCCTGTACTGGCCTGGTCGGCGGCCAGCGTCGCCTCCATGCCCCCGTACATCAGCGCGAAGCCGTTGATCATGGCGATGAACTCCATCTTGGCCGCCGTGTCGAGGGCGGAACCGGCTAGCAGCCCGAGAAACCGGTCGACGTACCGGAGCCCGCTGGGGCCGAAGACCGCGGGGCGCCGCATCGCATCCGGCAGCCAGGGATGGCGGTGCGTGATGTCGCGTCCTTGCCGGGCGAGGTCGGCGATAGCCGCCCGCTTATCCGGGGGTTCGGCATCGGGGTACCGGTATTCGCTTCCGGCCATGTCGACCATCAGCTGGATCAGGTGGTCCTTGGTCGGGACGTAGTTGTATAGCGACATCGGGGCGATGCCCAGCTCGGCCGCCACCGCGCGCATGGTCACCGCCTCCAGTCCCCCGGCGTCCGCCAGCCGGATGGCGGCAACGGCGACCGCCGCGCGGTCGTATTTGCCCTTCGGCCCGCGGGTGCCCTGTTCCGGGATGTCCCAGATGGATATCGGCGTCAAGCGCTCCTCCCCCTCCATCCCGTGAACCATACAGCTCCGCCGGCCGCCTTATCGGCGTGCAACGTACGTAGTATTATGCCTGTAGCGACGTACAGAGTACGTAGTAAGAAACGGGAGGAAACCATGGCCGAAGCCAGGCAGCTGCCTCGCGGGGTCCGGGTCATGCGGAGGCTGGCCCGGGAACTGCCGCCACCGCGGTGCGGCGTCGCGTGGATACCGCGGATTGAGGTGCCCGGCGCGGATGGCGTCACGCTGCTCACCGACCACTACGTGCCGCTGGCGGACGAGGCACGGGGGACGATCCTGGTCCGCACCCCGTACGGCCGCGGCTTTCCCTGGGCCCACCTGTACGGGGTGGCCTTCGCCGAGCAGGGCTTCCATGTCCTGCTGCAGAGCTGCCGGGGCACCGGCGGATCGACCGGCCAGTTCGAGCCGTTCCGGAACGAAGCCGCCGACGGACAGGCCACCCTCGCCTGGCTGCGCGAACAGGACTGGTTCACCGGCAGGCTCGGCACCATCGGCGCTAGTTACCTGGGCTATACGCAGCTCGTGCTGGCCGCCAAACCGCCGCCAGAGCTGAAAGCGGCCGTCGTTCAGGTCGGCATCGGCAATCCGTCGGAGATCGTCTATCCGGGCGGCGTCTTCGCCCTGGCCAACATGCTTTCCGCGACCGCGGCCACCTTCTCCAGCCAGGGCATGATGCGGGCCGCGCGGATGTTGATCGGGCTCCAGCTTCGGTACAAGCGGGCCGCCCGGATCCTGCCGCTCCGGCAAGCTTGCCGGCGGGCGCTCGGTGAGCCAGTGCCGTTCCTGGAGAAATGGCTTGAACTTGACGATCCAGACGACGCGTATTGGCAGGAGATACGCCCGGACCTGGCCGGCTGGCAGGCGCCGACGGCCGTGCAGGGCGGGTGGTACGACGCCGCGCTCGACCAGAGCCTCGCCCAGTATGCCGCGCTTCGTGCCCAACAGTGTGAGGTGAGCCTGCTCGTCGGCCCGTGGAGCCACGCCTCCGCGTTCGCCAAGGACGGGCTGAGGCGGATCTCGCGCGAAGCCCTGGCCTGGATGAACGCGCACCTGGCCGAGGACGCCGGAGAAGAGCGGGCGGCACCGGTACAGGTCTTCGTCGGGGGGGCGGCCGAGTGGCGCGAGCTGGCTAAGTGGCCACCGCACGACAACTGCCAGACGTGGTACCTGGTCGGCGACGGCGAGCTCAGCCGCGACGCTCCAGCCGGCGTCCCTCCGGAAGGGACCGCTCCGGCCGGTGCCGCTCCGGAACCCACTGGGCAGTCGTCGTTGCGCTATGACCCCGCGGACCCGACCCCGTCGGTCGGTGGCCAGCTGCTATCCCGGGAAGCCGGACCGCGCGACAACCGAGCCGTGGAGGCCCGGCCCGACGTGCTGGTCTTCACCAGCCCGCCGCTACAGGCCCCGCTGGACGTCCTCGGTCCCGTCCGTGCGACCCTGCACCTGGGCGTCAGCACCGGCCACGCCGACATCTTCGTGCGGCTCTGCGACGTCGACGCCGTAGGCCGGTCGCTGAACGTGACAGACGGCATCCTCCGGACCGGCGGAGAGGATGTCGTCACCGTGGCCATGAGTTCCACCGCCTACCAGTTCGCGACCGGGCACCGGCTGCGGCTGCAGGTCAGCGGCGGCGCCTTTCCCCGGTTCGCCCGCAACACCGGCACCGGGGACCCGCCGGCCACAGCCACCCGCCTGGTCCCGGCCGACATCGTGATCTACCACGACGCGACCAGGCCGTCGGCCGTCATGCTTCCGGCCGGGGGCTCTTGAGTCGTGAGGGACGGCGGGACGCGTGGGACAAAGATCGCTTCCGCCAACTGGCGGTCGAGCGTCTCCTTGAGATTATCGGGGAATCCGCGAACTCCCTGACCGATAGTTTCCGTGCACTATATTCCGATATCACGTAGCGCGACATCATTGGCCTGCGCATTGTGCTCGCGCACCACCACCGACCGCGGGGACTGACTGCCGCACCACTAAGGGAACGTGTGGCGCATGCTGGACCGCCGACCATGCAAGCCGCGCAATTTAGGCGGTACGGTGCAGTTCGTGTTCTACGGCCTGGCGAATCCAGGAGGACAGCGAGCGGTCGACCGCTTCCGCTGCCCGCCGGGCCTGCTCCAG
>Ga0182030_10028161_pt1 | contig 10057 bp, 8 predicted proteins | sample 812S3MmetaG_FD_121299 | JGI IMG/M metagenome (GOLD analysis project Ga0182030, IMG submission 121299) | Permafrost microbial communities from Stordalen Mire, Sweden - 812S3M metaG (Illumina Assembly) | ecosystem: Environmental > Terrestrial > Soil > Wetlands > Permafrost | place: Sweden... | reverse complement strand
GTTCCACCAGGCCATTCACCACAAATTCAACCACCCGCTCAATGCCGCCATATTGAACGGGAGGCACCGGGAGCATAGGGTCAACGGTAACGGCTATGTTGAGGGTTTTCACGGCAACACCTCCCGCACCGCGCGCAACAACGTGCCTTCTTCATCGGGATGATGCCAGTGCCAGCGTCGGCGGGCCGCAGCCCATGCAGCGCGACGTGCAGCCAGCAACTTTGTGGGACTGGTCGCCCAGAGTCTGAGTGCTTGCGCCAGCGCTTCAATGTCTCCTGGGGAATACAGGAACGCACCGGGGCCGAGGTCCCCGGCCAAGCCTCGCTGGCCCGGAGTGTCGGTAAAGACGACCGCCAACCCTGCGAGGATGTAAGTAAAGGCCTTGTTGGTCAGGCAAATCGCACGATTTGGCGGATCGAGGATCTCCAGCGCCAGGCCCACGTGGTAATCGCGGCAAAGGTCAACCATGCGATCAGGCGGTTGCGGGGCATGATGCACCAATTTCAGTCTGGGCGCGCGCTCTTTCGCCATTGACGATAAGCGGTCAAGATAATCACCGCTTGGCTTCCCTCGCAGGTGCAACTCACAGTCGATATCTGCGATGCCCGCCGCAAGAATTGCGTCTTCCAATCCGCGTCCTGCTCCAATAGTTTGGCTGAACCAATACAGGCGAAGGCCCGCGCCGTCTACGGGTGTGAACTCAGGTTCATGCGCCGGCAATGGAAAAGTGTTGTTAATCACGAGCGGCCGTTTGCCGTAGTCACGGGCGTAACTGTCTGCAATGGCATCGCTGGCCGTGGTGAGGAAGGCCGCACCTCGAAATACGATTTTTTCCGCAGCCTGGGCCAACCGATTGCAAAAGGCACCTTCCGCGTTGTCAGACGAGTGTTCCGCTCCGTGAAAATCTTCCAGGTCCACGGCGTACGGCACCTTCAGTCGCTTCGCGGCAAGCGCAGTGGCGATCAATGCGCCTCCGCCACCGTAGACGAGATCGGCTGGAGTTTCTGTAGCAGCATCGACCAATTCGGACAGGACTCGGGTAGTGGCACGGCCAAGCAATGAGGCCGGCTGCCGTTCCGGTCCGAATGCCTTGCACAAATTGCGGCACGCAAGATATCGAACACCGGCGCGAATCCGCAGCCAGTTCCCGGTAAAGCGGGAGTAGTCCACCACCCTCCACGGCATATTGAGGCGCGCGCGCAAAACCACGTCGGCGGAGCTTCCCCAATCCACAAAATTGGTGCTCACCACGCGCACTTCATGCCCCGCTGCGGCCAGCGATTCGGCGGCCTTCAGCATTCGTGGACAGGTGGAAAGGTGCCCGGCAGTGATCACAGTTATCCGCGACATGTTGGGTTTATCAGTCCAACTCTAGCATTGCTGAAGCAGCGGTTCACCTGAAAAGGTGACGATCCTGCAATCACAGTTGCGGTTTCCGCTGTTCGACCACCTCGAAGTACATCCTCTCGTAGTCGTCGGCAATGTCATCCATGGTTCGCGGCATGGGCAGGGATCGTCTCCATGCATCCACGGTTTTCGCAGGGTTGGCGGCAATTTCTAGAATCGCCGCTGTGATCTCGGAAACGCTGCCCGGGGTCAACAATCGTCCGTCGACACGATCCCGAATCAGTTCCGGCATGGCGCCAATCCGTGTGCCAACCACCGGCGTACCGGCGGCAAAAGCCTCATGCACCACGGTTGGGCCGCCTTCGAAACATCGCGAGGGCACCAGTAACACGTCAATGCTACGCATGATTTCGCCCACTTGCGAGGTCGGCACGGCTTCCGCAAAGCGCACACGATGATCGCGGCCTAACATGTCTTTCAGCCGAGCCACGAGCGCTCGCGCTTCGTCGAAATTCACTGGTCCGAACCATTCGAGAGTGACCGGCAGATCCACGGGCAACGCACGCCAGGCTTCGGCTAATTCGATGATGCCTTTAATCGCGGCGAAACGTCCGACGTATCCGAAACGCACGGGCAACGGCGTTGGGCAGAGGTCCGGTGCAGGTTTGCGAGCGATGACACTGCTGATGCCGAGGCGGTTGATTGCCAGTTTTTCGTGCGGTGCGCCGTTGAGGAGCACGCGATCAAAAGCTGCCTGATTCAGCAGTACAAACGCATCCACCGCATTCAACAGACGGCGCTGGAGCCCTTGACGGTATCGTATAAGGTCGGCCGTTCCGAGAACCGTACCGACGGGACCCGGCAACGCAGCTGCAGGGTGGCCTACCACTGCGCTCAGTGCAGCCGCAGGGTAGGTGAGCGCCCGAGGCATCCCGGAAGCATGAAGGCTGCAGGCGGCACATTTCAGGACGCGCACCTTGCCATCGCACAATTCCCTTCCCCAATGCATCAAAGTTCCGCGCAGGCAGCCGTAGCCCAGATCGCTCAAATGGCTGGTGAGAACGACCGGAATACCCATGGCCCGCGCTGCCTCGATCTCATAGACGGCGATGCCGGGCGCAAGGGCATGAACATGCAGCAGGTCTGGACGTAGCCGGGCAAGATGCGCGAGCAGAATCTGGCTGCCGCTTGCCGAGACTCGCGATTGACACTCGTCGCGAGTGGCCCGGTCGCCCCGCAAGGGGTATCGAAAGACCGGAATGCCGTCATGCTCATATTCGTGCGACCCGGCGTTCCCGCGGCATGGGGCCGTTATGCTCACGTCGTGGCCGCGCTTCTTCAAGCGCTGCGCCAATCCGTTCACGTAAATTTCCGCGCCACCAATGGCTTCCGGGAAATACCAGGCTAGCGCAAGGACTATTTTCATTCTAAAGTTTCCGGAGGTGCTGATTCATTCTGCGATTATGCGGGGGTGTCTGTAAAGCTTCCGTTTCGCGGTGTCGAATCGTTCGCGTTCGATGCTATAGTGGCCTTAAAGCTCATTATGACGTGCGCAATCCGCTCCGAAAGCAGGAGGGACGGTAAATGCATCCCCGAGTCAGTGTACTGATGACTGCGTACAATCGCGAGGCATTCATTGCAGATGCCATTGAGAGCGTACTGGCGCAGACGTTCACGGATTTCGAACTGATCATTGTTGACGATGTTTCCAGTGACCGGACCGTAGAGATCGCACGCCAGTTCGCTGCCCGCGACCCACGCATCCGGGTGGTTGTGAATGAACGCAATCTGGGAGACTATCCGAATCGAAACCGCGCCGCTGAATTGGCCACCGGCGAATTTATCAAGTATCACGACTCGGATGACGTGATGTATCCGCATTGCCTCGCGGTGATGATCGGGATGCTGGCCGCATATCCCGAAGCAACGGTAGCGCTATCTGTTGATTGGCCGTGCAGTCCGTTGCCTATGCTGATGACACCGCGCCTCTGTTATGAGCGTGAATTCCTCGGGAATGGAATGTTCTTTGGAAGTCGTCCCGCTTCCACGCTGTTCCGGCGCGATAGATTTGCCGAGCTTGGATACTTTGAATTGGTAGGTCCACATTCAGACATGGCTTTGTGGTTACGTTTGTGCAAAACAGAGAATGTACTGCTTGTCCCGTGTGGACTTTACTGGTGGCGAATACACCCGGGGCAGCACTTTGCTTCCCCCGCGGCCGCACGCGATTTGGCAATGGTTCACGGAAGAGTATGGTCGGCGCTCGAGGCCGAGGATTGTCCGCTGGGTGCCGCTGGGCGGCGTCGAGCCAAGATCAACTGGACTTGGAGTCAGGCCAGGACGATCTACCACAATCTGCGAGGAGGCGCGTTCAGCCTTGCATGGTTCCGTTTCCGCGAGAGCGGACTACGCCTTCAGGATTGGTTCCGCTATCTGCGTCGCCCGAAACGCGATGCATTCGCTGGAACCCCTCTCAATCCGGATGGAAGCCTGATCATGCATCGCTACCAAGGCCTCTCACCGATGCGCGACTAGCGATTCAGTCTTATTGGTGGAGATGAACTAGCAACTTATCCTGCACCGCTTCGGTGTTGCGAAAGCGCGCAGCGGGAGTGTAATTTCGAAGCTTCAGCGCTGAAAAGGAGTTCCTGTTCCGAAAATGCTATCAACTTCCAAACGTGCCGTGCTGACTTTGGCTACGGGAAAATCGATTTACTTTCAGATGGCGCTGAACCTGGCAAGATCCTTTGCGTGGTGGCACAAGGACTCAGATATTTGTTTTTGCATTCTGACCGACTTGCCTGACGCGCTGCCGGAGGATCTGTCCAGTGTTGAGCTTGTAAGGGTGTCGCCGGGAAAACTTGGCAAGGGATTTTCGGCCAAGTTGCACTTGAATGAGCTGATACCGGCCGGGGAGATTTTGTTCATCGATGCTGATTGTCTTGTTGTCGGGAATCTGGAATCGGTATTCGACAGCTTCTCAGGACGGGCAGTGTCGGTGGTGGGAAGCAGCATCAGTGAAGGGGAATGGTTCGGCGATGTGGCTGCGCTATGCGCGCGTTTTAACGTTTCTTCTCTGCCCAAGTTCAATGGAGGGATCTACTACCTGGAGCAGGGCGCTACGGCAAATGCGGTCTATCAACGAGCCCGTGAATTAGAAAAACAATACGATGAACTTGGGCTGGTACGGCTCCGTGGGTTACCCAACGATGAATTGTTGATGGCAATCTCCCTGGCTCTTCACGGAATGCACGCGGTGCCGGATGACGGCACAATCATGGGAGATTTCCAAGCCTGCCCCAAACTGGTGAGTCTGGATGTGCTTTCTGGAAAGGCATGTCTTTCGAATCCGCCGGCGCCCCACGCGAATCATCGCGACTGGTATCCGACCGGAGAGATTAGACCTGCGATCGTTCACTTTCTTGGAGACTTTACCGGTCGCTGGCCGTATCTGGCAGAGGTAAAAAAGCTCAAGCTCGTGATGCAACGCCATTGGCCGGTTCTGCTTGCGAAGGGCTACGTCGCCGGAACATTTTCCATCTGGCAAAACCTTGGCGAGAGAATGAAAGATTGGCTCCGGCCGCTTTATCACGCGTGCTTTGGTGTGCGCGCGGTTGCCAAGAGTCCCCGTATTTGAAAAGCACTCGAGGATCAAATGATTGACGTCAGTGTGATCATTCCCACCTTCAATCGCATGTGGTGTCTGCCCAAGGCCGTTGAATCATGCAGGCATACCGGTTGCCGAACGGAGATCATCGTTGTTGATGACGGCAGCACCGACGGCACGTGGGAATGGTTGCAGAAGCAGGAAGATATCGTTGCTTTGCGTCAGGCCAACTGGGGCAAGGATTGCGCGGTCAATGCGGGTTTTGCAAAAGCCGGAGGCGAATATGTTCGCTTTCTGGATTCGGATGATTGGTTGCTGGCCGGAGCCACTGATGCCCAACTAACGTTGGCGCGTAAAGAAAACGCTGACGTGGTCGTTTCCGGATTCGAAGTTTGCGACGAAGCTGAGAATCTCATCAGACGCAGCCCGTGGTCTGAATGCGACGATTTCATCGCCCAGCAATTGGGAGAATGTGACAGTTCGCACTACTCGGCTTATCTGTTCCGCCGGTCGTTCATCGCGAACATTCCGCATCGGCAGGAATTTGCCTATCGTGACGACCGGATGTTTGTGATTGAAATGGCAATGGCCAAGCCAAAGGTGGCAGTGTATGACCAGCCATCTTTTGGACATCGCCACCATTCACAAAACCGCTTGCAATTTCCAAATGGGCTTCGAGCGATTCAAACCAATTATCAACATCTGCAGATTTATCGGAAGGCGCTGACGCAACTCGAAGAGCAAGGCAAACTTACTCTTCGGAGAAAGAAAGCGGCTGCTCGCGCCCTTTGGCCTTTAGCGCATTGGATTGCCTACTCCCACTTGGATGAAGCATGCGAGGTGGCCGACTGGATTTTCAAACTGGACCCCGCTTTTCAAGTCCCGGAAGCCGGAATGCTAGGTAAACTCTATCGTGGCATTGGCTTTCGCAACACGGAACGAGTGCTGGCATTTCGCCGGAAATTTGTCACGCCATTCCGTCGGTCATAATAATCACAAGGGCGGCTATTCTGCTTTAGCTATCCGCCTCCGAATACTGAATGTTGCAATTCCGGTATTGCATTGGGAGATCAAGAACGAATCGGCTGTCTTGCTTGTCTTGTGAAACACACCGGGAACTATGACGATAGGCGCGGCTACAATCAAATTAGCGAAGAGCGGCACAGCTCCGATAACGGCATCCTTTTATCGTCCGGAGTTGGACGCGCTCCGCTTTCTCGCCTTCTTCCTGGTCTTTATGCACCATGGCCTACCGCACGATTCCCTGAAGTACAGTGGTGTCAGCCACAATCTCATTGTGCGTGAGCTTTGTGCGAATGTAGCCATTTCATTCAGCGCGGGATTGCCGTTATTTTTTGTTTTGAGCGCGTACCTGATTGCGAGCCTGCTGCTCCGTGAGAAAGAAAGAACTTCTACCGTTCACATCTCTGCCTTCTATATCCGCCGCATACTACGCATCTGGCCGTTATACTTTTCTGCCCTCCTCTCAAGTTTTCTGGTGTCCCGATTCATCGCCGGGTTTCATGGGTGGGGGATCTATGTCACGTTTCTGTTTATGGCAGCGAATTGGGCGTTACCCTTCCATCTGATGAGCATTGGCGGCCCATTAGGAATCGGGCATCTGTGGAGCATTTCGGTTGAAGAACAGTTTTATATGGCGTTCCCATACTTGGCAAAGGTTCCAAGAGATCGCTAGTCGTGCTCTGCATCGGTATGGGCATCATCGCCTTCGCTACGCTGGCTTATCTGAGCCACTTCGGACAGCCACTCGCAACGATATGGACAAACAGCTTCGTTCAATTTTTGATGTTTGCGTGCGGCATCGCTCTGGCCGTCTATTTCTCGAGCCGTCGACTTCCCGACCTCCCCGCCGGATCACGAATTTCCTTGGCCTGTGGCGGGCTGGCGCTGTGTGTATCGTCGCAGGTCTTCTTCGAGATTAACGGTGGAGGCGTAAGTCACTCCGCCGCCAAACTCATGGTTGGCTATGCGTGTATGGCTGCGGGATGCTCGTGTCTCCTGCTGTCGTTCCTTGGCATGAAACGCAAAGTCCCTGGCATTCTGGTTTACTTGGGAAAGATCTCCTACGGCCTCTATGTATTTCACCCCTGGGGTTTAGAGTTGGGCTGGCACGTAGTCGAGATCACGGGCAAGGCGCTGCCCGGTGCACACGTCGCCGCGAACACAATCGGACTTCTGGCGAAGGACTTGTTTGGGCTGGGATTTACCATCTTGATTGCGATGATCTCCTACCACACATTTGAGACACCGTTCCTGAAACTCAAGGACAGCTTCGCGTTCGTTCGTACCCGTCCCGTTTAGAGTTAAGGGAGTTTGTTATAGGGCCAAGGCCATGAAGACGCCGACAAAACGACAGTTAGTCTTCTGGCTTCTGGGCGTTCTGCTCGCCTTCGGTTTAAGCGTGCAGATTTTCAGTTGGCTCCCCACTGCCATTGCATTCGCCAAGGATTCCTCACGATTTGATATCCGCAGCTTTAGCGCGAAAGTGGACGGTCAAGCGCTGGGCGACGGCTATGGGGAGTGGAGCAGGGTAAAGTCTGACTGCTCGATGACCTCAGGCAGTGCAACACTGTCATGCGTTTCAAGTCACTTTGTTGCCGCGGACGTTGGCAAAGTAATCGCCGTGTACGGAGCAGGGCCGACAAGAAACGGCTTCGTGCAGCCGCTCTCAACAAGGATTGCAGCCTTCATCAGCGAAAACAAGATCACGCTTGCCGCTACGGCCTTGAACAGCGTGACGCATTCTGAGCGCGTGGTGTGGGGACACGATGACACGATCTCCATCCAGACGGCGATCACCGCGGCGTGTGCGGCTGGGAGAGGACTGGTGTACGTCCCGGCAGGCAGGAGCCTTACGTCCGGCGTTACGGTGGGGTGCTCCGACGTCGGAGTACAAGGCGCGGGGCGCGCACTCAGCGCACTTGAGAACTGGAACATCAATCCCATGAATGGGAATGTCCCGATTGTTTATTTTTCGGTTTCCGGCGCCGCCGATCAGAGCGTAATGGGTGCATCCCTGAAAGACTTGGAAATTCGGCAAGTGAAGTACCCGACCACGGTGCAGCAGGCTTTTTGTTTTAACCAGACATTCAAGGCATTAGGCGAGAATTTGCGCGTGATTGGCTACTCTTATGAGTGTGCCGTTGACGGCGGCGGCGCGCACAACTACGGCGACGAACTGCGAAACAGCGAGTTCGGGCCGTGCGGAAATGGTGGTCCCGCTTATAAGTTGACGACTGCGGGCATCAACTATAACGGCGCTCATGCGTGGATTCACGACAACAAAGTGTCCATGAGCGGGCAGGGTGAAGAATATGGTGGACGCGGCGCTCATGTTGAGAACAACGAGTTCGATGGCTCAACGCTAGCGGGTGGGCAGCAAGGGCAATGCTTCAACATCGGCTCAACCGGAGCGGGCGTGTGGGACGTATGGTTTGTCAAGAACAAGTGCCGCAATTTTGGGACGGCAGTCCACGGCGGAAACTCTATCGGCACCATGGATCGCGTCCATATTGAAGGAAACACCTTCACCGATTCTGGAGGCGTAAGTCTTTCGGGAGGACAGGACACGAATTCTGTGACCTGCGGAACAACCAGCGCATACTGCGAAAACGACACGGTCGTTCACGGCGTCTCGACGATCAAAAACAACACACTCATCAGCAATACCGTGCAAACCTTCATTCGTGCGGGCGGGTGCACAGGCCTCGGATTGGCGGCTTGCCGAGAGAGCGTTGACATTGAGGGAAATACGCACCGCTCTCAGATTAGCGTCGCACATATCGACATCGTGGATCAGATCCCCGAGTGGAAGCCTTCCACCGCGTATTCAACCGGAGCGAATGGCTATGCTTACCCGACGGTTCTAAATGGATACGTCTATCAGGCAACGGTCGCCGGAATAAGCGGCGCAGCCGAGCCGATCTGGCCTGCAAACGTAGGGGCGAAGGTGATTGACGGCGGAGTGATCTGGGCAAATCGAGGCCTGCAACCACGTTGGCAGATCAAAGATGAGACCTTTGTCAACCCGCCGTCCGCCGGCTATCTGATCTTCGATGGCGCATCGCGCGAACGCGTGTCGTTTACCAACGTCACCGGTAACAACACATGGAGCATTTGGCACCGTAACTACGACGGGCGCGGAAATGTGAGCGGCGCTCCTCCGTCTGAGACGATCCCGGCAAACGTACACTATAGCGACTCCGACCGTTATTGGGGAGCGTTGCCCGCCACTTTTGGAAAGGCGGCTTATTTCCCGCTCGGAACACGCATCAGGAGTGCAACACCGACCAGCGGCAACGTGGGGCTGGTGGTGACAACGGCAGGATGGAACGCACCCGCATGGAAAGCAGCGACGGCTTTCACCGCGAATTGCTACATTCAGGCAGTGACTGACAACGGCCACTTCTATCGCAATCTCGCAGCCTGCACATCGGGGAGTTTGGCTCCGGCGTTTCCGGCAACAGCGGGGGCAACCGTGACGGAAACCAGCGTCGGCAAGCCTTGCACATGGAGGGAATCCGGCCCGGACGCGCAGTTTGCGCCGCTATCGGGGAAAGATCCGGCGCGGTAATTACTTTGAGGACTGTTCCGCGATGCGAAGAAAGTCTTGCGCGCACTTTTCCAAGGTCAGGTTTTCAAGAATGTATTCGCGTGGGTGCAGGGTTCCGACCAGGAACTCTTCCCGGAATTCGCTCAGCCGATCCGGAAATTCCGAGATATCCGCAAACCTGATGCCGCAGCGCTTATCAAAATACGGAACGCTGGTCGCGGGAGTATCTGTCTGTCCCCACCCGAAGCGGTTAGGATCGAGCCACCAGCCCTGATCCCACGCCAGAATCGGCACGCCGCTGGAGAGGCATTCCTGATACGCCAGCCCTTGAGTTTCATGCTCGCAAAGAAAGATCATGGCGCGGCAACGTTCCAACTGGGCGCGGAAATCTTCCTCTTTGTAAAAACCGTATCGGATCTCGGCGAAACTCAAGCCGCGCCGGTTCAGTTCTTGGCGAATCGGTTGGATCAGCGAGGTTTCATACTGATCGTGATTCCAGCGCACTTTGTCGTAGATCAGAAAATCTGTGG
>Ga0182030_10028160_pt1 | contig 10057 bp, 8 predicted proteins | sample 812S3MmetaG_FD_121299 | JGI IMG/M metagenome (GOLD analysis project Ga0182030, IMG submission 121299) | Permafrost microbial communities from Stordalen Mire, Sweden - 812S3M metaG (Illumina Assembly) | ecosystem: Environmental > Terrestrial > Soil > Wetlands > Permafrost | place: Sweden... | reverse complement strand
CGCGGGAGAAACTGGACAACCTGACCTGGGTTGTCAACTGCAATTTACAGCGCCTCGACGGCCCGGTGCGGGGCAACGGCAAGATCATCCAGGAATTGGAGGGCGTCTTTCGCGGCGCCGGCTGGAATGTGATCAAATTGATCTGGGGAGCGGAGTGGGACGAGTTGTTCGCCCTGGACACCACCGGACTTTTGGCGAAGCGCATGGACGAGGCGGTGGACGGGGATTTCCAGAAGTACACGGTGGCGCGCGGCAGCTACATTCGCCGCCATTTCTTCGGCAAATATCCCGAATTGCTGCGCTTGGTTGATCATCTGACAGACGAGGATTTGACGCGCCTGGGCCGCGGCGGGCACGACCCCAAAAAAGTCTATGCCGCCTACAAGGCCGCGCTCGAACACAAAGGCCAGCCCACGGTAATTCTGGCCAAGACCGTGAAGGGCTACGGCCTGGGCGAAGCCGGCGAAGGCCGGAACATCTCGCATCAGCAGAAGAAGATGAACGAAAAAGAGCTGCGCGAATTCCGGGCGCGGTTCGACGTGCCGATCAGCGACGAGGACATCGCCGAGACGCCGTTTTTCCGTCCGTCCAAGGACGCGCCGGAAACCAAGTATTTGCTGGAACGCCGGAAGAAGCTGGGCGGTTTCGTCCCCAAACGCGAAGTCAAAGCCGAGCCGCTGAAAACCCCGCGCCTGGAGGCCTTCGGCGAAATGATCAAAGGCTCGGGAACCCGGGAAGTTTCCACCACGATGGCTTTTGTCAGTCTGCTGACCAAACTGGTGGCCGACCCCAATGTGGGGCGGCGCGTGGTGCCCATCGTTCCGGACGAAGCGCGGACTTTTGGTATTGACACCTTGTTCAGCCAGATTGGCATTTACTCCTCCAAGGGCCAACTTTATGAGCCGGTGGACAAGGACGGCATCAGTTTTTATCACGAAGCCAAGGACGGCCAGATTTTGGAGGAGGGCATCACCGAGGCCGGTTCGATTGCCTCGTTCGTGGCCGCAGGCACCGCTTATGCCAACCACGCCGTCAATTTGATTCCCTTCTACATATATTATTCCATGTTCGGCCCGCAGCGCGTGGGCGATCAGGTCTGGTTGGCCGCCGACAGCCGGACCAAGGGCTTTTTGCTCGGCGCCACCTCCGGCCGCACCACCTTGAACGGCGAAGGCTTGCAGCATCAGGACGGCCATTCGCTCCTCGCCGCGTCCACCGTTCCCACCCTGTTCGCGTATGATCCCGCATATGCTTTTGAACTTGTGACGATCCTTTGCGACGGGATGCGGCGGATGTACGAGGAGGGCGAGGAGATCATGTATTACGTCTGCCTCTACAACGAAAAGTATCCGATGGCCCCGATGCCGCCCGGTTGCGAAGAAGGCATCGTCAAAGGCCTTTATAAATTCAAGCCCGGAGCGGAAGGCCCAAAGCACAAAGCCCACCTGCTCGGCAGCGGCAGCATCCTGCGCTCGGCCTTGAAGGCGCAGCAGATTCTGGCCGAGCGCTACGATGTGTCGGCTGATGTGTGGAGCGCGACATCGTACAAGAATCTGCGCAACGACGCGCTGCTGGCCGAGCGCTGGAACATGCTCCATCCCACCGAGCCGGCGAAGAAGCCTTACGTGCAGGAATTGCTGGAGAAAGAAACCGGCCCGTTCGTGGCCGTTTCTGACAATATTAAAATGATTCCCGACCAAATCGCGCGCTGGGTGCCGGGAGGCTTGACCACGCTGGGGACGGATGGTTTTGGACGGAGTGAAACGCGCGGAAATTTGCGGCGCTTTTTTGAAGTTGACGCGGAATGCGCGGTGTTGGGAACGTTGCACACGCTCGCGCAGCGCGGGGCGATTGGACGCGAAGTGGTTGCGCAGGCCATCAAGGACTTGAAAATTGATCCGGAGAAGGGGTTTCCCCAACTGGCGGTGGTTTGAGGCTCTGCCTGCTATTTTGCCAGGTCGAGGCAGACCAGCCGATCCTCGTCGCGCAGGTAGAGTTTCTGGCGGCACAGAACGGGGGCGGCCCAGCAGGGGTAATGGAGTTGCGGGACTTGAAAATGGCAGAGTTCCTCGGGCTTCACGGGGTTTGGTTTGAACAACCCGAGCAATCCGCCTTCACCCAGGGTGATCAATTTGCCGTCGGCCAGGATACTCGATGCCCGGCCATAGACCTCCGGCGTGAGGCTGCTGTGCGGCACCCAACTCTCGTCCTGGTCCCACCGCAATTTGCCGGTGCGCAACTCGACGCAGCGCATCCGCGCGTCCGGCTCGTTGCGCCCGCTGGTGGCATAGAGGCAGCCGTTCAGATAAATGGGCGTGGTCCAATGCAATTCGAGCGAAGTGCCGCGCCAGACTTCCTCGACACTTTTTCCCTCCGGTCTCACGCGGAGCAGAACGGACCCGATTTTGTAATAGGCGCCGGAAATGAAAATCAAATCGTCCACCACGACCGGACTCATGGCGTTGACGGAGTCGTTGACGGGGGAACGGAACCAGAAGCTGAAGTTGACCGCGCCGGTTTTGGGTTCGAGCGAAACCAGGCCCTGGCGTGTCAAACAGAGGATTTGCCGCCGCCCATGAATGGTCGCGGCGATCGGGGTGGAGTAGCTGGCCTGTTTGTCCGAAGTCTTCCAACGAACGGGCGGCTCCCCGGGCCATCCGCGCATGGTGACCCCCTCCCAGTTGGCCGCGCCGACGCTTTCCCAGAAGGTCTGGCCGCTGCGCGGGTCGAAGGCCACGACCCCTGAATTGGGTTGGCCGCCGACCATGACGACCAGCAGGCCGTCCTCCAGAATCGGGGTGCTGCCGACGCCGAAAAAGGCCTCGGGCACCTTGAAATCCGCCGCCGTGTCGCGCTGCCAGATGAGGCGGCCGGTTTCCAAATCGAGGCAAGTCAGGATGCCTTCGGCGCCAAAAGTGTAGCAAGCGTTGGAAGTCAGCAGAGGGGTGGCGCGCGGACCGTTGTTGTAGCCGTAAGGATCAACGAAATGACTGGGATAGGCAAAGTGCCAGAGAGTTTTTCCGGTGTCGGCGGCAAAGCATTCCACCACCTCGGTGTCGTTGAGGCGATGGTGAAGCACGACCTTTGTGCCGAGGACGGAGGGCGCACCATATCCGGTTCCCACCTCGCGTTCCCAAACCAACCGCGGTCCGGTCCCCGGCCATTGGTCGAGCAAACCGGTTTCATCCGAAACGCCATTGGCGTGCGGGCCGAGAAACTGAGGCCAGTCGCCAGCGTGGAGGGTCGAGGCGGTTGCCCACAGGAGCGCCAAGACGACAGTGCGAGGTAAAACGGAGGAGGCGTTTCGATGGCCGGTCATGCCGCCTTTGCGAGCCGGAACTGACGGATTCGGCGGAAAATCGCCGCCTGACTCCGGTTCCGGGCGAGTTCGAGATCAAAGCCGGCCTGGATGCCCACCCAGAGTTCCGGGGAGACTTCGAAGACGCGCCTCAGCTTGAGGGACATTTCCGCACTGACGCCCCGTTTGCGTCGAAGGATTTGGCTGATGGCAATGGGGGTGCTGCCAATCGTCTTGGCCGTGGCGTAGGCGGACAGGCCGAGTGGCTTCAAAAAGTCCTCGCGGAGGACGTCTCCGGGATGAACGGGTTCGAGCCGGTTTTTGCGCTTTCTCATAATGTTTTCAGTGGTAATCCACGATTTCCCCCGGACCGAGTTGGTCCCGAACCAAACGATTAGGCTCTTGATTGTTCTTATGCGAGAATCCTCTATCCTTTGTAGATATCATGCGTTCCGATGGAGACGGACCAGACGGTTTCACCATCAACGAAAAAGGTCGCCCGCAAATCTCCCGCGATGTCCACCGCATAAATGGTCCGGCCAAATTGGGCGGAGAGACGATGAATTTTGTGCGGGCGCAATCGTGGGTCGAATGGATTCGACTTAAAGATTAGAAATGCCTTCCGCGCCGCTTGCCGCTGGACTTCGGAAAGTCCGCACCAACTGCGCCAAAACGATGTTGCGGCGCGAACGCGATAGTTCATCGCCCGCCTGGTTCCGGTTGATTCAAAACCGTGTCCAGATCCAAGACCCGGTCGGCGGCGATGTCAGACATGCCTTGCCGAAACTCCTCAGGGATCCAAGAATCATCGGATTCGACCACAAACTTGGTAACCCGCGCCCTTTCCTCAGATGGCAGGGCCTTGATCTGCTCGATAATGTCCTGTGCGCTCATGCCCGTAACTTTCCACAACTATCGGTTCTCAGCAAGGGGGGAATCACCACACAAGCACACGAGTAATTCACCGGAATGTTTCCACGCCGGTCAACAACTCGATCCCCGGATGGGTGAAGCGGATGCGGCGGGACTTATACAGAGCCCCGAGCGCTTGTTTGAACGCCTTCTTGCTGCTGCTGAATTGTTCGCGAATGATTTCGGGCGAAGTGTCATCATCAAAAGTTAGGCGGCCGTTATTGCGCTGAAGCGCCTCGATGATGCGGTCGGTCAGCGGGGCGACACGCTTGTAGCCGGAGGCGTCTAGGCTCAGATCTATCTTGCCGCCGGGACGGATTTTGCGGACAAACCCCTGGAGTTTTTGGCCGATTTGCACCGGAGCGGAAAGGTTGTCGCGGTAGAGCAGGCCGCGGTGGGCGTTTTCCACGATGGCGTTGTAGCCCAGCGGCGACTGGCTAACGACGAGGAAGCTGACGGGTTGGCCTTCGCGCAAAGCGGATTCGTTCTGACTGAGGTGCCGGTGCAGCCGGGTGCTGGCGACGATGCGCCGGGTGTGTTCATCCAGGTAAACGAACGCGGTGACCCACTGGCCGGGGCGCACGGGTTTCTCCTGTTCCCGGAATGGGAGCAATAAATCCTTCTCCAGCCCCCAGTCCAAAAACGCGCCGACCCGCGGGTTGACGCTGAGCACTTTGAGCCAGGCGAATTCGCCGACGTTGGCCCGGGGTATCTCGGTGGTGGCCACGAGGCGGTCTTCGGAATCGAGATAGATAAACACGTCCAGCTTCATTCCCGGAGCGAGGTTTTTGGGAATGTATTTGCCGGGCAGCAGGATTTCGCCCAATTCTTCGCCATTGAGGTAAAGCCCCGGCCCCGAAGCGCGGGCGATCGAAAGGGTGCTGCGTTTGCCAATCTGTGCCATGCTCAGGCACTATACCCTCGGCGGCGGCGGTATCAATTTAATTGGGCCGGAAGAAAACCGAAAGGCGCGGAGAAGAATCCAACCACGGATGGCACGGATAAGCAAAGATCGCCTCGATGAGCGATCACATCAAAAGCCAGGGCGGAGGGCGGCTTCGAGTCCGCGACCAAACTGTGATGGGGACGGGCATTCTGGTTGAATCAGGATATTTGTGAACGTCATATAGAGGGGTGTGACTAGGATAGGAGGAGGGGACTTTCGAATTTCATCTTTCTTGGGATCGAAAAATTGACCCTTATGCAATTGAAAGGTCATTCCGCTGGATTGCAGCGTCATTTTGCCCATCGTATCTGCAACAGGCCCGCCAAATTCCATCGAAAAATCTCCCCCCTTTGAAAACAGGGCAACGTCGCCCGCAAGAATTTCAAGAGTCGCTTTCTGGGAGAGCTTCTTGACAGAACCAAGAATCTCGCCTTTGCGCAGATCAAGGACCGTGCTCGTTTTCCTCGGGTCCGATTTGTCGGGATCCCCCAATTCCACAAATGCCAATTCGCTGTCCGAAGTTACCCTAAACACCGCAAGAGTCCGGGGGTAAGTTCCCAGGCTCACATCCATCTGGCCGTCGGGCGAAGTGCGAATTTGAGCGCCATTGGTTAGAAACGTGTTTGGATACAGATGGTGCCAGTCTTCACCGTAGCGGTACTGCACGACACCGGTGACGGATCGAATCACGATTGCTCGCGGCATTTCGCCAGTCCGTAGAGGCTGAGTGGCGCACCCAGCCAAAGCCAGCAGGAGCATAATCATCGGAAACGATTTCATGTCGGGTTTGGTTGGTTTCATTTCAATATGACACGCGAAAGAAGGGCTGTCAAAAATGGGGCCGATCGGAGATTCTACTTGTCGCCGCCCGTCTTTACCGGGTAGCATCGTTATGCCCGGTTTGGAGCCTGAATGAACCATGACGAACCTGAATGACCTCCGCCGCCATACTTGACTTCTCCAGCGCCGTGCTGGGCGTGGTGACGGCGTTGGCGGTTCTTTTCCGGCAACGCTCCTTCGAGCGGTGGCTTTTCGCCGCCGGCTTGACGGGCCTGGCCGCCAACGCCGCCCTGGCGGGTTTGAGCGCCGTTTCGCCGCTGACTGACAGCATGATCGGGCTGGAAAACGCGGCTTTGGCCTGCATGGCGCTCCAACCCGGCATTTGGCTCTTGTTTGGGCTGACCTATGGTCGGGGCAACTATCGGGAGTATCTTGAGCGCTGGCGGCAAATGGTGGCGGGCGCATTCCTGCTGCCGGTTTGCGTCGTCCTTTTTTTCCACGCGCGCATGGTGGAGGCGGTCGGCCTTTTCCATGAGGAGTTGGAGTACCCTTTGGGCACGGGTTACCGCTTGTTGGGGCTGCGCCTCTTGTTTGTCTGCTGTTTGCTCGGGGCGGCTTTGCTGATGGCGCAGATCGAGCGCACTTTCTGGACGGCCGTCGGGACGATGCGCTGGCGGATCAAATTCATGGCCCTGGGTTTGGGAGTGATTTTTGTGGCGCGGTTCTACACCAGCAGTTGGGGGGTGCTCTTCAACTATATTCCTTCCACGCTGGGAACGATTGACGCGGGCGCTTTTCTACTCGGCTGCCTGCTGATTCTCTATTCGCTCTCGCGTGGGGCGTTCGCGGTTTCGGTTTATCCAGCCCGGGCGGATTTGCACAAATCACTCGCGGTTGTCCTGGCGGGGATTTACCTGATTGTGGTGGGCCTGTATGCCAAGGTGGTCGAGTTATTGCACACTCCCGGCAGTTTTCCGCGGAAATCCTTCGCCATCCTTTTGGCTTTTGTGGCCGTGGGGCTTCTGGTTCTTTCGGACCGGCTCCGGCTCCATGCCCGCCGCCTAGTCAGCCGTTATTTGCAACGGCCGCTTTATGACTATCGCACGGTCTGGCGGCGCATTACCGAGGGCACGGCCAGCCGGGTCACGGAACAGGAGCTTTGCCAGTCTTCCGTGAAACTGGCGGCGGAGATTTTTCAGGCGCTCTCGGTCAGCGTCTGGCTGGTGGACGAGAAACAGGAAAACCTGGTCTTTGCGGCTTCCACCTCCTTGTCCGATGCGATGGCCGAGAAACTCCGTCCCGGCGCGGAGGAAGCCGCGGAAGCCATCCGCAAATTGCGCCATTCCCTGGATCCGCTCGACATTGAGTACTCTGATGAGAATTGGACGGTCGCCTTGCGGCGCGCCCATCCCTCGGAGTTTGGGGAGGAAGGAGGCAGCCGGGTTTGTGTGCCGATGATCGCCGTCGGCAAACTTTTGGGAGTGATGATTTTGGGCGACCGCGTTGGCGGAGTGCTTTTTTCGCTGCAGGATTACGACCTGCTCAAGTGCGTGGGTGACCAGATCGCGGCCAGCCTTTTGAACATGCAGCTCTCCCAGCGGCTCCTGCAGGCGCGCGAGATGGAGGCGTTTCAAACCATGTCGGCCTTTTTCGTGCATGACCTCAAGAACACCGCCTCGACCCTCAACTTGATGCTGCAGAATTTGCCGGTGCATTATGACAACCCGGCTTTCCGCGAAGACGCGCTGCGGGGCATCGCCAAGTCGGGCCAGCATATTGACAACATGATCAAGCGCTTGAGCGCCCTGCGGCACGATTTCAAAATCCGCCCCGAGCCGGCGGACCTCAACGACGTCGTGGCCAAAGTGCTGGCCAGTTGGAAGGGATCAGCCAACATCCAGCTTCAATCCAACCTCGGTTCCATCCCTAAATTGCCGTTTGACGCCGATCAGATTCATAAAGTCATCACCAACCTCGTCCTCAACGCCACCGAAGCGGTGGCCCGTGACGGACGCATCCAGGTGGAAACCACCCAAAACAACGGCTGGGTTATTGTGACCATCGCGGACAACGGGTGCGGCATGACCCCCGAATTTCTCAATCGCTCGCTCTTCCGGGCCTTTCAAACCACCAAAAAAGACGGCTTTGGCATCGGCATGTTTCAGAGTAAGATGATCGTCGAAGCTCACGGGGGCCGGCTCGAGGTGGAAAGCCAGTTGCACAAGGGCACCACTTTCAAAGTCCTGCTGCCCGTCGCCAAGAAATGAAATGAAACCCAAACTGCTCATTGTTGATGACGACGAAGAAATTCGCACCCAGATGAAGTGGGCGCTGGCCAATGATTACGACGTCGTGCTGGCCGGCGACCGCGTCAGTGCCCTGGAGGCGTTTCGTACCGATCAGCCGCTGGTCATCCTGCTCGACATGGGCCTGCCGCCCCGTCCGGCCGATCCCGAAGAAGGGCTTGCCACGCTGGCGGAATTGAGCGCTTTGGACAGTTTGACCAAGATCATCGTCATCACCGGCCAGGGCGAGAAAGGCATCGGGCTGCGCGCCATTGGCTCGGGTGCTTACGATTTTCTGGTCAAGCCCGTGGAAATGGATGAGCTGAAGTTCCTGCTCAAGCGCTGTTTTTACGTCTCCCGGTTGGAAACCGAGTACCGCGAAATGCACCAACTGGTGGGGGGGGATTCGTTTGGAGGGATGCTCGGGAGCAGCGCGCCGATGCGCAATGTGTTCGAAACGATTCGTAAAGTGGCGACCACCGACGCTCCGGTTCTTCTCTACGGGGAAAGTGGCACCGGCAAGGAGATGGCGGCCAAGGCCATCCACCAGAACAGCGGTCGCAACAAGGGGCCGTTTATTGCCATCAATTGCAGCGCGATCCCCGAGACGCTTTTGGAAAGCGAGTTGTTCGGCCATGAAAAAGGGTCCTTCACCGGCGCCCACGCCCAAAGGAAGGGACGGTTCGAAATGGCCATCGGGGGAACCCTCTTCCTCGACGAAATCGGGGAAATCCCACTGCCGCTTCAGGTCAAACTGCTGCGGTTCCTGCAGGAGCAGTGCATTGAGCGGGTCGGCGGACGACAGACAATACCCATTGACGCCCGTATCGTTACCGCAACCAACGCCGACCTGAAGAAAGGAATGTCGGCTGGGACGTTCCGGGAGGATTTGTTTTACCGTTTGGCCGTGGTCAAAATTGTCCTGCCGCCCTTGCGCGACCGGGAGGATGACATCCGGCTGCTTTCCCAGTTTTTCCTGCAACATTTCGCCGAGCAGGCCTCCAAATCCGGCCTTGCCTTCGACCAGGAGGCCTTGCGCGGGTTGAGCCGCAATCCTTGGCCGGGCAACGTGCGCCAACTGGAGAATTGCATCCGCCGGGCCGTGATCATGGCGGAAGGCAAACGGGTCACCTTGCGCGACCTGGAGTTACCCGCCGGCTCCTCCCCGAGCGCGGCCCTGTCCTTGAAGGAAGCCCGGGAGCAACTGGAAAAGGACATGATTCAAAACTGCCTGCGCAAACATGGGGGGAAGATTGCCCCGGCCGCTTTGGAGTTGGGCATCAGCCGACCGACCATGTACGATTTGATGGATAAACTGGGCATCGCCAAAGAATAGCCAAAAGTGTAAAGATTCGCCCGCATTTATGGAAAACTTTACACTTTTTCAGGCTTCAAAGCGGTCGGTGACATTCGGCGCGTTTCACGGTGTTCGCAAGTCATTGATTTACAATGGTTAATATATTGATGTGAAACTGTCTGGAAATGAGACGGCTGGCATCAAAGCTGCTAAATCCTAATCCGTTGCGGTGTTCATGGACCATTGAGCGTGAGTTCGTGTAAGCCTGCGGCGAGAAAAAAACGACAATGAAAACGATCAATTTGTTACAAGCCGGTTTGATGGTGGGAGTGATGGCTGCTGCTCCCGTCGCGATGGCCAATGGCCTGACCTATATCAATGGGAATGCCTATTCTTACAGTGCCAACGGAGAAGAAGCGGGTGAATTTCAAATCACCGGTGCCGCAGCCACCTCCTATGCCTCTTACTATAATCCCGTCAGTGTGGTTTCTGCTGGCAGTTTCGAGACTTTCTGCCTCGAAACCGGCGTGAACGTCAAT
>Ga0182030_10028159_pt1 | contig 10057 bp, 8 predicted proteins | sample 812S3MmetaG_FD_121299 | JGI IMG/M metagenome (GOLD analysis project Ga0182030, IMG submission 121299) | Permafrost microbial communities from Stordalen Mire, Sweden - 812S3M metaG (Illumina Assembly) | ecosystem: Environmental > Terrestrial > Soil > Wetlands > Permafrost | place: Sweden... | reverse complement strand
GGCGACAACGTTACGCTGGAGATTGAGTTGATCACTCCGGTGGCGATGGAAAAGGGCTTGCGCTTTGCGATCCGCGAAGGCGGCCGCACGGTGGGCGCCGGTACGATTTCGGAAATTCTGTAACAGAGCGCCGTGGCCGGAGCGGCGGCATAATATGCCGCACCCGGCTGCCGAGCTCTTGTAGTTTCAAGCTGCACTTCGGTGGGTGGCCGTAACGGTCGCTACCGATATCCGGGCTCTGACCCGGACAAGGCCTGGCAGGGACCCTGCTGGGTATACGAAAGGTGAAATTAAATGGCACGCGAAATTGTTCAGCTGCAATGCACTGTGTGCAAGAATAAGAATTACTCGACGACCAAGAACCGCAAGACCACCACCGAACGTCTCGAGTTCAGCAAGTTCTGCCGTAAGTGCCGCAAGCACGTGGACCATCGCGAAGTGAAGTAGGCTTTCGCGCGGGCGTGATGCCTGCGGGAAAGTCTCCCTGGTCAAGGCTGGGGATGAGAATCCGGCGGCAACTTAGGGGCGTAGGCTCAACGGTAAACCGACGGTCTCCAAAACCGTTTTTGGGGGTTCGAATCCCTCCGCCCCTGCCATTCATTTGAAGGTGGCAAAAAGATTTCAGAAGTAAAGCGGCTCCGTAGTGCCCGCAGGACTCCGGAGCGAAAGCAGGATTGCAATGGCGAAGACAGTAGCGGTAACCGCGCAGCCCAGTTTCATCGAGCAGGTCAAAGGTCTGCCCGAGAAGATTCGCTCGTACTACGGCGACGTCCGTAGCGAGATGCGCAAGGTAACTACGCCGACGCGCAAAGAAGTGGAAGCCACGACGATTGTCGTAATCATCACGGTCTTCATCTTTGGAGTGTATTTCTGGGTTGTCGACAGCGTTTTGATTGGACCTGCGCTGGACCGGATTTTCAAGTATTTCAGCACGCACTAACGAGTGGCCCGCTGCACCGCCTGAAATGAGGGCGCGCAGGAGATTATGGAAGACATCATAAAGAACGAGAGCGACGGACCGGAGACATCGCCGGAAACCAAGCCGGAAGGCACCCCGGAAGTTGCGTCGGAAGGTGCGCCCGAGATCGGCGCTGCCGCCGCCCCGGCTGCTTCAGAAACGGCGGAGACCACCGGAAATCCGCGGATGAAGTGGTACATCATCCACGCTTACTCGGGCTTTGAGCGAAAGGTGAGGGAGTCGCTGGAATCGCGCATTCGCGCCTTTGGACTCGAGGCCCGCATGGGCCGGGTTCTGATTCCCACCGAAACCGTCACCGAGATCCGCAACAACAAGAAGTACACGCGCGAGAGCATGTTCTATCCCGGCTACGTTTTGATCGAGATGGACATGGACGACGAAGTCTGGCACATGGTGAAGTCCACCCCCCGCGTGACCGGCTTTGTGGGCACCGGACAACAGCCGACGCCGCTCTCCGACGAAGAAGTGCAGCAGATCGTCTATCGCGTCGCAGACAGCAAGGAAAAGCCGAAGCTTAAGGTCAAGTACGAAAAGAACGAGACGGTTCGCATTACCGAAGGCCCGTTTGCCACCTTCACCGGCGTCGTCGACGAGGTCAACGAAGACCGCGAAACATTGAAAGTCATGGTCACCATCTTTGGCCGTTCCACTCCCGTGGAGTTGGAATTCGGCCAGGTGGAAAAGGTTCTCAGTTAACGAAGTATTTTCAGCCTGTGCCGGAAGTTAATATCGGGCCGAAAACCCTAGACCCGGGGATGGTGCAGGCAACAAGGAAGGTTTACCGCAATGGCAAAGAAAGTCACAGGATCCGTTAAGTTGCAGATTGAGGCGGCGAAAGCAACGCCGGCTCCTCCGGTTGGTCCCGCGCTGGGTCAGGCGCAGGTCAACATCATGGAATTCTGCAAGCAGTTCAACGCCCGCACCCAGAACAAGGAATTGACCGGCCTCATTGTTCCGGTGGTCATCACCGTGTACAGCGACCGCACCTTCACCTTCATCACCAAGACGCCTCCGGTGGCGGTGTTGCTGAAGAAGATCGCGGGAATCGCAAAAGGTTCGGGAACGCCGAACAAGGAAAAGGTTGGCAAGGTAACCGAGAAGCAGGTTCTCGAGATCGCCAAGCAGAAGATGCCGGATCTCAACGCCGCATCGCTGGAAGCAGCGGTCAAGAGCGTGAAGGGTACCGCGCGCTCCATGGGCTTGGACGTCATCGCATAAGAGTATTCGAGCCACATCGGCTCGATGCGGTAGAATCATTGCTGCAGAAGTGTTGGCAGTAGAGCAACAGAAGTTCTTCCGTGGATCACCTTTGATCCCCGGTCGTAGATACCACGGCAGTCAACCCCGCCCCTAAATTTCGGCCCGGGGGACTCGAAGAGCGCCAGAGTTTGGCGGGAGAGTCGGCAAGTTGACGGCGGTGGGAGACAGGAGCAGGAATGGCAACCAAGGCAGGAAAGAATATTGAGAAGGCGCGCGCGCAGGTTGAAGCGCGCTCCTACACGCTTGGCGATGCAGTCGCCCTTTTGCAGAAAATCAAGTTCGCCAAGTTCAATGAGACGGTGGACGTGACTCTGCGCCTGGGTGTTGACCCCAAGCACGCCGACCAGATGGTTCGCGGCACGGTAGTTCTGCCGCACGGACTGGGCAAGAGCAAAAAGGTCTTGGTACTCGCAACGGGCGAAAAGCTGCGCGAAGCCGAAGCCGCTGGAGCCGATATTTTTGGCGGCGAAGAGCTGGTGGAAAAGATTCAGAAGGAAAGCTGGACCGACTACGACGCCGTGATCGCAACTCCGGACATGATGCGCTCGGTGGGACGTCTCGGCAAGGTGCTCGGTCCGCGCGGCCTCATGCCGAATCCGAAGACTGGCACCGTGACCCTGGATATCGCCAAGGCGGTGGCTGAAGTCAAGGCTGGCAAGGTGGAGTTCCGCACCGACAAAACGGCGCTGGTTCACGTTCCGGTTGGCAAGATTTCTTTTACGGAAGACAAGCTGATCGATAACGCCAAGACGGTGATCTCGGCCGTCATCAAGGCCAAGCCGGTTGCCGCCAAGGGCAAATACATCAAGGGCTGCTACATCAGCTCAACCATGGGCCCGGGAGTCGCCATTGATACGGTGGCTCTGGAAGCGGCATTGAAGGTAAGCCTGTAAGGATTGTGAGTGGCCGCGAGGCCGCCGGCGGGCTTTCCCGCCCCAGACAGATTTGAGAAGGATGCGGCAATGGCTGTTACCAAGGCAAAGAAAATCTCGCAAGTAGAAGCGCTCGCCGTCGAGTTGAAAGACGTGAGCAACGGTTTCATCGCGCAGTATGGCAAGCTGACGGTGGCGCAGGACGATCAGCTTCGCAAGTCAATTCGCGAAGCAGGCGCCAAGTATCGCGTGGTAAAGAACACCCTCGCCCAGCGCGCAACCGTGGGCACGGCTTTTGAAGATGTCGCCAAGGCACTCAAGGGCCGCAGCTCGATCGCCTACACCCAGGGAGACATTGTCGCCCTGGCCAAGGCATTGACGAAGTATGCCAAGGATAATCCGGAGCTCAGCTTCAAGGCTGGCGTCGTCGAGGGCAAGGTCGTCGACGTGAAACAGATTGATGTTCTGGCGAGCCTGCCTTCGAAGGATGAGCTGTACAGCAAACTGCTGTTCCTGCTCAACGCTCCGGCGACGCGGCTGGCAACGGCTTTGGCCGGAGTTGGTAAGAAGATGGCCGTGGTCATCGACCAGGGCATCAAGGAAAACAAGTTCCAGGGTGGCGAGGCGGTTTCGGCCTAATCGCGCTCTGCCTGGTGAAAAACCAGGCGCAGGAAAGTATTCGGGGCTGGCGGAAAGATGTTTCAGCCAGCGCCACGCCGGGTGGCCGCCCGTTGTCGGCCTTCCGGTGAATCACGGGTTGTGTTGTCTGTTGTGCGAAACAGGTTCAGTCCGCCGCCTTGTCTGGGGCAGCGGCCGGAGAGCTCCGGGGAGTCCGGGCGCGGGTGATAAGCAACGCAGGGATGCGTGGTGGCCGCCCGGTAACTCCAGGACTGCAGTTTGCGCCGGGGATGACCGAACCACAACGAAATTCGAAATTAACAATTGGAGATAAGGTCATGGCGGATTTAGCTGCTTTGAAGGAACAGATCGTTGGATTGTCGCTGCTCGAAGCTGCGCAGCTTGTGAAGGAACTGGAAGAGACCTTGGGCGTATCGGCTGCGGCCGCTGCTCCGGTTGCGGTTGCTGGTGCGGCTGCGGCTGCCCCGGTCGTTGAAGCTCAGACCGAGTTCACCGTCGTGCTGACGGCTGCCGGCCCCAACAAAATCAATGTGATCAAGGCCGTCCGCGAAGTCACCAGCCTGGGCTTGAAAGAAGCCAAGGACCTGGTTGACGGCGCTCCCAAGCCGATCAAGGAAGGCGTCACCAAGGAAGAGGCCGAGACCATCAAGAAGAAGTTCGTCGACGCTGGCGCTTCCGTCGAAGTAAAGTAGTTTTGGCGGCCTGAACCGGCCGCAAACGAGAGGCCGGAGTGGTACTCCCACTCCGGCGCTTTTTCCTCTGTGCCGGATTATGTATGATCTGGATACCTCTCGTTGTCCCCAAGATGCATATTTCTGGTGTAGAATCAAGAGATATCGAAACCTCTCTGCACGGTTATGCGTGTGGAAGGTCTTTAAGCGAGTTTAGTGCGCAGGAGCGGGCGCACTGATTACGATGCAGCCCAGGAAGCGTAGCGGACTCCATACCTCGTGTGGACCGCAGAATTCCCCGGCAGAAAATTGTGCGGCCTCACGCGGAAGGGGCTGTGCGAGCTAGCGACGAACGGCGGCAGCCACTAACATCCTCCGGCTCAGAGGTGTGGTGAGCTGAAGAACAGGCTCTAAGAACTGGCGCGGGAAACTTACAAATTGTGTACCGGTGGTGTCCACTGGAGGCCTCTGCATGTGGGGCAAACGTGGGAGACGCTATCATTGGCGCCCAAGGGGACTTTTGTCTCCGGGGAATTTCTTGTCATACCCGAGCTTGGAATAAAAAATAACTACGCATTCGCCGTGGCGGCAATAGCCGCAAAAGGCGGCGTCCATCTTCGACCTTCGTTTGTCCACGATTCCGTAGCTTTAGCAATGCAGTCCAGTTCTGTGCAATGAAAGAGTCTTCGCTGCCCGGTTCGCGGCCGGATGGCGAAATGTCTTTGAGGGATTTGCCGTGCATATCCGGCATTTCCAAGTGCGGTAAAACAGCCGCACGTAATGCCACCCGGCGCTCGCGACGTCGGGGCCCGCAAAAGACGGGTTCGGCAAACCTGAGGAGTTCAAATGGCAGAGAAGAAAATCGCCAATCGTAAACGACTCGATTTCTCCAAAATCCCGGCGACCATCAAGATACCTAACCTGATCGAAGTTCAGAAGCGCAGCTATGAGCGCTTCCTGCAGATGGATAAACTGCCCAGCGAGCGCGATGATGCGGGCCTGCAGGCAGTGTTCCAGTCCGTCTTCCCCATCTCCGATTTCCGCAACGTTTCACAACTTGAATTCGTGGACTTCGCCATCGGAAACTGGGAGTGCAAGTGCGGTCACCTTAAAGGGCTGAACCACCTGCGCACCACCTGCCGTAACTGCGGATCGACCGTCGTCACCGACCCGTTCCATCCCAGCGAAGTGCTCTGCACCAAGTGCGGCACCTACAACGCAAACACCCCGGATTTCTGCTCCAAGTGCGGCGATCCGGTGGGTATGCAGTTGAAGTATGACGTGCCGGAGTGCGAAGAACGCGGCATGACCTACAGCGCACCGCTGAAGGTCACCATGCGCCTCACCATCTTTGACAAGGACGCGGAAACCGGCAACAAGACCATCCGCGACATCAAAGAGCAGGAAGTTTTCTTCGGCGATATTCCGCTGATGACCGAGAATGGCACGTTCATCATCAATGGAACCGAGCGCGTGATTGTTTCGCAGTTGCACCGTTCGCCCGGCGTCTTTTTTGAAACCGCCAACAACCGCACCTACTACCTCGGTAAGATTATTCCTTACCGCGGTTCCTGGGTCGAGTTCGAGTATGACCAGAAGAATATCCTCTACGTTCGCATCGATCGCAAGCGCAAGTTCCTCGGAACGATTTTCCTGCGCGCCCTCGGACTGCGCACCGACGAAGAAATTCTGCGCACGTTCTACACCGTGGACCGCATCGCGCTGAAGGACAAGAAACTCTTCTGGACCATTGATTCCGATGCAGAGAAGGCGACGAATCTGCTGGGCATGAAGCTTTCGCACAGCGTCAAGAATCGGGCCGGCGAAGAGATCGGTCACTCCGGACGCAAGGTCACCGGAAGCATCCTGAAGAACTTCCACGCCAACCAGATCAGCGAAGTCGAAATCGACCTCGCTGATCTGGAAGGCGCATTCACGGCTGCCGACGTGGTAGACACCGCAACCGGCGAAGTGCTGCTCGAGGCGAACAATGAATTAACGGCTGACAAACTGGCGAAGATGCTCGACGCCGGAGTGGCCGAGATTCACTTGTTCTTCCCGGAGCGCGACGACGTGGGTACGGTCATCACCGGAACCCTGCGCCGCGACTCAGTGAAGACGCCGCAGGAAGCGCTGATCGAAATCTACCGCAAACTGCGTCCCGGCGATCCGCCAACCCTCGATACGGCGACCGCGCTCTTCCACGGCATGTTCTTTGATGCCCGGAAGTACGACTTCTCCGCCGTGGGCCGCTTGAAGTTCAACATCAAGCTGTTTGACAACGAAGACGCAACCGACCGCAAGATTCGCACCCTGGAGCCGGATGATTTCTACGCAACCATTCGCTACCTGCTCAAGCTGCGCAAGAACATCGGCTCGGTAGACGACATCGATCACCTTGGCAACCGCCGCGTACGCGCGGTCGGCGAACTCATGGAGAACCAGTTCCGCATCGGTCTGGTCCGCATGGAGCGCGCCATCAAGGAAAAGATGAGCGTGTACCAGGAGATGTCAACGGCCATGCCGCATGACTTGGTCAACGCCAAGCCGGTCATGGCTGCCATCCGCGAGTTCTTCGGTTCATCGCAGCTCTCGCAGTTCATGGATCAGACCAACCCGCTCTCGGAAATTACGCACAAGCGCCGTCTTTCGGCTCTTGGACCGGGCGGTCTGTCACGTGAGCGCGCAGGCTTTGAGGTTCGCGACGTTCACCCCACGCACTATGGACGCATCTGCCCGATTGAAACGCCGGAAGGTCCCAACATCGGACTGATCTCGTCGTTGAGCTGCTATGCGCGCATCAACGACTACGGCTTCATCGAGTCGCCTTACCGCCGCGTAAAGGACGGCCGCGTGATTGATCACGTCACCGTGCTGAACGCTGGCGACAGCGGATACAAGGTTGGCGATCATCTTGAGAAGGACGAAATGCTCAAGATCAATGCCGAGCTGAAGGCGAAGAAGAAGAAAGAGATCCAGCACGATCCCTTCTCCTTCTATCTCTCCGCGTGGGAAGAAGATAAGTGGGTCGTTGCACAGGCCAACGCCGAGCTTGACGAGCACGGCAACATCGTCACCGAACTGGTGAACGCTCGCAAGGCCGGCAACTTTGTGCTGGTCAGCCGCACCGAGGTGGATTACATCGACGTCAGTCCGAAGCAGCTTGTTTCGGTCGCCGCGTCGCTGGTTCCATTCCTTGAGCATGATGACGCCAACCGCGCGCTGATGGGCGCGAACATGCAACGCCAGTCGGTTCCCTTGCTTCGCGCACAGGCCCCGATCGTCGGCACCGGCATGGAAGGCGTCACCGCGCGCGACTCCGGCGCAGTGATTCTTGCCCGCCGCTCGGGCATCATCGATTCGGTCGATTCCGAGCGCATCATCGTGCGCGTCGAGGGTGAGCATCATCCAATGCAGCTTTCGCGCGAGGTGGGTAGCGATATTTATCAGCTCACCAAGTTCAAGCGCTCTAACCAGAACACTTGCATCAACCAGCGTCCGATTGTGAAAAAGGGCGACCGGGTGATCAAGGGTCAGGTGATCGCCGATGGTCCCTGCACGGACAACGGCGAGCTGGCCTTGGGACGCAACGTGCTCGTGGCCTTCATGCCATGGCGCGGTTACAACTTTGAGGACGCAATCCTGGTCTCGGAAAAGATGGTGAAGGAGGATTACTACACCTCCGTCCACATCGAAGAGTTCGAGATTGAGTCGCGTGACACCAAGCTGGGGCCGGAAGAAGTCACTCGTGACATCCCCAACGTCAGTGAGAGCGCACTGCGCGATCTGGACGAAAGCGGCGTCATCCGCATTGGCGCCGGCGTAAAGGCCGGAGACATTCTGGTCGGCAAGGTAACGCCCAAGGGCGAAACTCAGCTCACGCCGGAAGAAAAGCTGCTGCGTGCCATCTTCGGCGAAAAAGCCGGCGATGTCCGTGACGCTTCGCTCACGTGTCCTCCGGGCATCGAGGGTACGGTGGTCGATGTGAAGATCTTCTCGCGCAAGGGCCAGGAAAAGGACGAGCGCGCCAAGACCATCGAAGCCATGCAGATTGCCCGCTTGGAAAAGAACCTTTCGGATGAAATCCGAATTCTTACCGACGAGCGCCTGAAGCGTTTGGACGGCTTGCTGGGCAGCAAAGTGGTGCAGGCTGATCTGCATGACGAGCGCACCAACAAGCGTCTGCTCACCAAGGACATCGTTCTTGATCGCTCGACCATTGAGCTCATCTCGACGCGCAATTTGAAGCGCATCAAGCTGAATGACAAGGATCCCCGCGTCAATGAACAGATCGACGAAATCGAAGAGATGACCTCGCGCCAGATCGACGTGTTGCGCAAGATCATCCGCGAAAAAATCGAGAAGCTGCAAAAGGGAGATGAGCTGCCTCCGGGCGTCATCAAGCTGGTCAAGGTCTATGTCGCCATGAAGCGCAAGCTTTCCGTGGGTGACAAAATGGCCGGACGCCACGGTAACAAGGGCGTCATCGCGCGCATTCTGCCGGAAGAGGACATGCCGTACCTCGAAGACGGAACGCCGATGGAAATCGTCCTGAACCCGCTCGGCGTGCCTTCCCGTATGAACGTCGGTCAGATTCTGGAGACGCATCTGGGATGGGCCGGCGCTGAGATCGGCAAGAAGCTCACCGAACTGATCGCCGAGTACGGTAGTGGCGTCGAGGAAGCGCGCAAGTCGATTCGCGAGCTCTTCACCGATATGCCGTTCGTGCCCGACTTCGACGGCATCGACGATGACAAGCTCATGAAGATCGCAAAAGACATGGAAGAGCGCTGCTATTTCGCTTCTCCGGTCTTTGACGGATCGAAAGAGTTCGAAATCAAGGCGCTGCTGGAGCGTGCTGGTCTGCCGACTTCGGGCAAGACGTTCCTCTATGACGGCATGACCGGCGAACGCTTTGAACAGCCGGTCACGGTTGGATACATCTACATGCTCAAGCTGTCTCACCTGGTTGACGACAAGATTCACGCGCGCTCCATTGGACCGTACTCGCTGATCACCCAGCAACCCTTGGGCGGCAAGGCACAGTTCGGTGGACAGCGCTTCGGCGAAATGGAAGTGTGGGCTCTGGAAGCTTACGGCGCAGCTTACATTTTGCAGGAGCTGTTGACCGCCAAGTCTGATGACGTGTATGGCCGTACCAAGATTTACGAGGCCATCGTCAAAGGCGAGGCGGCCATCGAGCCCGGCGTGCCGGAGTCGTTCAACGTGCTGATCCGCGAACTGCAGGCGCTCTGCCTTGACGTCGAACTTGTCAAGGTCAAGCCCAAGGTTCCCGTTGAGCCCGTTCCGGCCGCGGCCGACTAGCGATTTAGACGGTGGCCGCCGATCGTCAGTCGGCGTCCACCGCTCTCTCGCTCTCTTGAGTTGAACCTGAACGCTGCGCTTCCGGCAGCAGGCAGGAAGAAATTACGGTTCTCACACAGTTGGCTCTGACGGCCAACGCTGGGAATCGATCACCGGAAGCCGATGGTGGCCGCGCAAGGCCACAAAGTCCTGGACGCTTACCGAACGTCCAGGTGAGGAGGCAATTTGTACCGCTCGAGCCCATTCGATCTCGGAAACAACATTGCGGATTTCGACGCCATCAAGATTCAGCTCGCCTCGCCGGAGAAGAT
>Ga0182030_10028156_pt1 | contig 10059 bp, 8 predicted proteins | sample 812S3MmetaG_FD_121299 | JGI IMG/M metagenome (GOLD analysis project Ga0182030, IMG submission 121299) | Permafrost microbial communities from Stordalen Mire, Sweden - 812S3M metaG (Illumina Assembly) | ecosystem: Environmental > Terrestrial > Soil > Wetlands > Permafrost | place: Sweden... | reverse complement strand
CCCGCGAACTTTGAGCACGGGAGGGAGTGTTCATTTGGAGTGCCGCCTGTTTACTCTTCTGTCTCGCGGCTTTTGGCGAGGAACTGCCGGTCCGGCCGGCAAAATGAACCGAACGATTTCGCACAGTCCAGCCTCACAAAGTGCTGAGTAGACCTCAAACCCACCTGCGCTGTGATATAACGGGACCCGCGAACTTTGAGCACGGGAGGGAATGTTCATTTGGAGTGCCGCCTGTTTACTCTTCTGTCTCGCGGCTTTTGGCGAGGAACTGCCGGTCCGGCCGGCAAAATGAACCGAACGATTCCGCACACGTCCAGCCTCGCGAAGTGCGGAATCTACCTCAAACCGGCCAGCGCTGTGATATAACGGGACCCGCGACCCTAGAGCACGGAAGGGAGTGTTCATGCGAAGTGCCGCCTGTTTACTCTTCTGTCTCGCGGCTTTTGGCGAGGAACTGCCGGTCCGCAGCTACACGACTGCCGATGGATTGGCGGGAAACACCATTGACCGCATCGTGCGCGATTCCCGCGGCTACCTCTGGCTCTGCACACGCGAAGGCATTTCGCGCTTCGACGGTTACCAGTTCCGGAATTTCGGCGCGGACCAGGGATTACCAGCCCCAGACAACGACTTAGTGGAGACTCCATCGGGCGACTACTTCGTCGCGACCGGTGACGGCATTGCCCGCTTTCGCCCGGCCGATCCGAATTCCCGCTTCACAGTCATTCGCTCGACGGGTCCGATCAGGCGGCCGATCCAAGCCCTGGCAGCGGATCCGGCAGGGGGACTCTGGGCCGGCACCGTCGCCGGACTCTACCATCTGGATCCACCGGTCCAGCGTGCCAGCGCGGACTGGCGATTGCGCCCGGTGGACATCGGATTGCCAAGCCGGACTTTCGAGGATGGCTCCGTGGAGGCGCTGCTGGTGGATCGCACCGGAACGCTCTGGGTAGGCGCCCGAAGCGGACTCTATCGTCGCTTTCCTAACGGGCAAAGTGAAGGGACCCATGGCGGCCTGCCGCACCCGGATGTCAGGGCGCTGCTGCAAGACCGGGAAGGGCGGTTGTGGGCAGGGACGCGTCAAGGTGTGTGCCGTATTCTGCCCGATCGCAGTCTGGCTGGCAGGCAGACCCAGGACGTATGTGCGGCGGTACCCGGCCTGACCGTGGGAATCATTCATTCTCTGCACGAATCTTCCGACGGCGTGTTGTGGGCCGGCTCGAACGGCCTGCTCATGGCTTGGGTCCCAGGAATCGCCGGCGTGTCCCATTACACCGCCCGCAACGGCCTGCCTGGCTATGGTACGCCGATTCTGGCGATGGCCGAAGATCTTACCGGAAACTTGTGGACGGGCGGGTTCGGCGCCATCCGCATCGCCAAAGGCGGGTTCCGCACATACTCGGAGCGCGACGGGTTGGACTCCCGTTTTATTCTGTCGATTTTGGAAGATCGCGGCGGAGAGCTTTGGGTAGTGAGTAACGGCGCCAACGGCCGGATCTACAATCGCTTTGACGGAACGAAATTTCATCCCATCCGGCCGGACGTTCCGCGCGCGGTCGCCTGGGGATGGGGCGCCGGCCAGATCACGCTGCAGGCCCGCAGCGGGGAATGGTGGGTCCCGACCGCGATGGGAGTGTTTCGCTTTCCGCCCCGTTGCGATTTCCACGCGGCGGGAGCAGCACGGCCGAGCGCTGTCTACGAAGCGGCGAATAGTGTCTACGCCGTATTTGAGGACTCGCGCGGCGGCGTTTGGATGTCCTTCCAGATCCTGGCGACGCCGAACGGTCCCACGCGAGGCAATGGACTTGCCCGATGGGATCCCGCCAGCGGAGAATTGCGCCAATTTTCGGACGGCGATAACGTGCCGCAAGCACTCGCCACGGCATTCGCGGAAGATCGTGCGGGCGCCGTCTGGATCGGTCTCAGCTCGGGATCCCTGCTACGATACTCCGACGGCAAATTTCGGCTGCTGCCGCCGCCGAACGGCAGCCACACCTGGGTGCAGGCGCTGCACGTCGACCGCGGCGGCCGTCTCTGGATTGCCACCCGAAATGGCGCGGCGAGCATCGATCCACTGACGCCGGAATCGCAGCCAGTGCTCTACGCCACAGCGTCTGGCCTGGCAACCAACAATGTGAAGTGCATCGTGGAGGATCTGGCCGGCCGTATTTATCTGGCGACCGGGCACGGCGTAGACCGTGTCTCTCCGGGAAGTCCTTTGCCCATACGCCACTACACCACTGCCGACGGCTTAGCGAGGGGCGAACTGCTAGCGGGGTTTCGCGATCGTAAGGGCGCTCTGTGGTTCGGCACGCGAGAGGGACTCTCCCGGCTGGATCCCGAACCGGAACGGCCAGCTGCGCCGCCGCCGGTATTTATCACCGGGATGAGGGTGCGCGGCGCCCCGCGGCCGGTCTCTGTCCTGGGGGAAAGCGACGTTCGCGGCATCCAGCTAGCGCCGGACCAGAATCAAGTGGAATTGGATTTCGTGAGTCTCCGCTTTGGCACGGGTGAGACGCTGCGGTATCAGTATCGCTTGCAAGGCCGGGACGCGGATTGGATCCCCGCCGGCGAACAACGTACGGTCACCTATGCGAGCCTGCCGCCCGGCGGCTACCGGTGGCAGGTGCGGGCGCTCACCGCGGATGGCGTGGTGAGTGAGCGTCCGGCGACGCTGGGTTTCACCATCCTGGCGCCCATCTGGCAGCGCTGGTGGTTGCAGTTATTAGTGTCCTTGTTTATTTGCGCCATCTTGTACAGTCTCTATCGCTACCGGCTGACCCGCCTGTTGGACATGGAGCGGCTCCGCACCAGACTTGCCACCGATCTGCATGACGACATCGGCAGCACGTTGTCGCAGATTGCAATTCTCAGCGAGGTGGCGCAGCGCCATCCCGCCGGCCAAGACCGCGGACAGCCCTTGGTGGATATCGCCGGCCTCTCTCGCGAACTGGTGGATTCGATGAGCGACATCGTCTGGGCGATCGACCCCGAACAGGATCGGCTGGACGATTTGACGCACCGCATGCGCCGCTTTGCCGGCGATCTCTTCAGCTACAACGGCGTGCAGGTGCGGTTTCAAGCGCCTGGCGGGGAAAGGAATCCCCGCGTCGATGCCGACGTCCGGCGCCAGGTGTTCCTCATTTTCAAGGAATGCCTGCACAACTCGGCGCGCCATTCCGGATGCAGCGAGGTGGATATCCGGCTACAACTGGACGGCGGCTGGCTGGAGTTGGCCCTCGCCGATAACGGCAAAGGCTTCGACCTGGCGCGCGTCCGCTGCGGCCACGGACTGGCTAGTATGGCCCAGCGGGCGAAGCAACTGGGAGGCGTGCTGGTGCTGAATACCGCGCCGGGGCGCGGCGCCGCGCTCGAACTTCGCGTGCCTTTGGACGGGTCGTCCTGGAAAAGATCCCCGCACATGTGGGCGGGGTATGTCTGTCATTTCCGACGTATGCTAGAGGATCGCCTGCATTAGGCGGCGGTCGCTCAGCATGCCCGATACCACGGTACTCAAAGTTGCCATCGTGGAAGATCTGCCCAGGATCCGGGAAGGACTGCGCACACTCATCGACGGCACCGACGGCTTCCGGAAAACCCCGCACAAGTGGGTGGGGTATGTCTCGCGCTTCCGGCGTATGCTAAGAGATCGTGCCGATTAACCGGCCGTGCCGAGCATGCCCGATACCACTGTACTGAAAATCGCCATCGTGGAAGATCTGTCCAGGATCCGGGAAGGACTGCGCATGCTCATCGATGGCACCGAGGGGTTCCGGAAAACCCCGCACAAGTGGGCGGGGTATATCTCGCGCTTCCGGCGTATGCTAAGAGATCGCGCCGATTGACCGGCCGTGCCGAGCATGCCCGATACCACTGTACTGAAAATCGCCATCGTGGAAGATCTGCCCAGGATCCGGGAAGGACTGCGCATGCTCATCGATGGCACCGACGGGTTCCGCTGCAGCGGCAGCTTCGAATCGATGGAGCTGGCTATCGAGGGCATTGGCGCGGACCTTCCCGACGTGGCCCTGGTGGACATCGGACTGCCCGAGATGTCGGGCATCGAAGGTATCCGCCTGTTGAAGCAAGACCACCCTCAGCTCCCCATTCTGATGCTCACGGTTTACGACGATGACCGGCGGATCTTCGACGCCCTCTGCGCCGGCGCATGCGGATACTTGCTGAAGAAGACGCCGCCAGCGCGGCTGCTGGAAAGTTTGCGGGAAGCGGCCGGCGGGGGCGCGCCAATGTCTCCTGAGGTGGCCCGCCGAGTAGTCGCGCTGTTCCGCGAAATTCGGCCGCCCGAGAATGTCGCCTATGCGCTCACCCCGCATGAAATCCGCATCCTGAAGCTGCTCGTCGATGGCCACAACTATAAGACGGCGGCGGCCGAGCTGGACGTCAGCGTCAACACGATTCGCTTTCACATGCGCAGCATCTATGAGAAGCTGCAGGTGCACTCGAAATCCGAGGCCGTCTCCAAGAGTCTGCGCCAACGCATCGTTCGCTGAAAGCCGCACACTTGTGCGGTGACGAAAACGCGGGTGAGGAATACTCTCCTGAAGAGGGGTGCACAACATGCAACCATTCTTCTTCAGCACCACGCGAACGTTCAACGGAGTCCAACTCGAAAATGTAGATCTTCCGCCGGAATGGGGTGTCACGGCTCAAAAGTCGAACGTATTGGCCGCGGCAACACAACTCGACGGCACCGGATCGCCATTCACTGTTGACGCCTCCATCGAGATTCTGAACATTGCCCCAGCTGAAAACGGCGTGAAGGTCAACGTCAATATCTTGTGGGACAGCCCGATCCTGTTCCGTCTCGCATTCGTTGTCTGGCCGTAGCGCAAACATGGACACTATATGCGAAACCTCACTTTGCAATGCGCGGCCGGCACTGGCGTCGCCGTTTTTCTGGCGATCGCTCTCGGAGGATGCGACAGCGTGGCACGAATGGGCGGCGCCGGCGCGGATGATTTCGGAGCCGCCACCGAGACTGCTGCGAAGGCCGAACTGCCGGGACTACCAAGAGTGGACGCCTTGCCGCCGGTAGTACCGGAAGCTCAGGGGCGTGCGCAGGTGGCGGAGGTCACCGGACCCCGCAAGCCTCATGTCGCCTGGGCTTTGGCCTTGCCATTTTCGCAGAGCAACATCGTCCGGGTGATCGGCGGCGATGGGACCGTGTATGTCTCCGGTTATGACGGCTTGGGCGCGGTGCGTGACGGTAAGCTCATGTGGGCATTCCACGCACCCGACCCCAGAATGACCATGGCCGATGACGGCCGCATCTGGTTCCCGTCCCCAGGCCTGGACGGATATTTTTGTCTCAATCGAGCCGGTCAGGGAGGGAAACTGCCTGGGTCGATCGCACGTCCGCCAGAGGCCGCTGACGCGCCTCTTGCAGGATGCAGCGGAGATGGGAGGGCTATGCGAGTCCAAGGCCGCCGCGGGGTGGGCCTGGATTATGCGTGTACGCGCCCCGGGGCCAAGCTCGGGCCCGACGGCATGGCTTATGTCGGGACGGAAGCTCCCGATGTCCGTGCGTTCACGCCGGACGGGACGCTGGTTTGGAAAATCGCCACTCCTTGCGCCGCGCAGAAATTGCTGGTCGGGCCTGGAGGACGGGTAATTTTCGCTTGCCAGGATCTGTCGATCCACGCCATCGAAAACGGTACACTGCGATGGACCAAACCAGGTGATGGCGAGATGGACCTGGGCAATATCATCATGCCTTCTGCCAGCTTCGTAGGTCTTATGGATCGTCAGGGGACAACATATTTCTTCGACCGCACGGCCGATGGATCGGGCCACGTTCATGCGCTGAGTGCTACCGGTGACATGCTATGGACGCTGAAATCTCCCGGTTTCTCGGCGTCCTCCATTGGCTTCGACGGGCAGGGCCGCCTCTATCTCACGGGCATGCATGGGATGGGCTCTATACTGGTTTGCATCTCCGATTAGGCATTTCGCACTAAGCAATGGCAATCTTCCGAAAGAGCTTGGTGATCGAGTCTCCTTTTCCGGTGGACGACGCACGAAAAAGACTACTCGCGGTGGTGAAAACCGGTCAGCCGAAGTGCGCAAAGTGCGAGGAAATATTGGCTGCATGGGATGCGCTCTTCTGTTCGAGTTGCGGGCAGGCGGTCAACCGGCAAGCGTCTCCACCACAACCATGGCTGCGACGGGCCTTCCCCTCCCGTAAGGGGTTTGAGTTCGAGGGCGCCATCTGGCCGCAGGGATTTCGGGTCAGCCGCATCATCTACTATCGGAATTCGTGCATTCCGATCGTCACCGGGCGATTCGAACCCTCCAGCACAGGGACGAGAATCGTAATCGAAATGAAGATGCACCCGCTGGGGTGGGTGCTGCTGGTCGGTGGTATGGGGATGTTCTTCTTCGTGCCCGGAGCGATTCTCGCTGGAGGCGCGGGTTCATCGTCCACCGTACTGACTATCGTGGCATTCGCGGCGCCATGCTTCATCTACTTGATGTGTTGGCTCGGGTTTGCTGGCGAAGCGAGCGTTGCTTGTGCGGCGATGACGCGCATTTGGGAAGGCGTTGCGAGTGGAACGATGTGAGCAGCACTGGGGGACGGCACTTCTCCGATAAAGTCCACTTCACGTTCCCGTCATCGCTTGCAGTGGCCTGGGAGATGACCGCGTCCCGCCCAACTCGTGAAATCATCTTGGTGTATGACCTTAACCCAGCGAAAGTCAGAAAACCGCCGTAGAATATCATTCATGGGTGGTTTTCGCTGGGTTCGGGTAAAGAAGCCGCTGGTTCATTCGTGGCTGCTCGCCGCGATGTCAACCAGCTTGGCGGCTCAAGGGCCTGATGGCCAGTACGACGCACTGAAAACTGCCTTGGCGCTTAGCGATGTGCAAATTGCACAGTGCCGGCAAGCCAGTGCGAAGCCTACGGCGTATCTTCCGTACTGGCGATGTCCGTGCCGAAATCAACTGGACGATTTGCAGAGATCTAAACTGGATGCCATTATGAGCCGCCCGCTTCATTCCAACGCAGAAGGGGCCCTTGCCAACTGGCTCGGGCTGAACGACAAAGTGAATTGGGGACTCTGCACATGTGGTCCTTGCCGGATCAAGCCGTATGCATCCCAACTTGGTTTCAGCGACGCTCAGATGGCTAAGATAGCGGAGTTCGAAAAAGCTGCCCAGCCGGCTCTGGACGCCCAGTTCGAAGAGGCGCAGAAACGGTGGCTGGAACTGCTGAATTCGGACGCCGGGAAGGATTCTCCAGAAGCCAAGCGGCTGGGTGAGAGCATCAACTATCTTCTGAAGGAGAAGCAGGAGTCTAGGTTGCAGCACGATGTCGCGTTTGGCTTGCTTAACGACAAACAAAAGGCCTTGGCGGCGGATCTTGAGAACACTTTCCTACTAATTGGTGAGGCTATTGATCTCAACCTTCTCCCTCGCTATATGGGGGCAGAAGGCGGCTTGTGCCACTAGGATCACGTCACAAATGTGGCAATTAATAGAACCTCCTGGCGCTCGATGTCGCTGTGGTGGGGAATCTCCAATTCAATGGCGCGTATGGCGACCTCGGCCCAATCCAAGGAAGCTTGCTGTTGATCTCCTGTTTCTTAGTGGGTTATGGAGCTGGCCGAGGGATTTGAACCTCCGACCGTCTGATTACAAATTCCAGAGGTCCCCGTCTACTTGGAACCCGCCCTGCCTATTATAACGACTACCAGCCAGGGTGGACCCCTGACTCTCGCCGCCCGCCACGCACTCACATAGCGTGTGCTGCTGAAGCTGACTGTTTCCGCTGGGGGCGGAGAACTACTGAGTGGCTGGGAGAGGTCAGTTTGTCTGAGGGCTCCTCTCCCAGCGTTGTGGACAAGAGACGGGGATATCGGTGAGTGACTTTTTCGATGAAAGCGCCTCCCCTTGGCACTGCGAACGCCGCCCACTCAACGATCCGGCATCCACACGCAGCGGAAACCCACCGATATATCCAAATACCCGGGAGGCGCATAACCGCGCGCCGACACGCGGAGCATTGCCGTACCGCGACTCCACGCCGACCCTCCGCGAACCACCAGCTTCTCACCGCCCTCCGGACCCTTCGGATCGACCGCCGGGCTTTGCCGATAGTAGTCAGCGGCGTACCAATCCGCGGTCCATTCCGCGACACTGCCGAGCATGTCATGCAAACCGAACGCATTCGGCAGCTTCAGCCCCACGGTGCCGTCCGATTGACTACCCATGACAACCGCAATCTCCTGCAAAGGTCCGTACCGGGCACTGCTCGTGCCACCTCTCGCGGCAAATTCCCACTCGGCCTCGCTCGGCAGACGCCCTCCCGCCCACTTGCAATAGGACACCGCCTCAGCCCAAGTCAGCCACGCGATGGCTCTCTTCTTGTTTCTCCCGGCAAAATCCATACGCGGCATGTGCGGGCACTGGGAGCTGCTCTGATACCCATAATCCCGAAAATTTACCTGGCAGTCTCTTTCGTCGTCATCGAGAAACTGATTGTGCTCCGCCGGATCCCCCGGCATTCTGCTGCCCGTGTCGTGGGAGAATTTCTCGTAAGCCAAATCCATGACCTCGGTCTCGCCCAGCCAGAATCCTTTGCTGATGGTGACCTGGTGCGGCGGCATCTCGTCCTGGCGGCATTCGCTGTCCCCTGTTGAACACCCCATGCGAAAGCTTCCCGGCTGGATCCGCAGGTAGCGCTGCCCGTCGACCGGATTCACTCGCACCTCAGGCGGGGTGGGCTGGGCTGGAGTTTGCGGCGTCGTACCGTGCATTGCGTCGATTTTGAGGCGTGCAACTTCCGCAAACTGCCCCTTTGGATATCGTTTCAGATAGCTCTCGAACAGCGCCGCATTCCGGCTGTCCTTCACGGAGTTCCAGTACACCAACTCGGGGTCTCCGGTAGTAGGACGGGAAGCGGACACGGCGCCGGCGGCCGGCGGCCGGAAATAAAATTCTCCGATCACGCCCGAGTAAATGTACGGCAATTGCTCATGCCCCGAGTCGCGATCCACAGCCGTACGGACCTGATTGAAGACGCCATCGAGCGTCAATCCAGGCTCGTGGAGAGTTTCGATCAGATGTTGGGTGAACAGCCCATGCCCGCTTGCCGGATTATCGTCAGCCACCTTTCCGGCCGCGGTAGCAAAGGCGATGAAGCTGCCCCGGCCCCCTTGCATCTGCGCAAGTCCACCCTCGAGAGATCGCTTGATCCGGAACGGGTTGGTGCGGCAGGCGTCGAGAATCAGGATCTTGAGTTGCGCCCCGGTGCGGTCCAATTTTTCCTGAATCCAAGAGGCGGAGCGAGACCCGAATTTGATATCGGTTTCGTCCTTGCCGTTAAAGTCAGTGGGGATCAAATAGTTTTCGCCGTCCACCTGCACGCCATGGCCGGCATAGTAGAAGACCGCGACGTCGCCCGGTTTCAGGAGGGCAACAAAACGGTCCACGGCTTCTTCCATCCGCGCCAGGCTGGCGTCGGTGACTACATCTACGGCGAAGCCAACGTCGCGAAGCGCGATGGCGACACCGCGTGCGTCATTGGCAGCATTCTTCAGTACGCCCCTTCGATAGGCGTTGTTCCCTATCGCCAGGGCGAAACGATTTCCGGCGCTTTCGATTCGCAGGTCGCGTTGCCCCGCCGCGCGGTCGGTGCAAAGACAGAGTGCCAGAACGAACACGCATGGCACAGCGCGCGCTTTCCGGGATCGATTGTCGCGGCCGTGCATATTCATCTCCTACCCAACCAGGCAGCCCATCCCAAGCGCAGCGTTGAGGACCGTTTGAATGTCAGCCACGTTAACTGCGCTATCGCCGTTCAGATCGCTGGCTGGGGGCGCGAGGCCGAGTGCTTGATTAATCACGGCCTGCACGTCCGCGATGCCGGCAATTATGTCCTGTGTAATACTGCATGCGACTGGTATGTTGTCGCCATCGGTCACGTGCACCATTTCGCTGTCGTTCACGATCAGGGAGAGAATCAAGCTCTCGGTGTCGGTCACGTGAACTGTCTCATTGTCGGGAACCGGCGTCGGGCACGCCGCGGAGCCATAGATCT
>Ga0182030_10028155_pt1 | contig 10059 bp, 11 predicted proteins | sample 812S3MmetaG_FD_121299 | JGI IMG/M metagenome (GOLD analysis project Ga0182030, IMG submission 121299) | Permafrost microbial communities from Stordalen Mire, Sweden - 812S3M metaG (Illumina Assembly) | ecosystem: Environmental > Terrestrial > Soil > Wetlands > Permafrost | place: Sweden... | reverse complement strand
GATGAACTCGTGGATGTAGACCTTGTCGTTCACTTAGCCGTCGCCTTTCGTCTCGGTGGCAAGTGGCCCGACCCCGAGCTCCGTGGCGATCCGGTTGAGCTCGTCGACCGAGGCGGGGGCCAAAGGGATACCGTCCTTCACACGGGCCTCTTTCAGGCGGCGCTCGATGTCGCCGGGCACCGAGACCTGGTCGAAGCCCTCGGCCGGGGTGGACGACCAGACGTCTCGGATCAGGGTGTCCATCCTCGTGCCGAACTCCTCGCCCCCCGGGAAACTGGCCGGGTCGATGGCCAAGAACAGGGCGCCCTTGGCCACCCGGTCCTTGCCGTGGACGGGCGAGGCGGTGTGCTCGGTACGCCCGAAGCTGCTGTTGGCCAGCACGCCGGCCATGACCTCGACGAAAAAGGCGATGCCGTAGCCCTTGTGGCCACCGAACCATTGGAGGTGGTCGATGGAGGCAGCCTCGGTGTTGGTCGTCGGTCGGCCGTCCACGTCGCTCGCCCAACCGGCCGGGATCTCTTTGTCGCCCCGCTTCTTGGCCAGCAGGATCTTGTTGCCGGCCACAGCGGTGGTGGCGATATCGAACACCACCGGAGCCTCCTCGTTGGCCGGGAAGGCGTAGGAGAACGGGTTGGTGGAGAACAGCCCGGTCACCCCGCCATAGGGCGGGACGAAGGCCGGGCCGTTCTGGACGACCAGGCTGATGAAGCCCTCGTCGGCGGCGCGCTGGGTGTAGAAGCCGAGGGCGCCCAAGTGGGTGAGCTCCCTGACCGAGATGGCGGACATGCCGAACTCCCTGGCCTTTTCGATGGACAGGTCGGTGGCCTTGATCCCCGAGATCTGGCCGAGACCGAGTCCGCCGTCGAGCATGACCGACGAGCCCCTCTCCTCGACCACGGTGACCTCGGTGATCGGCTTGATGTGCCCCGAGCGGATGCGGGTGGCGTAGAGCGACATCAGGTTGGCCCCGTGGGAGTGGACGCCCTTCAGGTCGGACTCCACCAGCGTCCCGGCCACCTCATCGGCATCGGCGGCCGGGACCCCGAGCGCCTCGAAGAGCTGCGCGCAGAAGGCCCGAAGGGCGTCAGCGGTGACGACATGTGATGTAGGCACGATCCTCCTCGCCCGGCCGCGACAGCGCCGAGCTCGGAGGGAGCCCAGGGTGACCGAGCATCGATATAGTATCCAAACCCGGATGGCCCGGTAGCCGATTCGGCTCAGCCGCTAGGAGTCCACGTGGAGTACCCCGTCCTGGAAGGGATCGAGACCGACCTCGACCAGCGGGTGCTGACCATCCGATTCGCCCGGCCCGAGCACCAGAACTCCTTCACCCCCGAGCAGGGCAAATTCATCGGCCGGCTGTTCCGGCTGGCCGAGGAGGACCATGACGTGCGGTCGATCGTGCTGACCGGCTCCGGGGGCTGGTTCAGCGCCGGTGCCGACCTGCGGGCCGTTGACATCTCGGCCGCTGGGAGCCTCACTCCACCGGTGAGCAGTGACGACAACCTGTTCGTGCCCGTGATCGACTGCTCGAAGCCGCTGATCGCCGCGGTGAACGGCGGGTGTGCGGGAGGCGGCCTCGGGTTCGCCCTGTGCTGCGACATCCGGGTGGCTTCGTCCAACGCCAAGTTCGCCACCTCCTTCCTTCGGGTGGGACTGACGGCCAACGACGGGGTGGCGTACTTCCTGCCAAGGATCGTCGGTGTGGCGAAGGCCCTGGAGATGATCTACGTGCCCAAGGCGGTCGATGCGGCCGAAGCCGAGCGCATTGGCCTGGTCAGCTACGTGGTCGAGCCAGAACAGTTGGCCACCCGGACCCGGGAGCTGGCCCTGGCCTTCGCCGCCGCTCCTCCGTACTCGGCCCGGCTGTCCAAGCGCATGGTGCTCGACGGCATGACCCGCTCATACCGGGAGCACGTGATGGCCCAGGAGTACGCCAGCCTGGCCAACCGGTTCGCCGCCAACCACGACATCGAAGAGGGAGTGGCCGCCTTCAGGGAGAAGCGCTCCGCCGATTTCAAGGGCACGGCCGGCCAACGGAGCTGGTCCGACCTGTAGCCAGGGCTGCGCTCCACGACTGGCATGAGTGAAGCTGGTCGTCGAACAGCCACCTGGTGACCGCTGCCGACGTAGGGCCTCCGGACCCGTGAGGTCAGCGCGTGCCGCCGATCCCAAGACCGCTTCCCTCTCGCGCTGCAACCCGATCTCACTCAGGTTTTCCCTCGATACACCCTCGATACACCCTGGAACACCGGCTTCGACCGCCGCCGCGACCACTGCTCTGGTTCTCGTTGCCGACACCCGTGTGCCCCTCCCCCTGGAGGCTGCCGCCGCGGGAGCAAGGATCCATGATGCCCACGTCCAGTGGAACCACAGCGGAGGGGAACGGGCGGCGCACTATCAGGACTTGTCGGAGATGACCTCACGGCTCACGAAGCACCACCGGCCATCCACTCGTCGGAGCGTGTCACGGTATCGGCCCGTGCTCCACACCTTATGCCCGTCGTCTGTCGCCTGATAGACGTACAGGTAGGCGCGGCCCGTGGCGTCGTCACCCGAGCCGTCGACCGAGACATTGGTCACCACGTGGCGCAGTCCGGGCAGATGGGAGACGACGGTAGGAGCGAATGCCGTGAACGCCTCAGTGCCCCGGATGGGCTCGCCGTAACCTGGGTCGAGCACACCCTCGGAGGTGAAGCAAGCAGCAAATCCAGGACCGTCACCATCGTCCACGGCAAAGCAGTAGTCGGCGTACAGGGTTTGGATGGCAAGTTGGTCATCAACAGTCAGGGGCACGACTCAATCCTTCACTCGGTTGGGGGTGCACGGTGCCAGCTCGGACACCGGAACGGCCATCTGGCCGAAGCGCCGGCCCCACATTGCCATGCCGGCGACGCATGCGCCCGGCTTTCGATTCACAGCGCTGACAACCTTCGAAACGGTGCGCATTGAGGCGCGGGCGACGGCCGACCTGACGGTAACGCTCAGCTGGGTCGGGTGGGTCGGAAATGCGGGATGACCCATCCCTCCTCGGCGTCCAGGTAGACGACCTCGACGGGCATGTCGACAGCTATGTCCTCGATGGCGCACTCGAGGATGTCGGAGTGGAAGAACGGGCCTTCCTCGAGCTTCACGACCGCGATGATGTAGGGCACCTTGTCGGCCGTCCACGGCAGGTACGAGTGGTGGAACACCGTGTAGGTGTGGATCACCCCCCGCCCCGAGGAGGGCTGCCAGGACATGTTGGCCCAGCCGTGGTCGATGCACGTGGACGACGGCCAGTAGGCCCGCTGGCACACCCCGCACACGTGCAGGAGGAACTGGTGGCGGCGGCACCCGTCCCAGAACGGATCGTCGAGGGCGTCGGCGCCGATATTCGGCGGCAGCAGTTGGGTCATCGGTCGGCTCCGAGCAGCAAGGTGGCGTGTGACCACGTGTTCTGTACCCCGGCGTTGCCCCCGTGTCCGCTCACGAGGGCCACTTCGGCGTCCGGCACCTGGGTCGCACCCCCCTCGCCGCGCATCTGCAGGAGGCCCTCGACCATGGCGGTGAAGCCGGTGGCGTAGTAGCCGGACAGCTGACCACCACCGGTGTTGGTCGGGATCTTCCCGTCGATCGACGTCTCGCCGGCGGCGATGAACGGCCCGCCCTCCCCGGGCCCGCAGAACCCATAGGCCTCGAGCTGCATGATCGGCGAGATGGTGAAGGGATCGTAGAGACAGGCCACGTCCACGTCCTCCACGCTGATGCCGGCCTGTCCGAAAGCCAGAGCCTTGGCCGGGGCGATGTCGTCGTGCAGGTCGTAGACCTCACCCGTCCACCAGTTGCGCAGATTGTCCCCGGTCCCGATCCCGAGCACGGACACGGACTTGCTCTGAAGGTCCGCCGCCCGCTCGTCGCTCGTGACCAACAAGACCACACCTCCGTCGGTGTCACGACAGCAGTCGAGCCGCCGGAACGGATCGACGATCATGGGCGAGGCGTGGTGGTCCTCCATGGTGATGGGCTGTCCGTACCCGAGGGTGCCCGGCCGGAGGGCGGCATAGGCCCGCTGCTGAACGGCGACGGCTCCGAGGTGCTCGGTCGTCGTGCCGTAGCGGTACATGTGGCGGCGGGCGTGGAGGGCGTGGGCGGCGGCCGCCCCGACCATGCCGTACATCATGGGGTAGCCGTAGCCGAAGGCTCCGTACCCACCCTTCCGGCCGTTGGCCAACGGGGCGTTCTTGGATGACGGGGTGGCACCGTACACACAGGCCACGATGTCGGCCTGGCCATTGCGGATGGCACCGATGGCGTTGAGCACGGACCAGGTGGCCGTGGCTCCCCCGGCGTTCATGGACCAGATGAAGCCAGGAGACAGGCCGAGATGGCGCACGTCCTCGAACATCTCCGAGGACGTGCCGATGTAGCCGTCGATGTCCTTCCTCACCAGCCCAGCATCGTCCAGGGCCAGTTCAAGCGCCTCACGCCGGAGCTGCCGGGCCGGGACCTGCAGGTTCCGCCCCTGTCGAGTGACGCCGAGTCCGGCGATCGAGAACCCGGTTGCCATCAGCTCAGCGACTGCCGACCACGACGTGCTTCAGCTCCTGGAAGGCCCGGATGCCGGCGGCCCCCCGCTCACGGCCGTAACCACTCTGCTTGTAGCCGCCCATGGGCGTGTAGCCATTGGCCAGTCCGGTGTTGACCTGGACGGTGCCGGTGCGGAAGCGGTCAGCGATGGCCAGGCCCTCGGCCAGGTTCCCGGTATAGATCCCGCCCGAAAGCCCGAGCTCGTGGTCGTTGGTGATGGCCACGGCCTCTTCGATGTCCGAGTAGCCGAGGACGGTGATGACCGGCCCGAACACCTCTCGCTGGGCGGCGGGATTCGAGTTGTCCGGCGCGTCGAGGACGGTCGGCTCGTAGAACCAGCCCTTGTCGAGATGCGCTGGACGCTGTCCACCGGTGACGAGCCGGGCACCGGCCTCGAAGCCGTCGGTGACGATGCCGTGGACCCGGTCGCGCTGGGCCGAGGAGATGAGCGGTCCGACCATGTTCTGGCGGTCCGACGGATCACCGACCTTGAGCGATGCCGCCGCCGCGGCAACGGCGTCGATCACCTGGTCCTTCTTGTCGTTCGGAATGAGCATGCGCGTCTGCAGGGAACAGCCTTGCCCGGCGTGGGAGGCGAACACGGTCAGTGCCCCGACGATGGTGTTGCCCACTCCCCCGTCGGCGAAGGTATCCGGCAGGTGGAGCTGCACGCTCTTGCCCCCGAGCTCCAAGATGACCCGCTTCAACGTCGGTGCGGCTTGGGCGGCGATGATGCGCCCGACCGTCGTCGAGCCGGTGAACGAGACCACGTCGACGCCCTTGTGGCTACCGAGCAGCACGCCGCCCTCATTCCCGGCCTCGGCCACCACGTTGATCACACCGTGGGGTATCTCGGCTTCCTCGGCCGCTTCACCGAAGACGATGGCTTCGAGCGGGGTGAGGGGGCTCGGCCGGAGGATGGTGGTGCAACCGGCAAGCAGGGCGGGCACCAACTTCCAGACATTGGTGATGAACGGGAAGTTGTACGGCGTGATGGCCGCCACCACGCCGGAGGGCTCGTACTTTCGGATCGACAGGCGCACGCTCGAGCCGGAGAAGTGCTCCTCTAAGGGGATCTCATTGTTCTCCCACGTGGGCATGCGGCCGTAGAGCTCGGCCAGTTGGCGGATGCTCTGGAGCGCCCCGTCGACCTGGGCCATCTCGGTGACACCCCTCGGGCACCCCGTCTCTTGGATGACCGTCTCCACCAACAGGTCGCGCTTGGCGTCGAGAGCGTCGGCCAGCCGCAGGACGGCAGCGATGCGATCGGCCGGGGCCATGGTCGGCCACGGTCCGGTGTCGAAGGCCCGGCGGGCGGCCTCGATGGCACGTTCGGTCTCGGCCGGGGACGCGGCGGCCACAACAGCCACCACCTCCTCGGTGGCGGGCGAGATGACCTCGAAGTCGCCGCCCTCGCCGGCGAGCCATTCCCCGTCGACGAAAGGACGACGTGCTGCAACCAGATCCGTCATAGTGACCTCCCACATGGGCGGTGTGGGGCGAGCCCCATCCGCATCGTTCGTTCTCTTCGCAGTGTTGTCGACTAGCGCGACTCGGCGCAGCCCATGCGTCAGCCGAAGACCACGGGGACGGCCGTCGGGCCCCGCTCGTACATGCCGATGATCCTCGGCTGGTCCACACTCGGATCGATCCGGAGATTGGGGAGCCGGTCCAAGGCGGCGCCGATGGCCGTGTGCATCTCCGCTCTGGCCACGTGCATCCCGAGACAGATGTGGGGCCCGCCACCGAACCCCAGGTGGGCCTGGCCCGGACGCCCCGGGTCGAAGACGTCGGGATTGTCCCACCGCTTCGGGTCCCGATTGGCAGCCGCGAAGCACATGTGGACGATCGAGCCTTTCGGGACGTCGAAGTCGCCGAGGGTGGTGTCGGTGGTGGCGAAGCGGGCGAACATCGGGTCGGTGGGGGTCCAGCGCAGGGACTCCTCGATGGCCGCACGCAACACCATCGGGTCGGCCCGGGCGGCCTCGAGCCACGCGGGATGGCTCAACAGGGCGAGGAGGGCGATGCCCATCTGCTTCCAGGTGGTGCCCGAGCCTGCGGCCAGGAGCAGGAACGAGAAGCCGAGCACCTCGTCGTCGGAGAGGACGTGGACGACGCCCTCTTCGTCTTGGACCTCGGCCTGGACGAGCACGCTGATCAGGTCGTCTTGGGGCTCGAGCCGGCGCTGCTCGATGATGGGGTGGACGATCTCGATGAACTTGCCGAGCCCGAGTCCGTCCGAAGTGACCGCCGCCCGGATGTCCAGGGCCTTCGGGATGGTGACACCGAAGCTTCCGGTGATGGTGAGGAGCGGGATGGCGGCACAGAATTCGACGTTCAGATCGGCCGAGCCGTTGTGCTCGAACGAGTCGATGAGGGCATCCACGGTGGTCTCGATCCACTTGGAGATCCACCACTGGGCCTTCTTCGGCACGAACGATGGCTGGACGAGGGTGCGGTAGCGACGGTGCCGCTTGCCGTCCATGTTCAAAATCATTTTCTCGTTGGCCAGTTCGTCGCTGCCCTGTGGGTACTCAGAGGAGGACCAGGTGACACCGTCTTTGACGATGGCGTCGCACCCCTCGTAGTCGAAGACCGAGAAGTGCTCCCTGTCCGGGAACGGGAGGCCCTGGAAGAAAGCGTCGCCGTGGAAGCCGACCAGGGGGCCGACGATCCCCCGGTGCACAGGGCCCGTCTCGCGGAGACGGGTGAGTGCCGGATAGATGTCCTCGTCGAAGGCACCGCCCCGGGAGGCGTACACCGACGCCCGTAGATCGAAGAGCTCACGCAAGCGTGCCGGCTCCAACACGGCCATCTCGCTGCTCGTCATGACGGGTCCCGATCCAAGATGACGACCGGGATGATCCGGTCGGTCCGCTTCGTGTACTCGTCGTAGTTCGGCCATGTGTCGGTCATGATCTTCCACACCTTCTCTCGCTCGTCACCCTCGGCCGTCCTCGCCGTGGCTTTGAACCGGTCCCCCAGGACCTGGACCTCGACGTGGGGGTCGGCGTCCAAGTTGAGGTACCACGCCGGATGCTTCGGTGCCCCCCCGTAGGACGCCACGACAGCCACGGAATCCCCGTAGTTGCCGTAGATGATCGGGGTGTCGCGGGACTCACCTGACTTGCGCCCGGTGGTGGTCAAGATGAGGCAGTGCGTGCCGCACCAGTCGTGGCCGACGGCGCCGTCGGTAGCCCTGTACTGATCGATGTGCTCTTGCCCGAACAAGGTGATGTCAGGCTTTTGGTAGGTGCTCTCAGAATCGGTCAACGATTGCTCCTTGGTTCAGGCGGCGAAATGCGAATCTGACCGGCCATGCTGGTCCGGTAGGAAGTTGGTGGGTATCAGCTGTTCTCGATCAGCCGGATGGCCCGGGTCGGGCACCCGTCGACCGCCGCCCGGATGGCCGCGATGTCATCGTGCGGCCCGTCGAGCAGCACCACCTTCATGTCGTCGTCGACATCGAAGGTGTCCGGTGCGTGGAACGTACAGGTGGCTGAGCCCATGCACAGTTCGCGGTCGATCTCGATCGATGGTTCGGAAGTGGTCACGGCACGACTCCTTCGTCCTTGAATCTGATGATGTCGTCCCAGTCGTAGTCGAGCTCTTGCAGGATGAACTCGGTGTGCTGGGCGTGTGCCGGCCCTGGGCGCAGGACCGGCGGCTGCTCGTCGATCTGAACGGCTCCGGTGGGCAGCCGGATCTGCGTGCCGTCGACCTCGAGGTCGCCGATGTAGTTGTTGGCGACGACTTGGGGGTCGTCAGCCAGCTCGGTCACCCGTTGGAACGGGCCCCACGGGAACTTCTCGTCCCGGAAGGCGTTGGACCAGTCGGCCAGGTCACGTGAGGAAAAGGCCGACTCGAGCTCCTCGGTGCAAGCCTGGCGGTTCTCGTAGCGGGCCTTGGACGAGTTGAAGCGCTCGTCATCGGCCAGCTCCGGATGACCCACGGCCCGACAGATATCGGCCCAGAAGCGATCGGGCTGGAGGGCGCAAAGAGCGATGTGGCGTCCGTCCGCACACCGGTAGTTGGCGGCCAGAGGGTTCGGCGGGAACTGGCGCTGGGCGGGCACCGACGGGCCGGCCGGGTGGAAGGTCCCCTGGAGGGCGGCGATGACGTCGGAGGCGAGCATCCACATCCCGGTGGCCAGGAGGGACACGTCGATGACCGACCCCTTCCCCGTGCGCTCGCGACGGAACAGGGCCCCGGAGATCCCGAAGGCAAGGTGCACCGCCCCGTTCCTGTCCCCGACGGCACCGCGCTGGGCGATGGGCTGGGGGAGATCGGAAGGGGTCAGGGTCTCGCCCAGTCCCGCCCGTGCCCAAAAGGCCGTCGAGTCGTAGGCCGGGCGATCGGCCTCGGGCCCGCGGGCACCGAAGCCGTGGCCCCGGGCGTAGATCAGGGTGGGATTGACCTCTCGGAGCTGCTCGACGCCAAGGCCCATTCGCTCGAGGACCGACGGGAGGTGGTTGGTCAAGAACACGTCGGCATTGGCGATGAGGCGGAGCATGATCTCCCGCCCGGCCTCCGACTTCAGGTCGAGTCCGATGCTGCGCTTGCCCCGGTTGGCCATCTCCATCGACGGGTTGACACCGGGGCCGCCGATGCCTTGGGCGATGAGCCCTCGGTAACCGTCGCCCGTCACCGGGTGCTCGACTTTGATGACGTCGGCCCCCCAATCGGCGAGGAGGGCGCCGGCCACCGGGACGAAGACCCAGTGGGCCAGCTCCACCACCTTCACGCCGGCAAACAGCTCGGCGTTTTCCCCCTCAGTCATCCCGGGCCGTGGGCCGGCTCGATCGGGGTGAAGCGGAACAGCTTCTCAGCCGTACCCCGAAGGATCTTGTACTGGGTGCGCTCGGGGAGTCCTTCGACCAGCTTCTTGGCCACACCGATGCAGTCGGGCCAGGTGGTGTCCGAGTGCGGGTAGTCGGTCTCCACCATGATGTTGTCCTCGCCCAGGATGGCCAGGTTCTGCAGCCCCGAGGTCTCGTCGATGAAGCAGCCGTAGATGTGGTCACGGAAGACCTGGCGGACGTCGAGTTTGAACAGGTCGGCGGTGTTGTTGATGCCACCCTTGTTGTCATACAACTGCACCGTGGTGGTCGCCGCCCAGTGGCGCTGCTTGTCGACCACTTGCTCTGCCCGCTCCAAGAAGTAGGGCATCCAGCCGATGTTCCCCTCGGACAGGGCGATTTTGAGATTGGGCATGCGTTCGAAGTAGTCGCTGAAGATCCACGCCAGCATGGTCCCGGCCGCCCGCACGGCGCCGAAGGTCAGGTTGGCGAGCATGGGGGCGTCGGACGAGATCGAGGGCATGGTCGACGACGAGCCGACGTGCATGCACACGATCGTCTCGGTGGCCTCGCAAGCAGCCATGACCGGGTCCCAGTAACGGTCGGGATCGTGGATGGTGGGAAGACCGAGGGGCTCGGGGTTCTCCGAGAAGGCGATGGCCGTTGAGCCCAGCTCCGCGCAGCGCTCGAT
>Ga0182030_10028154_pt1 | contig 10059 bp, 9 predicted proteins | sample 812S3MmetaG_FD_121299 | JGI IMG/M metagenome (GOLD analysis project Ga0182030, IMG submission 121299) | Permafrost microbial communities from Stordalen Mire, Sweden - 812S3M metaG (Illumina Assembly) | ecosystem: Environmental > Terrestrial > Soil > Wetlands > Permafrost | place: Sweden... | reverse complement strand
GCGACTATACTTCGCAAAACTCGCCTGCGATGCCAGTGTTTGCTGAAAACGCGCCCTTCGTTTCATGCTTATAGTTTATTCAACAATGACGCGGGCTGCGGACTTGTGCAGAGGTTCCCTAGGGTCGCGAGTCCGGCTGAGTTTCACTCCTGATTTGTCAGGTGGTGAGAAGCCTGCGTCTTAAAGGGGAGAACAGACACTTCGGATCAAGACAATGCCCTGCATTCAGTTGATCTGATCATCGGTACCAACTCTAAATTGAGGAGAACATCTCGATGTATCCTTCTGCGCCAGGTTTAATCGCGTCGTTATCGACTCTCCTAGCCACATGGAGCAATATGAAGGCGCGCATTCTTCTTATTCTCGGATTCCTGTTCGTTACAACGGTTCCCCTTGGGGCGCAGGTCCTGTGGGTCGGGAGTTGCGCGGACTGCTATACCACCCTCTATGCCGCAACGCAGGCTGTGACGAGTTACTCACCCACTAATTCGGCCGTCATTTACGTGTCGGCGAACTATGTTGACACGGTGACCCAGACTGTCGTCATTGGCTCAGGTGCTGGGGCACACACGAAGGTGATTATGCTTCCCGGCTCGCATGAAACCATCGCGATCACAAATGGAACTCCCGGTATCATCCTAGGGGATGGATCGACATTAGAGTGCGTGGGTGGCGCATTTTCGGGAAATGTGAATTCAAATCAATATCAGTCTTCCTGTAACGTCGATGCAGCTCCCGGAATGAACGTCTCCATTATGATTGGCGGCGCACACATCTTGAATGGCAACTTTCAAGACAGCTTTTCCCTGCAGGGCATTACAGTCAATTACAACAATGGGACCGTGACAGGGGGCGGGGCTGTCGATATCGCGGCAATCGGCGCGCCCTCCCTTTTTGCGAACAATTCGTTTCTAACGGGGCCGAACGTCACAGCATCCACGTGCATCGTGCATTATCACAATGCCGCGGGCGGCGGCGTGGTTTTCCTCGATAATCAGATTCGCAATTCCGGTGCAATGAACGTCACTCCCCTCTGCATCACGGGCGAAGATGCTACCGGATTCCAGGGAGTGACTGGCGAGACGAAGTTTGAGGGCGGCGAGATTTCGTGCCCTGGAAACAATCGCCCCGTGATTAAGATTGACGGGAACGCTGGCGGATCGGGATTTAGCGGGGTCGCGCAAGTCTGGTTTGAGGGCTTCCATTCGCAGTATTGCAGTTGGAGCGGGTTTACTCCGACTCCGGCAACTAGCTACATCACGATTAACAATGCGGTCGGAGTCCATTTTCAGAATCTCGAACTCACTCCAGGGGGTAGCACAAACGTTGTCGCCATCTCTGAGTCGGCTATCGGAAAAACTCAGAACATCATGTTTGATAATGTCGGCATCGGATGCCCTTCCGATACGGCTGGGTGTCCGGGCTACAACTTTATAGCGGATTCGACAAACGGCGGCACGAATCACCCCTTCCCTACGAACATAATCACGGCCCCGAGTTATGGATATGTGGCGAACGTCATCCATGACGAAGCGGCAATGCATTTGGATGGCAAGCAGGGATACAGCAGGCTTCATCTCTCCTGCACAACAGCAAGCGCGTTCACTTACCCCGATGCGTGCCTGAGCATCAATGGGCAGTCTGCGGCCTATAGCGCTGGCGGCGATAACGAGATTGTCAGGATCAACGCGGGAGGGGCAAATTCTCTCTTGTTTGGCGTCAACGGTTACTCCGATACTTGGATTCAATCGGTGCAGGATGATACCTCAAATTATCCGAAACCTCTTCAACTTAATCCGGGCGGGGGCACTGTTTCGATTGGAAGTAACTATGTTCCGCTTCAATCCACGGGGACACAAACAGGGGGCTATCTTGCTTGCATCAAATCGGCGGGGCCTCCGATTATAATCGGGACCTGTACGGCAGTTTCCGGCGCGACTTGCACCGCGTGCAATTAAGGGGAGTGTAAGAAAAGGCTTTGACTCGGAACGCTGACCAAACTGGCAAAAGGCGGGATGGGTCCCCCTCTCAGTTCGGGCCTTCCCTTCAAGCCACATGGGCGTTTGAACTAACTCGCTGTTGCGAGGGGCGCTGCCGCATGGGCTGTTCCTGACATTGTTGACTGTGCGAGGGTTGGGTCACAGGCGGTTTACTGTGACCCATCTTCGGCAGTGAGTGCTGGACGAACTCCGACGTCGCATCCGTCCAAATCGCGGCCTGAAGCGTAGGGACGGCCAGTCCCGAACCAAAATACGCGCACACAAAAACCCGATATTCTTCGCAAATCCCGCAAACACCTGTGTCAATCGCCACAATTGTTCCACGTGGAACAATTTCGGGGAACGTGGCATCGCCAGCGAACCACGCGAAGCGGTCCACGGCAGCCTGCAAGAACCCCTCAAAATGGCTCCAGAATCGCCAGGGAAGCGCTTTCAGAGCCTGACCGCGCACAAATCACTCCACATAAATATAGAAAAATCGCCATTTTCTCCACATATACGGCGAGCTTTCGAAGCCCTTCTCCACACATACGTCAAATTTCCTCCTGCCGCGCGACCCTGTTTCTCTGTTTCTCTGCCTCCAGTTTCTCTGTCTCGCCGTTGCGCGTCTTGTATTCTTGCTCCCATGAAGACCTTGCTTCGCACGCTGCTGTATCTTGCCTTGATCGTCTGGCTGGGCGGTGAGATTTTCTTTCCCGTGGTCGCGGCTGTCACCTTCGGCACGTTGCAGGCGGACACACACACCGCCGGGACCATCGTCGGCGAGCTGCTGCGAATCCTGCATGGAATTGGGCTTATCTCCGGTCTGGTGGCGCTCGCTCTGCTGGCGCTGGCTCCGGCGTGGGCCATTTATAAGCCGCGCGCGGTGCTCGCGCCTATGATCCTCCTGGTGTTGATGCTGGCCTCGACCGCCTACTCGCAATACGTGATTATCCCCGCAATGGAGCGCGACCGCATAGCCGCCGGCGGCGCCATCGACGTCCGCAATCCCGCCGATCCAAACGTCGCCGACTTCAATAAACTCCACAACCGCAGCGAGCATGTGGAATTAGTCATTTTGCTACTAGGACTTGCAACAGTGGTGCTGATTGCGCACAGCGAATCGACTCGAATCTGAAGGACGTTGTTCTGCTTTCTAACCAGTTGTCTTTTGCCCCTGAATTCCGAAAGATTTCGACCTCAGGAGTTTGTCCATGGCCCGATTGATCCAGTGGAATCTGATCTCGCTCGACGGGTATTTCGAAGGCGCGAAGAAGTGGGATCTTCAATGGCATAACTATATCTGGGACCAGGAGCTTGAAAAGTTTTCGATCGAGCAACTACGTTCCGCGGGGATGCTGCTGTTTGGCCGCGTCACTTATGAAGGAATGGCTGCTTACTGGAAGACGGCTCAGGGCGAAACGGCCGGCTACATGAACAGCCTGCCGAAAGTTGTTGTCTCGCGCACGCTGAAAGATGCGGATTGGAACAATACGTTTGTGATTCGGAGCGGCACGGCCGAGGAAATCACCAGGTTTAAACGTGAAATCGAAGGGGACATCTTTGTCTTTGGCAGCGCGGCGCTTTCGGCGACTCTCACCAGGGCCGGACTTTTCGATGAATTCCGGGTTGCGCTCGCGCCTGCCGTTCTGGGAAGAGGGACGCCGCTGTTCGGACGCGATTTGCCGCAGCAACGATTGAAATTGCTGGAAGCGCGGCCACTCAAGTCGGGCGTTGTGATTCTGCGCTACGAGCCGCAAACGGAGACATCCGGTGCGGAAAAGCGCGAGGCGTGAGCGGGTGAATTCCCTGGCTCAGGAGAGACGGCATGGGACGGGAAGCAACGTGCATGTGCAACTGGAACGGAGAAAAGGCCGAGGTGAAGGCGCTGATTGAGCCGCCGGAACTGATTCTGCGCGGAGGCATTCGCCGCCGCATTCCCATTGCCGCGATGAAGCAGATTCGAGCTGAGGGTGAAGGGCTGCTTTTCAGTTTCAATGGTGAGGCAGTGGCGCTGGCGCTCGGCAATGAGGCAGCCACGAAGTTTGCGAAGGCGTTGACGACTCCTCCGCCGAGTTTGGCGAAGAAGCTTGGGATTACTGCGGAATCGGTCGTGCGCACGATCGGCGAAATAGACGATAGGGCACTGGAGAAAGCTATCTCCGAGGCGAAGGAAGTGACGAATCGCAGCGGCGATTTGATTCTGGCGCGTGTCGACACGCCCGTTGAGTTGACGGCGGCGATCAAGAAGGCTGCGGACGACCTGAGCCGGGGCGTGCCGATCTGGTTTATCTATCCGAAAGGGCCGGGTCATGCACTGAATGAACACATCGTGCGGGCAACCGCATTGGCGACGGGAATCGTGGATACGAAGGTTGCTGCGGTTTCCGCTGCACTGACGGCTTTGCGATTTGTAAAGCGGAAGAGCTGAGTTCGTCTTTCGCAGTTTTGCCGAATTCCTCGCAAAATCACTGTGGAAAACAGCAAATATGGGAGAAGGGGAGGGGGGTGCCTCATCGGTACGGACTGGTCACATTCCTGACAGATTGAACCGGGGACATTGCTGACACTGCAACCGGTGTCCTGCGCGCAGAGACAGGGCCTGACGGATTTGGCGGAGTCGATCGGAAAACATGCTTACTTGATCGTGCGCTCTTGCGACTTAATTTTGCGCAAGGAATGATTGGTTCGTCGAAAGAAGGACAGATCGACGGATCCTAGCCGACATATGAGGACTTATCTGTCCCGCCGATCGGTGAAACGGCCTTAACGAACTCACTTCTTTGGATTTAGATCTCGTTGGCGGTAGTTATAGATCCAGAGCAGCGGGTTGTGCTCTCGCATGTGGTCGATAGCATCCTTGGAAGGCTGGTCCCAATCTGGCTCAGTAGTACTGAAGACTACCCCTGACGCACCCATCCGTTTCGCAAGGTCTTCGTACTTCCCTGTGAGCTTGGTCGCCCTATGGCCGTCAACTTTGAGGCTGTCATTGCTCTTGGCTTCCCCGATGATCATGCGGTTGTCGATGATGCAGCAGATATCGATTTCCATTTTCTTGCCAGGATCAGCTTCCGGCCAGATTTTGAGCTCGGGTGAGTATATGAAGCTGTTCGGGGATTGCTTGCGCAGAGCGTCAATGGTGACAACAGGGACATCTCCATGGTGTGCAAGAAATTGGTAGACGATCTCATCCAGCTTGTAGTGCCAAGGCGGCTGCGTCGAGTGAAGCCAATTGGAACGCATGTACTGCTGCTCGGTGTTGCAGCGCGGACAGGTAAATGTCTGGGTGAGGCTCTCGACCGAATACCAAGCGGTATTGGTACACTTCGAACATTTGAAAATGAAGCCGCGATGCATAATCTGACGCGCGATCCATTCGTCAACGGTATCCATCGCCTCATCGTCGCCTTCCATGATGTCTCGGATCGGGAGGAAGTCGAGGTAGCGGCGACCCCCAACTAAGGCTCCCTGATCGTGGACGCCTTGCTCGTTCTTCGAATTGTCCATGAATTTCTTAAGGAGAGATTTGGTCTTCTGGTAGCGAAGTAGCGAGGCAAGCCGTTCGAGCCCACCAAATCTCCTCGTCGTTTCAAGGGCGTAAGCGCCTTTGTCGGAAACGGAACATTCGTAGCCGCCCCTTTTCAAGGCAATGCGAAATATCTCGTCGGACGATGGGAGCGTGATCTCGACGCGGAGCATCTGCAGCTCCATATCATCTCCCATGACCAGAGCCCCGGGGCATTGGTAGGCGAGTCCGTCGATGCTCGTGCGCGCGTCGTAAACATTGGGGCCGGTGGCCATGGTTCGGCCTAAGTCGGGGTGCCTCGGGACCGGGTGGCCCAGAAACTGGATTTCGACAATCCATCGATGCTGAGTGGCTTTGATGTCCGAAAACAACAGTGGTACTGGAGATTCGTAGTAGCCGGGGAGTTTGTCGCCGACGAATTGGTGTGTGGTAATTCGATCCGTGTTTTTTTTGAGGTAAACCTTACCTGGATGACGCAACATCTGGTCAAGATATCCGGGGTTGTTGCCATCATCGACGCTGGCGTTGACTGACGGCATATGTTGGTGGACGAGGGCGTTTAACTGCTTTAATTCGGGGACCGGGACTGACAAGCTGATCAGCGAAAAATAGCTGCAATGCAGATCCCGCCCAATCCTCTCGATTTTTCGGATGGCCGCTATCAGGGTGTCGGGATATTCGGTGTTTGCAGGGATGAACCACTGTGGCAGCCAGATGGCGCGCCCATTATTCCGAGAGATGTCGTAATAGAGGCAGAAGTCCTTGAGGGCATCGCCGCGGACGATCACATTTGGAATCGAGTAAGGACGAGCCTGGGTTGATTTGACAACGTTAAGACCAAGCCTCGTGAGACCGAACGGAGTGCGATCCCCGAGCTTTCTTTCCGGGTTGATTCCCCAATCGATAATATCGCCGTCGCTAGCGGTGTTGAAGTACTGGAAGACGGGCGTGACGCCGGCATCGGTGAGTTCCCGTTGAAACTGAAGCGAAGCAACTCCGGACTCTGCGTGGAGCCACAGGGCAGGAGGTGCTGTTCTGGGAGGTTGCAAGTTGTCATTGAGCACGTGGAGCGCGTCGGGCGATGGAACGTACGGGATCACGTCAATGACTTTTGTGAAGGGATGAGGCGGCGAGTCGCCGTTCCGGATCCGCATGACGCGGTAGGTGTCTTCGAAATGGAACGGGCTTAGGCGCTCGAGGAGTAGCCGAGTGAGATCGGGAGAAATCGTAAAGGCGTCCACGGACATTTTGAGCATCTGCTTGCGCAGGCTCAGTTCATCTAGATCCTCGTCGCCTTGAGCACGAAACTTGTCAATTTGATCCTGTATTATCTTCTCTGCCTGCGGGGGGTCCCAACGCTTCACATCGGCGACAGTCCGGCTGTAGTAAAAGATGAGGTCCGGATCGAAAGCCGATAGCAGTTTCCAGAACACAACCTCGATGGAGTCTCCGTCCGTCGGAACGATCATCGAGTGGTAGCCGCCCCAACATTGCGACAGGAATTCGATGATCGAAATGCAGGTTCCCTGCCACATCGGATCGTTGACGTTGATTAGCACCGCGGCGCGGTGGGGACGGAGGCGCGTGAAGAAGGTCTGGAATCTCTCGCTCATTGACGGCTGGTTGAAAGTTTAAATCATTCTCCGACCTATTTATTCCTTGATAAATACACCGCGATGAATCCACAGATACGTCCTGGGAAACGCCGATTGCACATGCCACTCTTTGGCCTGCGACCCGGTAAGGAGATCCCAGTCGCAATGCCCACAACTCGGGAGTGACTCGCCGATTTGTCTCCAACCCGGAGGGATCTGATTGTCACGACGAGATTAGGCCAATTGCATCGAGGCCAATCGCGTCGATCTGGGAGTTCAGCCCGGACAGGACCATCGCCAACTCTTCCGATCTTGGACCGCTGACGGACAGAGCTTCAGCACGGGCATTGATTCCCCACTCGTCTTGTATCATCGATAAGGTCCTTGAGCGCTGTTCATCCCGATGGGGACCGCGATGGAAGACAAATGAAGACTGGCATTATCGGCCTGCCACAGGTGGGCAAGACCTCGCTGTTCAAAATCCTGACCAAGGCCAAATTAGAAGAGCGCGGGTATTCGAATCCGCGCGAGGCGCACATTGGCGTGGCACGTGTGCCGGACGATCGGCTGGACAAACTCTCCGAACTGTATTCGCCCAAGAAGACCACGTATGCCAGTGTCGAGTATGTCGATGTGGCCGCGATTGGGCAGGAGGCGCTGAAGGAGACGGCTTTCCTGACCAGCCTGCGGCAGGTGGATGCGCTGATCCATGTGCTGCGCGCGTTTGAAGACGACTCGATTGCGCATGTGGGGGCGATCGATCCGCTGCGCGATGTAAAGAGCGTGGAGTTCGATCTGATGATCAGCGATCTGACGCAGGTAGAGAAGCGGCTGGAACGCGTCGAGAAGGATCTGAAGAAGGGGCGGACGGGCGAATTGGAACGGGAACAGGCGTTACTTTTGCGCTCAAAAGAAGCACTAGAGAAAGAACAACCGTTACGTGAACTGGAGATGACCTCGGAGGAAAAAAAGCTCATCAAGGGTTTTATGTTTCTCTCGCAAAAGCCTGTCTTATATGTTCTTAACATTGGAGAGAGTACTGAATTAGGAAACGACCTCGATTCGGCTGTCCAGCGCTTCAAATTGACCGACGTGGCGAGCCGGCTGAACGCGGGAGCGACGGCGATCTGTGGAAAAGTAGAAGCCGAGTTGGCCGATATGGACGAAGCGGAGGCAGCGGAGTTTCTGTCGAGCTATGGGCTGCATGAAAGTGGCCTCGTCCGGCTGATTCGCAAGAGCTACGAGTTGCTGGGGTTGATCAGTTTCTTTACCGCAGGCGAGGACGAGTGCCGTGCGTGGACGGTGCCGGCTGGTTCAAAAGCTCCGCAGGCCGCGGGGGCAATTCACTCCGATCTGGAGCATCACTTCATCCGCGCGGAGACGATTCGCTGGGACAATTTACTTGCCGCCGGCAGCGAGGCAGCTGCTCGCGCGAAGGGCACGCTGCGGCTTGAGGGAAAGGAATACGTCGTGCACGATGGCGACGTGCTGCACATCCGGCACAGCGGTTAGCGGTCCGAAGTGAAAGTCGAAAGGGACGAAAACGATCCCTCAGGGGCTAAAGCCCATTGAATTACTGAAAGTCGTATGTACGGGCTGAAGCCCGTACCCTTCCAAGGCCGCAGGGCCTGGGCACTTTCAAAGGACGGGATGCTGAAGCTCTCGATTCTTCTCGGGGTTCTGGCGGCGCTGGCCGATGTGGCGGGCGGTCTGGTGCTGGTGCGCGCCAAGGGCGTGGAGCGGTACCTTCGCTATTTTGTTGCGCTGGGTGCGGGATTCCTGATGGCCACGGCGCTGCTCGAAATGACGCCGGAGAGCCTGCGGTTGAGCCCGAAACTGGGGCCAATTCTGATCATGGCCGGCTATTGTGTGGTGCACCTGCTGGAGCACACCATCAACGCGCATTTTCACTACGGCGAAGAGACGCATCACGATGAATTTGTTTCGCACGGGACTGGCTACTCGGTGCTCGGTGGACTGAGCGTGCACGCGCTGTTCGACGGTGTGGCGATCGGGTCGGGCTTTGTAGTGAACAATGCTCTGGGCTGGCTGATTTTTCTGGCGATCTTTTTGCACAAGGCGCCGGAGGGATTCACGATGGCGAGCGTGATGTTGGCCAGCGGGCGCAGCCGGACGGTGGCGTTTTATTCCGCTGTGGCGCTGGCCGCGGCGACGTTGGTGGGCGTTCTGGTAATTGAACTGGCTCCCTCTTGGATGCCGTATGGTTTACCGATTTCTGCCGGAGTGGCTCTGTACGTGGGCGCGAGCGACCTGGTGCCCGAGGTGAATCGGGAGCCGGGGATCCGGATGGCGCTGGTTTTTTTTCTAGGGGTGGTTGGATTCCTGCTGATGCGGACGCTGTTGCCGGCGCTGTAGTCAGGACTATTTTCAGTCGCTACGAGCGGAGAGCGGCGATCGGCACAAGGTCGTGCTTCGCCTTTGTTCCGTTCAAGACGCCGCGCACCGATTCAAGAACGCGCTCGGGCGCGATGAGGCGCATGCAGACGGCGTCGTTGCATGCGGAGTTTTTCTGGTTCGCCGCAGTCACGCAGGGGGAGCAGGAAAGCTCGGCCCAAATGGACTCAGTATTGCCTAGGCTCCCATAGAGATGCGGCGTTTCGGGTCCAAACAACACAATGGAGCGGATCGGCGTGATGGCAGAGAAGTGCGCTGGGCCGCTGTCGTTCGAAACCAGAACCTCGGCAACGTTATAGAGTGCCGTAATAACAGTGAGCTTGTGCATTCCGGCGAAGCTGCGGAAGCGCGGATGTGCGACCTTCTCCTGCATGCGTAAGGCCTCTTCACGCTCCGCGGGAGAACCCGTGATGAGAACGAGCACGTCCTCCCATTCGTTGACAATCTTCGCGGCCAGAGTGCTGTAGTTTTCGCGATCCCAACGGCGCTGCGGCAACAGCTCGGAGCTGTTCGGATTGATTAGAACCACTCGGTGATAGTTCGG
>Ga0182030_10028153_pt1 | contig 10061 bp, 13 predicted proteins | sample 812S3MmetaG_FD_121299 | JGI IMG/M metagenome (GOLD analysis project Ga0182030, IMG submission 121299) | Permafrost microbial communities from Stordalen Mire, Sweden - 812S3M metaG (Illumina Assembly) | ecosystem: Environmental > Terrestrial > Soil > Wetlands > Permafrost | place: Sweden... | reverse complement strand
TGATTAAATGATTTATTTTCAAATCAATATATTCTTTCAAAATTAGTTAATTTGTAACATATTGTAGAATTTTTATAGTAAAATTAATTTTATTATATCTTTGTTTAAAAAATGATTTAATATCCAATATTTAAAAGAATAAATTTTAAATGAAATATCGAAATATGGTTTTGGAATAGTTCTAATTTTATTAACAAATGATAAAATTTTTAAATCAAAAAACTCTAATAAATCTCTTTGATTTCCAAAATCTTCATTAGACAAAAAATATTGAAAAATTTTAAATACTATCAATATACTAAAATTGTTTTCACCATATATTATTTCGATCATATTATTTTCTTTAAATTTTATAAATTCTTCAAAATCGATTATTTTCTTTTCTTTGCATAATAGAATATGATTATTAAAATCTCGATATTTATAATTTATATATAATTTATTACATTTTAAATGAAATATATAAACATTATATGAAAAATTATTAATGAAAGATCTTTCACATAATATATTTTCCATTCAATACAACCAAATATAGTTATAAATGGCAACTTCTTTTAAAAGTAAAAGATTTATTTTTATAAATATTTATAAATATTTATAAATATTTATAAATATTTATAAATATTTATAACAAAATTAATTTTATTATATCATAATTTAAAAAATGATTTAATATCCAATATTTAAAACAATAAATTTGAAACGATTTATCCAAAAGATCGATTGATATATTTTTAATATGATTTTTAATAAATAATAATAATTTTAAATCAAAGAATTCTAATAAATCAGTTGATATTTCATTGTTAATTTTAAAATAATCGAAATTATCCAATTGGAATTTGTTTATAAAATTCCATGGACAATCATTTTCATCAAAAGAAATAAAAGTACTGTTACATTGAAACTCTATTTTATCTCTAGATAAATCTCTTTCATTTAAATATTTTTTAAATTCTTCAAATGTTACTTTTTTATTTACTATATTCTCGTAATCATAATATTTGAATCTTATATATAATGAATCTAAATTTAATTCGAACAAATGAACAACATAATCTTCAATATCATCAAAAAGATATTTTGATGATATTTCCAAGATCATTTGATTACAAATTATGTTTTCAATATTCATTTGTAGATATTTATAGATATTTATAGATATTTATAGTAAAATTAATTTTATTATATCTTTGTTTAAAAAATGATTTAATATCCAATATTTAAAATAATAAATTCCAATTGATTCATTTAAAAATTCTCTTGTTATCATTGAAAATTGTCTTAAAAATAATACCATTTTTATTTCAAATAAATATAATAATTCAATTGGTAAATCATTTCTTTTTCTTTTTTTTAACCAAAATTTATTATGTAAATCTTTTGGATAATAGTCAATATGTGAATATATTATAAATGATTCATTACTAAAATATAATTTATTATTTAAATATACATAATCTATTTTATTTGCATTATATCTTATTGCTCTTTTAAATAATTCCTTAAAATATTCAAAAGAAATAAATGAAACTGTATCTTTGATCATTATTTCATCTCCTTTATCTTTATAATGAAAATGAATTTCTAAATCATTTAATGTTAATTTTCCTTTATAAATAGGATATGTATAATTTTGGCGAATTAGAATACAATTTATGCCATCCATAATTTATTATTTTATAATTAAATTTACAATATCTTTTGGCAAAAATTTTCTTAAATGACAATATTTCCAAATTTGAATCTTTCTATATGCATTTAAATAAATTGGAAAAGGTTCCATGTGTCTTAAAACTTCTTTGTATTTAAATAAATTTTCAAATTCCTCATAAAATATTCTTATTATATTATCAACTTTAATATTTTTGAAAAACCATTTAATAAATTCTATGTCGGTTTTTGGTAAATACATATAATTCGATAATGAAAAATCAATTATTTTACCATTAATTTCAATAATAAATTTTGATAACAAACTTGGATATTCTATTGCATATTCATATTTAGAAATAAATTTCCCAAATACTATATCTTTAAATTTTTTGGGTTCTAAATTTTGATTGTCAGAAAAATATATATTTCCCTTACAATCTTTAAATTTCAAATTAAAAGATCCGATGTGTATTTCATATAAAAAATCTATATTAATTTCATTATAAAAAGATTTTTTATCAATAATTTCATTATAATAACATTTTGGTTTCATTAAAATTAATTTGCTTTCTTAAATTAAATCATTTAAAAAATTTATATTTATAAATCATTTTTTATTTGAAAAAAAAATCATGGAAGATTCAAACCATATATGCTTAAAATTTTTCCTTTTGTCTTTAGAACTGATCAAGATATATTTGGAAGATCCACTATATTTCCAATAAAAAATGGATTTCTTGGTGAAAAAGGACATTAATAATTATATTTCATGCAGAAAATGATGTTTTAAGTGTATAGATTCAAGAAAACATCTTATTTTATCATTTTCATTTATATTATCTCAAACTAAAGGATTTAGTTCTTTACAATTTAAAATATATAAAACATGGATTTCTCCAGGAAATTGTTTTACTCATTTCAAAAATTATATTAATATTTTTGATGTTTAAAAAGATGTTTATTCATAATAAAATTATTTTTAATAAATCTTTACATAAAAATTTTGATAATATCCAATATTGAAAAAAATAAATTCTAATAGATAAATTTATATAATCCCTATCAATTTTTATATTTTCATTTATAAATGCTAAATTTATATAATCAATTAAATAAAGTGAACTTTTATAAAATTCTTCATCGCATAATTTCTCATCTTTCCAAAAGTAATTTGATAATTCCCAGGTTATCATATCATTCCAATTGACTGTTATTACATTATTTATTATTATAAATGTTTTATCTTGACAATAATTTGAATTTATAATAACTTCCTTTAATGAATTATTTCTTTTCTTGAAATCATTAATCGGGAATGGAATTTTTTCATTTATTTTAAAGTTTCCATTTAATGTTAATTCATCTTCCTCAAAAGAAATTGATATATTATTATAGATTAAATAATAATTAAACTTGTATCTTTTATAATTAAATAATCCATTAAAATCTCCTTTATATTGTTTATAACATATTATTTCATTCATTTTTAAGAAATCTGTTTATATTTTATATAAAAAAAATGGAAAAAATAAAAGCGAAAGCTCAGAATTTATTAATTAAACATAAAAATTATAATCCTATTTTTTCTTATTATATTGAAGAAAAAACAAAAACAGAATCAAAGTTTTGGTTATTATGGATTTTAACTCATTACTTTCCAAGAGATATGGTTAAAGAAATTTTATATAAAAAGGATTGGTTATATATCGAATATAAATTTATACCATATAATATATTAAACATAAGTTTATTTAATGAAAATGATGAAAATAAAATGGTAATTCCAATAAAAATAGATGTTGGATTTTATTCATTTAAAGAAAAGTATATCATATTAATTTTAGACTGAAAAATAAATTAAATTATTATTTTGTAATTTTGGAAATAATTTTGAAAATATTTCCCATAAAAATTATTTGTTTCAAATCTTTTTCCTCCAATTTCAAAGAAATATTTATATTTTTCATTTATAAAAATATTTTCGGCAAAAATTATTGATTTTTTTAAATCCAATTCCAAAATCTTGATATCAGATTTATAAATAATAGCAGCATTTTTCGATAAGACCAAAAATACTTCTTCATTATTTAAAATAAAAGTTTGGCCAATTGAAACATTTGTTTGTTCAAAATCTTTACAAAAGATTCCTAAACTATAATTTGGATAATAGACTCCCGAATATCCAATTGGTTTACAACATCTCTCATAATTGCGCAAAATAAAATTTCTATCAATTAAATCAAATAAATCTCCATATTTTTCTGGAGATTCACCAAGTTTAATATAGTGCTCGTTTTCTTTTATAACTTGATTAATTAAAATTTTCTCAACATTGTCTTTTTTTCCACGGAAATAGATTGAATATTTTCCAAGATTAGATGAAGATTTTTTAATATTAAATCTAGATATATGCAAATGATCACCACTAATTAAAGAATCATGGATGTTGCAATTTTTTGCTAATTTTTTAATATTTTCTGGAAATAAGTTCCAATTTCCCATAAATGAAACAAATTGTGTATATTTTTCGATTGAAATACAATTTGTTTCATCTGCTTCAATTATTAATAAATCTTTTATAAATCTTAATGAATATAAATCTAATTCAAAATAATAAAAGAGATAATTATCAAATTCATCCCAAGAAATTTTTTTGTTTCCACCAATAATATTCCAAAATAAATTAAAATTGTAATCTGGAATAGTAATTTCAGAATTATAATCAAATTTAATTAATGAATCACAGATTTTTTCAAAACATTTCAATTTCAAATCTGAACGATGTTGGTTGATTAAATTTTTTTCATTTTTAATTATTGTTTCCAGTTTTTCAATCGTATCAATTATAAATTTCAAAAACATTAATACATTTTCATTTAATAATTCGATTTTATGAACTTTGAATTTTGTTTCTGATTCCAATTCTCCAATTTTCAAAAACAAATCAATTATTTCAATAAAATTTTTCCCAATCAAAAATCCTGGATTATAATACTCACCAAACTTTTTGGAGATTCCAATAAATATTTCCAAAAGTTTTGAAAAATGAGATTCGAATTCTGTCAATAGTTCTTCTTTTGGAATAAATTTATAAATCAAATTAGTTTTGAATTGATTTTCATCAATTAACTCATTTTTTTCAACTTTTGCCATATTCAATCCGTAAATTGTTAAAAAGAAGAATTATATTAAATCATTTAAAAAATATAAATCATTTAAATATTTGATATTGGTAAATTATCTATTAATTTATAATAATTTGAAATAAATACAATAAAATAATTTTTATTAAATCTTTACAAAAATGATGTGATAAAATCCAATATTTATAACAATAAATTTTTCTTGATAAAGACATTATTTCATTTGAAATATCAATAAAATTAGAAATAAAAATTAGAGATTTTAAATCATATATGAAATTCATCTTTTCGAAATCTATATTTTCATTTTTGTTGAAAAACCAATTATTAATTTCATATAATGAATAATTTCCGATAATAAATCCAAATCTAATATTTCTAAAAATTATTCTTTCATTTTTGAATGATAAATTTATTTTTAATATAGAATCTTTCTCTTTATATTCTTTAAAATATATACTTTCAAAATCATTATATGTAATTGTTTTATTTTTTTTATCTTCAAAATTAGAAATCTGTATTTCAAAATCATAATATAATAATTCTATATATAAATCATAATAATGTAATTTTATTTTAAATTCTCCTAAATGAGGATCTTCACCATTATCTCCATAAGATTCATTAAAAAAATTATTATATCTTCTTTGTTTTTTGCAAAATACATTTTCCATATAATGAATATAAATAATTTAAAAAAATATTTCTAATTTTAAAAAAAATTTATTTTTTAGAAAATTTATTTAAATAATATTGGATAAAATAATTTGTTTATAATTTGATAAATAATTATAAAATATTAATAATTCACCATTAGATATAAATGTCCATTTACCAATTCTAAATGAATCATCGGAAAAAGAAATTTTTAAAATTGATAAATCTAATTTAATTAATTTTTCACCATATTCAAATGTAGATTCATAAACATAAACCCAATTTCTTGATAAAACTAAAAATACTTTTTCACTATTTTTGTGATAACATTTAAATTCTTTTCCAATATAAGTTTTAGATTTATCATTAAATGTTCCATTTTCAAAATCTATATTAATAGATATGCATCTATTTTCGCAACATTTATTATATCCTTTTTCAAGAAATTCTTTGTTAATTAACTCGTATAGATTTTTATATCTTTCTATTGGCTTTTTTTCATCATAGATATAATATTCATTGTCATCTAATCCATGTCTAATTCTAATAGCATAAAATTTATCATCATAATCAGTTGTATAATTAATAGTATAAAGATTATCAACAGATGAATTTTTAAGAGAAAATGTCTTTTTGCGATAATGTAGAGGCGCTAATTCACTACCATGAAATTTGCAATTTTCCGATAATTTTTTTATAACTTCTGGAAAAGATTTCCAACTTCCAACAAAAGCGATAAATTGTTCATATTGAAAAATTGAAATTGTATTATTAATTTCACTTGAATTCCAAATTAATAAATTTCTAATTAAAAATAGAGATCCCAAATCAAATTGATAATAAAAGAATAAAAGTTCATTAAATTCTTTCCAATCACAATAATTTTGGTTCTTTTTATCTACAATTAACCAAAATAAGTGAAAATTATAATCTTGAATTGTGGAAGTTGAATCATATTTAATATTTAATAATCGATTAAATATTTTGTCAAAATTATCAAGCATTGATAAAAAAAGTACTTTCTGTATTTTGCATTTATCAAAATTATTGTATGAATTTTGAAAAATTAGGCAATAATTTTGAAGTTTTTCCATAGTGCAAACAATAAAGCTTAAATATTTTAAATATTTATCATTGATTTTCTCTAAATTCAATGAAAAATCTGATTTTGTTTCAAGTTTAACAACATCATCGAATAAATCGAATATTTTAATTAATTTTTGATCTATTTGAAAATCAAATGGACAAGCATGAAAAATCATTGATTTTTTATATTCAGAAATTTCAGAAGATAAATATAAAAGTTTTTGAAAATTATTTCTAAATTGTTTCAATATTTCATCTTTTGAAAATGTTTCAGAAATATCGCGAATTTCATCTTTTGGTTGAATTAAATCTACTGAATTATTTTCCATATTTGCAAGTAAAATTTTATGATAATTAATTTAAATTTTAAATCATTTAAATATTAAAATAAATCATTTAAATATTAAAATAAATCATTTAAATTTATAAATCATTTATTTAATAAAATTATTTTTGATATATCTTTACAAAAGAAATGTCTTAATATCCAAAATCGATAATTATAAACTTTTTTAGATAATTTTAAAATATCAGATTCTATTTTTCCAAAGTTTTTAAAAAATAATAAAGTTTCTAAATCATAAAATTTATCCATTATTTCACAATTTGATACATTTATATTTTCAAAAAACCATTTAATAAAAATAATTGATCCAAAATTATTATCATAAGTATCAGAGAAAATTTTCTCTGGATTATGCTCAATATAATATTTTTGAGATTTAATTTCTATGATCCATTCATAAAAGAATGATTCTTTAATATAAATGAATTCTTTCAATTGAATTTTATTTTCAACTCCAAAAACATTTAATAAATAAGAACATTCATTTGGATTAGACATTTTAAATTTAACATTTATTTGATTATATTCAATATAAAATTCATAAATATAATAAAAAGATTCTATTGCTTCTACATCATAAAAATAATCACCACCATTAAATTTATAATTAAATATAATATCCATATTTTATAAATCTAATAATATAAATTTTGAAATATCTTTGTTAAAAAAATGTGATAATATCCAATATTTATAATAATATATGTTTATCGATTTTTCAAAAAATATTAATGGAATTATTTTTTTAAATGATTTATAACTAATAATTTCTTTATATCCAAAATAAAGTCAACATCTCGAAAAATGTATTTGTAAAATAAAGAATCATTTCCAATATTAAAATAAAATAAAAAAATATATATAATTTTCCAAATTAACAGAGACTGGAATTTCTTCAATATCAATTTTGCTATCAGTGAAATTTACATTTATTTCAAACTCAGAATTTAATGTTGATTGTGAATATTTAAAAAATATATTTTTAAACTCATCGAAAGAAATAGTTTTAATTGATTTGTTTAAATTAATTTCATCTTTCATATCAAAAAATAATAATCCTATTTTCAAAATACCATATTCCAATGATATTTTATAAATATCATGTCCAAAATTTTTAGTAAATCCAAAAGGGCGAGATAAATATATTTTATAATTCATTTTGTAAGAAATTTTGATTTATTATATTCAATAATTCATTAAATCATTTATTTCAAAAAATCATTTATTCCAAAAAATGATTTTTAGATGTAAAATAATCAAAATAAAAATATGGAAAATGAACCACAATTGAAAAATGGAATCTGGGATGAAGATCTAAATAATCATCCAGGAAAAGAATGGAGTTTATAAATAGATGAATATAAATGTTTAATCAGAAGAAGAAATTCAAAAAGAATTATTAATTTAATAATAAATTATTTATTTAAACTTTTTTTCATTGAAAATATTGATGATAAAACATCAATTGGACAACCTGTAGTTTCGTGATAATTTTGCAAAAACTCTGATGTATTTTTTACATTACTTTTTTCAATTTCTGTCAAATTATTTGCATTTGTTTTATAATATAAATCATTTTCAAGATGTTTCTTAAGTTCTGCATTTTGAAAACATTCCGATTCATTCATATGCTTAGCTGCATCACGTAACCATAAATCATCTAATAAATGTTCTTCATGAAGATCTGGGCCACTTTCCGAATTTTGGAAAAGATTTTGATTTTCAGGTATTTGGCAATTCGACATTTTATGTTTAACAATTCGCACCAAATATAAGTTAAATGATTTAAAAATTAAATTAAATCATTTAAAATAATATAAACAATTCAGTATTGTTGTTTAATATAGTATTTGAATTTCATTAAAGAATAAAATATTTTTTTATAAATGATTTATATTTTTAAATGATTTATTTCTGAGAAAAGCTATTACTGTAGTTATTTTCTTTTTAAATATTGTAATTATTAAAATGGAAAAAGAAACTCCAAATTATTGTATTATCAAAAGAAATGAATCTGTAAATGAAAATGGTTATTATTGGACCGATTTTTGCATTGAATATGGAGATCTTGTTTTGACATGGATTTCTTCAAGTTTTTTGAAATTCGAAAAAAATGAAAAGGGATACTTAATAACAAAAGAAGATTTTGAAAAAGAAAATCTTCAATATTCAGTTCCTGGGAATTTTATATTTGGTGAAACTTCGTTTTATGTTGGCGAAAATGAAAATTATATGACCTTTAAAATTGAAGATCAAAGTTATGAAATTACATATGCTGATATTATTTTATGGAAAAAAGATTCTGAAAATATTGAAATGAGTGGAATTCCGATAGAACATGCTCAACAAATATTTCCTTTATTTGAACCAAATTATCTAAAATTTATTTGTTCTATTCAAAGAGAAAATTTAATTCCAAAGAATTGGAAAGAAATATTTGAAAAAAAATCATATATTTTATAATAAAATTTATTATTGTTAAAATATTTATGAGAAATAATTTTAGTTCTTAAATGATTTATTAATAAATAAATAAATGATTTAATTTATATTTTAATTAATAAATATTTGAAATATTTTGAATATTTTGTTAAAGACCAACTTTAAAATTGACCAAATAAAATTAACACCCAAATTCATAAAATAATTTAGTTTTTAGGAGTTTGATGTATTTTATAAGCTGAGGACCAAGTCTTATATTTTTATTAATAATTTTAAAAGATTTTTTGAGAAAATCTTTTAAGTCCATTTTTAAAAATTATTTAAAATTTTTAAAAAAGTAGTTTCAAGAAAATATTTTTACAATTTTGTTTTCTTTTAAAAAATAATCATTAAACTTTTTAAAAAAGTTGACTTGAAATATTTTTAAAAAATAAATACGAAATTATTTGTAATAATTTGAGTCTCAAGTTTAAATTAGGAGTTTATATGAATTTTATAATAAAAATCTAAAATATGATAATTTTGAGTTTTTGGTCTTAAACAAAGTCCTAAACACCAATACCAAATTAATCTGAAGTTAAAACACCCAAAATCAATATTTTGGGTGTTTGATGTATTTTATCTAAAGGACCAGAATTGATAATTTTTATTAATAAATTTATAACAAAAAATTTTGCGAAAATATTTTTGGTCCAGTTTTAAAAATTATTTAACTTTTTTAAAAAAGT
>Ga0182030_10028151_pt1 | contig 10061 bp, 7 predicted proteins | sample 812S3MmetaG_FD_121299 | JGI IMG/M metagenome (GOLD analysis project Ga0182030, IMG submission 121299) | Permafrost microbial communities from Stordalen Mire, Sweden - 812S3M metaG (Illumina Assembly) | ecosystem: Environmental > Terrestrial > Soil > Wetlands > Permafrost | place: Sweden... | reverse complement strand
GCGGTGAGGTGGCGGTGCTGTCACTGGATCCGTTCGGTCGTCCCGCGCCCGACCTGCCGATCGGCGTCACCGACTACGCCACCGCGGTGCGGGTGCATGGCGACCAGATCGCCGCCGAACGCCTTCCCGGTCCGGCGTTGGCCGGCCGATCGGTCGAGCAGGTCCTGGCTGACTGCGAAAAGTCTTCGGCAGCAAAAGGTTTGACGGCCAAAGATCGGGTGCTGTCTACCGCGTCGTGGCTCGGGCCCGACGAGGTGATCGACGGACTGCTGGCGATCATGGCCGTCGGCGCCTCGCTGGTGCAGGTGGCTAACCCCGATGCCGCGGCGCTGCCGCGCCGTATCGAGACCGAGAAGGTCACCCGCGTTCTCTAGACGACCAGCCGTCAGAAGGGTGGCGGATCCTCTAAAAGGATGTCGGGTGGGGCGGGTCCGGCGGGGGCGAAGCGGGCTTCGTGGTTTCTCCGGCGCTCGGTTGCGACGCGGTAGGCGCGATCTTGGCTCCGGCTACGCCGCCGCCTGGGCATCATGACGCTGCGATCGGCGCAGTAGTTCTCGGGAGGCGGGCCGGCTTCGGCGGCGGGCATGCCGCCAACGGCGCGGCACAGGCTGGGGAACAGCAGCGCACTGCCCGGGGTCGTGACATAGGTATCCCCGGACGGCGAGGTCAGGATCAATGTGCCGTCGACAAGCTGCTTTTCGCGCCAGCCCCAAAACGTCTTCACCAAATGATGGGTACGGCAGTAGCACTTGAGGTTGGCGGCGTGCGTGGGACCGCCCGTGGCGTAGGGGATCGTATGGTCGATGTCGCAATCGACCGCCGGGACATCGCACCCGGGCCACCGGCACGTCAGGTCGCGGGCGCGCACGAAGTCGGCCAGCGCGTTGGACGGGGTGTAGCCCGGCTCCGGCGGGGCGTAACCCGGGTGGACCAGCGGCACCAGTTTGGCCGACCTGGCGAGTTCGGCGATGAGCTCGGCGGTGATCAGCCCGTCGGCATTGAGCTCGGACGCAGGCGCTGTCCCCGTCCCGGTCAGGGTGGCTTGGTCGGCGACGACGTGGATGGTCACCGGTGACGCCGCGGGCCGCCTGCCCGCGGCGCAGTTAGCGCGCCCGCAGCGACAGCCCAGCCGGTCTGCCCCGGCGGCCAGCGCCCCCATGGCATCGGCGCGGCGCTGGTCTTTGCTGCGGGGGTCGTGCTCACACACCGTGGCCGCCAAGGCATTCAAGCGTTTGTCCAACGCGTGGGCGTCGACGGTGAACAGGCTGCCGTTGATTTGGGAGATCCCGTCGGCGTCGGATCCGATCCAGATCTCCCGATCAACGTGGCGTTCCTTGCGGCGGCGCACCGCGTCGGTGTCGACGCCGGCCACGATCGCGTCGATTTTGCCCGACAGCCGGCCCCGCGTCATCGAAGGCCAGCGCAGCACATTGGCCGTCACCAGCTCATCCACCCGAGCCAACACGTCCGGGTCGACAATCAGATCGGTGCGAAACACGATCGTGCTAAATGCCTGGAAATCAATGTCTCCCGCGATGAAGACCTCGGCCGTCTTGGGCAGCCGTTCGCGCATCGCGCGCGCGGACCGCAAGCGTTCGGCGGCCAACCCCTGACTGATCCGCAACCCCGCAGCCACTTCAGCGGCGACAGCGTCCATCGTGTCGACGGCCCAGTCCTCGCTCCCCGAACACTGCGAAAGCCGGTAGCGGAACAACTGCCCAATCGCCGCCAACTGCGCGGCCACCGCCCGGTTCTCGATGCGTACCGCCGTCGCGATCTGTTCCATCCAGCCCGCCGATTCGGCCGTCTCGGTCCGCAGCTGCGCACGCTCACACATCCGTTGGGTCAGCGTATCGAACATATGTTCGAGTATACCAGCCTTGCCGACACAGTTTGACCGGCCTGACGCCCGCAAGTACTCTCACCGCGCCGCGATGGCCAGTTCCGACTGCTCGGGCCCCCGGCGTGGGGGAACTCCAGGGATCGTCGGGCCTTACTTGCCGCTGACAGCTCCGTTGTCAGGGTTTCGTCGATGTCGGCGCGCTCGGCCGCGGCCGGGGCGTGGGCTTGGGAATCAGAATGTACGACGGGTACCCCGATTCCGCGCGGGAGTGGGTGTGGCACTTGCCTTTTCACGCTCCTCCCGGACGCGATCGATCAGTGACTTCATGGTGAAAACCTCCTTGACGTTGTTGGTTTGGCCACCCAACTGGGCGTCCGTCACGAATCGTAGGAGAGGTTTTCCGTGCAATTTCGCCAAGACACGCGCTGGGTGTCGAACACTTATCGCCGGCGTTAGGCCGATCATCGCGAAGGCCCGCGCGATCACGCGGCAACCTCCTTCGCGACGCACGACAAATCTGACCCGCCTGATATATGTTGATATGGCAATATAGCGATGTTAACGTCGGTCTACGCTGATTGACGCTCTTGCTGCTTACTGGCAATGATTGTCATTAGTAATCAGGCGGGCCGGGGTTGGTTGACGCTCCGACGAACAAAAGGAAAGGTTCAGGCAATGGCGGTGTATGGGTTGTTGGCGAAGGCGGCGACGACGGTGTTCACGGGCCTGGTCGGCGTGACGGCCTACGAGGTGGTGCGCAAGGCCGCGGCCAAGGCGCCGCTGCACGAGACCGCTGTGAAGGGCGCCGAACTCGGACTGCGTGGCACCCGCAAAGCCGAGGAGGCCGCGGAATCGGCCCGGCTGAAGATCTCCGACGTGATGGCCGAAGCCCGGGAGCGCATCGGCGAGGAGGCACCCACTCCAGCCGTCGGTGACGTGCACGATCACGAGCACTGATCGCGCGTGATATGACGCTTGCCCTGGTCCCAGCTGTGGACTTGCCGAACGAGCCTGCGCTGGTGGTGGTTTCGGACGCGGCCGGACGGATGCGCGTCAAAGTCGAGTGGGTCCGCTGCGACTCACGGCGCGCCGTCGCGGTCGAAGACGCGGTGGCCAAGTGCAACGGCGTGCGTGCCGTGCATGCTTACCCGCGCACCGGAAACGTGGTGGTCTGGTATTCCCAGCGACGGTGCGATCGCGCCGCGGTGCTGGCGGCGATCACCGACGCGGCCCAGGTGGCCGCCGAGCTGATTCCCGCACGCGCGCCGCATTCGTCGGAGATCCGCAACACCGATGTGCTGCGCATGGTGATCGGCGGCGCCGCGCTGGCGCTACTCGGCGTCCGGCGCTACGTGTTCGCCCGGCCGCCGCTGCTCGGCCCGAGCGGGCGAGCGGTCGCCACCGGCGCCACCATCTTCACCGGCTACCCGTTCCTGCGCGGCGCGCTGCGCTCGTTGCGGTCGGGCAAGGCCGGCACCGATGCCCTGGTCTCGGCCGCGACCGTGGCGAGCCTGATCCTGCGCGAGAATGTGGTCGCGCTCACCGTGCTGTGGTTGCTCAATATCGGTGAGTACCTGCAGGATTTGACGCTGCGACGGACCCGGCGGGCCATCTCGGAGTTGTTGCGCGGCAGCCAGGACACCGCATGGATTCGACTGACCGACGGCCCCCAGGCTGGCACCGAGATTCAGGTACGGATCGACACCGTCGAGGTCGGCGACGAGGTGGTGATCCACGATCACGTCGCGATTCCGGTGGACGGCGAGGTGGTCGACGGCGAGGCCGTCGTCAACCAGTCCGCGATCACCGGCGAAAACCTGCCGGTCAGCGTCACGGCCGGAGCACACGTGCACGCCGGTTCGGTGGTGGTGCGCGGCCGTCTGGTGGTGCGCGCCCAGGCCGTCGGCAACCAGACCACCATCGGCCGCATCATCACCCGGGTCGAAGAGGCGAATCACGACCGGGCGCCCATCCAAACGGTCGGTGAAAACTTCTCCCGCCGTTTCGTTCCCACCTCGTTCATCGTTTCCGCCATCACCCTGGCGATCACCGGGGACGTGCGCCGCGCGATGACGATGCTGTTGATCGCGTGCCCCTGCGCGGTGGGGTTGGCCACCCCGACCGCGATCAGCGCCGCGATCGGCAACGGCGCGCGCCGCGGCATCCTGATCAAGGGTGGATCGCACCTCGAGCAGGCCGGCCGCGTCGACGCGATGGTGTTCGACAAGACCGGAACCCTCACAGTCGGACGCCCGGTGGTGACGAATATCGTTGCTATGCATAAGGATTGGGAACCGGAGCAGGTGCTGGCCTATGCGGCCAGCTCGGAGATCCACTCCCGGCATCCTCTCGCCGAGGCGGTGATCCGCTCGACCGAGGAGCGCCACATCACCATCCCGCCGCACGAGGAGTGCGAGGTGCTGGTGGGTCTGGGCATGCGGACCTGGGCCGACGGCCGCACCCTGTTGCTGGGCAGCCCGTCACTGCTGCGCGCCGAGAAGGTCAAGGTGTCCAAGAAGGCATCGGAGTGGGTCGACAAGCTGCGACGACAGGCCGAGACACCGTTGCTGCTCGCAGTCGACGGCATCCTGGTGGGTCTGATCAGCCTGCGCGACGAGGTGCGGCCCGAGGCGGCCGAGGTGCTGGGACAGTTGCGGGCCAACGGTATTCGACGCATCGTGATGCTGACCGGAGATCATCCCGATATCGCCGAGGTTGTCGCCGACGAGCTCGGCATCGACGAGTGGCGCGCCGAGGTGATGCCGGAGGACAAGCTCGAGGTGGTGCGCGGGCTGCAAAGCGAGGGTTACGTCGTCGGCATGGTGGGCGACGGCATCAACGACGCCCCGGCGCTGGCCGCCGCCGATATCGGGATCGCGATGGGCTTGGCCGGTACCGACGTGGCCGTCGAGACCGCCGACGTCGCGCTGACCAACGACGATCTGCGTCGCCTGCTCGACGTGGGGGATCTGGGCGCCCGGGCCGTCGAGGTCATCCGCGAGAACTACGGCATGTCCATCGCGGTCAACGCCGCGGGGCTGCTCATCGGCGCTGGCGGGGCGCTCTCCCCCGTGCTGGCCGCGATCCTGCACAACGCCTCCTCGGTTGCGGTGGTAGCCAACAGCTCCCGGCTGATCCGCTACCGCCTCGACCGCGACGGAGCGCGTCAGGTCCGTCACGATCTGCCCATCGGTTAATCAGCAGCAGCACGGCTGGCCGCGCCAGGACCGGATGCCCTCGGCGACCGCGAGGCCGGCGATACCCAAACCGATCGCCGGGTCGACCCACCAGCCGCCCGTCCAGGTGGCCGTGAGCGCAAGCCCGGTCAGCACCCCGGCGGCCTGCAGCGCGCACAGATAGTTCTGGGTGCCCTCGCCCGCGGTGGCCTCCGAGCCCAGGGCCGCACCCAGTTTGTGGTTGGCCCAGCCCAGCAGCGGCATCAGCATCAAGCCAATGGCCGTCAACCAGATTCCGATCACCGAGACGTGGGCGTGATGCTCGTCGACCAGGTCGCGGATGGATTCGGCGGCGATGTAGGGAGCGGTCAGCCAAAACGACAGCGCGACACCGCGTTGTGCGCGATGCTCGGCCGTCTCGGACAACGTCCGGGTGCCGCTGAAACGCCACACCACCATCGCACTGGCCAATGCCTCGGCCACACCGCCGAGCGCCCACCCGGTCAACGCGACGGAACCAACCGCCAAGCCCTGCCACAGGCCGACAACCCCCTCGATGAGCACCACGGCCAGGCTGATCCAGGCCAGCCGTCGCGCCCATTGAGCGCTGCGCCGCCACTGTGCGTCGCGCGCTGGGGGTGCCGGATGAGTGGGTTCGGCAAGCAAGGTCATCGTCTGCATTCGGCGATGGTAGGGCCGCGGCGGCAAGCTCAGACACCTCGACACCCGACAGTGATGAATCTGTGTCGAACCTCGTAACCTGGACTTTTACGGCGTGGCGATAGGTCGGGCCAGGTCACACCCCTGCCGGGTCTTGGATTGATTGCCCTTTCAGCACGCGTTTGAGTACCTTTCCGCCCGCGTTGCGGGGCAGCGTCTCGACGAACACCACATCGCGCGGAATCTTGAAGCGGGCTAACCGATTTCGGACGTACTCTTTGACATCATGCTCGGTCAGCGACGCGCCGGATCGCACGACGATATAGCTGCACAGACGCTGTCCGAACTCCTCGTCGGTGACGCCGACGACCGCAACGTCGACAATGTCGGGATGATGCGCGAGCGCCTCTTCGACCTCACCCGGGAATACGTTCTCGCCCCCAGAGACGATCATCTCGTCGTCGCGCCCGTCGATGAACAGCCGGCCGGCCGGATCGAAATGGCCGACGTCGCCGGTGGCCATCAGGTCCTGGATCGATTCCTTCGTGCCGCCACCGGTGTATCCCTCGAAGGCCAGCACGTTGCCGACGAAAATCCGCCCCGGCACCCCCGGAGGAGCCTCGTGACGGTCCTCGGTGAACACCTTGACAACCGATCCGGGCACAACTCCCCCAACGCATCCGGGCTCGACGGTCAAATCGCCGGGCGTAGCGATGCTGGCGTAGGCGACCTCTGTGGACCCGTACATGTTGTAGACCACTGGCCCCAACGCTTCGAGCGCGCGCGTGGCCAGCGCGGCCCCCAGCTGGGATCCGCCGACGAACACGATGCGCAATCCCGACAAGTCGCGCTGGGCGAGGGCTGCCGGACCTAGATCCAGAATGCGCCGCAGCATGATCGGCACGACGATCATGGCACTGGCCCGATGTGCGGCCACGCTGGCCAGGGTCTGCTCGGCATCGAATTCGCGGTATAGCACCAGGGTCGAGCCCAGCACCATCGCCATCATCGCATGACTGAATCCCAGCGAATGAAACAGTGGCACACAGCATTCGGTGACTTCGCGGCCGTGAAACGGCACTTTGCCGAGCAGGCCGCCGACCGGTATCAGCGAGTAGGGTTCCGAGCGCGCTGCGCCCTTTGGAACTCCGGTTGTTCCGCTGGTCAGAATGACGATCTTAGGCCGGCCACCGGAACTGGGCGGCGGGGCGGTATCGCCATGTTTGATCAGCGCATCGAGGGTGTCAGGGCCGGGCGTTTGCGTCCAGGCCCGGAACCGTCCCAACCGCGGGTGGACGTCTGCGACGATGGCGCTGTACTCGTCGTCGTAGACAAGTAAGTCGACACCTTCGCGAGCAACCATGTCGGCGAGTTGCGCGCTGCCGAAGCCGGTGTTGAGCAGCACGACCCCGGCGCCGGACTTGGCGGCGCCGTACACCGCTTCCAGGAAACCCCTGTGGTTTGCGGCCAAGATCGCCACGCGGGCACCCGGACCAAGCCCGCGCCGGCGCCATTCGTTGGCCAACGCGTTAGTCCGGCTGTCCAGATCGCCGAAACTGAGCGCGCCGCGCTCGTCGATCAGCGCCACTCTGCCGTGGTCTCGGGCAGCGGTGATCACCGTCGCCGCCCCCAACAGGCCGTAGCGGTCAACCGCGCGTACTGCCTCGAACATCCGACCGGCCCGGATCAACCGCAACCCACCAGACTGCGCGAACAGCAGCAGCGACCAGGTTTCCAATCCGAGGCGTCTGAACATTTTCGCGGCGATCGTTATCACTGTGCTCCTCATCCGTGTGGTCCCGATATTGCCGCCAGGTCGCACTCGTTGATTAGGGTGTAACGCCCTTGTCACGGGGGTCTTTGGTCACCGCGTCGGGACCGCGCACACCGCTGTCGTTAATCTGTCTAACCAGATGGCGGATCGAGAGGACCACGCATGGGGCGCACCGACAACGACAGCTGGGATTTGGCGACCAGTGTGGGCGCGACCGCGACCATGGTCGCCGCCGGACGAGCCCGGGCCACCCGGGATGCGCTGATCGACGACCGGTTCGCCGAGCCGCTGGTGCGCGCCGTGGGCGTTGACTTCTTCACCCGGTGGGCCGCCGGCGAACTCGACGCCACCGCGGTCGACGTCCCCGGAGCCCCGTGGGGCATGCAGCGCATGACCGAAATGCTGGCCGCACGCACCCGCTACATCGATGCGTTCTTCGCCGCGGCCACCGCCGCCGGCATCCGCCAGGTGGTGATCTTGGCTTCCGGGCTCGACGCCCGCGGCTACCGGCTGCCCTGGGCAGCGGGGACGACGGTATTCGAGATCGACCAGCCGGAGGTCATCGAATTCAAGACGAAGACGATCGGCGCGCTCGGCGCGGCGCCCACGGCCGATATCCGGGCCGTCCCGGTCGACCTGCGCGACGACTGGGCATCGGCCCTGCGGCAGGCCGGCTTCGACACCGGACAACCCGCCGCGTGGGCCGCCGAGGGCCTGCTGGGCTTCTTGCCGCCGGAGGCCCAGGACCGATTGCTGGACAAGATCACCGACCTGTCCGCCGACGGCAGTCAACTGGTCGCCGAGGTGTTTCTGAATTCGGGCAGCAACGGGGACGCCCTGAACGAGGCCACCAAGAAGTGGCAGGACAACGGGCTCGATGTCGCACTGGACGATCTCGGCTTTCCGGGAGATCGCAACGACGCGGCGAGCTATCTGGCCGACCGTGGCTGGCAGCCGGTGCGCACCCCGCTCAATCAGCTGTTGGCCGACCATGGATTTGCGCTGCAACCCGGCAACGAAGACGCACCGTTCGGCAGGAACTACTACTGCACCGCGGTATTGCGCAAGGCAGATTAAGGAAGGCCTCCAGATGCCAAATAGCAAGCCCGCCAAACCTCTTGACGGATTCCGGGTACTCGATTTCACGCAGAACGTGGCCGGGCCGCTGGCCGGGCAGGTGCTGGCCGACCTGGGTGCCGAGGTCATCAAGATCGAAGCACCCGGCGGTGAAGCCGCCAGGCACATCACCGCCGTCCTTCCCGGGCGCCCGCCATTGGCCACCTATTTCCTGCCGAACAACCGCGGCAAGAAGTCGGTGACGGCCGACCTGACCACCGACGAGGCCAAACAACAGATACTGCGGCTCGCCGACACCGCCGACGTGGTGCTGGAGGGATTTCGGCCCGGCGTGATGGAGCGACTGGGTTTGGGCCCCAACGACTTACAATCGCGCAATCCCAAACTGATCTACGCCCGCCTTTCGGCGTTCGGCGGCAACGGCCCGCACGGGACCCGGCCGGGTGTCGACCTGATGGTCGCCGCCGAGGCCGGCATGAGCACCGGGATGCCCACCCCGACCGGCAAACCGCAGATCATCCCGTTCCAGCTCGTCGACAACGCCAGCGGTCATGTGCTGGCCCAGGCGGTGCTGGCCGCACTGCTCAACCGTGAGCGGCACGGGGTGGCCGATGTGGTGCGGGTCGCGATGTACGACGTCGCGGTCGGGCTGCAGGCCAACCAGCTCACGATGCATCTGAACAAGTCAAGCGAGGCGCCCAGGCCGAAGCCGGATGCCGCACCAAACACGAAGAAGCGCAAGGGAGTTGGGTTCGCGACTCAGCCGTCAGACGCATTCAAGGCCGCCGACGGATATCTCGTCTTGTCTGCGTATATCCCTAAGCACTGGGCCAAGCTGTGCGAAATCATCGGCCGGCCCGACCTGTTGGACGACGAGCGATTCATCGACCAACGGGCGCGGGCGGTCAATTACCACGAATTGACCGAGGAACTGGAATCGGCGCTGGCCGCCAAGACCGCCGCCGAATGGGTTGAGCTGCTGCACGAAGGCGGCCTGATGGCCTGCCTCGCCTACAACTGGAAGCAGGTCGTCAGCACTCCGCTGTTCGCCGAAAACGATCTGGCGCTGCGGGTCGGTGAAGGCGCGAACGCCATCACGGTGATCCGGACGCCGGCGCGGTACTCCAGCTTCGACGCCGTGGCGACCGATCCCCCGCCCGCGCTGGGCGAGCACAACGACATCCTCGACTGAGCACCCTCAGGGCGCCAGCTTGACCGCTCGGTCGTTGCCGCGGTCGGCGACGTAGATGTTCCCGGTGTTATCCACCGTCACGCCTAACGGGGTGTTGAGCCCGGTCAGTGGCAGCGCAGTAGGGGTGTTGGACCCGGCCGCCAACTTCAGCACCTGATTGCTGTCGTGCTCGGTGACGAAGACGTCGCCGGCGTTGTTCACCGCGATACCCCATGGCACCGCGACATCGCCGAACGGGACCACGGTCTGGGCGCTGGATCCCGCGGGCAGCATCAGCACCCGGTTGTTGTCGGTGTCGGTGACGTACACGTTGCCGGCCGGGTCCACCGCCACACCATC
>Ga0182030_10028150_pt1 | contig 10061 bp, 21 predicted proteins | sample 812S3MmetaG_FD_121299 | JGI IMG/M metagenome (GOLD analysis project Ga0182030, IMG submission 121299) | Permafrost microbial communities from Stordalen Mire, Sweden - 812S3M metaG (Illumina Assembly) | ecosystem: Environmental > Terrestrial > Soil > Wetlands > Permafrost | place: Sweden... | reverse complement strand
TCCCTTCCTCTGATTTTGCCGCGAAAAGGGAAGTTCGACGCCGGAACTTGATGTCTATCGGAGTGGATGCTGCGTCGATTGGACTTTCTTTGGCTTGACTATACAGAATATCCGTTATCGGACGTCGGATGGAATTGGGAGCCTGAAAGGCGCCTCCGATGCTCCTTTTTCTCGTTCCTCAGCAACTGACTCTCTTCCGGCTTGAACCTCACGCCGGCGCCGATAATCCTCCAGTGAAAGACTTAGTGCGCGAAGGCCGCACGGGCCCTCAATGGCGCCGCGCTGTCAGAGCCTATCTGGAGCTGCGGGCCGGGGACTCCTGGCGCGACCTCACCAACCCAAGACATCGTAACGATCCGCTCCGCTGGGAATACCTCCTGGCGATTCGCCTGCTCAACGGTCTGGACTGCGCGCCAGCTCGCATCGCCGAGCCCGCGCGGGAAAGGCTGCGCGCATGATCGCCCGATGGCTCTCCATGATCGCCGAGATTATCGGTTTCGCCGGCGCGGGTGCAGCGCTTGCCTTTCTCGGATGGTGCCTGGTCGCGTGGGAGATCGAAGAGCAGCGAGATCCTGCGCCGCCCAAACCGCAGATGCCTGTGGCGCGGCCGGTCAACTTCCCCGGCAACGCTCACCAACGAAGGATTGCCCGCCGCAAGTTCGAGCGGGCCAACAAGCTCGGCAACGCTTGAACGGCGACCGAGGGGCGAGAGGCGCGGTCCCGGAGTTGCCTCCACGGGCCGCGCAGCTCCAAAGGATTTGAGCAAAATTTATGAAACTCCTTTCCGAAATCAGAGACACATTCTTAGAAGCGCTGGGGCTGCTTCTCCTGTCGGCCGCAATGGAAGTGCTGCCGAAGGATGCCTCGGCACGGACGGGCGCGCTGCGCGGCCTAAAGGAGCAGCGCGCCTACGACCATTACGAGGGGTACCGCCTAATGCTCTCGCAGCAGCCGCTTCCCTTCGAGCGCTGGCGCGAGCAATTCCAGTACCTCCAAATGAAGATGCATCAGCGCGACTCGGCAAGCGTGCGAGAGGTGGCGGCATGAGCACAAACACCCGCCTCTGTGCAATGCCTGGCTGCGAGAATGCGCTCAGCGTGCCCTCAAACGTCTGTTGCATCGGTTGCTGGTCCCGAGTCCCCACTCCGATCAAAACTGAAATCTATAAACGGCTGAGATGGACGAACGGGCGCGGCATCGCCCGCGAATACCTCCAAAGTGTTGTCACACCCAACTGCTATCCGAAGGTGACTGCATGAGCTGTACTGTTACCGATCCTGTCTTAGTTCCCACGTACGAAAAGGCTATCGCCTCCATTTACAAACTCGCGTCGATCCGCTTCTTTGAATGGAGCGACGAAAGCAACATCGAAATTGCCCTCAAGGATCAGGCTTACGAAGGATGGCGCATCATGCGCCTGGCTGGAGCCAAGCTGGCCGCGCGGCGATGTCTCCAGTTGAGCAGCGCCGAACGAACCGAGCTGATCACTGCGCTGCCCGATCTTCCTGACAATCCGGATTTCGATTTCATCTGGCAGTTGAAGTTTGACGAGGTGGAGCGATGATCAAGGCCTTCCTGAAAAGCGCAATCAACCGATTTTTCGCGCGGCTCGGATATGAACCGATCCGCCATATGGAGGGCCCTGGCCTCTTTGTCAAGGCAACCACCGCGGAGAAATCTACGATGTGGTTCAGAACGCTATGCACACTCTCCCGAGTGGGCTCACCGCCGTTCAAGATAATGGTCGAAGGTCCCTCAACAATTGAGATGTGGCGGGGGTGCAAATGACGATGCGCGATCGCACTCTCATTCCCAAATCCCGCGAATGCTGCGTCTGTGGCGCTTCCCTTCCCCTTCGCGCACGACTGGCCCAGGGCCAGGAGCGGATAGCTTCGATCATCGTCTACATTTACCGGCGCGGCCTTGGAAAGAAGCAGCTCGGGAAAGCAGAGGCGGTTCGCGTGTGCGAAACCTGCCTCATCAAAGCCGTCACTGCCGGCCGCCTCAACTGGTCGATGAAGGGCAATGTGCTCTGGGATCAAATCCGGAAGGCCATCTCTCTGCGCTATGACCGAATGGTCTCAACGGATGAATGGGACCACAAAATCGACTGCGAGCGTTCAAAGCGGAAAGTCGAAGCGGAGCGTCTCAAATGAGCGAAGCTATACCGATAGTAATGCAGCGTCGGATACCCCCCTCTCGCCCGCACCGTTCGGGGACCCGGCGACGGCATCGCGCCAGCGATGCTGCTCTTGTGTCGCCGGGGGCCTCGCGCCGGCGCGAAGCGACGGCCCCTTCACTTGATACGGAGAAACTTCTAGCAACATCTGCACGAAACACCCCTGAATCCCGAAAAAACGCGGACCGGTCAGTACGTGCTTGGATCGACTCGACACGTACGAAGTCCGATGAGCGACACGTCCAGATCGCTATAGCTAAACAACTCCAGCGCACGGTCTATGAAATATGGCAAAGGTACGCACGTATCGCCATCGCAAGGGGCGATTCAGCCCAGGAAGCATGGCGTGCGGCGTACCAGGAGGTGCAGGCACGTCTGCCGGGGGAGGAAGAGGGCGCCCGCTGGCTTCGCGTCGATCACTGGCTTAAAGGGTACAAGGACGAGCACGGCAAGCGCTTCCCCGGCCATCCGCCGACCGGATTGAACGCCGAAGCGGCGAAATGGGAAAAACAGTTTCTCAAACTGCGCAACTGCCAATCGGAGTGGATCGGCTACCGCGCGGCGTGCTGTGAGGGGCGCACGCGCCCCGTGGCCGTGCCCATAGGCTGCAACAACCGGATGTGTACGCTGTGCGCCTGGCATCGCTCCCAGGTGGCACGTGTGCGCGTTAAACAGATGTTCGACCGCTTGCACGATCCGGTTTTGATCACGCTCACCGTGCCCAATAAGGCTGCGATCCGCCACCACGATTTCAAACTGTTCCGCCAACGTGTCCTGCAATTCGTGAAGCAATACGACGGCTACATTTTAGGCGGGATTTACTCCCTGGAGACGACTTACAACAGGGAGCACGGTACCTGGCATGTGCACGCACACGTGCTGGCCGACTGCGGGGCTTCCCTGCCCCATTGGAGCCAGAAGCTCAATTTGTTTGGCGAATTCGGCTATGCCTTTAACGCCCTCAAGCTCCGGATGGAGTTCGATTGGTTGCGTCTCTGGTCCACTCGCTGGGGCAAAGAGCCGCGCTCGAATGCGAGCGCTACGGACATAGAAGGCGACCGCTATCTGTTTGAGAACTGGGTCAGGAAGGGGCGCACGCAGCCCGTCAAGACGCGTTATTTCGATTGGACCGAAAAGAAGTGGAAATCGAGGCCAATCGAAGGGCTGAGCGACCAGGAATTCGCGCGCCGCACGCGGTGGAATCAATACAACCGCATCGTGCTGGACGTCCGTCGCGTGAATGATCGCGAGGGCGCCGCCAAAGAGGTTTTGAAGTACATCACGAAAGCCGCCCATTTCTGCGACGTGCCCACGGCCGTGGAGCAGTTTTCCAACGCCACGAAGAGTGTGCGTCTGGTGCAGACGTTCGGCACGTGGTACGGCGCGAACTTCGACGCCGAATTCGACACGGATCATCTCGACGATTGGGGGCAACTGAAGTGCACGTGCGGTCTGAATATGTGGGAACGCATGGGCACGTTCACGCGCGCCGACGTGGAGATTGACGAGGCGGGTCGGGCCCATCTGCGCCGGACCTTTGACCACAAATGCCGTGGCACCGTCGCACGGCCAACCATAAGGGCGCTTGACAGCCCAAGAGAGGAATTTTAGCTATGCCGGAACCAAAAATGATTCGTCGCGAACCACCGGAGTTCATCCGTTTCAGCGCGGGCGTCGCCGTGGAGGGAGTTCTTTTGCGAATCGGAAGGGTGCGACTCGAAAAAGGTCCCGCATCGGTGTACACCGTGCGCCGGGATAATGGCAAACTGTGCCGTTTTCTCGGCCTCACCGCGATTGACGATCAAATCTACCTCAGCGATGTGGGCAAGAAGGTATGCGTGCATTGCGTTGGCGAGGATGTACACAACCAGCAAGAGGGCAAGAACGCAATGAAGGTTTTCGAAATCGATGTGTCAGAGGGAAGGAACGAGGTCGCCACTGCGGGGGACGACGACCTGGGGATCACAGACGACGACCTGCCGTTCTAAAGAAGCGGTGAAGCGGGCCGCTGGCGCGGCCCGCTGTCAAACAACTGGGGTGAGCATGGCAACCAAGAGAGCAAAACGAAGAAGGCCGAGCGATGGATTCGCTTTTGAGTTCCACGGCTCGTACACGTCGAAGGCCAAAGCGGCGGCGAAAGCCCGCAAGCGGAAAGGCTTTTTCGTGAGTCGGAAGGTTCGCGGCATGTCCGGATTGCGCTACATCGTTATGACCGGGAGGGCGCCATTTTGAAACGCTCAGAGAACGGACGGCGGACCGGGCACATCATCGGCAACGTGTACCTCGTGCATCTCGCGCGGGCGCTCAACGGCGCGCGGCATTACCTGGGATTCTCGACGGATATTCCCGCGCGCGTGAAGCGCCACAGGGCCGGACGGGGCGCGCCCCTGCTCGCCGAGGCGACGAAGGAGCGTATCCCATGGCGCGTGGTTCGCACGTGGCGTAACAAGGACGGCTATTTCGAACAGGATTTGAAGCGGAACAACGATCTTAAGAATCTGTGCCCAGTGTGCAGAGGACGGTGAGCGATGGCGAACGCGACGTGCCCCATATGTACCGGGGAGATCTCTTCCACGTGGACGAATAAACGACGGCAGGTCGTCGGCAAATGCAAGGCCTGCGGAAAGCTGGTGATCCTTGGCAAAACAAACAGTAGCTCCGAAGAAAACGGCGGCAAAGAAGAAAACAAGCCGATCAAAAAAGCCGCAGACAAAACCTCTGCCGCTACCAGCGGAGCCAAGCCGGCCAGCGCCAGCGCTCGCAAGCCAGGAGGACGACGGCGGCCTGCTGTCGGGCCTAAGCAGCGTGTTCAGCCGCAAACCGCAGGAGCCGATCCCATCGCCCGCGCCATCAAGTGGCTCTTCAGCTGAGCCATTGAGCGAAGAATCGCGCCGTCTGCTGTCGAGCGTGCCCGATTCGATTGGCGGAGAGGCGGACGATCCAGGCGGCCCGGCCGAGCTGCCTGGCGATGATGCTATCGCGGGCCTGATGGCGATGGTCGCATTCGAGCCGCAGGACGTGCAGGATACATTGTGTGAGTTCTTCGACTGGACGGCGGAGCGATTCAAGTCGGATCACTGGAGGCTCACCGAGCGCCAGGCGCGCATGCTGGGCAAGCCCACATCGCTTTTGCTTAACAGCCTCTGGGCGCGACTGTGCCTGATCCTTCCCGACATCATCGGCCGTTGGGCATCGAAGACGCCGGGCGCGAGCGCTTTTCTGCTCGCAGCCGGGGTTATCGTCGTGCCGAAGATCGCGAAGCAGGTTCAGATTTCCCGCGCAAGAAAGAAGACGCGGCCGGTCATTCAGCCATCGCAGCGCCCGGAGCCCGCGCCGCGCCCCGATCCGACAGTTGGAGACGATAGCGGCCCCAACCTTGTGCAGAGGCGGCAATGAGGGGATTCCACGAGGGCGAGTACCAGGACGGTGAGCTTCGCGGCTTAACCTTTCTCGCCGGCGAACGCGGGATGGGAAAGACAACGGAAGCGATCCGCCTGGTCGAGCAATGCGGTGGCCCAGTGATCTTCTTCGACACCGTGGGCAGGCACGCCGCGCTCCTCAAGGGCTACAGAGTCTTCAACCAGCCAGGGCCACTAAAGGAGCATATGCTGGCGAACCGTGGTAAGCGCGTGCGGGTCTGCTACGTGCCTCTCGATGAGTTTCCGGTTGAGCACATGAGGGCCGTTGCCTTGACGGTTCGGGCATTCGGAAGCATGATCTTCGCGATTGATGAGATCGACACCTTTTGCGGCGCGGAGTTCGGGGAAAAGCGGATGCCTCCCGAGCTTTACAACCTGGCTCACTTTGGGCGCCACTACAAAGTCTCCATGCTGGCCACGGCCCGCGATCCGGTGAGCCTCTCGATTCGGTTTCGCTCACAATGTGAGTTCATGCGGATTTTCAGGACCAGCGAAGAACGCTATGTGAAGTATTTCGAGGCGCGGATCGGAAGGGAGAACGCCGCCAGGCTGCCCACACTGCAAAAGACCTATTTCCTGCTTTGGCAAGCCGGCGTGATGGAAGCGACCGTCGCGGGAGGGCCACGCAAGCTATGACCATCAAATTGTACAAGGCCACTTTCTTTGATCGACTCGGGGAACGCTGCATTCTCGGGACGTCGAATGTGGAAGCGAAATCGCCTGGAGAGGCGATCACGAAGATTAATAGTGAGCTCGACAAGGCCCAGAGTCAACTGGCGAAAACCCCCGTCGCGGGAGGGCCACGTAAGCTATGATTCTCCTCTATTGGCCGCGCTATTGGATGTGCCCCGGTTGCGGAACAATCCGGGGGACTCATAATCTACCCGCGATTTGTTGGAAGTGTGGTGTCGTCTTCGAATTGGATTGCCTGATCGAAGCCGGCCTCACCAGCGATGAGCTCAGACCCTTTATCGGAAAAATCAATTCTCTTTTCGATCTCGGGGAGGGATTCTGATGAAGGTAAAGGACCCATTCGAGGACCGCCTCGCCACACTGGAAGAGATTGCGCGCTGCGCGCGGTCGCTGGCCGCAATCAATTATCTCCCTCAACGCGATTCGTTGCGCGCAACGCTGATTATGGCGCTGGAGGACCTTGCCAGAATCGAAGGCGGTCCGGTCGCCCCGGTCGTGACCGAAGCAAACTATAGGGAGCGGGAGAGACTCAGGCGCAGGATCGCAAGATGGGTTTTGCGCATCGATTCTCTGCCCTTTCCCGAACGAAAGGCGATTCTCGGTCGCATACTCGCTCGATATTTCACCGGCCCAAAGCGGGGTGCGGTCACACGTCTGCGTTGATTTCATCGCTATAGCCTCTTTTTTTACAAATCACTCTCCGTTTATGCGACTCCTGTACCTGCATAGCTGAATTCGGAACAGGGCCGGGCGGCATTCGTCCGGTCCCATTTTTCGGCAACCTGCGGAGGGAACAATGTTCAAAATCTACCATCTCGTGATTCTCCTGGTCGTCATTTACGCGGCCATCTGGACCAGCAACCACGTCCCGTTCGTTCAGAACATCGTCAGCTAACCCGGCCCCGCGCCGACAACGCGCAGTTTGTGTGAGCAGCTCAATCGGAGGGCTGAGACATGGCAGTTGCAGACAAGGCAAACCGAGCATCACAACCTTTCGTGCCCAATAGTCGGATGATCTTCGATCTCGACCTGGGCGGGAAGATTCTCAACATGAAAGTGGTTCTCAACGGCCTGGTGGTCGCAACTGGCGGCGCGCCCGGCACCATCTTTGGCGAGGGTGGACCCATCAACCTGATCAGGCGAATTCAGATCAAGGCAGTGCCCGCAAACGGGAGCCGCTACCCTGGCGATTTGCTTGTGGATTGCACGCCGCGCTCGCTTCTGCGCTACGCTATCTCGCAGCACAGCGGCAAGTTCATCGGCGACCAGCTCAATGCCACGCTCGGCAATGGCGCGCCCGGAACCTATCCGGTGTACACGAGCATTCCGATTTATTTCGCGGATGCGACCAAGCGCAACCAGATCGCCACGGCTCTTAGCTCTGATCCGGTCAACTACGCTTCTTTGCAGTTGATCGTCTACACGGGCGACCTGACCAGTTGCTTCACCGGCAACACGGCAGCTCCCACTTGGGGCGGCCTGCAAGTCAGCGTGGTTGATGATCGCGTCGCACTCGCGGGCGACACTGTTGCCCTCTACCAGGAGGATCACGTACAGCTCATCGGCGCGGCCCAGCGGCGGATGCAGGATTTCGGGATGCCGCAGGACGGAACCTTCGATTCCTGGCTCGTGATGCAGGAACAATCCGCAGCCGCGACTCTGGCTGACACGCTGATCAACAAGATCACCGTGCGCGGTCCGACGATTCTCTTTGACAAGTATTTCAACGATATCCGCCAGCAGATGTATGACGATGAGTGGCTCGACCCGTCCCAAAGCGGGGCTGGGCTGCTCTTCATCGACTGGACGGACAGCGTTTTGGCCAACGCCATCAACGCTTCGCAACTCAGCATTACGTTCGACGTGAACAATCCGAGCGGGTCCAACCTGGACGACTTGTTCATCTATACCCGGCGCGTCTATCAACCGCTGCCGGCTGGCAACTAAGCCGTGCAGGGCCTCGCCCTGCTCGCGCTGATCGTGGTGGCCTGGCTTCTGCTTTCCAAGAAGAGCCAGGCCGCAACGGTGGAAACGGCGAATCCCGGTCCACCCGCAGACCAACAACCTTTCGATGCGGGAGTTCCCATGGCTGGCAATAACATACTTCAGGACATGATGCAGGCGATCAACCGCATGGAAGGCGGCAAGCCTGGCAACGTCAATGTCCGCAACAACAACCCCGGCAACCTGCGCGCCGGGCCGGGCCAGGTGGGAGAGAACGGCGGCTTTGCCGTCTTCGCGAGCCAGGACGACGGATACAGCGCGTTGCAGGCCTGGATTACGAGCCACGTCGCCGCGCATCCCGACTGGACTTTCTTTGACCTCTTCAACGTCTACGCGCCGAGCGCAGACAGCAATCAGCCCAGCGCCTACGCGGAGTTTGTGGCGTCGCAGATCGGCGTCGATCCCTCGCAGACGGTTTCGAGCGCGCTGAGCGAAGGAAACGCCTGATGCCCACCGGACTTAACAATTCGCCATCGATCTTTCCGTCGAAGCCCAAGGCGGCCGGCTTCGCGTCGCGAGCCGTCAATGAGCAGTATTCGGTGATTCTCGCGAACACCGGCGTGCCTCAGCCATGTCCCGCAAGCGTGATTCAGCCAGGCGCGCAGGTTTCGATTCGCGGCCAGGCCGGCAACGCGGCGAACGTTCGGTTTGGCATGTCGCGCGAAGCGGTCATGGGAACGCAGGGTTACGCAGTGACGGCGGACACAGAGGTTTTCTGTCCCGTCGATAAGGGCAATCAGATTTGGGTTGCGGGGACGGCGGGAGACGTCGCCCTGGTGTCAGTCAGGCGCAGTGGAGCCTAAAGGAGCAACGATGGCAACGAAGAAGAAGAAGAAGAAGAAGAAGAAGAAGGCGCCACCTCGCAAGGCGAACGGGCAGTTTCGGCGGAGGCGCTAGTTCTCAGTCACCGTAACTGTGATGGCGTTTGCTTTTGGCGTGGTAAAGACGGGCTTCGTTCTCAGATCACGGATGAAAAGGTCGTTTGGCTCATTCATCCGGCAATGCCATTGCACGGTGTAGTCGTTGTGGCAGTCAGGACCGGCAAGGAACTGGACCGGGTATTCGGACCTGATTTCAACATCCCGGTACTCTTTGTTGGCCAGGTTGAGGGTCTCGGCAGGGAGCAGCGAATAAACCTTGCTGTGAGTGCGAGGGTTGTCCTGGGTGGTTCCGGGAAGTGCTACGCAGAGCAACAGGGCGATCAAGGCTATAGCGAGCTTCATGCACGGGATTGTAGCACGGGGTATCCGATGGCGGCGGGCAAAAACATGGGGATCGGCTCAATGATTCTGGTTCTTCTCGGCGTCTGGTTAGCTTACTGGCTCTTAAAGCAGGCAAGCCCGGCGACATGGGGAAAGAGCATCTCCGACACGCTCAAAGGCATCGGCGAGACCTTCAACGGGATCAACAGCGAGCAATTCCCCGATGCTTCGCGGTGGGTATCCACCTTGGGCGAGGACGTTAAGGCTTGGCCCAATTACATATTCGGGAGCCAGGCGGATCAGGAAGCCGCGAACGATCCAGCGCCGGTGAATGTTCTCATCGCGAGCGAAGTGCAAGGCGATCCAGATTTGACGGCGGTAGATCTCGCGAACCCAGTGACCGCTGCGAAGTATGCGTACCAATATGAATCCGGCACGCTGGCTGGAACTGGAGATGGGCCGAGCGGAAGTGACGTTTTGGACTGGGCTTTTGCGAATCGGTTGTTTTGAGGTGAGCAGATGGGCGTAGGCAAAGTAGTTGAGTGGGTAATCATCGCGGTGGTT
>Ga0182030_10028148_pt1 | contig 10061 bp, 10 predicted proteins | sample 812S3MmetaG_FD_121299 | JGI IMG/M metagenome (GOLD analysis project Ga0182030, IMG submission 121299) | Permafrost microbial communities from Stordalen Mire, Sweden - 812S3M metaG (Illumina Assembly) | ecosystem: Environmental > Terrestrial > Soil > Wetlands > Permafrost | place: Sweden... | reverse complement strand
TGGGTCAATGACAACCAGATCTTGTGCGCCGGTTTCGCTTTGTTCCAATAGACGTGCCGACACAACAGTCTCAGGCGCGTACCAGCCGTTGCCATGCGCTTGCGGCAATTCTTCGATTTTTCGCGGAGCAACCGGCCGCCAATCGGGACATTCGCCGAGTGCAAAGGAGAGAGCCCCCATAAATTCGCTGCAGGAAGGGAAACGCTCCTCCGGCAGCTTTGCCAGAACTCGATCCATTACACGATTAACTGTTTCACTCAATGCGGAATTCAGTTCGTGAACAGACTTGGCTGGCCGTTTGCAGATCATGTAATGCAGGGCGGCCAGGTTCGGGGCCGCGAATGGTTTCTCACCAGTTAGTAATTCATAAACAACAACGCCCAGCGCGAACTGGTCACTCGCTCCGCCCACCGACAAACCTTCTAATTGTTCGGGCGACATGTAGCTAGGTGTGCCCATGAAGGCGCGCTGATGAGTGGCTTCGTGCGAAATGAGTTTGGCCACACCGAAATCAGCAATCTTAGCGACGCCGTCTTTATCGACGCCGCGATCCGAGATCATGATGTTGGCAGGCTTGATATCGCGGTGGATGATGCCCTTGCGATGCGCGTAGTCGAGCGCTTCCGCCAATTGACGAAGTATGCTGAGGGCCTGTTCGCGATGGGGCAGAGTGTCACGGAGCATGGCGTCTTTGAGTGACGGGCCATCTACAAACTCCATAAAAATGTAGGCGAGGTCGTTACTTTCCAAAACGTCGTAAATGGTGACGATGTTGGGGTGAGAGAGTTTGCCGGCAGACTGGGCTTCGCGAAGCACACGATCGCGCAGGTCCCGGCGTTCTTCCGGATCGGAGAATTCACTGAAGCGAATTGACTTAATCGCCACAGTTCTACCGATAGCGGGATCGAGCGCCCGATAGACAACGCCACAGGCGCCGCGACCCAGTTCTTCCAAGATCTGATAACGGCCGACCTGGTTCACGTTCTATCAGTATAGCGGTGAACGAGCGAAGGCAGAATGATAGCGGCGAGCGCCTTGTTACGATGAGAGGTACTTCATGATCCCAGAGGTAATTGCAGAAGGTCTAACCTTCGATGATGTTCTGCTCCAGCCGGCGCATAGCACGGTAACGCCGGTGGAAGCCGACACGACTACGCGCCTCACGCCCAAAATTGAGTTGAGGATTCCGCTGCTCAGTTCCGCCATGGACACCGTCACTGAATCGCACATGGCCATTGCTTTGGCGCAGCAGGGCGGCATTGGCGTGATTCACCGCAACATGACAATTGAACGGCAGGCGGAAGAGGTGGACCGCGTAAAGCGCAGTGAGAGCGGGATGATTGTTGATCCCGTTACCATTGAACCCGAACGCAAGATTGCGGAGGCGCTGGAGTTGATGAGCCACTACCGGATTTCTGGCGTGCCGGTCACGAAGAACGGCAAACTGGTGGGAATTTTGACGAATCGCGATCTGCGTTTTGAGACGCGTTACGATTTGCCGATTTCCGATGTGATGACGAAAGAGAATCTGGTGACTGTGCCGGTGGGCACGACGCTGGAAGATGCGCGCCGGATTCTGCACACGCATCGCGTGGAAAAGTTGCTAGTGGTGGATGATCAGTTCGTGCTCAAGGGCCTGATTACTGTAAAAGACATTCAGAAAAAATTGAAGTATCCCCACGCCGCGAAAGATTCGCAAGGCCGCTTACGCGTCGCGGCCGCGATTGGCGCCACGGGCGATTTCTTGGAGCGTGCTCAAGAACTGGTGCGGAAAAAAGTGGACGTGATTGCGGTGGATGCTGCGCATGGACACAGCCAGCGCGTGATGGATGCCATCAAAGCTTTGAAACACGCGTTGCCCGATTTAGAAGTGCTGGCCGGAAATGTTGCTTCGTTTGAAGGTGCGCGCGATTTGGTCAAACTGGGTGCAGATGGCATTAAGGTCGGCATTGGACCAGGGTCCATTTGCACCACGCGCGTAGTGAGTGGTGCGGGTGTGCCCCAGATTACGGCGATTGCCGAATGCGCGAAAGCGACGCGTGCGGCGCGGATCCCTTTGATCTCGGATGGTGGCGTGAAGTATTCGGGCGACATTACGAAAGCGATAGCCGCAGGCGCCGATACGGTGATGATTGGCAGCTTGCTGGCCGGTACCGATGAAAGCCCCGGCGAAACGATTCTCTACCAGGGCCGAACATTTAAGAGCTATCGCGGCATGGGCTCCATGGGCGCAAATCCAGCCGGTACGTCTGAACGATATGCCCAAACAAGCGGCGGCAAACTAGTACCCGAGGGTATTGAGGGCCGCGTTCCTTATAAGGGCCCGCTGGCCGATTTGAGTTACCAGTTGGTGGGTGGTTTGCGCGCAGGTATGGGCTATTGCGGGTGCCATACTATTGCGGAACTACAACAGAATGCGCGCTTCCTACGCGTGACGTCTGCGGGATTGCGTGAAAGCCACGTGCACGACGTGATTATCACCAAAGAAGCACCAAACTACCGTTTGGAATAGTTCGCTATTGCGCTGTATCGCCGCAATCGTTGCTAATCCACCGCCCGGCGATTTCTACATTTAACGCAAGAGGATTGGCACCATCAGTTTTGATTTTGATTGAGCCTTTCATGGTGTCGAAATCCAAGGCCTCAAAATGCCCATCTGCCATGCGCTTCGTGCCGCTCTCAATGCACTCTTCGTGAAACTGCTGTAGCTTTGGGGTGGACGCCAACATGGTGCGCTGACAAGCTTGACTTTGGGCGCTGTCAAAAATCGCGTTCTTAAGGCGTTCCTGGGTGAGGCAGTATTGCTTGGTCTCAACGCGGGGCCCTTGAGCGCGTGCTCGTAAGCGTGCTTCCGTACGGGCGCGCTGATCCGGCGTCATCTTCGCAAGCAACCCCGGAGCGATTGCCTGTCCCACTGAACCGCCATTGCGTTCCGTGGTGTATGTCATCTGCCAAAGACCAATCTTCACATTCAAAGGCTGGCTCTTATCAGTCGCTGCTAACGCTAGCGAAACAACAAGACTTACGCCGGCGGCCGTTCTAAGTCTCATTTGCCTTCCTCCGCGGAATCAAAACAACAGTTTCTGCAATGATACTAGATGCATGGCGAAACGACTGGCGTCTAAGATTGCCATCATCACGGGGGCGGCCGGGGGAATCGGCTCTCAGATGGCGGAAATGTTTGCCGGCCAAGGCGCTTCCGTCGTGTTAGCCGACATCGCAGACGAGAGCGGCTTTCGACTCGCTCAAGAGATTGAAAGCGGAGGAGGCAAGGCGACGTACATTCACACAGACGTAACCAGCGCCGTTGAAGTATGTGCATTAATGGCGCGTACGGAGTCGCTTTACGGAGGGCTGGATGTGCTGGTGAATAACGCCATCAACATCTCGGGCGACACCTCGATCACAGAGGTGACTGACGACGTTTTCGACAAGACCATTGCGGTGTGTTTGAAAGGGCCATTCTTGTGTACGCGTGCGGCCATTCCCTATATGAAGAAGCGCAAAAGCTCGAGTATTGTGAGCATATCGAGCGTGAACGCGTTGTTCGGTTTTGGCGAAACGGCCTACACTGCAGCGAAGGGCGGACTCATTTCGATGATGCGTCTGGTAGCTGCTGAATATGGCGAGTGGAACATCCGGTCGAACGTGATTTGCCCGGGTACGATTGAAACGCCCACGTCGATGAACCACTGGAAGAAATATCCGGCAGGCTACGCTCGCTTGTTGGAGATGTATCCGTTGGGGAGAATTGGACAACCTGCGGAGGTGGCACAGTATGCTTTGTTCTTGGCGTCTGAAGAGTCCGCGTTCGTGAATGGCTCGGTGTGTGTGATTGACGGAGGCTTGCTGGCCGGACGAAAATTCGAAGTTTGAAAACCTATGAGACGAACTGGTACACTGCTTTTCCTTCTGTTTTTCTGCACTTTGTTTGCCGTTGCGGAAAGCTCGCATTGGGTGGCGACTTGGGGTGCAAGTCCAGCGTTACAACTGCCGGAGGACCAGATGCGTGCGGCTCATCTGGAGTTCACGGATCAGACCGTACGAGAGATCGTGCACATAAGTTTAGGAGGTGGAACGGTTCGTCTTCGTTTATCGAATGTGTTCGGGAAAGAAAGTGCGGAGATCGGAGCGGTTCATGTGGCCGTGCGTGGGAAAGACGCCGGGATTGCCGCGGGAACGGACCAGCCCGTCACTTTCAACGGACATACGACGGTGACTCTACCGCCGAACGCGATCATCTACAGTGATCGAGTAAAACTGGCTGCGCAGCCCGATAGCGATCTCGCCATTAGTATTTATCTGCCGCACACGATCATGGGCGGCGGTGTTCATTATTCAGCGGAGCAAACCTCCTACATTGGGGCGGGGAATCAAGTCGCGGCGGATTCGATCGCTACGCCCCAAACGATAACTTCCTGGGCTTTTCTCGCAGGTGTCGATGTGGAAGCTTCCGCTAAGGCTGGCACAGTGGTGGCGTTCGGAGATTCGATCACCGATGGCGCACGCTCCACGCCTGACACGAATCGCCGCTGGCCGAATGATTTCGCGACGCGACTGCTAGCACGCAAGGGACGCCCGTTGGGTGTAGTGGATGCCGGAATTGGTGGCAATCGTATTTTGCATGATGCGCAAGCCAATATTCGGTTCGGCGTAAATGCAGTGGCACGCTTTGACCGCGACGTGTTGGGACAGCCCGGCGTGAAGTATGTAGTGGTGATGGAAGGGATCAATGATCTGGGACATGCCGGCAGTTCGGCTCCAGCGTCGGAGACCGTGACGACCGACGAGTTGATTGCCGCGATGCAGCAATTGATTTTGCGTGCGCACGAACATGGGGTCAAAATTTTCGGAGCGACGCTGACACCGTTCGAGGGTACCATTTTCGCAGGCTACTATTCGGACGAAAAAGAAACGAAGCGTAAAGCGCTGAACGAATGGATCAGAACCAGCCACGCTTTTGATGGAGTGATTGATTTTGAGAGAGCCGTGCGCGACCCGGATCATCCGACCCGCGTTTTGCCTGCCTATGATTCGGGTGACCATCTGCATCCGAGCGATGCCGGTTATAAAGCGATGGCTGATTCCATCGACTTAAAGCTTTTCAAGTGACTAGGGCGAGAGACGTCCCATGCGCCAACTGCCGTCATCGTTCAACTGATAGAGGATGCGATCATGCAGGCGATTTGTGCGGCCTTGCCAGAATTCCAGCAGGTGCGGTTTGACAATATAGCCGCCCCACGCTTCGGGCATGGGCACCTCATCCGTATTCGCATAGACCTTTTCGAGTTCGGCCAAGCGAGCTTCGAGCGGAGCCCGCGACGGCAGTTCGGCGCTTTGGTTGGATACGACGGCGCCTATGCGGCTGCCTTTCGGGCGACCCCTGAAGTAAGCCTCTGAGGTTTCTTTGGAAACCTTTTCCACAATACCTTCCACTCGAACTTGCCGTTCTAGTTCGGCCCAATAATACGTGAGGGCGCAACGGGGATTGGCAGCCAGTTCGCGCCCTTTGCGGCTTTCGTGGTTGGTGTAAAAGACGAACCCATCACGCTCCAGGCCCTTCAGAAGGACTATGCGGGCGGAGGGCTTTCCAGTGGCGTCCACAGTAGCTAAGGTCATGGCGTTTGGCTCTTTGAGTTGCGCGCTCTTGGCCTCCTGGAACCAGTGCTCAAACTGCCTGATGGGATGCGGGTTGCAATGCGCCTCATCCAGCGCGGACAAACGGTAATCTTCGCGCAAGTTACTTAATTCAAGCGGGTTGGGCATGTTCTTTATTATGATGACGGGCCGGGGTTGCTATACTCGAAATGTTATGTCGTGGCAATTTTACGCCGTTACTGCGGTGCATCTCGTGGTCTGTTTGATCTTGATCCTGGTCGTTCTGCTGCAAAGCGGAAAAGCGGCCGATCTCGCCGGCGCTTTCGGCGGCATGGGATCGCAAACGGTCTTCGGCCCGCGTGGCACGGCCACAGTTTTATCGAAAGCCACGACAGTGGCGGCTGCGCTGTTTATGATTACTTCGTTGAGCCTCGGGATTATGGCCAATTCGCAGGTTCGCAGTTCGGGGAGTGTGCTGGAAAATCGAACCAAAAGAGCGCCCGTGCAGAAGACGGTACCGCAGAGTTTGCCAACGGCTAAGCCTGCCCCGGTTCCCGCGACACCAGCGCCTGCAACTGCACCGGCGAGGAAGTAGACGGATTTTCGAATTTGCGGAGATGGCGGAATTGGCAGACGCACTAGCTTGAGGTGCTAGCGGGTAACACCGTGGGGGTTCAAGTCCCCCTCTCCGCACCAAATAACTGGCTTTCGTATCAACAAGATACGGAAGCCATTTTCGTCTGTGCCCAAAATGTGCCCAAAGTTTACCCTGTACGGCAGTCATTCCTAGGAAAGCCTTATGGACGTTCTGGTAACTGCTGTGGGGTAGTCCAATCTCTCTCCGCCCCGTTGGTTACCATCAGGTAGCCGCTGGGAATTCAAGCCGGCGGGCTCGTTAGATTAATATTGGTCCGTGCGATACCTTACAAAGCGATGAAGAAAAATACGCTGAAGAGTCTTCAAATTCGGAACCTACTCTCCTTCGGAAACGACAGTCCACGAATTGAGCTGGGAGACCTGAACATTCTTATTGGCCCAAACGGCTCCGGGAAGTCCAACCTGATTGAGATCATCGGATTACTTCGCAGTACTCCAAAAGACCTTGCGGCGGAGATTGGTGACAGTGGAGGGGTGGCCGAATGGCTTTGGAAGGGAAAGTCAAGCGCCAAGATCCCTACAGCTTCTATACAGTGCGATGCCTCCCCGAGTGGTATCAACAAGACGATTTCTTACCAGCTCTCGTTTACTCGGCTCGCGTCGCAGTTGAAGATCGTCGACGAGCGCATCGAAAATGAGAACCCCGACCAAGGTCACGAGAAGCCTTATTCGTACTTCGACCTGAATGGAGGCCGACCCACGCTAAATGTCGCGGGTCATCCCCGATCACTGAAACGAGAAGAAGTTGATAGTCAGCGTTCCATTCTTTCGCAGCGCCAAGATCCCGATCAATATCCAGAGGTCACGTACTTAGGTCGGTACTTTGCGAGTTTCCGTCTCTATCGGAATTGGCAGTTTGGCAGGGATTCTGAAGTTCGAGACCTATATGGCGCAGGTCAGAAGAATGATTTTCTGGAAGAGGACGTCAGCAACCTCGGTCTGATGCTGAACAGGCTGCGGGCTGATCCTTCTTCGAAGGGTGAGTTGCTCCGGCATCTGAAAATGTTTTACTCTGGGGCCGAGGACGTTCTGACACCGATCCAAGGCGGGTTGGTCGATCTGCGAATCGAGGAAGAGAATGGAATTTCAATTCCGGCCTCGCGATTATCGGATGGAACGCTTCGCTGGCTTTCTTTACTGACGATTCTTTTGCATCCCTCACCACCTCCATTGGTTTGTATAGAGGAACCGGAGTTGGGCCTCCATCCGGACATGATTCAGCCACTCGCGAGGCTACTTGTGAGTGCAGCCGAGCGAATGCAGTTAGTTGTTACGACTCACTCCGACGATTTAATCGACGAAATGTCGGGTAATCCGTCGGCGATAATCGTCTGCGATAAACACTCTGGATCGTCGGCGTTTAGGCGTTTGGACGCAGACCAGTTATCCGAGTGGCTCCAGCGATACCGATTGGGCCAACTTTGGCGTACCGGCGAGATCGGAGGGAATCGCTGGTGAGCATTCGTATCTACGTTGAAGGCGGGTTCGAAGGCAGCACGAAGAGCAATTGTCGAAAAGCTTTTGGGGCATTTCTGGGAAAGGTCGTTCCTCCAGGATCGTTTAAAGTCATCGCATCCGGTAGTCGTCAACACGCATTCCAGGACTTTTGTACAGCCCTTCGTCAGCACACTGAAGATCATATTATTCTATTGGTTGATTCGGAAACTGCTGTCGCGGGAACTGCGTGGCAGCATTTGAGTCGGCGGGACGGTGACAATTGGTCGCGTCCGACTTCAGCGCTCGACGACCAGGTCCACTTGATGGTTCAGGTGATGGAAGCATGGTTTTTGGCCGATCAACATGCCCTTTCGACCTACTACGGCCAAGGTTTTCTTCGTAATTCTTTACCACGTCAACAGAACATCGAATTGATCGATAAGGAGCGAGTGTTTAAGGCGCTTAGTCACGCGTCTAAGCCTACGCAAAAAGGGGAGTACCACAAGACGCGGCAAGGATTCGATCTCTTGGAACTAATTGACCCAAATTTGGTTAAAACCGCATCCTCCAGTGTGGAAATTCTCTTTAAAGTACTGAATAGCCACTCCGGAATTTAAGAACTGGGCCCTAGTCGATGGCGTGGGTATGGTTTCGAACAAGCCCCCTCTCCGCAGCAGTTTGTGAATGAACTACTAACGGGCTTCCAGGAAACTGGAAGCCCGAACAGCTTCTAAATCAACCGTAGTGGTCTTTACTTTTGATTTCCGTGTGCATCAATTTCCACTCTTCTTCCAGGGCGCAAGCTGATCGCTAGCTCATAACGCGCGTGGCGCAGCGTCCCTGTCCTGAATAATGCTTTCTTTGCGATAAGATCCGCGAGGTCACGTGTCGCAGTGGCCGGTGAGGCTCCGGTTATCTTGACGTAATTGCCAGCACTCAGTCCGCCTTTGAAACGGATGGATCGACTCAAAATACAAATATGCGATTCCGCTATTTTCACTGCTGGCAAAGAAGTGCGCCCTGTTGGGGATGTGCAGTTTGAACCATTTCACAAATCGCGTCATCTCCTTTGCCATCCTTGCCGATGGCGGCGCTTCAAAATGCACTTTGGGCGCGTACAAACTGCCGGACACCACTTGCAGCGGTTCTGCTACGGTAGTGACCAATGTTCTTGAGATCGCGTCTTCCGTTGGTGAGCATCGTAGGCCATGCGAAAAGCATTTCATCGGAAAGCGGATCGGCAAAGGTCCGATACAGACTGACCATCATTTCGGCGATGCCTTGCTCCGCAGGTTTCACGCGGCGATAATCGGTCACCAGCCCAAACCGCCTACGGATGGAAGACTGCATGCTCGCGCGGTCCAATATATCGCCTTGTTGCTCGCACCCAAAACCATCATTGGCACATCGGAAGCAACAATTCAACCTACAAAGATTGAGAGTTGAAGTATCGCAGCGTGCCGCTTTCCCTACCACAGCCAATCTAACGCTACTAGTCGTGCCACATGTTATTTAAGCCCAACAGACATCGCTGGCGCCGGAACCGGCTTGGCATCGCTATATTCCGACGCCAGATAATCAAGCAAGACCTGACGGTCAGGAACCGTAGCGCCCCAACCCACCATCTTGTCTATCTCTTTTCCCCAAGCCGCCGCCGATAGTCTCTGCGAATCAATCAGCCGCAAACTGTGGCACGCTATGCAGGCGGTCCGCTCCGCTTTTCTACCCGCTTCATTGGCCTGCGATTCGGCCGCGAGGCCAAACACGGCTACCGCCAACAACCCGCCCGCAGCCGACATCAACTTTCTCATGCGCCCTCCACCACAACACCAATTCGATCGACCGCATTGAACAGATACCCCGATGGATTCCAAACTGCCACGAATGGCTGCACGCGACCCGCAGAGTCAGTCGCTCGGGAAAGAACCGTGTAGTATCCGGCACGCATCGGTTTCCACTCGGCTGTCCACAAACGCCAGGTGAACGGAAGGCTCTGCGAAGAGAGTTTAGCCTCGCGCCAGGTACTTCCGCCGTCGGTAGAGACTTCCACTTTGGTAACGTGTTCTTCGCCGGCCCAAGCAGCCCTATGTTTGTTTTTAGGTCATACTGTGATGGCATTCAGCCCGGTAGCGACTGTGAGCAGTCCTGAACCGTTTACACTAGATGGCCGATCTGTGACTGTGGCGGGCGTGTCGTCGTTACCATTGGTGGTTGGCAGCGAAGTGGCGACTTCCACTGCGCCGGCGCTGCTATTTTTTGCGGACGGGAGCAGCGTGAAATTGGCTGCCGGTTCGCGGGCGAAGCTGACGGGTTCCGAGACGCAGCCGAAGTTGGTCTTGCTGGCTGGATCACTTGATTACAAAGTGGTG
>Ga0182030_10028147_pt1 | contig 10062 bp, 6 predicted proteins | sample 812S3MmetaG_FD_121299 | JGI IMG/M metagenome (GOLD analysis project Ga0182030, IMG submission 121299) | Permafrost microbial communities from Stordalen Mire, Sweden - 812S3M metaG (Illumina Assembly) | ecosystem: Environmental > Terrestrial > Soil > Wetlands > Permafrost | place: Sweden... | reverse complement strand
TTGGGAAAATAAAATGTCCATACTGACTTACATCGCAGGTTGGCCGCTGCTGGCGGCGTTGGCGCTCATCGTCGTGCCGCGCAATTACCGCGTCATCATCCGCGCCATCGCGGTGCTGGCCACCTTTATCTCGGCCGTGCTCGCGATAAAAATGTTTTGCGGCTACAACTGCGCGACGCCCGATGCGGATGGCTATCGCTTCGTTCAGCAAATCCCCTGGGTGGAATCGCTCGGCATCAGCTATCACGTCGGCGTGGACGGCTTGAACGTCGGCCTGATTTTGATGGGCGCGATCGTCGCCTTCGCCGCCGCGCTTTGCTCGTATGAAATCCAGACGCGCGAAAAGGAATTTTACATCCTGCTGCTCGTGATGAGCGGCGGCATCCTCGGCGCGTTCGCATCGCTGGATTTATTCTTCTTTTATTTCCTGCACGAACTCGCGCTGGTGCCCACCTTCATCATGATCGGCGTCTGGGGCCGCGGCGAAAGGAAGAACTACGCAACGTTCCAGATCACGCTGTATTTGAGCATCGGCGCTCTCATCGCGCTGATCGGCCTCATCGCCCTTTATCTGCAATCCGGCGCGAACACGTTCGACATTCCAAAGATTATCGAATATGTGAAGGTTCATCCGCTCGCGGTCAACGCGCAGAATTTCATCTTCCCGCTGCTGTTGTTCGGCTTCGGCATCTTGGTTTCGCTCTGGCCGTTTCATTCTTGGGCGCCGCTCGGTTACGGCGTCGCGCCGTCGCCGACTTCCATGCTGCACGCCGGCGTGCTGAAGAAATTCGGTCTCTACGGTCTAATCCGCATCGCGCTGCCGCTGCTGCCGCAAACCGCGCAAAGCTGGGCGCACGTCATCGCGTGGCTCTGCGTTGGCAATATTTTGTATGTCGGCTGGGTGGCGATGCGCCAGCGCGACCTGAACCTGCTCATCGGTAATTCGAGCGTCGCGCACATGGGCTTCATCTTCCTCGGCATCGCCAGCCTGAACCTCATCGGCGTGACCGGCGCGGTGCTCATCATGGTCGCGCACGGCTTCCTCGCGGCGCTGACGTTCGCGTTGAGCGGCTACATTTACAAACAGACCGGCACGCTGCAAATCAACGAACTCGGCGGCCTCTGCCGCAAGCTGCCGTTCATCGGCACGGCGCTTTTGATGGCGGCGATGGCCGGCTGCGGTCTGCCCGGCTTCGCGAATTTCGTTGGTGAAGCCACGGTGTTCTTCGGTGCGTGGAAAATGTTCCCAACGGTCACGGTCATCGCGTTGTGGGGCGCGCTGGTCATCGGCGGCGTTTACATGACGCGTGCGGTGCGAAATGTTTTGCACGGTCCGCTGCCGGAAAAATGGAATTCACTCGCCGACGCCTCGAATGCCTGGCGCAAGCTGCCTTACGCCTTGCTGCTCGCGAGCCTGCTGGTGTTCGGCTTTTGGCCGAAGTTGCTCACAGGAAAAATTAATCCTGACGCGCAGAAAATTGTGACGATGGCAACTGGGGCCGTCTCGGCTGTCGCCGTTGGCGTCGCGCCAACGATTCTTTCGTCCGGCGTGACGCCGGCCGATGCACGCGCGACGCGTGCGATCCCCGAAACTGTTTCAATTGGCAATCGGCAATTGGCAATCGAAAATAAATGAATTCCTCCCTGATCATGCTGGAAATTTCGGTGATCGGCCTCGGCCTCGTGCTGCTGTTGGCGGATCTGTTTGTGCCCGCCGAGCGCCGCCGTTTCATCGGCTACGCGGCCATCGCGGCGCTGGTCGTGCTGCTGGTCACGAGCTTGAGCGGCAACGGCAGTTGCGGCCAATTCGGCACGGCGTTCGGCGGCATGTTCGTCAACGACGCTCTGTCCCTGTTCTTCAAGCAACTTTTCATTGTGGCGGCAATTCTTGTGTTGTTCATGGCCGCAGAATTTTCCGACAAACTCGCCGAAGGCAGCGTGGCAGAATATTATTCGCTCATTCTCTTCGCGCTCGCCGGCATGTTGTTTGCCGCGTCCTCCAATGATTTCACGATGCTGTTCGTCTCCATCGAACTCATCACCATCACGTTTTACGTCCTCGTCAGTTTTCAACGCAGCAAACTCCAGTCGCTCGAAGCCGGCGTGAAATATCTCATTCTCGGTGCGCTCTCATCGTCCTTCATGGTGTTCGGCATCGCGCTGATTTGGGGGACGACCGGTGAATTGAACTTCACCAAGCTCGCTGCCGTCGCGCCACAATTTGAAACCAGCCGGATATTTCTGCTCGGCGTGTTGCTGGTTCTCGTCGGCCTCGGATTCAAAATTGCCGCGTTTCCGTTTCAGATTTGGGCACCGGACGTTTATCAAGGCGCACCGACGCCGACGACTGCGTTTCTCGCCATCGGTTCCAAAGCCGCCGGCTTTGTTTTGCTCCTGCGCGTGCTGTTCACCGCCGTTCCGAGCGTGACGGCGCATTGGGCGAACCTGCTCATCGTCATTGCCGGCATCACGATTCTTTACGGCAATCTTTGTGCGATCCCGCAGCGGAATCTGAAACGCCTGCTCGGTTATTCCAGCATCGCGCACGCCGGCTACCTGCTGCTCGGTGTGGCCGCCTTGAGCGCGAGCGGACAATCGGCGTTGCTGTATTATCTCGCTGGCTATGTGTTCACGGTGATGGCGGCTTTTTTTGTCATCACGCTCGTCATGCGGCACCTGGCGACGGAAGACATTTCCGGTCTGGCCGGCTTGAATCAGCGTTCGCCGCTGCTCGCGGCCACGCTGACCATCGCGATGGTTTCGCTCGCCGGCATTCCACCGCTCGCCGGCTTCTTCGGAAAATTTCTGTTGCTTAAAGCGGTGATCGAAGCGGCGCAGACCACCGGCAACCACGGTTATTATTGCCTCACGTTCACCGCACTGGCCGGCGTGATCATCTCGCTCTATTATTATTTTGGCGTCATTCGCGCGATTTACTGGAGCAAGGAGCCGGCGGATCTGTCGCCGATTGAGCTGTCTGCGCCGGCCAAAGTTTCCATCTGGATCTGCCTCGCGGGCATCTTCTGGATCGGGCTGTTCCCGAACACGATCTTGAATATTACCAACGTCGCAGCGGCGGTGTTTGCAAAATAAAATTTGCGGAAAATCACGGCAATTGCCGCCGGCGCCCGCCCGCTGTATTTTCATCGGCGCGCAATGAATAATGGAATTTCGCTTTGGAGCGGCTGGCGGCCGGCCCGCTGGCTGGGGTTTTTCACGCTGCTTCTGCTGTTCGTTGCGCTGCGCTGGAATAATTTCAACGCGCCGCTGATCCGCGACGAGGGGGAATACGCCTATGCCGCCCAGCTTCTGATTCACGGCGGCGTTCCTTATGAGCAGGCCTTCATCCAGAAGCCGCCGATGATCATCTACAGCTACGCGCTGGCTCAACTACTTCTGCCGGGCGTTTTTTGGGCGCAGCGCCTGCTGGCGTATCTCGCGGTGGCGCTTGCAACGGTCTTGCTCGGATTCATCGCGCGGAAAGAGTTCGGCGATGGAGTCGCCTGGCTGGCGATGCTGCTGGCGACGCCGATGATTTTGCTGCCCGGGCTGGAACAGTTTCCTGCCAACACGGAAATGTTCCTTCTGTTTCCGCTGCTGGCAACTTTTGCCATTTACGTCCACGCACGGCACGGAGGCCAAACGGCAAAACACTGGCTCGCGGCGGGATTTTTGGGAGTCACCACGCTGTGTTACAAATACACGGCATTGCCACCGGTCGCATTTGTCTTCGTGGTTTGGGCGGTGGAGTCGTGGCGGCAGACGCGCGAGGCGCGAACGCTGCTCAAGTTCTTCCTGGCCGCCCTGCTCGGCGCTGGGCTGGCGGTCGGCCTGGAAGCGGGATTTTTTTTGATGCAGGACGGCGGCGCACGACTCTGGGAATGCACGGTGCTTTTTAACCGTGAGTATCTTCACTCCAGCACCTTTGGCTATCGCTGGCTGTGGTGCGGGATTTTTTGGAGCAAATGGTGGGTGTTGTTCTTGATTCCGTGGGCGATTTTCCTCCGGCCGCCGTGCCGGATTGGATTTTGGCTGGGAGCTTTCATCAGTGCCGTCGTTGCCACCAGCGCCAGCGCCTACGGACAATACTACATCGTGCTGATGCCATTCTGGGCATTGCTGACCGCCGTCGGCATTCGCGCCCTGGCTGTGCGAATCGCCGGGGGTTCCGATTTTTTAAGCCGGAGGATGACCGGCTTGATTACCGTCCTCGTTTTGATTTTGCTCCTCCGGCCCGATTGGACCTGGCTGACCTGTTCCCACGCGCGGTTTTTGGAAGAGCGAATCAACTGTTACCCGTTTGGCGGGTCACAGGCGGTGGCGCGGCGGGTGGCGGAATTAAGCGGGCCGGACGACTTCGTCTATGTTGCCGGCTCGGAACCGCAAATCCTGTTTTACGCGCAACGCTACAGCCCCACGCGGTTCATCACCGCCTACGCCTTGATGATTCCAACGGTCGTGGCGGAAACATACCAGCGCGAGGCGATGGCGGCCCTGGTGAGGCACCCGCCAAAGCTGATTGTCTATTCGCTGGATAAAACCAGCTGGTTGCGGCAAACGGCCTCGCCCACAGATTTCCAGGATTTTCTCGGCCAGTTTATACGGCGGAATTATCTGTTGGTTGGCGGCTTTCTGGCGGACAGACCAAATAGTTGGACGGAACCGCTGTCCACGAACGACATGGCTGGCGCGAACTTGTTGCTCTTCCAGCGGAAGCCATCACCGTAATCACGCATCCATGGTTCACACCGTCCGCATCTGCACCGCGTCAACGATTTCGGTGCCGACGGAAATTGCGCCGATGATGACGACCGTCGCGCCGTGCAGCAACCGCCCCTGCTCGGCCAGATTTTTCAGCGCGGTCTCGATCGTGTTTTGCGGGTTGATGAAATCGAACGGCATGACAAATGAAGTGACGCCCCAGCACAACGCCATTTCGTTGGCGGTTTTTTCATTTTCGCACATCGCGTAAATCGGCGAGTAGTGCGGGCGCATCCAGCTCGCGTATTGCGCCATGCTGCCGTGCCGCGTGAAGACCAGCAGGGCGGCGGCCTTCAATTCATTCGCCATGACCACGGCGCTTTTGACCAGCTTCTGGCGCGGGTTGGTGAGCTCCGCCGCATCGTGAAACTGCGCGCTGCCGCTGCGCTCGATGCGCACGGCAATCTTGTCAAACACCTCGATGCACTTGAGCGGATATTTGCCGACGGTCGTCTCGCCGCTCAACATGATGGCATCCGCCTCCTCGAACACCGCGTTGGAAACGTCCGTGACCTCCGCGCGCGTCGGCATCGGCGACTCGATCATGCTTTCGAGCATGTGCGTGGCAACAATCACCGGCCGGCCAATGCGCAGACACGTCTTCACAATCCGCCGTTGCACGATAGGCAGCTCCTCGTAGGGAATTTCAATCCCCAAATCACCGCGCGCGACCATGATGCCGTCGGCTTCGTGGATGATGGCCTCCAGATTTCTAATGGCCTCCTGGTCTTCAATCTTGGCGATGACGAACGGAGCGGGTTTACCTTCGTCAAACATTTCCCGGAGCTGGAGCAAATCGCGCGCCTCGCGCACGAACGAGAGCGCGATGAAATCCACGCCAAGTTCGAGGCCGAGCTTCACGTCCTTGATGTCCTTGGACGTGAGCGCCGGCAAACTGACTTTGACGCCGGGCAGGTTGATGTGGCGGCGGCTGCCGAGCTTGCCTTCGGTCAGAACTTCGCATTCGACCTTGTTGCCGGTTTTGGCCAGCACCTTCATCTGGATTGTGCCGTTGTCAATCAGCACCACGTCGCCGACGCTGATGTCGTTGACGAAGTTTTCGTAGTTCACGTCCACCGAATGCTCCTCCAGGTCGCGCTCGCCGCGGACGGTGAGCGTGAATTTCTGGCCGGGCTGCAAATCCAGCGGCACGCCAAGGTCGCCGGTGCGGATGGCCGGGCCTTGCGTGTCCATCATGATGCCGGTGTAACGTTCGCGCCGGGCGGACTCGGCGCGGATGGCCGCGAACACGCGGCGCACCCATTCATGCGGCGCGTGCGACATGTTCAGGCGGAAGACGTTGACGCCCGCGTCCATGAGCCTGCCGATCATCGCGGCGGAGTCGGTGGCCGGGCCGAGCGTGGATATGATTTTTGTCCGGCGAACGGTTCCTCGTTGCATGGGCAAAACATACCTCCGGCCGGCGCAAATAAAAGATTTTAATCCAATGAATTTATGCAAATGACGGTTAAAATTGTGCGCTTCCGCCGGTTCGATTATCGCCGTTATTCCGCCCATTCCCGCCGGTGAAAAATCAAAACGGGCTTGCCATGACGGGAACCGGCGGGCATACTTTGACCTTAACATTCAACTAAAATAATTTATGGCTGACGCAGCAAACAAATACACCGAAAACGCCGCCGGAAAATACTACGTGGACAACCAATGCATTGACTGCGACCTGTGCCGCGAGACGGCGCCGGACAATTTCAAGCGCAACGAGGACGGCGGCTACTCCTATGTTTACAAGCAGCCCGCCTCGCCGGACGAGGAAGCGCGCTGCAAGGAAGCCAAGGAAGGCTGCCCGGTTGAGGCCATCGGCGACAACGGCTGATTTTCGCCCTCCATTTTCAAAGCCAGCCCCGCTGGAATTTTCCGGCGGGGTTTTATGTTCCAAGACGGCTGCCGAGGCGGATTTCGGGAGAAAGCCGCCACGTCGCCGTGAATCCGCGAGCAAGAAAGGATTTGGAATCATTTGTTTCGGTGGTAGAATAAGCAAAAGGATTATGAAAGCTGTCAAGGTTCTGCTGCTGGTCGCCTCCGTAATGGTGACTGACTTCGCGTTTGCCCAAACTTGGACACCGACCGGCGCGCCAAGCGAATCTTGGTATTCACTCGCTTCATCGGCGGACGGAAGTAAAATAATAGCCGCATTTAGTTCGTGGCAGTTCGGCTTTTCGACCAATGGAGGAGCTACTTGGACTACAAACAACCAGCCTGTGTATGACTCAAATGTGGAGTTCAGAACAATCGCCTTATCCGCAGATGGAACTGAAATTGTGAGCGTGGCTGGCCCCGCGTGCTGGGTTTCGACTGATTTAGGAAACACCTGGTCATCAAACAATGTGCCAGGCGTAACTTTTCTCGCATCCGTGGCCATGTCGGCGGATGGCAGCAAATTGGTGGTTGTGGCAGGGCAAGGAAATCAACCAGGCAAACCAAACCCCGGCCCGATTTGCATCTCGACAAACAGGGGAACGACTTGGACGCAAACCATGGCACCTACGAATAACTGGGTATCCGTTGCCTCATCGGCGGATGGCAGCAAACTGGTGGCGGCTGTTGAGAACCAGTCTGGGTCAACTTATGTGCCTTACGGTAATTTTATTTACATTTCAACGAATTCAGGAACCTCTTGGATTTTAAGTGAAGCGCCAACCAACATTCCGTGGGGAGCTGTCGCCTCATCGGCGGATGGAAGCAAAGTGGTGGCAGGGAGTCAGATGGCTTTTGTAGGTTCCGGGCCTAGGGATATACCAACGGTTTGGTCTATACCTCAACCGATTTCGGAATGACTTGGGTGTCAAACAATGTTCCGCAAGCGCAATGGTATGGTGTGGCCTCATCTTCGGATGGAACTCATTTGGCTGCTGTCGGCTCAATGGGAACTATCGTTATTTACAGCTCGACCAATGCAGGCGCAACTTGGGTTTCAAACAACGTGCCAAATCAACTGTGGAATGATGTTGTTTCAACAGCCGATGGCATTAAGTTACTGGCTGCATCTGAAGCGTCGCAGAGCTATTCGGCACCGGGTTACATTTACACATTTCAAACTACGCCAACACCACAGTTAAACGTCGCATCTTTAGTCAACAATCTCGAACTTTCTTGGCTCATTCCATCAACAAATTTCGTTGTGCAACAAAGTTCCGACCTGATTTCGTGGTCAAGTATCACGGACGCGCCCGCGCTCAATCTCACCAACCTGAACAACGAGCTTTCCGTTTCTCCGACCAACAGCAGCGGGTTCTTCCGGCTTTCAACGCCGTGAAATAAAACTGCCGGAGCCGACGTGAGTGAAAACCAAGAAGACATGAACCCGCGCCGAATCAATTACTGGCGGCTCTGGCTGTTCGATACCGTGCTGGTGAGCGCCGGCACGCTGTTCTTTCTGGCCACCCAATACGGCACCTACGAGTTCTTTGGCAGGGCCTGCGCCATGGCCTTGTTGCCGCTTATTCCGGTCCTGGTGCTGATTGGCGGCGGCGGCAGCACGGTGTTCGCGCTGACCAAGGTTTTGATCGAGCGGCGCAGGTTAAAAAAAACGGTGGCGCTGGCGTTGCTGGTCGGTCCCGCGCTGGTGGTGACGCTGGCGCTGGTGCTGTTGGGTGTCTTCCAGTCGCCGACTCACCGGCTGAACTACATTTGTGTGGGCAACGCTCCCGCGTTGGCGGGTCAGGTTCAAATCACGGGATATTCCACCTTCCTGCGCGAAGAATGGCTGGCGAGCTTCAACGTGGATGCCAGGGCGTTTCAAACATTCGTCGTCCAGGCGAAGCTGGTGCCGGCGGACAACTTTGAATTCAAAACGGTGCTGGAGCGTTCTTCGCTGAAAAACTCCCGGCTGTTTCAAAATCTACTGTCGTCGGGCAATCTCCAGAGTTTCAAGCGCGTCTTCAAAGAAGCCGAAGAGCACCAGCGCGGCAGTGTCTATACGGCGTTTGATCCGGCCACTTCCACGGCGGTGGTATTCCGGGAATATCATGATTGATTTTTGCAGAGCCTGCCCGATTTCGCGAAATGGCAGCTTCGCCTGCATTGAATGCGTCCGGTGAATGCCCGCCAATGTTGCAGGGATAATTGGAGCGAGCGAAGGGATTCGAAACATAAAAAAGGGATTTTTATTTTCCATAAAACCTTCAATTTTAGCCGGTTGCAACTATAACAAAATTCTCTGTTTTCGCCTAAAAATGCGTTTTGATGCACATCTCGTGCAGCAAGAAGTTGCAACTTATTGCGGAATTTTCCGCCGTCTCTCGACGAAAAAATATTACCACAGGCGGCCAAATTTGCGAGGCCATAATTCAAAAATTTCACCTCAATAAAATAATCCGAAAAAATTCCGCAGCCACCCGCAGCAACGGCAGTAACCCTTTTTCAGAATCTTAAACCAATAAATGTAGTTTGATGTTTTAGGAAACACTGGCTGCGGTTACTGCGACTGACTGCATGGTCGGAAGTGTTAATTTTTCCACGGCTTCAGATAGGGCAATTTTTTGGCCCGCCGATAATAACAAGTTAACGTGCCGGCGCAGAAACATCCCTCCAGATAAATATGGAACGGATGGCCTTCCGGCTTCGGTTTCAAAACGAAGTCGGCCTGGCCAAGTGCGATGGCCAGCACCAGCGGATTTTGCGAATGGTCATCAAACATGATTTCCAACATCTCTTTCCGCTGGAGTCGATCCACGCCCCGGGTGATGACAGCCTCCTTCGCTTGCAGCATTTCGGGATACAAGTGGAAGTGCTCATCCGGCACCCGCAACCGGTAGGCTCCGGCGTTGGCGGATAGGAGAAATCTTTCACGGATGTTCCATTCCGTTTCCCAGAAATTGGTCTTGGTGATTAACGGCCCGTCATTTTCGATGATTATCAGCGAGTTCATATTTTTTGCATTTTGGCTGTGATTCAAACCATCGAATTAGTTCCACCTCACTGGGTCGTTTACGGTTTTGTAGCCTTGGCGTTCGAGGATATGGCTGGCAATAATCCGCTCCCCCTCTGTCGGCGGGTTGGCTGGCAGCAGATGGGTAAATCGTCCAGCTAAACCCGCTGATTGAATAACGGTAGGCTTACCCAGTTTCGGTTTTTCAGTGCCGTTGCGAATTATGGGATACGTCCAGATTTCCGAAGGTTGCCCACGCATTTCAATGCTCAACATGACCACCTCTTGACGGTCGGGGTGTTCTGATGGCCGAGCACTTGTATCTTTACAGAGCCAAGATTCAGCGATAAAGGCAATCGCGCTGGAAGCTTCCGCCGTGCACAAAAGGGTGACAAGGTCAGCAAATTTGTCCT
>Ga0182030_10028146_pt1 | contig 10062 bp, 9 predicted proteins | sample 812S3MmetaG_FD_121299 | JGI IMG/M metagenome (GOLD analysis project Ga0182030, IMG submission 121299) | Permafrost microbial communities from Stordalen Mire, Sweden - 812S3M metaG (Illumina Assembly) | ecosystem: Environmental > Terrestrial > Soil > Wetlands > Permafrost | place: Sweden... | reverse complement strand
TTCAAAGCCCGCATACCACGCGCCCCGGTCGGCGGAATTGAACCGGGAGCCATTCGGTGCCGGGTGGCAGAAGGCCGCATTGATGATTCGGTAAGAAGGAATTCCGAAGACCAGTTCCCTGGCGTCGATTCCTGGCAATAATCCCGATTCTGCTAATAGCCGATCGTTGGTGGCGTTATCGAGTTCAAAGATCCCGTCCAGGAGTTCTCCGTCATCCGTGAGCCGGGTCAAAACAGACGCCCCACCCTCCGTGTATTGAGCGGGAATCAGCCGATGCGTATCTCTTTGATCAACTTGAACTGTGGCGGGCAAGGCTTATCTTCCGCCCCGATGACTGTCCAGCAATCGGCGGACCCCCAACATGCCAGGCATCCCACCCTGGATAAGGAACCCGAGAGGAGGTTGGTTCCTGAACATTGGGTTGCTGTTCGGCCGTGAAACCCATTGATTTGCAAGCTTTTCACTAAACAGAATGTTGAGGGCTTTGAAGATTCCGATCAGGAGCGAGACCCGGGTAAGTTCATCTTGGGTCAGAATACCCTTACGGCTCTTCTTCAGCCCGTAGTATTTCCCATTGGAAATTCCTCCCAGCAGTAACATGGCATCGCCGCTCTTCAGGCCCCATTTCTCGGTGATCTTGAGAACCGCTTCGATGGCTGCCGGACTCAATCGCCTGCGTGTGGCGGAGTCAGTCAGATCAGGCAGCTTTCTTAAATCCAGCCCCAAATCGCGAGGGATTGTCTGAGTAGCCATAGGAATCCTACATTTATGTAGTACTTTATCTCCATATATGGATCAATGTCAAGGAAGCTTGGGGTCGCTGGCTACTTCCGGGGGCAGGAATTTCAGTGCGACAAAACGATGCAAACGGGTGTCTTCGGCTTTGTAGACCACGCCCATGCCACCACCGCCCAGCTTTTCAAGGATGCGGTAGTGGGAGATCGTCTCGTCAATCATGGCTTACGCGCAGCCGGGATGAATGCCTGATGATAAGGCGCTTGGGCGGGCCGTCAATTTCTTCTGAACTGATCGGCGGCGTGGTCCCTCGCCGCCTCGTCGGCCAGCCGGAAGTTCCATTCCGCGCGGGATTCTCCCCTAGACCCTCTCGCTGCCAATCGTCAATGGAGGGACTAAAGCGCGGTTGCAGTCTGGCCGATTGTCCCTCTGTGGAAAGCAGATTTTTTCGGTATCCAACCCCTCCCCCAATTCCTGCGGCCTCGCGCCTGACGTCGCCGATCGCTGCGTCGGCCGAAGGCCTTAGCAGAAGCAAAGTAGTGCTCCCAGCGGAGCCATTTCTTATCTGTGAGGCAGTAAATGAAGACGCATCTGGGGACGGTTTCGATATTCGTCGGCTTGCTGTGTCTGGGTTCATCGCTGGCACAGGCTCAAAGCTGTATCAACGGTAACGAAGGGGCCGCCGGCATAGGCCCTCAATCACCCGGTAACATTTGCATCACCAGCTTCACCTACCCCTACCAGAATGACTTCACCAAAGCGCAACTCTGCGCTAGGACGCCGTCGGCCGGCGACTTTCTGATCGAGAGCTACTGGGAGATCAATGGGGCAAGTTCTCCGATGGCCGACAACTATGCCTACTACGACTCGACGATGGCCACTTCACACTGCGGCGTCGTCACCGGATTGATGCCGGGAGGCCGGGGCAACTACCTGCTGAGTGTGGCGTCTTGTGGGAGTGGTCCGGGGCATGGCGGCAGCTTGGGACAGAACTGCAAACGCACCGACCCCAACATCAGCGTGGCGCCATGGGGCAACGCGCAGAGCAACGGCCTGCAGTTCAGCACGCTACAGCCTACAGGCTCAACCTTCACCTGGGCAACCTACCCGGCAGCGGCGTCACAAAGCATGTGGCAGGGACACATGACGCCGATCGCCATAAGCAACCAGTGGATCTCCGGTTCCTCGACTCCGGCTTATCTCATGGTCCAATCCATCACCGTGGATGGGCAGCTTTGCAGCAACCCGGTTGACGGCAAGATGTCGTGCGGAAGCACGGGCGTCACCGTGCAATACACTTCGGACAACAGCGAGGCGCCGAGCCCGGGCCAGAGCAACATTGCCGGAAGCTATATCGTTTCCAGCGGCCCCTACGCCGGACACTACTTCTGCCAGGGCGGTATGTATTGCTTCATGGGACCGTTCAATAACTTCATCCTGGTGTGGCCCGGAACTGCAACGCCTGCCTGCACGGATAAGTGCCACACCATCGCCTGGACCTTACAAGGCACGGATACGTCGCAGAACAACGTGGGTCCCCCGGCAAATTCCAGCTACAGCTTTTCTGTGCTGGCGCAGCCTGCGTTTCAACCGGTCACACCTGGCAGTTTCCCGCCCCTCCCGAGCATGAGCAGCTATTGGGCATACCTGGCCAGTTATGGGCAGACCCTGAGTCAATGCGGCTCGGACTGCTACGGCGTGCAGAGCGTCGTGCAAATGCTGGATGCGGAACTGAACCCTCCCGGGCAGTATTTTGGTGGAGACAACTTCAGCAGCAGCCTGACTACGGGTCCGCTTGGAATATGGAACTATGACGGCGTGCGGGTAGCTTACGGTGTCGGTCTTGTGCTGAAAAGCGCAGGGCGCTGGCAGGCACGCCATAGTTACGGGCCGTGGTCTGCGGTCACGGACGGCACGAGCGTTGAGGTGACCACCTCAGCCTGTACGTCGTCAAGCACACAGTGTCCGACCGCGAGAAGCGCCGTGTGCGCACCCCGCTGGAGTGGGACTCTAGGCAACAAGACTACGGAAGGAAGCTGCACCTGGGTCAATGTGGGGAGTCCGTCGTCGTGGAACTCGATCGCCGAACGCATCCACGATCAGGTGCGCGACTGGCAGTTGCTGCACGATCACTGGACGACCGACAGCGAGTGGAACCGCTTTACCGACGGCGACGTCATGCACGCCTTCAGGAACTATGCTGCCGTCAATAGTTCGACGCCCGACACGCGAGCGGTTGAGTACTTCCTGTATCCATTCTTCTCGCCGAGCGGCGGCTGGGCCAACACGAACCAACGCATCATCTGGAACGCTTTCGCTCCGGAGACTGACACGATGCGCGACCGGGAGTATGAGATTCCCGCGATCTATAACTGCTGGGTCATGGGCTGCTTTGGGTCAGAAGGCCCCGTGGACAACGGTGTAGACGAACTGAAGCTGCGGGTTGATGCCACCATTGCCGACGCAGAACGAATCTATGAGTACACGCCCGCCACTGGCGGGTCATTCCCGATTCCCGGCGGTATGGGAACGGCGAGCTTCGATGCTGGACTCGTGTCCGAGGCGCTCATTCACTACTGCGCGGTCCAAAGCTACATGGGACAGCAGTGCGACACTCGTATCTACGTTGTCTTGGCGAAGCTGTTGGATTGGCTCTACTCCAACGAGTTCAATCTTACCGGCAGCGACTGGTCGCTCCCCTATGCCTTGTGGACGGTTCCCTTCGGTCAGCAGATCTGCCAGTCCGGCTGTACCTACAAGCAGAGTGACCTGAATATGCTGCTGGCTACGGCCTATGCGTGGCTGGGTGCCAACAACGGCGGCGCAAATTACGTCCTGCCGACCAGTGGTGTCAGTGCATGGTCCGTGGCAGACACAATGTTCCAGCACGCTTTCGACAATGTTTATGGAGGAAGCAAGGAGTTCAGCCAGCTCTATAAGTGGATCCCGGAGTATCTTGGCTATCGCAATGGGACCCTGGCGGGGGGCGATTCGCTGATTCTCCCGCCGCACAATGTTTACCTCGGAGCTACCACGCCCACGATAGAACCCTATCCGCAGGCTGAGTATCCAGCTGCTCCAAGCTCGGCCGTCAATGGCGACACCGTGACCTTCACCTGGTACAACACCAAACCTGTAGTGGCCAGCACCGTTAAGGTCAGCCTGGGCTGCACCGGGGTCTACTCGCAGGCATTCAGCGGCGGCGTAAACCGTCCGGTGAGTGGCAGTGACAATCTGTACGTGAACACCGTCGTAGCAACCGGGCTGGCTTCCGGACAGTACTGCGCCGGCTTCGGCGGCACCGACTCTCTCGGTCAAGAGGGATTCGAAGCGGTCGATGTGATGACCGGCCAGCAGGACTGGACGTTCTACGTGAATTAGAAAAATGGCAGGGAGCAGCGCCTGCTCCCTGCTCTTTGCTGCCCAAGGCCGGGAGCATTCCCCGTAAGGCGCGCAAAGCGGCACACCAGCCGTCGCGGTCGGCATTTCCCTCAGGAACGCAATCACCAGCCAGCCGCCGGACATGACATTCACCGAAAATTAATTGGCCCCTGCCTGCCAGAAAGCCGGGCCGACCGGCGACATCACATCGTCCTATGATCGCCATCACAGACTTGGGTGAGGGGAGCTGGTAACAATGGCTCCCACCTCGTTATGAAGTGGTGTCCGGCGTTTCTCCCGCGCCCTCAGCCGACAGCCAACTCAAGCGAGGTCAGAACAGACGCGGCGAGGATATGTGGGGCCCAGTACCTATCCGTTCAGCCAAGCCTGCGCTTCATGTAGTGGGATCTTTAACGCATCTCTCTAAGAAAAGAGGCCTTATGAATCCTTCTGCTCCTTCCATCTGGCAGATCATGGAGTCGAAAGGGTACTCGCGGCGTGAATTCCTCCAGTTTTGCAGCTACGCTGCAGCCGCTGCCGGACTGGCGAATTCCCACCTCAACGCTGTGGTGCAAGCCTTCGAGAAGAAGCCGCGGCCTCCGGTGCTCTGGCTGCACTTTCAGGAGTGCACCTGCTGCAGCGAATCGTTCATTCGCTCTTCGCACCCCATCGTTGCCGACGTGCTCCTCGACCTGATCTCGCTCGACTACACCGAAACGCTACAGGCGGCGGCGGGGTTCCAGGCCGAGAAATGTCTGCACGACACGATCAAGAATTATCCCGGCCAATACATCCTGCTGGTGGAAGGCTCGGTCCCGGTAAAGAACGACGGCGTCTATTGCTGCATTGCCGGAAAGACCGCGGAAGACATCCTGCAGGAGAGTGCCAAGGACGCAGCGGCGGTGATTGCCTGGGGCAGTTGCGCCTCCAACGGTTGCATTCAATCGGCAAGCCCGAATCCCACCGGCGCCACTCCCATCCACGAGTTGATCAACAAGCCGGTCATCAACGTTCCCGGCTGTCCCCCGATTGCCGATGTCATGACCGGCGTCGTCACTCACGTTCTGACCCTCGGCCGCGGACCGGAGTTGGACAACCAGGGCCGGCCGAAAGAGTTCTACTCCCGGCGCGTGCATGATACCTGCTACCGGCGTGCCTACTACGATGCCGGCCTGTTCGTCGAGATGTGGGACGACGAGAAGGCGCGCAAGGGATACTGCCTTTACAAGATGGGTTGCCGCGGGCCGGTCACCTACAACGCCTGTTCGGTAACCAAGTGGAATGGCGGCGTCAGCTATCCCATCCAGTCGGGACACGGCTGCATCGGCTGTTCGGAGGCCGGCTTCTGGGACAACGAACCCTTCTACCAGCATCTCGCTTCGTTCCCAGGGTTCGGGATTGAAAGCACTGCGGACACGATCGGCACCACTCTCGGTATCGGCGCGCTCATCGGCGTGGGGGCGCATGCGATCACCACCAACATCCGCAAACACAAGCTGATCGAGGAAGAGCGGCAGGGGACCACGGACGACAGCAAGACCAAGGAATCATCCGCAGGACAAGACTAAAGCGCAGCACGACCAACAGTGAGGTGACGGCATGGCAAGGATGGTGGTTGATCCTATTACCCGTATCGAAGGGCACCTTCGGATTGAGGCCGTAGTGGAAAACGGTACTATCACGGATGCCTACAGTGCGGGCACGATGGTGCGTGGCTTCGAGAAAATACTGAAAGGGCGCGATCCCCGCGATGCCTGGGCCTTCACCGAGCGCGCCTGCGGCGTTTGCACCACGGTACACGCGCTGGCCAGCGTCCGCACCGTGGAAGACGCGCTGGGGATCACCGTCCCCAGGAATGCGGAACTGATTCGCAATCTGATGTTCTGCACCCAGTATGTGCAGGACCATGTCGTTCACTTCTACCACCTGCACGCTCTGGACTGGGTCGACGTTGTCAGTTCGCTTTCCGCGGACCCGCAGAAGACCGCGCAGATTGCCACCTCCATCTCATCCTGGCCGAAGAGTTCGCCCAAGTACTTCGCCGCCGTGCAGCAGAAGCTGAAGGCCTTCGTCGAGTCCGGGCAGCTGGGCATCTTCGCCAACGGCTACTGGGGAAATCCATCCTACAAATTGCCACCCGAAGTGAACCTGCTGGCGGTGACGCATTACCTGGAAGCCCTGGAGTGGCAAAAGGAGATCGTCAAGATCCACACGATCTTCGGCGGCAAGAACCCCCATCCGAACTACCTGGTTGGGGGAGTTCCCTGCTCCATCAACCCCGACGAAGTCAACGCCATCAACATGGATCGTTTGAACTACGTCGGCAGCCTGATCAGCGGCGCAATCGCATTCGTGGAACAGGTTTATTTGCCCGACCTGCTCGCCATCGCGGGCTTCTACAAGGATTGGGCGGCAATTGGCGGGGGCCTGAAGAATTATCTCGCCTACGGGGATCTGCCTACGCGCGGCTACGGCCAGCCCGACTATTTCAAGTTTGCCCGAGGCGCGATTCTCGATCGCAATCTCAACGAGGTGTATCCCGTGGATGGCCACAACTCCGGGGAGATTAAGGAGTACATCGAGCATTCCTGGTACTCGTACTCAAGCGGCGAGTCGAGCGGACTGCACCCCTTCGACGGCGAGACCGAGTTCAACTACACCGGGCCCAAACCTCCTTATGACCAGCTCAACGTCGAAGCCAAATACTCCTGGCTGAAGACGCCACGCTGGAAAGACCACCCCATGGAGGTCGGGCCGCTGGCGCGGTTGTTGGTCTCCTACGCCAAGGGCAGCACCGAAGTGAAGGACGTTGTGAACGAAGCCCTCGGTCAGCTCGGCGTGCCGATCACCGCTCTGTTCTCGACGCTGGGCCGAACTGCTGCCCGCGGACTTGAGACCCGTCTCGTCGTACATTGGATGAAGGGCTTCTACGATGATCTGATAACGCAGATCAAGAGCGGCGAAGTCTCCACCTTCAGCCGCGATAAATGGGAGCCTTCCACCTGGCCGGCAACGGCGCAGGGCGTCGGACTGACGGAGGCGCCGCGGGGCGCGCTGGCCCATTGGATCAAGATCAAGGATGGGAAGATTGACAATTATCAACTGGTAGTGCCCAGCACGTGGAATGCATCGCCCCGCGATCCCAAAGGCCAGCGCTCGGCCTACGAGGCGTCCCTGATCGGCACGCATCTGGCTAATCCGGAGCAGCCGCTGGAAATCCTGCGGACGATCCACTCCTTCGATCCGTGTATCGCCTGCGCTGTGCACCTGTACGATCCCGAGGGCAAACACCTTCACCAGATCAGCGTTTATTGAGGACGGGACATGGCCAACGCATCGGTTGCAACTTATCAGAGGGTCTATGTGTGGGAGCTACCGGTCAGGATCTACCACTGGCTTAATGCTCTCTGCGTGGTGGTGCTGATCGTCACCGGTTACCTGATTGGCAATCCGCAATCGATCTTCTACGCCTCCGAAGCCTATCAGCAGTATTGGTTCGGCACGGTGCGGTTCGCCCATTTCGTAACGGCCTTCGTCTTCTTCTTCATGTTCCTGGTGCGCATCTATTGGGGGTTCGTGGGTAACGCCTTCGCCCGCTGGACGAACTTCATTCCCTACAAGCGTACCCAGGTCGAAGAGATCGGCGAGGTGCTGAAGGTCGATATCTTGCAGACCAAACTCCGCGGGGACATCTCGCTGGGTCATAACTCACTGGCAGGCTTCATCTATTTTCTGTCGTTTCTGGCGTTTCTCTTCCAGTCCGCCACGGGATTTGCCCTCTACTCCAGCATGAGCAAGGCCCTCCTGCCGCAGATGTTCCGCTGGATTGTGCCGCTGATGGGCGGCGAGTTCCGCGTCAGGCAATGGCACCATGCCATGATGTGGTTCTTCATCCTGTTCGCCATCGTGCACGTTTACCTGGTCTTCTACCACGACTACATTGAGGGCCGGGGAACGACGTCCTCGATGGTGGGAGGTTGGAAGTTCGCGCGGCGCCGCAATGACTGAATGCTCCGGCAACTTGCTCGTGCTGGGCATCGGCAACGTGCTGATGGGCGATGAGGGCGTCGGCGTTCATGTTGTGCGCCATCTGGAACAATTGGGCGTTCCGCCGGGGGTGGAGGTTCTCGACGGCGGTACCGGCAGTTTCCTGCTGCTGGACCCCATGCAGCGCGCCGGCAAAATCATACTCATCGACGCTACGCTCGACGGCAATCCTGCCGGCACTGTGCGCCGGTTGACCCCGCGTTTTTCGACCGACTACCCGCGCACGCTGACCGCCCATGACATCGGGCTGAAGGACCTTCTGGATACGTTTTATCTTCTCGACCATCCTCTCGACGTAGTGCTGTTCGCCATTTCGATCGCCTCTCTACAGCCAATCGGCTTGGAATTGTCGCCGGAAATCGAGGCGCGCGTGCCCGAGTACGCGCAGCTCGCACTCGCGGAGATTGGGTCTGCGATTCCACAGATGAGTTAGTCTCTGACAGCTCGACCGGAAGCGGTTTGAACTATGCGTCTCATCACTGGCGCGGGATGACAGCCGGTGAACGATGCCGGCTTCCGGGTGTAAAGTAGTTTGTTAGTGTGAGCCGGGGTTGACTATGTGTCTTGCTGTGCCAGGAAAAATCATCAGCGTGCAGGAAGAAGCGAACCTCGGCCTGCGCAGCGGCAACGTGGATTTTGGAGGCATTCGCAAGGAAGTGTGCCTGGCCTATACGCCGGAAGCCCAGATCGGCGATTACGTTCTCGTGCATGTCGGGTTTGCGCTCACCGTCATTGATGAAGCTGAGGCGCAGCGCGTTCTCGCCATTCTCCGTGAAATGGAGCAACTGGCGGAACTGGAAGAGGGCACCGCGTGAAGTTTCGGCCTGAGCCCATGCAGTCCGCGTCGGACCCGCCGACCGGCTAACCCTGGCATTTCAAGTTCAATAAAATAGAACATCTGACCTAGACCAGGCGGACAGCTAAAAGCTGATGGCGCCACATGGGCGCCATCTGACCTTATTGCTTTCGGGCTGTCCTTCGCTAACTAATGCTCCTTACAACTCAAGGCCGGACAACCACGACCTATCGATCACCCTAAACGAGGAGTAGGCAGTGGACTCCGCGGTGCATTAGGCGGTATAGACGGCGGCCCGATGGCGATTGGCGGCGTTACCTGACTCACCAGAAGGGGCATAGGCTGGGGATTCCGCGGTGCAGTGGGCGGCATTGGCGCTGTCGGCGGCTTCGCGATGATGATCGGCGGCGTTACCTGACTCACCAGACGGGCCATAGGCTGCGGATTCCGCGGTGCAGTGGGCGGCATCGGTGCTGTCGGCGGCTTCGCGATGATGATCGGCGGCGTTACCTGACTCACCAGACGGGGCGGCATACGTCCCGGTGCAACGATGGGAGTCGGGCCGGGCTTTGCGATCGGCGGTCCGGTTTGTGCGAAAGCTGCGGCGGAAGCCAGCAGCATAGATACCAGAAGAAAACGGCTAACGTTTTTCATAATCACACCCTTATTAAGTTGTGGCGTATAAGATGAAGAGAACTTCAGATGGGCTGACTTATGTTCAGGGAACCTGAAAGAGGAGACTGCGGGAACCTTCCTCATTTATGACTGTATCCGATAGTCTGCGACTAGTCTGTGATACGGGTCACAAGCGCATACGAATTCGCTCAACGGTAAATTGCATGGTCACCGCGATGGTTCAGCGCAACCTGATGAAGGGCGGGTTTGGTATGTGCTGGCTGTTCTCGCTCCCGCGCAAGTTTGACACCTGGACATCTCGCACGCGGGCTGAGGAGGGTGCAGGGTCGCAGCCCTGCGTGATTCTGGCGGAGAGGGAGGGATTCGAACCCCCGATACCCGTCAAGGTATGGCCGCTTTCGAGGCGGCTCGTTTCAACCACTCACGCACCTCTCCGCGCGCGGTTGCCACTGGCCGGAATTGCCAGG
>Ga0182030_10028144_pt1 | contig 10062 bp, 9 predicted proteins | sample 812S3MmetaG_FD_121299 | JGI IMG/M metagenome (GOLD analysis project Ga0182030, IMG submission 121299) | Permafrost microbial communities from Stordalen Mire, Sweden - 812S3M metaG (Illumina Assembly) | ecosystem: Environmental > Terrestrial > Soil > Wetlands > Permafrost | place: Sweden... | reverse complement strand
TCTGTCGGGGCTGTCAGCACTGTCATAGTTGCCGACCCCGTTGGGCGATGTTCAGCCCAGTGAAGGCAGACAAAACTTCCTGATTCTTAGAAAGCTTAGCCAGAATCATATCGAAAAGGCGCTTGCCACCGCCTGCATGCAAATGCACCGTGTCGCCGAAATCAGATTGAGTGAAATCTTTGCTGTCTGAAAAATCGAGTGTGGTGGCGCCTGAGTTCTTGGCTACGGAAAGAACGCCGTTTTTGTAAGCATTCCAGCTCGTTTCGCTGAGCAGGCTGCGATTGAGTTCGGTAATCGGCATCGTGACGACGACAACTTTGATACCATTTGCTTTTGCTTCTTTCAGCGTATCTGCGAAAAATGAGAGCTGTGAATGATAGGTTTCCCACTTCATCTTGGCGTAGCGTTTCTTATATTCTGAAAGATTGTCGACGAAATTGGCGCGGTCGGCGGCGGTGCTTGGGCGAAACCAGGCTTGTCCTGCCAGAATTTGGCAGGGACGAAAGTCAGGCATCAAACTGCGTCTGTCGTCAAAACTTATCGTTTTGGTATTTGCTGGCAACGGTACAAGTTTGTCCAGAGTTGAGCTGGCCGCGCGTGTTCCTAATTCAGAGAGATCGGCGCGCTTGCCATAGAAATAACAAGCCTTGCCCAGTTCAAAATCGAGCCGTTGATTCCAGTCGGGCATCATTCGTCCGGCGATGGGCGTGATGTCGCCAAAACGTGAAAGGAAGCGATAAGGATCGGTTGCCGATGGGCTCGGCAGCATATTGTCTAAGAAGTCGCGCGGACCGACGCCATATACGATCACATCAGGCTTTTTCTCACCGGTCAGCAAATTCTTGACGATAAGATAGCCGTCTGAAGGCATTTCGCCAGGCAAGGCGAAATTGAATGTTCGCAACGAAAGACCTGTTTGTTTGTCGAATTGATTCTCGAAATAAACAGAATGGTGATGTTGGCTGCCATCGACTCTCTTGTTCATGTAATCTGCATCGACACCGTCCAGCGGCACCAGCATGAGCGAAGAGCCGAGAAATACGACATTTGGTCTGGGCTGCTTCAAGAAATCTTGAATCGTCCAGCCAGTCCAGCTCAAAAACGGAAAGCTCTGCGCGGGGAGTGCGCCCAGTTGGAAATAGCCGGCGAAAGCTGCTGCCAGACTGAATGTCAGCAGAGCTGCCGCAAATCTTGTTTTGACTAATCCCTTCATAGACTCCATTTTCAATTCGCTATATCAAGCGATTTGATTTGTTCCGCGCAGTCTTAGACCTAGAACTGGAAGTAGATGAACTTAGGTGATGTATCGGGGCTGAAGATGGTGAGGACGCAAAGCATCGCAACCATTGCGGCCACCTGCACCGGCCACGGTGGGTTCAAATAGAACTTCTTGTTGTTGAGCCAGTTGACCACCGGCTGTGAAATCATCAGTCCTGGAATGAGCAGCACAATTGCTGGGAAGATGATCGGATCGCGAATTTGCAAAACGCTTAGCTGGGCCGTGCTGAAGTGCAGCAGATCAAGCGGAGCATGAGCCAGTTTCGCCAGTATTTGCCAGGCGCTCTGATCTGTTTCAGCGCGGAAGAATACCCAACCGACACAGACAAATTGGAAAGTGACAGCAACTGAAGCCCAGTGATAAACCTTCGATTTAACCAGGCTGGAATGTAGACCAACTGCCTGCATTATGCGCACGTATTCACGATGAGCGATAAGCAGCAAGCCCTGATAAACGCCCCAGAGCAAGTAGTGATTGGCGGCACCGTGCCACAAGCCACCAAGAGCCATGGTGATAAATAGATTGCGGTATAGCTTTGGTACGCTGCAACGCGAGCCGCCCAGCGGAATAAAGAGATAGTCGCGCAACCACGAACTCAAACTGATATGCCATCTGTTCCAGAATTCGGCGGCATTGGCAGCCAGGTATGGCAAGTTGAAGTTGATTGGAACTTTATAGCCGAACAACAAGGCTGAACCGCGGGCGATATCAGTGTAGCCGGCAAAGTCGAAGAAGATCTGGAAGGCAAACGCGTAAGTGATCAGCCACATATCGATTGAGCTGAATTTTTCCGGATGAGCAAAACCAGCCTGTACAACAAGTGTCAGGTTGTCTGCCAGAAGAACTTTCTTGCACAGACCCATAAGAATTAGTTGCATGCCCTGATCGACATACTCCCATTTGAACTTGGCGGGAATGTCGAGTTGGGGAATGAAGTCTCGATAGCGTTTGATCGGACCTGCAATTTGTGTCGGGAAGAACGAGGCGAAGAGCGCAAAGTCCATAAATTTATTGACTAAAGGCTTGCCACGATAAACCTCGACAGCATAGTGAATGAATTCAAACACGAAAAACGAAATGCCCAGCGGCAGCAAAATATGGAGATGCGGCTCATGCCAATTGACGTGAAAGAGATTCATACCTGACTTCATGCAGTCCATGCCGAAGTAGGCATATTTGAAAATGCCCAGAGTAATCAGGTTGACCGCTACTACCAGGCTCAACCAGAGTTTCTTGTGCTTCACAACATCGGTTTTGGCGATCAATGGCACAAGCAAGAAATTGCCTAGCGTCAATCCGAAGATCAGGAATCCATATATAGGACGCCATGTCATGTAGAAAGTGTAGCTTGCCACCAGCAACAGTGGCACCCGCAAACGGTGCGGCACCAGCCAGTACAGCAGAAAGACTGTCGGCAAAAACACTAAATATTGGAGACTATTGAAAAGCAAAGTACGCTCTCCTTGCAACTTCTATTGATCCCATTAGGCTCGCTAATGGACACGTTGACAATATGATGGAGTAAATCCCCGAGAGTGTCATTAGACGCTGCAAACGAAGTTGCCATCAGATCGCTTCGGAATTATATCCGCTAGATTTCAAGTGTGGATATTTCTGAACAATCTTCAAGATCTTAGAAAGATTTTCCCCAGGCGCTTATCTGTGCCTGGAGGCAGATTCCCTGCTATCGAATCGCCGCTTGGAAACCTGGAATTAAATAAATTAGTAAATCTGAATGAACAACAAAATGACATCTAATTGCTGACATTAAAATGGGACTGAATTCTTCTTAATGGGACCAATAAAAATGAGGCGCGCCTTAGCTTTTCGAACCATATTTCTAATATCCTTCCAGAATATAGCCAGAGTATATCTCCGCTTTCTTGGTTCAGCATTGAATACCCGGACTGAAGGCCGGCATTTCTCCGCCATCGATGACACGCTTAGTCCGACTTGTTTGTAATATATGATGATTGCGACAGCTTCGCACTCGTAGCCATCATCCCATCGTCCATCGCCCATCGCCCCATCGCCCAAGGTCCCATCATTCCGATCGCCCGATATGTCTGCAGGCTGTTATTTATTGTCAGAGGTTACTTACGAAAATGAACGTTTGGGTTGTTTATGCATTTGTCTCGATGTTCTTCGCCGGCTTTACCTCTGTAATCGCTAAAAAAGGATTGACAGACATAAGCGGTGACTTGGGCTTGGTAATTCGCACCATATTCGTCTTTCTGTTTACTATTGTTTTTGCATCACTGGTGGTGCCTCAAAAAGACTGGGGTACGCTCAAACCACATAATTGGATCTGGCTTGGCGCCTCAGCTGTGACCACAATGCTATCGTGGATCTTTTATTATCGCGCCATCAAAGCTGGTGAGGTATCGACTGTTGCTCTAATAGATAAAGGCAGCGTGCTAGTTTCTGTAATCCTATCTCTCTGGCTTCTGCACGAATCACTCACTCTGCCCAAATTGATCGGAGCTGCATTGATCGTCGGCGGCCTCGTCGTCATCGCGCGCGGTTGATAGGTAATCATTGTGCTTCGCCCTTCGCTGCCTGCACTTCCTAACGAAGTACGCGCGAAATGCCCAATCCGGTTCCCCAGGGAGTTCGTGATACAGCGTCTGCCGCTGCATGCGCGTTCGTTCCAATATGCAAAGCTCTCAATACACCGTTGTATAGTCCATTCTCCAGCGTTTTCACCGTCGCCTCAATCCCTGTGGCAATGGAATCATATCGCTGTACTCCTGCCGAATTAAAGCGGTGAGCACCTCTGGCGTGTTCAGTAGTATTGAATGGATTGTCCGCGCTGCCACCTTCTGCTCTCTGCCAGGCATCAAGAAACGTCAGGTTCGCCTTAGTTACTGGGGCGCCAATTTTGTGCAAGAGATTCTCTGCAAAACCAGTGTGCGACGGTGCCGCCGGACCCCCATCTAGGGCGGAGTGTTCCTGCTGATGCCCTGCGCCGTGAATGTGTTCGGTGCCGTGCTTGTGTCCTGAGCCATGTATATGTTCGAATGCGTGCTGGTGTCCCGCACTGTGAATGTGCTCGGAAACGTGGTGGTGTCCCGCCCCATGCAAATGTTCAGCGCCATGCATGTGCCCGCTAATGCTCAGTTTCGGTAACTGCATGTCGGCAGGATGCTCCTGCTTACGTACGTCTTGATGGTCAAATTTATTATCCCGCGACGATGCTGAAGTTCCTCGAATATTATTTACTTCGTCGGCAAATTTATTTGTGCATTCCTGATGTCGACCGGAAAAAGTCCTAGATTCGTGAGCTTCACCGCTATGCGGCTTGTCGGCGCTGCTATCTATCTCAAGTCTATTCATCATATTAATGTTTCTCACGAATAGTAAAAGGTGGTGAATTAAGTTAAACCGCGACGGTGAAAAGCTCGTCGCCTGTATTGGGGATATTACGGGCTAGAGCGTCAAAGCGAGGTCAAAATTCTGAGTGAAATTTCAAAATTCCTGCAAGATTAAGGTATGCAAGACTCTTTGCGAATCGAAAGCAATTGATGGCTACAAAAAATAGAATTTGCTACTGTGTAATTAAGTGACCAACACGAGGGACTTCGCCGTGCAGCAACATCAACGCAATAGCACTTTCAAGACAATACTTGAAGTGCTTTCAATCGTCGGTCCTATTGTTTGCTTGGTCGATTGTATTGTGATTCCGCTTGTTCTGGCGATTCTGCCATTTGTGGGATTGCAAAATGTTGTTCACGGCGTCAGCGACCAGTTCATTGGGCTGATCGTGCTGGCTATTTGTGCACCGGTGCTTGGTTCCGGTTATTTCCAGCACCGTAGGAAAAGTGTTCTGCTCTTCATGGCTGCTGGATTCAGCTTGATCTTCTTTGCCAATTTTGCCGGGCACTGTGCAGATGTTGGTGTACACACCATGCTCTCGTTGATGGGAAGCGCTTTTCTAATCAAAGCGAATTTGGATAACAAGCGATTTAGCAAGAGTTGTGCTTGCCATAGCCACGATCATGACGGCGTGGTTGCGCCTGTTTCGCTAGGAAGAAAATCGGCACAATAGCCATTGATAAATCGGCGTTGGCCAAACCCGCATAAAGTCGGTTGCGGTCGACATCTATTGATTAAAACGGAGTGCCGGGAGCTGGTAAAAGTTCGTCCATCTGGTGAGAATGCAAAAAATCTATAAATGATTGCTTCAAATCGACGCCTTTGTAATTGTCAATTTGCTCGAATGGTTTTAGGATTTTTGAAAACACAACCGATTGTTCTTTACGCAGTGGTTTGCCGTCCATGTCAAAGTTTTTGACTGAAACGTCGGAGCGCAAGAGTCCTGGCTCTGGTGAGCTCACTGTGCTGATTTGTTCTTGTTGAGTGACTTGCAATATTTTGTTGCTGTTCTTTTGCAGCGTAATTGAAATTTCTTCGTACTCAATCACAAATTGCTCAGCTGTTTCCTTCACAGGATGGATACTTTTGACAAAAAGAACGGCGTCGACGAAATCGCTTTCAACATGCTGGATTCGAGGTACTTTTCTGTAATCCCAAATGCCACCATTTTTGTCTTTCTGATATCCGGAAAGTGAATCTTGTCTTTCCAGCTGTGTGGACATCGGCTGCGTTGTTTCGCCGGTTTTATAATTGTAGCGGTAAACAACAGTCATGCGCTCTGAATGACGGGTTCCAGCATACCAGCTGGGTATGTGGAACCATAAGTCGTTACCCGCTGTTCCAGCTTTCAACAGCAAATCATCGCTGTAGACATTTCCAGGGTGTAATTCGCCGACAAGCTCAGGTAAAACCTCAGAATGCTCGATGCCTCCCTGAAGTGGTTTCGCTTGCGCTGCAGCCGGCGTGCTCATTGGAACGACCTCTGCTACAGCAGGTGAAGGCCCGCTCTTTGATACGTCGTCTTGGGCAAATGCTGTGGCGGAACTTGTTAGTAAAGTGATTTGGGTTAACAGGCTGGCTATGTTTATTTTGAAATTCACGGCGCTCTTTCCTCTATTACGTTGATGAAACGACCGTGGGTGGAAAATTAGGAACCATTTTGAAAGATTTTGTCTCCGGGAAGAGATTCATGGAAGACAATCAGGGGATTCCGCCAATGGGTAAAAAGGTAAGATATTGCTCGCTTGGCAAATTCCAGTTGGCTAAAAATTTCTTTTCGGACGAAGCCAGACCCTGCACAAAATTAGCGGATGGCAAGTAATCGTCAAAGCTGAATTGATGAGTCGTCCCTCTGTTTAAGAGTAAGTTTTGAAAGCCGTCGCCGGAGCCCTCCCTCGACTTGCTCCCACTTTCTGCTTTAACAAAGAAATCATAGCTTGTCGGGCCGTTCGCTAAATGCTCTGCTGACGCTTCGGGTATGCCACTGTTGGCGGTGCTATGCACGCTGGCTTCTCCACTATGCTCCGGCTTGATTTCAAAATAGCGCTCAAGTGGAGCGTTGTTGCTCAGGTGTTCGCCAGTTGTCTTAAACGTTGAGTGTAGCATCCGCTGCGCCTCCGGAAGAACCAGGCTCATAATGACACCATTAACGGTCGATTGTCCTAATTGTTCCAGGCTTGGTTGCGCTGCCCCCGACCAGTAGGATGCAACAGCATGCTGAGCTGTGCCTCCGATTGCTCCGGCAAGAGTTCTAATTGCCAACATACTTCTTATAGGCAACTCTTTCGAAAGTGTGTTGCCTATGGAGAAAGAACCAAAGTCCGTGATGCCACCAAGAGCATTGCCCAAATGTGTTTCGCCCTCGCTTCTTTCTCGAAGACCATCATAAGTTGCAGCTCCCAAAATTTGTGTGGTCGCCTCATTCTCCAGGAATTGCATGGTGCGCCCGCTGGCGTTCAATGCCACACCCAGCTCTTTGCAGAAGCCGCCCGCAGCTTTACCTGCCAGCGTATAGGGAAGCAAAAGTGCCAGGCCGCCCGAGATACTTTGAATAAACCAGGTCCCGCTGAGAAATGGCGCATCAGCTACGTGAAAATCGTTTGCATGAGGAAGCAATTTCGGTCCATGGAGAAATTCACTGCTGCTGTTGACAGACGAAGCCAGCATATTCCAGGGCTCAATTGCCACCGAATTCAGCAGCGGGTGCACCACGCTTTCCTGAAAACGCCTCAGCGCGCCCTCCTGCTCGATAGGCAAGAGAAGCGGATCTTTTTCAATTGTCCAGTTTAACCCGTCCATTAGCAAACGAAATCCAGCCCAAGTGTCTCCCCTGCGCAGCTGTGCCTGCGCATTCAAATACAGACAGTCTGCCTTTACCCGAGCTTCTGCCTGACACAGCGTTTTGCCGTGCTTCAAATTTTGAGTTCGGCAAAATTGTATGTGCAAATGTGAACGACACCCCACACGGTTTGCCACACCCTTGTCGCAAGGCTAAGGGACTCTTATCCTAGTAGATACCTGGAATTAAGCGATATCTCACCTTCTGGCAGTATTCGCTATAACCTTTGAGTTCTTCTTTCAACATTTTCTCTTCGTCTACGATGCGCCAGACGAGTGACGGTATAACCACAAGCAAGATTCCTAAACCCCAGAGCGAGCCGAGAGACAGTGGCATAGCAAGTGTAAGTAGCACGGCGCCGGAATACATAGGGTGTCTGACAACGGCATAAGGTCCGGTTGAAATGACGTGTTGGTCTTGCGCCAGTTCAATCGTTGCTGAGGCAAAAGCATTCTCCTGGCACACTTTATTGAAAATGAAAAAGCTGAACACAAGCAGAAGATCAGCCCCAAACACTAGCGCTGCTGGCAAAAGCGACCAGCCAAATCGGTGGTCTAGCCCTGCCAAAACAAAGAGGGCAAGAAATGATAAAAGGACAAGCGACATAATGATGCGCTGCGGCAAGCGTTTCTCGGCTGCCGGTCCGGCGCGCATACGGCGCTCAAACAAATCGGGCGCACACTTCATCAGGAAAAGGCTATGCCAGGTGACGCTGCCGACAAAGGAGATGATGAAAAGCCATGCTTGCCAATAATCGGAAGTGCCGGCTGCGAAAAACGGGATAGCTAACACGACCGGTGTCATCAACGAGCGAATCATCGCTTTTCGCTTCAGCTCAATATCCATTCTTTTCGCTCCGACGGGAGAAAGGACAGTCCTATCTTCGAAGAAACAAACGGCTGGCCATCCAGGCACCAAAGCAGAAGATGAACAAGCCGAAGGCACCATATACCATGACTGAATCATAGTCAATGTCGGTAGAAAGCACAGCATTCTCCGGATGATTCTTATCGTAATAAATGGCAGTCAATTCACCCTTTTTCATGACGCGGTTTGCCGGCATTTCGACTGTGGAATTGTTTTCATGACCATCAACAACAAAGCGCAAGTGCACTTCTTTTCTGATGCCCAGTGGATCGTAGTGCTCTTCGATGCTACTGACCGTGCCCTCTCCCGTCTTGTATTGCAGGGCCATGCAGCTGCGAATGTATGACCCGATCGAACCGTAAAGCATGGAAGAAGATATCCACAACAATAACACGGCTAAAAGAGCCAATAAATAATTGAAACGAGCTGGTGTCGTGGGCGGTGGCGCGGAATTCTCCGCAGCTTGGTCTGGATCGGCTTGTTGCATGCTCTGATTCATGTTTCGTCTATTGTCGTAAGTGGTGATTCTTTAGTATTCTAGTTCGCTCAAGCGTTAATCCCTAGTGATTCTTACTGTGGCAGGAATAAACTTCATACAGTCGCAACCTGAACGTCCGCCTCGGCGCTTTGTTCTGCGCTACTTGTCTCAGAGTCTGAAGTCCTATCAACATTATTGACCGCAGGCAAAGTCTCGCCATTTTCAGCTGCTTCAAGCTGGGCGAGCTCATCCTTGTTCTCATCGTAGACACCTTCCCAGCGAGCAAGCACTACTGAAGCAAGGCAATTACCCACAACATTTACGCTGGTTCGAGCCATGTCCATTACTGTATCAACGCCAAGAATGAGGGCGATTCCGCCGAGCGGCAAGTTGAAGCTGTTCAAGGTACCGGCCAAAATTACAAGTGATGCTCGTGGAACAGCAGCTACGCCTTTGCTCGTCAACATCAAGGTGAGCATCATCATAATTTGTTCTTGCAATGACATGTGTACACCGGCGGCTTGCGCTACAAATGGCGCGGCCAGCGACAAATAGAGCGTCGTTCCAGTTAAGTTGAATGTATAACCCACAGGCAGTACAAAACTGACAATATTGCGCGGAACACCAATGGCTTCCATTGCCAACAAAGCTTTCGGTAGAGCTGCTTCACTGCTGGTAGTGGAAAAGGCCAGAAGGGCGGGCTCTTTAACAGCGTTGCAAAACTTACGCAAGGGAACCCTGGCTATCAGTGCTGTTGGTATCAGGACTACAAAAATAAAGACAAAGAGGGCGAGGTATAAAGTGCCTACCAATTTGCCCAGAGATACCAGAACGCCGATGCCATGCTCTCCGACCGTTGCGGCAATCGCCGCCGCTACTCCGATTGGAGCAAACTTCATGACTATGGCGGTGTACTTAAACATAACTTCTGCAAGCGAGTTGCAAAATTGCAATACAATGTCCGCTTTTGCGGCGCTCACCGCCGCTGCAAAAATAATAGAAAACACAACAATTTGTAGAACATCACCGCGGGCCATTGAGTCGACTATGCTGGCCGGAAAGGTATGCACAATAATTTCTGCCGCGCTGAGTTGCTTGGCCACAAGAGCCCCAGCCTCTCCAGCCCCGACATTCGAAAGATTTACGCCCAACCCTGGTTGAAAGATATTCGCTGCTAGAAGCCCGACAACCAGAGCAAAGGTAGTGACTATTTCGAAGAAGATA
>Ga0182030_10028142_pt1 | contig 10063 bp, 12 predicted proteins | sample 812S3MmetaG_FD_121299 | JGI IMG/M metagenome (GOLD analysis project Ga0182030, IMG submission 121299) | Permafrost microbial communities from Stordalen Mire, Sweden - 812S3M metaG (Illumina Assembly) | ecosystem: Environmental > Terrestrial > Soil > Wetlands > Permafrost | place: Sweden... | reverse complement strand
GTATATTATTTAAATTAAATTTTTAAAGTATTATACTTGTAATTACAAAACTATATAAAAGAAACTTTATAATAATAATTAAATAATTTAAAAATATAACTTTAAGCTTATAAATATATAATTACTATATAATATATTATTTTATTAATATACAAACAGTTCTAAACTTATAATTATTATATATTATAGTACTTTTTTAAATAAAGTAAAGTATATAATAATATTTTACAAAACTAAGTAATGCTTAAGTAAAACAAGAGTATTTATAAAGAGCTTCGCTAAGCGTATCACGTGCTCGTAGCACGTGATTTACCTGCTCTGTGACACTTATTAAGTAGGGAGTTCTTGGATAGATAAAGGATGAGGTTCAAGAGGGTGGGTGGATGCGGACTGGAAATCATGGGCTGAGAGTTGGGGAGAAAGAAGTAATGGATGGTTCTCTTTACCAGTTGAGAGTTATGGAACGTAAGGCCTGTTCTCGTGGCTCCGTCTCATAAGGTAGGCTTGGAAGGCAGAACGCACCAAGTCAAACCATGTATATAACCAGATCTTTTTATTTCCCTTGAATCTACCAATCACCGATATTTTTCAAATTCCCCCTCCTCCTGCATCCTCTTCTCTACTAATGAGATAATCTCTTTGTCGTATACATCCTCTGGTTTCTTTCCGCCCTTGAGAACTTCTCTCTCGTGCACTACGGCCTCCTCTCTCGTCATACACACTAATTCTCCTAGCTTCAGTTTGCTGGCTTTCTGGCCTTTTACGCCTAGCTCAATTGTGCTCCCTGCTACTGCGCCACTCACTCCATTCGCCTCCGCCTCGATCGGCTTCCTCCACCTCACAAGCGCCAGTCTCGTAGACACTCCACTGACCACACTCTTCCCCCTAAACACCTCCTCAACCACATACCCTACATCCGCGGCCGTAACCCCAAGTTTCAGTCCTTGCGCGTCCTCACCCGGCGTCGTCGCTCTCGCAAGTTTCTCTTCCGCCCCCTGCAATTGCGCAAGAATGGTGTCGTACATCTTCTCCCTTCCTTTCGCAGGTACGTACTCTATTGGGTAACCCGCAATTTGCAGTATGATGTAATTCGCAGCACTCAACCCAAAAATGGCGGGCATCGTCCCCAAGACCGGTAATATTCTAACCCTAAAATCGGGCAGCACTCCAAGGTCCCCTACATTGCCCTTCAGAAATTCTTCTTCCGGCAACGGTAATAGCTGTGCTTTGCCCGGTCCTGGTTTTTCTGTGGAGTAAATAACCGGGATACCGGATGTTATATTGTGTGGGGAGGCACGGAGACGACGGCGTGTACTGCGGGATAACGGGTCTTCAGTTGAGGAAGAGATGTCGCCGATAAAGATGCGTGTGGGGTCCGATTTACAGCCTGCGCCCATGCTGGATATGACCGGGAGTTGGTTCTTGTGGCAATAAGAAAGGAGGGAGACTTTAGAGTCAATGTTATCAATCGCATCTACAATAAAATCCGGCTTTCGGCCCTCCCATTCCCCGAGTAAAGTGTCTGCGGCGGAGGGGGAGAAGAGCTGGTTCTGGAGGTCGAAATGCACCCAGGGTGTTATAGCTTCGAGACGCTTTTTTAGACAGTGTACTTTCGAGGTCCCGACATCTGCCAAAGTAGCCACTGCATGTCGATTCAGTGACGATAAGGTAACTTGGTCGAAGTCGATGAGGCGGATTCGAGAGACGCCGGAGCGTGCAAGTGCTGCGGTGCAATGGGAACCAACGCCGCCGCAGCCAACTACTATCACAAATGCGTTGCAGAGTTTTTGGAGGCCGGGGTCAGTGAGGAAGACGCGGTTGCGGGCGAGTTGTTCGAGGATGAGCTCTGCTGATCATTAACCACCATTTCCAAGCCTCGTGTTTTCTGGGAAGAAACGTCTTACCATCGTCATAATCACCCCTCCTCGCCCGTTCCGCTAACTCTCTACTCCTCTTATCCTCTTTACTCTCTGCAATCCCCAACCCATTCACCAACTCCTCCCCTTGTCCATTATCCCCCTTCCCGTCCTTCCCCTTCTCCTCCAGGCCCAATCCCTCCTTATCCTCTTTTATTTCCTCATCTTCCCGAGAACGAGACCGCCCAACATCAACCAACTTCACTTCTCCCATCAGCCTACCCTTCCACTTCAATTCCACCTCCCCCTCAACCTCAAAAGCACATACCTGATCTCCTCTTCTCCTCCTCCCATCGTCTTTCCACTCCGGTATCGAAGCTTTCAAATCAGACAATTGTTTATCGCGCCGCAGATGTTGGTATCCGAGGATTGTGGCTGCGGTGAGCGTAATGGAGAGGAGAGCGGTGGTTGTGAGTTGGAGGCTGGGGTTTTGGCGCAAGAGGGACATTTTGCGGTTTGCGCTTCGAGCTTCGAATATTTCTCAGGTAGAAATTGCAGTTGTAAGTAGGATAGAATCTGCAGATGAAAGATTTATATCACCGCCTGCTTAGCTCCAAGACGTGTCATACGATGTATCTCCATAATATAATATACAAATTATTATTATAATAAATGTGGAGGTGGTGTCCAAAATACAAGCTCAAACCCTGATCAAAGCTCGAGTCCCAAGCTTGCTTGAAACGCGGATCTGATCCCGCGTTTTTTGTGGGTCTAAGTGGTCCGCCATTGATTGGTGGGGAATGACGACTGTATCCCTCCATTTACCTATATACCTCACCTATATCTTAACGTTTATTTTATATTATATTTATTATAGTTCTCATCTCTGGAAATTTGACAGTCAAAAATGGCAGCGATCAAATCCCTCGACCACCTCGTCCTAACTGTAAAATCAATCCCCAAAACCACAGCCTGGTACACAAAACACCTGGGGATGAGATCTGAATCCTTCGTCTCAACCGCAACACCAGATATAACTCGTTATTCCCTTATCTTTGGACAACAAAAAATAAATTTACATGAGCTTGGGAAGGTGGGATTCCCCTATCCCCGTCTTGAATCTTCAAAGTCTACGTTAGTGGGGGGAATAGATGGTGCAGATAGAGTCCTGTGTTTTATTGTTTGATATGGGGGAAAGGAGAGAGGCTGAGGGAAGAGTGCTGATAAGTGATAGGAGTTCGAACCTAAAGCATTACGAGTCAAAGACGGGAGTGCAGATTTATGTTTCCTGACCGACGACCCCGTTCATGACGTCCGTAAACGGCTTCTTGAAGCGAAAGTCGAGATGGTGGATCTCAGTCCCGACAAGACGGATGAAGGGATTGTGCAAAGGACGGGTGCGAGAGGGAGGTTAAGGAGTGTTTATTGTAGGGATCCGGATGGGAATTTGATTGAGTAAGTCCTAATATTCTCCGTGACTTGATAATGGGTTGATGGTTGATAGGTTATCAAATTACATTTAAACTAAATAATCATTCAATGAATGATAAGATAAATTAAAAATGCACTCCTGATGGGTATATTGCGCCCCAGCCTTGGACCTGCATTTCATACCTGATACCCAACCACCGAAACGCCTCGCTATAAATTCAAAGCTAAATCCAAATCATGACGGGGGCCTGGGTTTAGACTTGTGTATTCCAAGACCCAACGCCATATCCTGTTCGTCTCGTAAATGCTTGTTATCGTCCTCCATTCTCGCTTTATCCTCAATATGTGAGACGTCACCTAGTAGGCATTTTTCATTTCGCTCCACCGGCTGCCCGTTTGATGCTGGCGGAGATTCTGTCTTTTTTATCATGTCATCTGGCCAGAGGATTTTCTGTGCTTCTTCGGGTGACATGGGAACTTCGTCGTTCGCGCTGATTGGAGAGTATGGAGGTGAGACGTCGTATAAATCATTTTGCCGCTGCGCTGGAATGTTATCCGACACCAGATATTTCGACCCTTCACCATTTGGTGGAGAAATATTTGGAGGTCTTGTGATCTTATGTCGGAATACTGGAGTAACGGAGGTAGCCGTCGATAGTGTCCTTCTCCTCTCAGCTTTCATCACATTCTTTAGTAAGGTTGCTTCGTTCCTTTTATACACGCCATAGAAACCTTTATCGATCATCGCTGCCGCATTGAGATCCTCAAGGTCGTCTAGGTGAGATAAAATACGTAGACAAACTGCCTCATTTGTCGATACGGGCACTGTCCCATTGACCACTTCAATATAATCTGCCCCTGACAGTTCATGTATGTCTGGTGAGTAATCCCCATTTCTACTATCCGTGTGGCTTGAATGCTTAGAAAGAGCCCATCCATCTCGCCCGCTAACTTCCCAAAGTGTTAATCCCGAAATGCTGTTGCAGATATCATTAATCGCGCTTCGAAATGCTGGTGCATAGTCGCAAATGCCACTATGAACTTGAGGCGCACTTGGCATCAATCTCAAACAGTCGACAAGTTCTTTGATGCTTCTCCGAGGCGACTTGGGCAAGTCCTGGAAACCGACATTCTTCATGATACTAGGCAGAACTCGTAACTCATTGTATACAAGCATGAGCCAACCCAAATTCGTTGCATCGCATAAATGAGAGCCTCTTGGACATCGAGGAATCGTTGTCATTGTCAGTGAACCAATACTCGACCGTCGATCAGTGTTTTCCAAAGGCGGTCGGAAGTATTCTTCAATGGCATTCGTACAACAAGCATGAATCTGAGCAAGTTTGGCGTTTCTGACTGCTTTGACCTTTTCTCTCACAGCTTGGGGCCACTGAGTCTTGCTGTCAATCTCCGCTTCGTCGAAAGTGTTCAAAATGGCAGCCTTGGACATCCGCTTGAAAGCCGTCTGATCCCCAAAAACATAGCTTATCAGCAGAAGTCCATCTCGGTATTCATCGCCAGACATATGTACATATTGAGGTAGCCATTGGTATTCAACCTTGTCTTCAAGAGGTGCAGTACATCTGTATCGCAAACAGACTTCAGCAATACTGACAAAGACACGAAAGTCGATTTCTCTTGGGACTTTATCTCTGTGCATATGTGCAGCATGGAGTAATATGGTCAAAGCTTCATTTTCGTTAAGTTCGATCTGGGGCATTCGGTAGACCTTGACCTCCATGCCGTCCTTGCAGGTATGCCGAGATGGCGGTGGTGGAAGATCACCAATCATATCCAAGGGTGCATTTCGTGCCTGGTGTAAAGGTGACAATATATGGGAGAAAAGTGACGAGTTTTCTGCCAGAAGGTGGGATGAGACGCGGAATCTCAAAATAGGGTATATTTCCGATGCTGCATTTGCGAATTCTAGGATCGTGTCGCCAGTTTTTGCAATAGTGTACTGTCTGATAGCCATGTCTGGAGCTTCTCCTGCATCTGCCATATCGAAAAGGTTCTCAATGGCCTGTAAATCCAATTTCAATTTGTCGAAATTTAACGATCGAATCTTGTATTGCTCCCAGAACAGAAGCTTCTCTGATTTCATACGATGAACGCTGGTGTCTCTCCATTTGATTATCAGATTCTTTCGTAGAACCTTGTCTGATAGAAATGCTTCCAGACCTCTTTCTGTTGCCTCTGGTTCATATGCCTTGTACGTTATCAACAATGAGGTACGCAGGTTTTCCAGCATTCCTTCCTGGACCGCTTTCCATTCATTTATAGCGAACAGCCATTGGTCGTTAACTTGGAAGGGTAGAGAAGTTTCGGTGGTGGATCCGCTATATGATGATCGAGTATCGAGAGGTCCGATGGAAGACTCGAGGGAGGCATTGCGACCGCTATTTTCTATACAGCGATTAGCAAGAGATATGGTCTGACCGGATCAGACTTACGAGACTTCTTGAGTAGACTCTTGCACAGTTGCAGCGATTCCTCTCTCAACTTCTTGTATACTTCCCAAACAGCATCCACTTTCTTCGGGTCCGGACCCGAAGGAGCCTTTCGAATTCGTCGGGAATTCTCGCGCAGGTGTAAGAATTCAGTATCGTGAGTCGCGCCAATGAAAGGATCCGGCGAAGGGAGACCACCGCTTGATCGAGTGATTTCCAGCTCTGGCATCGTGAATGGGGAGGAGTTCACAATCTTATCGCTCGCCGGGGCCTGCGGTCCTGTTAGCAATTGGTGGGGGATGAATGGCAAGCGCCAGACCTCATATATCTTTTCCGAGCTACTTGCTTCATGACTACTTCCGAATATACCCTTCTTGATAAAGTTGAGTCGCCCTCTCGGACTGACGGTCGAGCCAGACATCGAACTCGTATTTGAATGTTGGCGGAGCATCTTGAAGGTCTCTGCTCTCATGTCTTCGAGGATTAATGCTATAATGATGATGGCACTGATCAACGACCAGCATCAGCATCATGGGCGATGATCCAAGGCGAGGTCTGGGGACGGGTAAGGCTGTGTGACCGTGACAGAAGTGCCAAGATCTACAGCGGGGGGCGAAGTAATGGGGATGCCAAGCCATAGGTGGCATACAATAAGCACCTTTCGTTTAAAGAAGGGAAAAGGGCACCGTAGGAAACATTGACTCCTATACAACTATTTGACTCATTCACCGCGATTGCCCCGATATTTCTCATATGTTTCTTATATGTTTCTTATATATAAGAAGCTATAATCCATACTTCTTCACGATGGGGTTAATCATTTTGTGTACTATGATATTTCCCAGGCTATGCTTTGACCCATCTTAAGGCCCAAAAACGATTGGCGACAGCCTCTTTCCATTTCATTTACCTACTAGCAAACCCCCACAAGGCTGAGTAAGGGCAAGGCGAGCACGCGAACAGGCAACCATTTTCTTCCCCAGATCATCTTTTCCCAAACCTGGGATGGATCCTTTCAAGCCTCGAAAATTGGTAGAACTGGATGGGCGTGTAGGCGAGGGCGGAGGTCAGCTGGTGAGGATCGCTGTGTCTTTGGCGGCTTTGACAGGCACTCCTCTGCGAATTGATCACGTTCGAGGAAACAGGTAACCTCCATAATTGAAATTGAATGATACTGTCTTGTTGCTGACTACCAGAAGAAAGGGGGCACGTGGAGGCGGTAAGAATTTAGCCCGTTGAGATTCATTGTATAGGGTACTGAGATCCTTCAGGTCTCAAAGCGCAACACGTCTCATGCGTCCAATATCTCGCCGACGCAACATCAGCAGAAGTCGAGGGGTGCACTGTGGGAAGTCACTCGCTTGAATTCAGGCCCAAATTCTCTCCTATTAATTTAGTCAATCGAAACATCACAATCAAGGCGGAGTCCGCAGCCAGTACACTTCTCGTCTTCCAGTCAATCTTCCCATTTCTGCTCTTTGCTGGAGATGTAAAGGGTACACCAATTACGATCACAATCCACGGAGGTACCAATGTGAGTTTCTCGCTGTCATTCGAGTATCTGGATCAAGTTCTTCTGCCAGCTCTGGAAAGATTCGGAATCAAAGTAGACCGTAAGCTCGAATCTCGTGGATGGTCTCATGGAAGTATTCAATTAGGTTCGGCCAAGTTTCAATTCATCCCGCTCGCCCCAGGAAAGAGCCTCAAGCAACCTACATGGCCAAAAGAGTGCGGGACCATTACTCAGATTGATGTTTCCCTTGTCGTTCCAGCTTATCTTCAGGCCACGCTCAAGAAATCCCTCCTGTTTGAGCTAGACTTGGTCTTCCCTGATACTGTGCCCAACTTCGTCCTAGTTGAAGACAGTAAGCATACGAAACGAATGTACGCACTTCTTGTCGCCCATACCTCAACCGGGCTGAGATTTGGAAGAGACTGGCTGTACGACAAGAAATCGAAGGACAAATCTGCAGATCAAATTTCTACAGAGATTGCACAAAAGGTCGTGGACTATCTTGATAAGGAAGTAAGGAAGGGTGGGCTGATAGACGAGTATCTTCAAGATCAGTTGATCATATTTCAGGCGCTAGCAGAAGGTCCATCAAGCATTTCGGGATCACCAGAAGCTATGTATTCAACTCGAGGTCGGGTTGATCGAACAGAAGAACCATTTGGAGACGGTAGCACTCATACAACGACTGCCAGATGGGTTACAAGCCAGCTACTGCCTCACCTGAAATGGATTGACAGTGGAAGAGTATGCAAAGGTGTTGGGTGGAAGGTTGCAACCCCAGGTGCTCTACCGGAGAGTGGCTCGAAATCTAATTAATTCTGCATTCATACAAGCCTACTTCCCGAATCGCTCGATGCCACAAACCCAGTAACGTTACTGTCCTTCATCAACCATAAATAAGCCTCCGCAACATCCTCAGGCTTCGCAACTTTCCCGGTCGGGACCTTATCCGCAATTCCCTTCATCATTTCTTCCTTCTCACCCGTTGACATATCCTTCCATAACTCAGTATCGACAAACCCAGGGCTGACTAAATTAACCCGAATTGGCTTCAGGTCTATCGCCAAATTCTTTGTCATGCCATGCAAACCAGCTGCATATGAAGCCACGACAGACCAATTCGGGATTGGGTGCTCAGCCACAGTACCCGTGGTCAGGGTGATTGATGATTGGGGACTCTTTTCTAAATACCTCGATCCCACCTTTGCCACCAAAAGCGGCGCAATGAATCGAACTTGTCCTGCTCGTTGGATGAATTCATATGTAGCCTCTTGGATGGGCACCGATGCCAATTTGTCGCCAGCCGTAAAGACGATATGGTCAACCTTTCCGGTCTTTGTGAACAAATCCTCAATATCTTTTTCTACCGTAGGCTTCGACAGATCGCATCCATAGCCTTGCACTTTACCGGCGGGGTAGGATTTCTTGAGTGCTTCGACGGAGGATTCGACACGACTGCTGCTAGAAGAGGATATTGTTACGAAGGCGCCTGATTCGAGAGATGCTTCGGCGACGGCGAATCCAAGGCCTGTGTTGTCAGCATTCAGCTGAGTGTTTATGGAAGATATACATACCGGAAGTGCCTCCGATAATGAGGACATGCTTTCCGAAGAGCTTGTTATACTTTTGAGTCGGCATTGTGGGCTTTCGATAGAGATTCTATTGATGATGATTGATCTTTCGAGATGACTTTCAGAAGGACTTATACAATTCTGGGTTCCTCCTTTCAAAATCAAAGTCTTCTATCTCCATGATGCTAACACCGAAAATCAACTTAAAGCCGTGACATCATCTCTACTTCCCACAACACTATGCTAAAACGGCTCAATTAAGACACTGGAACGTTTCCCTCCATCAACATTCGGACTCTAAAGATAATACCTTCGGAGTTAAGGTTTAACCCCCCAATCCCGCATGACATACCTGGGTTCACGGGGCAAAATCAAATCGACTCTTATTGATTCACGGGAGATCCAACCAAAGAGGTCTTCCCTATCTCTATCCTACTTACAATTAAAGCTTGCCTTAGAAAGGGTTGAGGAACCCTTGCGCGGGAGGACCCGTCTCTGCTTTCAGCCGCATGGCCTCCCACTCCTGCCCCCTCCCATCATTCGCCTATTGTCACACCCTGTCAAACTCGCCCGATTTCCATATCTATGGAAATAGAAATAATAGCTGCATCCTATTGATGGGTTTAGTCTTGAAAGAGCGGTCTTAGCTCTCAGCCGCATATCCTCCCACTCTTGTCTCCGACTTTACCGACCGTCCCTTACATTGCATTGTAGCCAGGTATTAAAGTTGATATATTACCCCATACTCGCTACTCATAAAATTCGCACTTCACCAGACTTCCTCGATGACTGACCCGAAAATGGGATTAACAACCATTCCCGCCCGTCATGGTATCGCTACCCCACTCTCCGCTGGACAAACAATTAAGATAATCAATACCCATGGTACACAAGTTGTTGATACTTGGGCTTTTACACTCTCCCCCTCAAACCGAAAGAGCATAGAAACACAAATAAGCATGCAACACACGCGCGCCTCCATCCTGCACACAATCCCCAAACCCGGAGACGGACTCTACAACAACCGCCGCGAAAAGATTCTAGAGATGGTAGAAGATACGACGGCTGGGATCCATGATACGTTGATTGCGGCGTGTGATAAACAGCGGTATGAGGAGCTGGGTGGGGGGAGTGAGCATAGAAATTGTGCTGATAATCTGGTGGAGGCTTTGTCTGCTCTCGGTATTTCTTCCTTCCTTCTTTTCTTCCTACAATATCTGCCTTCTGAGGGGAAGAGTGGAT
>Ga0182030_10028140_pt1 | contig 10064 bp, 6 predicted proteins | sample 812S3MmetaG_FD_121299 | JGI IMG/M metagenome (GOLD analysis project Ga0182030, IMG submission 121299) | Permafrost microbial communities from Stordalen Mire, Sweden - 812S3M metaG (Illumina Assembly) | ecosystem: Environmental > Terrestrial > Soil > Wetlands > Permafrost | place: Sweden... | reverse complement strand
TTCGATTGCGTACCAGGCCGTTTCAACACCCACCAGATCTGGCGAAGCCTTAACAGTCAACGCCCCGTCATTGGAATCAACGGACTCGATGGCGCGGGTCCCGGGCTTGGCCCCTGGGCGAAACAAAGGCCCTACCGCTTTGAGCCTGCTGCCCGCGGTGAGATCAACATAATCTCTCTCCGGAGGACGCAACAAACTTAAAGCGATACCCGGTTCGAGTGGCGCGATTTCAGCAACCTGAGCGGCAAGAATGGGGCCGTCCCCCACGGGGATACAACCTCGTTGCTCGAGCGACTCGGCCCAGTTCTCTAACCAACCAGCCGGTTCAGCACGCAATGAAGCGGTCCTCACCGTCACTCGAACCTGTCGTCCGGACGGATCGATTATCACGGCCTCAGAATCCGCATGGCACGTTACACGCAGCGGTAGAGTGACGGTTCGCGCCGAGGCTTCAGCTTTCCTCACACCGGGCGGAACCAGCACATGGTTCGCGTAGCGATAGGAGCGGGGACCCGCGCAGCCGGTCATCAAAACCATAGAGAGAACCTGAAGGCTAATCGCTTTCATTTCCATGGTTTACTTTGACGATTCCTTCCGATCGGACAAGCGTCTTGCGCGGCGATCACATCTCGCGATTACATCAATGCTCCGCGATTGCGATCCGAAGGAGCACGTTGCCTGCCTTGTTTGAGCGATGACGCGGTTCTGTCGAAATTATTTCCGCGCCGTCACGGATCGGGTGGGGTGGCACCACAAGAAGCTCACTGGGGAAAGCGCGACGTCCTTGGCTCCCGATTCGCGCAGGATTTCCGCGTAGCGGCCGGTGTGCTCGATGTCGAGGATCAGCAGCTTTCCTCCGGGCTTCACGACCCGATACATTTCACGCACAACGCGATCACGATCCTCTTCGTCGGGGAAATTGTGAATCGCGAGAGCGGACATGACGACATCGTAGTTGTTATCGGGGTAAACCAGGCGATCCTGGTCGAACTTCTCGAGTCGCACGCGATCCGTCACGCCCTCGACCTTGGCGTTCTCCTTGGCGCCTTCGATCGAGTTGTCCGACAGGACCTCGGGGCTCCAGCTATCAACTCCCGTCGCCTTTCCTCCGCCTGTTCCCTTGGCCGACGATTTCAGACGCTTCGCCGCACCGATCAACATCAATCCTCGTCCGCAGCCAACGTCGAGGACCTTCTCTTCACCCGTCAGTTCGAGTTGATCGAGCAAACGATCACGTAAGGGGAGCTTCGCGGTTCGGCTGGACCACACCATCACTCCGCCGACCGCACAAAACAGTGCTGCGAGCGCGCCTAAAACGAGCAGCAAGGACAACGCAGGCCCGGGATATTCGCTGCGATTGATAAAAAACACTGCCAGCGCGATCGCGAGGGTCCAGCCGGCGCGGCCAAACCAGCGCCGGACCTGGAATGGAAAATCGAGACCGTAGTCCGGGGTAGTGATTTCACTGCCCGAGGCCACGGCCATTACACAGTTGCCTCAACCGGCGTCGCCTCGACCTCAATCGGATGCTTGAACTTGCATTCCTTGTTGGGGCATTGCGCGACCGGACCAGCTTTGAGGAATTTCTCGATCAGGTAGCTGGAGCCGCAGTCGGGGCACTTCTCGGGAATCGGCTTGCCCCACGCGACAAAATCGCAGTCCGGGTAGCGGCTGCATCCGAAGAACGTCTTGCCGCGCTTCGACCGCCGTTCCACCACGTCGCCTTCCGAACAATTAGGGCATTTCACGCCGACGGTCTTCTGCTTCACGAATTTACAGGTGGGATAGTTGCTGCACGCCACGAACTCGCCATAGCGCCCGTACTTCTTCACCATGTTGTTGCCGCAATTGGGGCATTTTTCGTCGAGCGGAACGTCTTTCGGCTTCTGCGCTTCGCCCAATTGCTTGGTGGTCTTGCAATCCGGATACCCGGTGCACGCCAGGAACTGGCCGAAGCGGCCCTTCTTGAGCACCATGGGACGGCCGCAGTTTTCGCAGTAAACGGTCTCATCCTGTTCGGAAACGTCGCCGCCTTCCGATGCCGGCAGTTCACGGGTGTTGGTACATTCCGGATAGCCGGTGCACGCGATGAATTTGCCGTGGCGGCCCCATTTGATCACCATGGGCTTGCCGCACTTCTCGCAGATCTGATCGGTGGGCTCCTCCATCCGCTTGATGTCGGTCATGTGGCGAGCCGCGTGGTCGAGATCCTTCTCGAACCGCTCGTAGAACTCGCTCATCGCCAGCCGCCAGTCGATCTTGCCTTCTTCGATCTCGTCGAGCTTGCCTTCCATGGTCGCCGTGTAGGTCACGTCGAACAGGTCGCTGAAGCTTTCGAGCAGAAGATCCGTCACCACCATGCCGAGCTCGGTCGGGAAGAACTTCCCGCCTTCCTTGCGAACGTACTCGCGCTCCTGGATGGTCGACAGAATCGACGCGTAGGTGGACGGGCGGCCCACGCCGTCGGCCTCGAGTTCCTTCACGAGCGTCGCTTCGGTGAATCGCGGCGGCGGCTCCGTGAAATGCTGCTCTGGCTCGATACTCTTGAATCTGAGCGTTTCGCCCTGCGTGACGACGGGCAGCTTGCTCTTCAGCTCATCGTCGTCCTCATCCTTTTGGTCCTTGCCTTCTTCGTAGACCCGAAGGAACCCGTCGAACTTGGGGACGCTGCCGGTGGCCCGGAACAGGTACGTGGCGTTGTCCTTGCCCTTGGCCTCGACGTCGATGGTGGTCTGGTCGAAAACCGCGGGTGTCATCTGCGATGCGACGAAGCGCATCCAGATCAGACGGTAGAGCTTCAATTCATCCTCGGCGACAAACGCCGCGATGCTCTCCGGTGTCCGCAACGCCGAGGTCGGGCGAATCGCTTCGTGCGCGTCCTGGGCGTCTTTCTTGCTTTTATAAACGTTCGGCGACGCAGGCCGGTAGTCGGCGCCGTAGCGTTCGACGATCATGCCGCGCACTTCATCGAGCGCGTCGTTGGAAACGCGCGTCGAATCCGTACGCATATAGCTGATCAGACCGACCGCGCCTTCCTCCTGCCCCAACTCGACGCCTTCATACAGCTTTTGCGCCAGCATCATGGTCCGCTTCACGCTGAAGCGAAGTTTGCGCGCCGCTTCCTGCTGCAGGGTCGATGTAATGAACGGCGGCACGGGATTGCGCCGCTTCTCTTTATTGGTGACGGATTTGACGTTGTAGACCGCGTCGGTCAGTGCATCGACGATTTTCTTCGACGCTGCTTCATCCGGAATCTCGGCATTCTCGTTGTTGACCTTGGCCAGATGCGCGGTCAACTGCGGCGGCTTCTTCGCCGCCAGGTGGACGTCGATCGACCAATACTCACGCTTCTGGAACGCACGAATCTCGCGTTCCCGATCGACAATCAGGCGCAGCGCGACAGTTTGCACACGGCCGGCCGAAAGTCCACGGCGAACCTTGTCCCACAGAAGAGGGGAGATCTTATATCCCACCAGCCGGTCCAGAATACGGCGCGCCTGCTGCGCGTCCACCAGGTGCAGATTCACCTGCAGCGGCTTCTCAAACGCCTTCTGGATGGCCGACTTGGTGATTTCGTTGAACATCACCCGGAAGAACTTGGGACCTTTCTTTCGATCCTCCAGCTCCTCTTGCAGGTGGTAACAGATGGCCTCGCCTTCGCGATCCGGGTCAGCCGCCAGATACACGAAGCTAGCCGCCTTGGCCGCGGTCTTCAATTCCCCGATAAGCTTCTTTTTGCCTTCGATAACCTCGTAGACCGGTTTGAAATCGTTGTCGACGTCGACTGCCAGATCCTTCTTCGGTAAATCCTTCACGTGGCCGAGGGATGCCTTGACCACATAGTCCTTGCCTAGATACTTACCAATGGTTTTCGCCTTCGCCGGCGATTCGACGATGACGAGATTCTTTGCCATATGAGTGCGCTAAACCTTCCTGATATACAACCCTGACCCTGATCTACAGCCCTGAACTCAGTCCGAATGCAAAACCTTGTATAGAAATCCTCGGCCCAAATAACTTCTCCGAGCTTGAATCGCTTCCTTTGACTGCCACGATTTTCCGGGCCAGGCTTTTGGCCCTGATTTCCGCCGCAGCCTCGTTCGGGAGCCTGCCGCCTTTAAACAACCGAAATCTTACCACGCTCCGCCGGACGGGGTCGCCGCCTCCGGTTCGCGACTTTAAAAACAAGCCACCCAGCCCGTGCGAAGAACACGACAAAAAGGACGCGTTGCGTTCTTGACGTTGCCTTTTTATCAGGGCACCGGAACTCTTGATCCTAAAGCTTGTTTCGCGATTTCGGGGTTCGCCTCGTTTTCACCGTCGGCGATTCACCCGTCGGCCCACACCTTAATAAAGCTCTTGCCCGGCAGTTGCCGGACTATACCCGACAGTTCCAGCTCGAATAATATGGCGATGACCTCGGATGGCGAAAAGCCTTCCAGAGTGTCCACGAGATGGTCGAGCGATACCGGCGCATCCGGCCTCAGGAGTTTCAAAACCGATCGGGATGCCGCCTGAATTTGAGGGCTGCCGCCTCCGGCTGTTATGGATGCGGGGGCGGTGCCAGAAGTTTCATTTGCTTCCATCTCTTCTAATTTCAGTTGCTTACGAGCACGGTCCACCAACCTCCGCCGGTCCTCCGGCTTCAGTTCCACCACCACGTCGTTCCATTCCTGAACCAGTTTCGCCCCCTGTTTGATGAGCAAATTCGGTCCCCAGCTCATCTTTGAAGTGATGTTTCCCGGCACCGCGAACACCTCGCGATTCTGCTCCGCCGCGAGCTTTGCGGTGATGGCCGAGCCCGAATATTCGCCACCCTCCACCACCAGAACGCCGACGCTCATGCCGCTGATGATCCGGTTCCGGATGGGAAAATTCTGAGGGTACGGGGGCGCGCCCATCGGAAACTCGGAGATCGCCAGGCCCTCGGTCGAGATCTGGTCCGCTAACTTGCGATTTTCGGCCGGGTAGACCTGATCGACGCCGTATCCGAATACAGCGACGGTCCCTCCGCTCCCGTTGACCCCCAATTTCAGGACTGCCTTATGCGCGGCGGTATCGATCCCTCGCGCCATTCCGCTGACTACCGTCAACCCGGCCCCGGCGAGGTCTCTCGCCAACCGGTCCGCAACGGTCACCCCATAGGCCGTCGGACGGCGTGTACCCACCACACCGATCATCAGAGTCGATAGCAGCTCTACCTGGCCGCGCGCGTAAAGGAGCGGGGGCGGATCGTAAATCTCGCGAAGCTTGGGCGGATAACGCGGATCCGTGATCGGAATCAGCGTGGCGCCGGCCTCGGCTGCCTTTTTCTGTTGATCCACGGCGTCCTCAAACGCGCATCCGCTGGCGATGCTTTGCGCGACGCTCGCCGATAAACCGGCCGCTTCAAGCTCCGAACGCGACGCCCGAAAAATCTTCTGAGGGGTTTGGAATGTCTCGATTAATTGCCCGGCCTTCCGGGTGCCAAGACCAGGGGCCATTCGTAACGCGAGCCAGTAAAGGGCCTCCTCGGGCGTGAGCATCGCGCCGTTTGGATGTTCGTAAGCGCCCACGGCCTGGCCGGTCCCCGGGGCGTGACCGGCAGCGGAATTGCCCGAACCGGCACCCGGACCGAGGAATGACGGCTGCATGATTGTTTTGGTGCCAGCCGTACCAGGTAATTCTCAACGGCGCGGGGATTCCAGCCGAACCGGACACTCTCGGGCCGGGGATGGCGCTCGACCTAGGCTGCCGCCGGCCCGTTTCCGCGGGTCCCATTTCAGCGCCGGCGTTCAAACATTTCAAGACATTTCAAAACAAACCGGCAGACACCCAATGCGTCATGCGTTACGCTGGACCGTATGGCTCAACAAGCAACTTACGAAGACGTGAACCTGATCCTGCGCCTCTATGAAATGCGGCGCGAAGAGAAAATGCGCGCGGCGCGCGGCTGGTTCCTGGGGAATTTCAAGCCGAAATCGCTCGCCGAGATGCAGCAACTCTGCCCTCCCGGTTCCGATGCGAACGCATTCATGCGCCAGACCGTCAGCTATTGGGATATGGTGGCGTCCTTTGTGACCTCCGGGGTCCTCAATCAGGAACTGTTCTTTCAAAGCGGCGCGGAGCTGCTGAACGTGTGGGTACGGATCGAGCCGATCCTTCCCGAAGTCCGCGCGGCGTTCAAGAACCCGGGAACGTGGGCGAATCTGGAGAAGGTCGGAAAGGCTTTCGCGGATCATCTTGGCCCGGATGTTTACGCGGGTTTCGTGGCGCGCGTTCGGGGCTAAATCCGCTGTGCGTCAGGAGCCGGGTTACTTTGGCGATCAGGAGCTCAGTCTGCTCTTCGTCGCCAAGCGCCTCAAGGAGGCGCTTGCTCTCGAAAAACTGCTCACCGACGCGGGCTTCGCCTACCTCGTGGAGCCCGACAAGTACCTCGGCGGCGTTATCTTCCGCACCGAGCGTGTCGGCGCGTTCTTCTACATCGATCCCGCAAGCGAACCGGCCGCGCGAGAAGCGTTGGAACGCGCCGGGTACCATCCTTATCAAGAGACCTAAGACGCGCGTCCTCTGCGAGCCGCGCTGGGCGGCACAGAATCACGTAAAGAAAGAGCGACGCTAAGGCAGCGGTAAGGGCCCATTGCCCACTGGGATCGTCACAATATTGCTGGTGAACGCGTCCTGTGAGACCGTGACTTGAGTCAACGGATTTGCCGTAAGCGACGGGCTGATCTCGAGCACCAACGAATAGATGCTGAACGACCCCACCACGATCCCGGCGCTGATCACGTTGGCCGTCGCTCCGCCCACGAAGGACGACACCGAATCATTAGCGGAATTCAGCGCGGGTCCGGGATATTGTGTGCCGTCGTTGATCGCCGCTTGCGCCTCGTCTGGCGTGGGAATCCCCAGCCCGGTACCATAGAGGATGATGGTCTCGCCCGGCGCGGCCGGGTTCGACACGGTAAGCGGCGTTCCGTAGACATTCGCGCAGCACAGCGCCGAGTTCGTGGCGGTGAGAACAAATGATGCGCTCGACGAATTGGATGCGCTCAAAGCCAAGCCGTCGCCCAACGGACCCGGAATCTTGGAAAGCAGCCGGATGCGCGTGAACGCGCCGGCGGGCGATGCGACCACTGGGGCCTCCGGATCGGCGTTAATCAGAGCGATAAAGGCGGCTTCGATCGTGGCTAACGTATCCGTCGCTTGCACCGTGTACGTGTAGCTGTGCGATCCGATCACGATGGTCCCCGTATCGTTCGCGGCAATCGATCCGTCGACGGAAACCGTTCCGGTGGCATAGCTCGACCCATGAACCGCGAACGCCGGCCTGGGGTCGGATCCGTAGTTCGCGAAAATGCCCGGATTCGCCGGAGCGATCGGCAGGCCAATCGCGTCGCTCACGGTTACGCTCCCGTCGTTGTGCAGCGTCCGGATGTACAAACTCGAACTGTTCGTATCGATGATCTCGAATGGCAGCTGGATATTGATCTGCGAGGGCGATACATATTCGATCGGCGTCCGCAATCCGTCTACGTAGACCTCGACCCCGCCGAGTGTGACCGGTAAATTCTGTTGGGTCAGGTCCGCGGAGGCTGTGTTGTCGGAAAGCGAGAAGCCGGGCGCGGCCTGGAGCGTGACCAGAGCTCCCGGCGCGAGCGTGGCTGCACTGCCGCCGCCGCCCAGGGTAGCGCCGCTGATGGTCGCCGTGATGGTCGCGTTGGTGGAAACCGCCGACGTGAGCGAAATGTTGTTGCCGTTCGGACCGGATTGCCGCGCCGTCAGAATGATGACGCCGAATCCGGATTGCTCAAACGCGAATACGTTGGGATCTCCCGCGCCCCCATTGGACTGGTTGATCTGATTGGTGAGCGCCGTCGCAATCGTATCGAAGGTGTCGCTTGAAAGAATCTTGTAGGTGTAGGTGGTGCCCGTCACGAGAGCGGGCGTCGAGCCGCCGTTATTCCCAATCGTGATAGAGACCGTATCGTTGGCCGTCACCGTGCCGCCCATGGTGAGGGTTCCGACCGCGTAGATCGCCAGGCTCGCCGCGTTTACCGCGCCGTCAGCCGGAATTTCAGGCGTCTCCGGCGTAAACATCAGCACGCGATAATTGGTCGGATCGGCCACATACAGATTCTGGCCGTCCCAGGCGAGCGATGTGGGTGTCGGGGTGCTGTTTGCGGCCGAATAAGTGAGGTTGGGAGAGAAAATGCTGACGTTACTGGTGACGATATCCGAGAACTCATCCGGCTCTCCCAAAATGACATCGGCGCGTGTGGCGTTCTGCGTCGGAATCGTTTCGTAGACCAGCACGCGATCATTACCGCCGTCCGCAACATAGAGGCGAGTTCCATCCGACAAAGCGAATCGCGGAAAATTCATCGTCGCCGCGCACAGTACCGGGTATAATGGATTGCCGTTACTGTCCGTGCCGTCCGATGCACACAGATTCGAGGCATCGTTCGGATTGGACTGCGTCCAGCCCAGTTGCCCGAGTTCGACATCGGCCTGTTGCTGATTCTGCGACGGAATCTCATTCCAGATCAGAACCCGGCTGAAGCCCAGGTCAGTGACAAACAGATGCACTCCGTCGCTCGATACGGATACCGGACTCAGCATAGTGTTCTGAGCTGCCGTCAGGTTCGCCTGCGTCTGATCGAGCACCGGCACTGTGGTGAAGTTGGGCTGCCCGAGCACCAAATCCGCCGGCTGGTTGTTCTGCGTCGGAATCGACTTCCAGATCAGGATCCGGTTGTTCTGGGTATCCGCGACGTATAACCTGCCATTCTGAATCCAGACTCCCTGGGGCGCTCGCATACTGCTCGCCGTCACCAATACGGGAGCGACCGTCACAAAATCCGGCTGACCCAGGACGATGTCCGCGTTCTGGCCAGTCGTGGTGGGGATTTCTTTCCAGATCAGGACCCGATTGTTCAGCGTGTCGGCGACCGCCAGGATGTTGCCGTCCGTGGCCACAGCCGTCGGCTCGCGCATTCCATTCGCCGCGGTCGAATAGGTAGTGGTGAAAAAGTCCGGTTCGCCGAGGACCGTCGTGATCTGGCCGCCGCAAACCGGACATCTTGCGTAATTGGGCGGGATCTCGTCGGTCGGCTGGGGTAGGGTCTGTAAGAGGTTGGAGAACAGGATAACCCGATTGTTAATGGGGATCAGCCCCATGCGGTTCGAGTCTGCTACGAACAGGGTATTCGCCCCGTAGGCCACTCCGCCTACCGCGCCGAGAGTGATACTGTCGGCTCCGGAGTTCTGGCTCGTAAATGTAGATTGCCCAACGACTAAGCGTGCTGCCTGACCGGTGAAGAAATCCCCCCCGAAAACCAGAGTTGCACACAGTGAGAAAATCGCACAAAATTTCAGCATCAGAAAGAATTTGGGGATTGAGGTATTAGTATAACAGCCTAAGGACGCTCTTCGGATTAGGCAGGTTGCGTGCCAAATGGGCTATCCGGGCAAACGGCAGGCCTAGGGGGAAACGCTGAGGGACCGGCGATCTGGGTTTGGGGGCCACGTCACCACCGGGATCGGTGGGTCGGCACGGCTGCCGTGGTGAGCGCGGCGATGCTCGGTAACTACTGTGGACCGAACGTAATGTCGGTTTCGGCCCCGAACTTGCGATAATTCCGGAACTCGATCCGGTTGCGCATACAGGTGCTGGTGCCGCGGACGCAACTGAGCACCTCGGCGTTCACAGGCAGCAGATAGGGCTCCGGCGTCGACAAGCGGACGAAATCGTATTCGGCTGCCGTCTCCACTGTGTCAAACGGAAACAGCAGCGGCATGTTGTGAGCCTGCTGCTCGATGCGTAGAACCCGGGACGTCTCTTTGTCCACCCAAATCGTTCCGCGATAAGCCGGGTAATAGAGCTGAGCGGGCGATTCAATCCGCCAGCGGGACCGCTCGCGCGGAACTTCATACTTGAAGACCACCGTGCTGCGGTGGTTGATCGTCTCGGTTCCCGTGCGCTTAAACGTGGTTCCCGTGTCGGGCGCGAAGATCGCGTCCAGGATGGTGGCAAATTCGCCGGTGGAGCGGGCACCGTCGATGTCATCCATCGTAGGCTTCGC
>Ga0182030_10028138_pt1 | contig 10064 bp, 6 predicted proteins | sample 812S3MmetaG_FD_121299 | JGI IMG/M metagenome (GOLD analysis project Ga0182030, IMG submission 121299) | Permafrost microbial communities from Stordalen Mire, Sweden - 812S3M metaG (Illumina Assembly) | ecosystem: Environmental > Terrestrial > Soil > Wetlands > Permafrost | place: Sweden... | reverse complement strand
TGTCATCGGTGAAACCGCGATAAGCTGCGGAACCTGCGCGCCGCAGGGCTGCTTCAAAGGCGAGAAAACTCGGGTCATCATCGGGTGACGAAGTGTCAAAGCCAGCTCCTGTTGGCACTTGGTATGCGCGTAAGGGAGTTCGCGGATTCTCTGGCGTTTGTCGGGATTCGGCCATGCATCGCGTACCCCGAATTCTATCCAATTGAACGACGGATGACTCCGCCGTCCGTGCATCTCTGTCGGAGACTCGGCCTTCCTTGTAACGAATTGTTTCCAGAATTCGGGCGTATTCGGAAGAGGCAATCGAGACCAATCGTGGCCACCGGCGGGCGCGACCGAGACCTTCCGCTTCGCACAAGATAGCCAATGCTGCACGATGCCGACCACGATGCAAGGAAAGTCTTGCGAGGAGCACGCTCGCACGCGCGGCGCACTCCAGCATTCCCGAGGAGCGGATCATCGAGAGCCGCGGCCACAGTAGAGCCTCGGCTTCCTCAAACCGACCCTGTTCGTACGCCACCTGTGCGAGCAGAGTTGCGGGGAAGGTGCTCAACGGCGATTGATTACCGTAACGCAGTCGCGCCAGTTGCAGCGCTTCTGTCGCCAGACTCGCGGACACGGCAAGAAGCAGGCGATCAAATGCGAGAGCTGCGCTTATGCAAAGGCTAAGAATGCGAGATACGGCTTTGCCGCCAATTGGAGTGGCCAGGTAGTCCACGGGGTCGGATGGGCAGATTTCCTTGCGTTCCCCAAGTTTCCAGTCCAGATAGCGGAGAACCGTTGCCGCTGCCGGGTCGCTGTCATGCGAAGCAACGCTCGTCAGCATGCTGCGAGAGGCCGAGAAGTCGTCGTCTGCCGCCAGGATGGAGGCCTCGAGAACCCGAAGAGCGCGCGCGCAGCGAGAGAAGTACGGGCCGCTGCGATTGCCGAGCAGACGTTTGAGTTGCGCCGTCGCCCTGGAGGCATCATCGAGCCGCATACTGATGAGCGCAGAGCGGGCCCGAACTATGGCGCGGCGGATCGCGCGAGTATCCCCTGACGAGTCAGCCTGTCTTGCATAAGAAGCCGGGAACTGCGCCATGGACCGATCTGGCGCAGGCCCGAGGTCCAGCTCGGTGAAAAGTGCAATGGCTGCCTCGGAGTTCGACATGGCCGCAGCGTAGATCACAAGCCGCAGGCGTGCTTGTAGATTGAACGCGCGCATTTGTGCAAATCTGCGGACGCTTACGACGGTGCTGGCGTCGATATTGCAAATCCCGCGCGATTGACCGATAGTGCGATTCACGAAACCTTGGGGTGGTCTTCAAGAGACCTGAGATGTCGGCGGAACCGACGAACCCGTTGAACCTGATCCGGTTAGTACCGGCGTAGGGAGCAGGTGAATGAAGCTTCAATCGCGATTGTTATGGCCGCTGGCGGCATCCTGTCTCATGACGCAGCTCGCGACGGCGGGCGGCGACACGCAACTGGCGGACGATGCGGTTCTGCGGGAGATCGTGGTCACCGCAACGCTGCGTTCGACCAGTATCGCGGAATTGCCGCAGAGCGTCACCGTCCTAGACCAGGAAACATTGCGCTCCGCCGGCGTTCAGAACTTCGAGGATGTACTGGGCCAAATCCCGGATTTGAATTGGGCGTCAGGCACCTCGCTGCCGCGTTTTTTCCAGCTTCGCGGCATTGGCGAAGTAGAGCAATATCAAGGCGCGCCGAACCCCTCGGTCGGATTTCTCATCGACGACATCGATTTTTCCGGTGTCGGAATGCCGGCAACGCTGTTCGACACCCAGCAGATCGAGGTCCTGCGTGGGCCGCAAGGGACAACGTATGGCGCCAATGCGCTCGCAGGACTGATCAGCGTGCGAACGGTGGATCCCGGAACCGACTTCGTCTTGAACAGCGAGATTACCGGAGCTAACTACGATACGCGTGCAGCCGGAATCGTGGTCGGGGATGGACGGGCCGACGGCACTGCCGGGTGGCGTTTCGTCGCCCAGCAGTACTTAAGCGACGGTTTCCGACATGACGAGTATCTCGACGAGAATTCCACCAACGGCTTGAACGAAGGGACGCTGCGCGGGAAGGTGCATTGGCAGGTGACGGACGCTTTGCAAGCCGATCTAACCCTGATGCACGTCAATATCGATGATGGCTATGATGCCTGGTCCGTCTACAATACTTATACTACCTACTCGAACGAACCGGGCAGGGATGCGCAGGTTTCCAACGGCGGCGCGCTGCGTTTAGCCGCCGACATCGCCGGCGCGCAACTGCGCAGCGTCACAAGCACGGCGAGCTCCAAGATCGTGTATTCATTCGACGGAGATTGGGGCAATGACCCCTTCTGGCTGGCCACGACCGGCTATGCACCTTATGATTTTTTCCAAAGCGACAATCGCGAGCGGCGCACGATCGCGGAGGACCTGCGGTTGATCGGCGATCCCTCGAACGAGCTATTCGGCCGGTTGCGCTGGCTGGTCGGCGTATACGCGCTGCGCCTGACTGAATCGGACAAGCAAGAGTTCACTTGGGATGCCTACGACGCTGGCCCGACCGGAGGCCCGGGCGCCGGCAGCAGCGGGCTCAACAGCGAGTATGGGGCGACCAATGTCGCGCTGTATGGCTCGCTTGATGCCGATGTCGGCACTCGAACTGTGCTGTCCGGCGGGGTGCGGGTCGAACACAGGACGGCCGATTATTCCGATAGTGCCGACGTCGCGACCCCGTTTCCGAAAGAGCGCAACGATATGATCGGCGGCAATCTGTCCTGGACTCGAAGCACCGGCGATGGCGAGCACGTCTACGTCACTATAGCCCGCGGTTACAAAGGAGGGGGGTTCAACATAGGATCGGGCATCCTGTCCGAGCAGCGTGAATTTGGTCCCGAGTCGCTCTGGAGCGCCGAGACCGGACTGAAGTTCGCGCGCGCCGACAGCCAGCTGCGGATTCAGACGGATGTGTTTTACATGCTGCGGCAAAACATGCAGGTTTATCTGTCGGAGCAACTGCAGAAGAATAACCCTTTGAACTATGTGTTCTATACTCAGAACGCAAGCCAGGGCGAGAACTACGGTTTTGAGAGCGAGGCGAGCTACCGCATCGACAGCCACTGGCAGATATCAGGCAGCGGTTCGCTGCTGCGAACGCGCTACATGGACGTGGGTGGTCTTTTCAGCGCGTTGGACCTCGACGGGCGCGCGCAGCCGTTCGCTCCAAGCTATAAGGTCTCTGCCGCTGTGGAATATCACCATCCGACGGGTCTATTTGCACGCCTCGACGCTTCCGCAATCGGCAGCTTCTACTACTACACCAGCGATGCGCAGGCATCGAGCGCCTATAACCTCGAGAATGTTCGGGTTGGCTACCAGCATGGCTCGTGGACCGTGAGCGCGTGGGTCCGTAATCTCCTCAATGCGCGCTATGCTCAGAATGGATTCTACTTTGGCCTGATTCCGCCAAATTATCCAAACCAGTCCTTTCTGCAACTCGGCGATCCGCGCCAGCTCGGTATTACCGTGAATTTCCAGCTACACCCAACTCCTCGCTAGATTCGCGCGCCAGTTTTCGAAGCTAGCACCATTCTGCCCACCTCCCCCGGAAAGGGGACGCAAACTGCATCTGCTAGTGCTGTAGGTTCCCGCCTCACGAGTAGCAGACGTTGGGTGGGCAATGGAACGGGTCTCGGTCAAGTCAGATTCAGATGCGCGGTGGCACGTGCGCCAGTTTGCCGGCGTGCTGTGCATCGTCGCGGCACTCGGTCATGGCGTGTGCGCCAACGCGGACGGCTCGGCAGAAATCGCCAAGCAGGCACAAAATCCGATTGCATCCGTGATCTCGGTTCCGTTCCAAAACAGCACGACCTTCGGCGTCGGCGAGAATTCAGATGTCCAAGATTCGCTCTTGATCGAGCCCGTAGTCCCGTTCAGGCTCACATCGGACTGGAACTTGATTACACGCACCATTGTCCCGTTGATCAATCAGCCGACGCTCGCGCCGGGGCTCGGGGATGCAGGCGGTTTGGGGGACGTGCAACTGTCACTGTATATGTCGCCAGCCCGGCCCTTCGGGGGATTGATCTGGGGGCTAGGCCCTTCGTTTTCGTTCGCGACCGCGACAGATCGTAGTATAGGTACCGGCAAGGACAGCGCCGGACTTTCCACTGCGCTCCTGACCATTCAGGGGCCATGGTTGGTGGGCATTCTAATCACGGACGTCGCCTCCGTTGGCGGCGAAGAGGAGCGAAAGACTGTTCATCAGTTCTTGACGCAACCGTTTGTGGACTACAATTTTTCGCACGGCTGGTATCTTGCCAGCTCTCCCATAATTACCGCCAATTGGAGGGCCAGCTCCGGAAATAAGTGGACGGTGCCCATTGGCGGTGGCGGCGGCAAAGTCCTGCGCGTTGGTCATCAGGCAGTGAATGCCTACGTGCAAGCGTTCGACAATGTCGTCCAACCTCACGAGGGCGGCTCGTGGACGCTGCGGCTTCAGATCCAGTTGCTGTTCCCCAAGTAGAAACTTATTGGGTGTAATCTAGACATGACAACGAGGCGCGGGCAGATCTCCAGCGCAACCATAACGCGCAGAGAGGTCGTCATAGGCAGCGTGAGTATGGCTGCCCTCGCAACGCTGCCCGCGGTTCTTGCCGCTGGAGATCCGAGCAAAGGCGGCGGCGGTTCAATCAACCAGCATCACGGAGAGCATTCGATGAACAAGGTGAGCACGAAAGATGGCGTTGACATCTTCTACAAAGATTGGGGTAGCGGGCAGCCCATCGTGTTCTCGCATGGCTGGCCTTTGTCCGCGGATGATTGGGATCCGCAAATGATCTTCTTTTTGAATGCAGGATTTCGCGTTATCGCCCATGACCGTCGCGGCCACGGACGCTCGACCCAAACCGCCACCGGGCATGACATGGATCACTATGCGGACGATCTCGCGATCCTAACGGAGCACCTTAATCTAAAGAACGCCGTGCACATCGGTCATTCGACCGGCGGCGGTGAGGTTGTGCACTATCTCGCGCGCCATGGTGAAAGCCGGGCCGCCAAGGCCGTGTTAATTTCCGCAGTCCCGCCAATCATGCTCAAGACTCCGGCGAACCCCGGTGGTCTGCCGAAAGACGTGTTTGACGGGCTCCAGGCCCAGGTTGCCAACAACCGAGCACAGTTTTACCGCGACCTGCCGGCGGGTCCGTTCTACGGCTTCAACCGGCCGGGTGCAAAGGTGTCGGAGGGAATCATCCAGAACTGGTGGCGCCAGGGAATGATGGGAGGCGCGAAGGCGCATTACGATGGCATTGTCGCTTTCTCTCAGACCGATTTCACACCCGACTTGAAGAAAGTATCGGTGCCGACCCTTGTCATGCATGGGGATGATGACCAAATCGTTCCGTACGCCGACTCCGGTCCGTTGAGCGCAAAGCTGCTCAAGAACGGTATCTTGATGACCTACAAGGGCTTTCCGCATGGCATGCTTACCACACAGGCTGACACGATAAACGCCGATATTTTGGCTTTCATCAAGTCATAGCTTTCGCGGGCGGCGCCTAATGCGGACTTTGACTTTCCCCGCGCCAGCCGCCGCCCAGCGCCTTGAACACGGCGATTTGATCTTGAACCAAAGCGGCATCCGATGCGGCGACCGCAGCGTCGACGGCTACCAGCGACTGTTCGGTGGTGAGCAGGTCCAGATTGGTGAGCGCGCCAGCCAGGAATTGATCGTGCGCGATCCTGAACGCTTCGTGTAGCCGGTCCTGGGCAGCGCCGAGCGCTTGTCGATTGTCGAGCGCCGCACCGTAGTAGCTAAGCGCCTGCTCAATCTCCTTGAGCGCGGTGAGAACTACGGAATCGAAAGACGCTAGCGCAGCGGCTTGCTGGGCCTTGGCTTGCCGCACCCGGGCGCGTGCCGCGGCCATACTGGGAAAGGACCAACTGATCGAAGGGCCGACGCCCCAAGTCCTACCGATATTGGTGTTGAGTTGATTCGGCTCGGAGGCCGCGCCGCCAAAGAGTCCGACCAGGCGGATGGTGGGATATAGATCCGCGGTCGCCACTCCGATTTCGGCGGTGGCAGCTGCGAGCCGCCGCTCGGCTTCGCGCACATCGGGACGTCGCCTGATGAGCGCCGACCCGTCCCCCACGGGAATCAACGCGACCAGGCGCGGCGGAGTGACGCACGCCTCCAGATCAGTCGGCGCTTCGGCGGGGGTTCTGCCGAGAACCGCGGTCAGCTCGAAGAGCCCGGCTCGCCGCTGGCCTTCGATCACGGGAACGCTCGATCGCACCTGGGCCACCAGCGCCTGCGCCCGAGCGACGTCGTAAACGGCGGCCGCTCCCGCTTCCTGGCGGTGCGCGGTGATTTCGGCCTCGTGGGAAACGACATCGACCGAATGATGCGCAACGGCGAGCTCCTCCCCGAGCGCGCAGACTGCGGCGTATGCGCGCGCAGTCTCCGCGGCCACCACCACCCTGACGCTGTCGCGGGCGGCGGCTACGGAGTCCGCGTTGGCATTCGCCACTTCGATCGCGCGGTGGACTCGACCGAACAAATCGAGCTCGTACGCGGATTGAAGGATGTCTTCATACAGCCAAATCGTCTGTGGGGAATGTCCGCCCAGCTCCAAGATCTCATCCGTCACGGCGTCGCGCCCATAGATGCCGCCGGCGGATGCCGTAGTCGACGGGTAGCGACCGGCATGTGCGGCCGACAGAACCGCTCGGGCCGCGGCGAAGTTGGCATCGGCCGCGGCGAGGGTTTGATTCGCCTTGAGCGCCTCCTCGATCAGCGCATCGAGACGTACATCATCGTAGAGACGCCACCACGCATCCGGCGGCGCCGCCGGGGTCTCCGCCTCGGCGTTCAAGGATACCAGGGGAGCGCCGGCGCCCGACGGCAGCGCGGGCGCGTGATAATCGGGGCCTACCCGGCACGCCGTGAGTGCAAGCATGACGACGCCCATCCCAACTGCACGGCACGCACGGGTTCTGCCAGATCGCATCATAGCGGGCGGCGAAACAGAGGCATCGGGGATGCGGGTCCCTCAGGTGCTGCGCTGCGAATTGCCACAATCAGCAGCGCCACCGCGGTCAGCAGGCCCACGGCGACAAATCCATCAATGACCGCCTGCGTGGTCGCCGCGGCTCGCACGACATTTCCCAGTACCTGCTCGCCGCGAGCGACTGCGCCAACCGGATCCGCGACCTTGGTCGTCACGGCGCCGTAGGCTCTCACTCGCTGAATGACTTGGGCATCGCCGAACTGAACATGCTGTCCGAGCAAGTTCGATGCCACCTGTTCGCGCACTCGAGTCAGGGTCGAGACGAAGGCCGTGCCGATCTCTCCTCCCATGAGGCGCGCAGTCTGCAGCATGGCGCCGAAGGTGAGTGCATCTTGGGGTCTTAAGTGAAGAATTCCGAAGAAGATGACGCCGGACAGTGCAAAGCTCTGACCAGCCGCCTGCAGCAGCTGCGAGGGGAGAAACTGCTCGGAACCCCAGATCGGGGTCAGGTTGTAGGCCACCATGAGGCAGCCGACGCTGATGAAGACGAATCCAATCGAGGCTACCAACCTGGGGTCGGATCTGCGCAGCATCAAGGCCGCGAGCGGACAGATAATGAGCTGTGGAGCGGCGATCCAGATGAGCGTGTCGCCCACTTCCAAGGCCCGAAAGCCGCGCACCGAGCCTAAGTACAGTGGGATCAAGTATGCCGTCGAGAGGATTGTCAGGCGCAGAAAGGCGATCAACAGAAATTGACTCGGCATGGGCTTGCCGAATAGGACCTTGAGATTCAACAGTGGACGGGCAGTGCTGGCCTCATGAATAAAAAAAGCCACCAGCAGCAGAACGCCGGCCGCCATCAAGCCCCATACCAGCCCCGAGTTGAGCCAGTCGAGCCGGTTGCCCTGATCGAGCGCTGCATAAATCAATGCGAGTCCCGAGCCGCCCGCCAACAGAGCGAACACATCCGACGGCGGACGTGTGGTGATCGGCTTGGCGGCCATCCCGCGCCGCAGACACAGCGACATGATCAGGGCGAGCGGCACGTTTTGCCAAAAAATCCACTTCCACGAGTGATGCTCGACGTACCAGCCCTCGAGCGAGGCGGATATGTTGAGCGACAGCTCGAGGTTGAGCGCATAGAGCGCGATGCCATACGCCCAATACTTGGGGGGCGTGTTGAGCAGTATGAAACTCAAGGTGAGCGGTATGAAGAATCCTGAAGCCAGTCCACCGAGGAATTGCATCGTCAATAGCACTGGTAGGGTCGGCGAGTAGGGGGTCAGCAGGGAAATGACAGCGAACGCGATGGAGGCGCCGATCAAGACCCGTCGGGGACCGTAGGCGGCACCCATCCAGATGGCGGCGAGGGTGACGAACATCTGCGCCATCGTCTGCGCCGTCGTGATCCATGCCCCCTCGTCGAAGCCAGCCCCCACCGCGCCGCGAATATCGGCAAGACCGAAGGTCGACAGCCGCCCGTTCAGAGTCGAGATAAACGTGCCCATGAGAACGGCGACGAGCCCGATCCAGGGAATGGATGTCGGCGGGGAAGGCAGCGTCGGCGCGGTTAAGCCAGAACCCTGCACCGGCACGGTCGCGTTCATCAGTGACGGCCGTCCACTGCGTCGACGCTCGCCTCCACCGACATGCCCGGCACCAGTCGATCGGCGAGACCGTCCGCATCGTCAATGACGATCTTCACCGCGATGCGCTGCACGATCTTGGTGAAATTGCCGGTTGCATTGTCGGGCGGCAGCAGCGCGAACTCAGCGCCTGATGCGGGCGCGAATGCCTGCAAATGTCCGCGCAATTTATGCCCCGGAAAGGTGTCGACGGTAATTTCCGCCCTTTGACCGACCGCCATGTGCGACAGCTGCGTTTCCTTGTAATTCGCAATGACCCATACCTTGGGCAACGGTGTGAGGGTGGTAATCTGACTGCCCACGCCCACAAACTGCCCCGGCTTGACCTGGCGCTGTGCGATGACGCCGTCTTGAGTCGCCGTGATGGTGGTGTACCCCAAATTGAGCTTGGCCGCTTCGAGTGCGGCACGCTGCGCGCTGACTGTCGCCTGGCTTTGTGAGATCTGCGCTTCGAGGACCGCGAGTTGGCGCTCCGCGGCCAGTGCCAGTGCCCGGTTCTGTGCAAGCTGCGCCTCGAGCTGATCGTGGGCGGTTGTCAGCTTTTCGCCGGCCTCGGTGGATGAAGAACCGGTCTCAAGAAGTCGGCGGTTCCTGGCAAGATCCCGGCCATTCTGATCCACCGAGGCCGTCGTAGAGGCCACCACCGCGCGCGCAGCCTGGACATTCGCGAGCTGCAGTTCGTGGTGCGCCTTGAGCACCTCGACCTGCGCAATGGCGGTGGCAACAAGGCCTTCCGATTGGGCTACGGCGGCGCGATAGTCAACGTCGTCCAGTTGCGCGAGGACCTGTCCCTTGCGCACGCGTTCATAATCCTGCACCGGAAGGTCGCGTACGTAGCCGGCCACCTTCGCTGCAATGGGAGTCAGATCCGCCTGCAGGTAGGCATCGTTGGTCCGCTGCCAGCCCGTACCGCCCTCCCAACGATTCCAATTGGTCGACACCACGATGATGATTCCGATGGCCACGATGAACACCAGAATCCGCCAGGCGAATTCAAATATCTTGTTCCAATCGACCTTCGGAATATCCATGGTGAGATGCCGGGCTCTTGTTTGTTGGCCCCCCTACACGCGTGCATTTCACCATCTGGATTAGGGAGCGGCAAGCGCTTTCAACTCGGCCGCTGGGATTATGATCCATGGGAATGGGCAGGTTGACTTTTGGCCGGCGGATCGGCGTCAACGACTTGGAGCAACGGTCCACTTGTTTGTGGATAGAGCGATTCATTGGTCACAAACAAAGTCGCCCCCGGAGTCAGTATTCCGTTAACGAGAGCCGCGAAGCCGGCAGGCATTTTAATTCTGGCAACCGCGTTCGGATCTACCTGCGTGCCCTGTTCTCCTATGTGTCCGGGCACCCCGATTCTCAACCAACTGAATTTGGTTGGATCAGGAACGTAGGGATTGGGCACGCTGCTCGGG
>Ga0182030_10028135_pt1 | contig 10065 bp, 6 predicted proteins | sample 812S3MmetaG_FD_121299 | JGI IMG/M metagenome (GOLD analysis project Ga0182030, IMG submission 121299) | Permafrost microbial communities from Stordalen Mire, Sweden - 812S3M metaG (Illumina Assembly) | ecosystem: Environmental > Terrestrial > Soil > Wetlands > Permafrost | place: Sweden... | reverse complement strand
GCTGCTGTGGGGCGAAGATATTCACGACTTCAGCATTACAGGCCCGGGCCTGATCTGGGGCAGGGGGCTCTCGAACGGCCGCGGACGCAAAGGAGACGGCGCGCCCTTCCAGGCCGAACAGGCAGGCGCGGGCAACAAGGCCATCGCGCTCAAGAATTGCCGCAACGTTTTGCTGCGCGATTTCGCGATTTTGAAGGGAGGACATTTCGGCCTGTTGCTGACCGGCGTCGATAATCTCACCATCGACAATTTGAAGATCGACACCGATCGGGACGGCATCGACATCGACTGCTGCCAGAATGTGCGCGTCTCCAACTGCACCGTCAACTCGCCATGGGACGACGGAATTTGCCCGAAATCAAGCTTCTCCCTGGGCTATGCGCGCGTCACGCGCAATGTCACCATCGCCAACAACTGGGTCACGGGCTGCTACCAGCTTGGCACTGTCCTCGACGGGACGTTCAAGAAATTCCCCGCCGATCAACGACCGTATGGGACGGGCCGTATCAAGTGCGGGACCGAATCGAACGGCGGCTTCATCAACATCACTATCACCGGCAACGTCTTCGAAGGGTGCTTCGGCTACGCGCTCGAGTCGGTCGATGGCGCTCTCGTCGAGGACATCACGATCTCGAACACGACTCTGCGCGATCTGGCCAGCGGACCTCTCTTTTATCGACTCGGATCGCGCCTGCGCGGCCCGAAAGAATCCACCAAGGTTGGAACCTTCCGCCGCGTGCTGGTGAATAACCTGACTTGCTACAACGCTTCGGCACGCCAGGCATCGGTCTTGAGCGGCATCCCGAATTACCCGCTTGAAGACCTCAAGTTCTCCGATATCTATATTGAGACGGGCGGCGGCGGCAGTGCCGAAGACGCCAAGGCCATGCCCACCGAGCAGGAAGACAACTATCCCGACCCCGGCCGCTTCGGCGTCACGCCTTCGACTGGCTTTTTTCTCCGCCACATTCGCAATCTGGAATTGAGTCACGTCGAGATTGCGAATCGCACTGCCGACGCTCGTCCGCCCTTTTATCTCGGCAGCGTGGAACGCGCTGATCTCTTCGCGATCACCGGGCCACGCACTGCGGACGGAGCGATCCTGCTCAGCGATGTGAAAGACCTGCGCATCGGCTGGAGCCGGGCCGCCGCGGACACTGTGCTGGAGAGCGTCGAGGAGAAGACGCTGTAGGAGCGGCACGCGAGGGAAGCTTCGCAAAAGTTTCGGAACGTCTCTCAGCGGCTAAAACCGTGCCCTTTCCTTGGAGTCGCGTCGACTCGAGTGCTGTGGCTGCGGGCTCTCCCCTGGGGTTGCTGTAGCGGATCGGGAACCTGTGGGCCCACCGGGGTATACCCCCGCCCCTCGTTTTTTGCTAAATATCTCTGTCCATTGGACTTAGCTTGATGATTATGCACTTGACACAGACAATGGAGGGTAGTGAAATGGAAAATACCGTGACAGGGCAGCATCTCGCGACGGAGATGAAGCTGGATGAAGACGTTCATTTGGTCGCTGAATTCATGCAGCACAACCTTGCGGCGGCAAAGCTCGTGGCTGTTGCCGATGCGCTGCCAAAAGTCGCAAAGCTTCTTTGGGGTGAATACCCGCAGGAGCCTTGCACACCCGCACTATTAACCGTGCCTAAGACGGGTCAGGAGCGTCCGTCACAATCAGACGCCATCTGATTTTTCCTTGGGCGGTCGTGTGCTGGTGGTGATTTTGCGGAGGAAGAGGCTTGTCGTGGGTGTGCACAACTTCTCTTCCGCATCCATCACATCTGTATATTCCAGACCATCCACCAGTAGACCCAGGTTCATAGGTCTTGTCGAACTCATCCTGGTTCTTTTGAGAGAGGTATTTCGCGTCCCGATACCAAGCCATGTTGTTCCCCCTGAAGGGATAACGTCATGCGCCAAATCCCTTCTAATGTTGCTGTGACGGTACCCTATCGTCATATTGCGATACGTTGATTGGTCGAACCGTTGTACGATTACCTGAGGAAAGGGTCTACAACTTACGTGCTCTTAGTGTCTGTTGATGACAGATGCTACCAATTGGTACTAGGATTGCACGCACTATTGAGGGGTTGAGATAAGCCGATCTATTTAGCGCGGCAGTGGAGCAGTTGAGATCAGGCGAGCAGATTGTAGACCTGTACTCCGGCTGGCGGCGAGAACTCGCCAATTTCGTCCGCGAGGCCATAACCCACCGCTTCTTCTCCAGAGAGGTAGAGGTCGTGGTGTTTCATTGATTCCCACAATTCAGCGGGTAGGTTCACATGCGCTCGGATAATAGCTTCAGTTCGCTCGTCGTCGAGAATCAGAGTCTCGGCAATATGTCCCAACTTGGAAGCGGTCGCAAATTGGGGGCTATTGGTACTACGGTGGATCATGAACGTAGCGCTCTTCGTAGTCTTCTTATGCCTAGCTCCAAGGAAGGCGACGACCCCAGCAGACGAAATCTGACCGACGTTGTACAGCGTGGTTTCAATGGGTATGGAGCGGAGGAGATTGTAAAGGAACACGCCGTCACCAACGTATCCCCCGGCAGACTGGAAGAGAAGATGAACATGCTTAACCTTGCCTCCCATAGCGATTGTTAGACCATTCACAGCTTTCATCGCATTCGCTTGATCGATTCCCCCGCAGTAGATGGCGTAAACCTCTGTGGGGAGCGGCGGTTTCCCTTGGTTCTGGTTATCTTGCGGTTCAGTCATTTTTGAGGCTCCAATTTCATTCATAAGCAGATCGGTCTACGAACGGAGAGACAGGGGATCGAACCCCAAGTGCTGACACACTTGCCGTCGGAGCTTATAAGGCCCCTGCCAGACCAACTAGCGGTATCTCTCCAAAATCGCACCCGTCGCAAGCCGGGTGCGGTCCGAGCAGCCAAATGCTCACCATGACCCGAATCGCGCATCTCTCGCCAGGGAAGCGGTTCGGGTCTTTCGGTTATGGCTCACTGCACGGTGTGCATGGTGCAGGTCGCTAGATCGATATCTTCATAAGAAAAACCCCGAGACACTCTACAAGAAGACAGGGATATCCTGTGCTTGACTTTCCGGGGATTCCTGCTAAGGTGGGAGGTGAATAGGCCGTCCTACCGCAACAACAGTCCTCGAAAGCAAACTCCAAAAAAGCTTCAACCAACATCAGGCGTCCACCGTGCTTCCAACACGGCAGTCGCCCCTGTGCAGGCAAAGACACAGGTACTTGCAAAAGACGATAGCACACTCGAAGACCGAATTGACTGCGAAACATGGAACCAGACCCGAACGAAGGCGGGAATCCCCTGCAAAACTGGACAAAAACGGGTCAATTAACGGACGTGTTTTCCACAGAAAGACACATATTTATGTGCAGAAAGCTTGCGCCGGAGCTTATCAAGGATTCTGTGAGGCCCTGGGTGCGACAGCGAGAATTGTGCTAAAAAGGTGTCGTGAAGGTTGATAAAGACAAATTCGATGCGCTTCTCGGGCGGCTCCTAAAGCAGCAGCCGGAGAAGACGCAGGCGATAAAAGGCTCTCCCACTCCTAAGCCGAGAGAGCCGATAATCCCTAAGCCTCGCCCTTCGGAACCGCAATAAGCTCCACGTAGGGCATCGGAGCGATGCCAGCCATACGGCGCAGTGTCTTTGTGAAACGGTCCTCATCTTTGCGGATGTTGAACCGAAATTCAAACTCCGACAGGTAGCGGTGCAGGTGCTTTATCGAGACGCGGTGGAAGCTCCCTATCAGTCCACGTTTCAAGAGCGAGAATGCCGACTCCACCGTGTTGGTGTGGATGTTGGTTCCCGGCACTATCCACTGCATTGAGTGATTCACTGTGCGATGCTTTTTGTTCAACTGCTCGTCGAAGGCGAACGGGTAAACAGCAGCATCGTCCGTATAGATACGGTCTGGGTTCGGAACTACATGCTTGCGGACCGCTTCCCGAATCGCTTCTTTCTTGCCGTCTGGAATGTGAACAAACTTCACGCGTCCGGGCCTGCCGCCCTTCTCGCCGCGTTCACGAATGCCAAGAACCATGTCGAATTTCTCAGCGCGGGTCCTTTGGTTTTCCTTGGCGCGTCCGAAGCGGCGCTTGGTTTTGCCGCCGATGTACGTCTCGTCCAATTCAACGATCCCGCGCAGTTGGTCAAATGGGCTGGTTTCCTCAACCATTGCCTTCCTGATGCGATGCGCCATGTACCACGCTGTCCGATAAGAGCCGATGCCCAGGTGCTCTTTCAATTGATTCGCGCTGATGCTTTTCTTCGCGTCCACAACGATGGAGAGAGCAATGAACCATTTGTACAAGGGGAGATGCGAGTCATTGAAGATCGTGCCAGACGTAGCGGAGAATTGCTGTTTGCAGGTAGCCTCTAGGCACTGGAATAGGCTCTTGCGGACGTTCTTTGTGGCGCTCTTGCGGGTAATCCGGCTGATACGGTCACAGCCGCAAGTGGGGCAGCGCACAACGCCATCGGGCCAGCGCATCTGCTCGATGTACTTCAAGCACTCTTCATCGTTCGGGAACTGTTGTGTTACGTCTATCAGGTTCACTTTCCGCTCTCCAGATCAGTCAGATCGCGGGACGCCTCGCGCAGCTTGTGGCGAGTAGTTGCAAGATGATGGCTAAGCTCTCCTGTAAAAGCTGAGCCTTCCTTTTCCATCGCAGTCAGCCTCAACCAACGGTGCTCTTCCATCTTGAGCAAGTCGATTTCTTGCCTTAGCTCTGAAATCTTGGCTTCTCGTGAAGCATCCATGAACAAATGATAGGATCAGATCAGTTCTGTGTCAAGTGCATAATCATCCTTAGCTTTATCCATAACTTACGTTAACTTTAATTGAATCAATCACTTATGGCGAAAGCTGTCTCGGCAAAGGACTTGGCAGCGTTCCGTCGTTCGCGCGCAGCTTTTCGGTTTTGGCCTAGCCTCTATTGTGCGCTGGGAGCTTGAAATTCTCTGCAACGAAGGCGGATTCGAGATCGAACCCCGAACTCGTGAACGAAAGTAAGAAATCTGGCGCAAAGGGCGTTTCTGCGGACTTAACTCAGCACGGGATCAGTCGACATTTCTTCCCTCCTGTTGTTTGCCAGCTGCTCGCCGGTGAAAGGACCGCAGAGTTCTGTGGCCGCATTTCATCGATTCGCGATGCCGGAGCACGGCAGAGTCCGTCTACCCAGCGGCTACCGCTCAACGCGGTTCACTGGATTCCATCGCCGCGTCTAGGTCCTTCGCAAATGTAATCCCTGTTACAACGAGGCCTCTCGCGATAGTAGCTTCGACAGCCGCTCGAGAGGCACCCTCCGCGCCGCCAATCAGTCTGAATGGCGTACGTCCCACAGAGTCAAACAGCTTCGGAAAGCCCGTCATCAGAGTTGTCGCGTCGAGAGTTTGGTCCAGGGTATCGGCACCTCGCTTTGCGTCCACTTCGATGAAGAGCCTACCAATACCGAAGACCTGCTGCGTCAGTTGTGGGCATCGTGATAGTAGCATCTCAAGTCGTTCGCGAGTTGCCACGAGTGCGGCAAAGCGTGCCGAAACGGGCCATGGCGGCAGGACTTCCGTAATCCGGATTACAAGCGCCCTCCCGTTTCGCTCCCCATCCGGTTCCGGAATGAACGCCGCCCCAAGCAAATTTGACCAGACCGTAAGGTTACCTTCGAAGTCTGGAATCGCATCGGTGATCTGTTTCATTCTCGCGCTGAAACCGAGCACCCGTAGGGCGACCGGCACAAAGGAAGTCGGAGCCGACGTAGGATTGACTACGCACTCGATGAAGATATTGGTCCAATTCTGCAGAGACATCGATTTCGGCTCGGCAAAAAACGATGCTAGTGCAGGGCGCTGCACAGCGCCCGCCAAATCGGTCACGTTCACAGGTTTTACGGCCGTTCCGGCTAGAAAATCTTTGAATCGCTCCAGCCACTGCTTGTGATACCCCGTTAAGGCGGCCGTTGCGCCTTCTTCATTCCGAGCAGGCAGAGGCATTCCCAGCTTCTTCTTCCAGCTTTCAAATCCGAGTGCCGGCAAATTGAATTCGGCCTCTTTGTCGGGTAGCACCTGATCGAAAAGAGCGCTCATCGACATTTCATTCAAATTCCCCAATTGAAGCAGATTCGTCACCGTCGTGAATGCCTGCTTAACTCTGTCTTCCGCGGAATCGCTGGCCACATGGGTGCTCAGATTGGCAGCCGCTCGAATAACCAGCGCCAGCCGCCCGCTCGAACGGCGTAACATCTCAGCGTATTCATTCACGATCTCGGCATTCGACGACATGTCGGGATATTGGATCCGATCCTGTTGGGCCTGGCGCAATAACCTCAGTGCCGGCTCCGTCTCGCTCCATGACGGGGACGTGGAGAGAACCCTGAATGCAACGGAGAGCGACTGGAGGTCGGGGAGATTTCCATCCTTTAGGAGGTCGCGAACGCTCTCAATTAGTGTCAGATTGCGCTCCAGATCTTCATTCAGTATCGTGTCGATTTGAGGATCTTCTACGGGCAACCCGTGCAACGTGTATCGCCATTCGAAAAGGTCCTGCGCTTTCGGCCGCAGTAGCGGAGTGCCGGGGATCGCAGCAATCACTGCCTCGGGAAGGTCCGGCCATCGTGGTGTCCCCTCGATATCGGCCAGCAGCTCTCTCAGCTTTTGCGGGTCGCAGACGAGATTGGCCAACCGCAAGACCAAATTGTGGAGAAAATGAACCTCACGACCGTTGAAAAAATCTGATTTACCCGTTCGAGAATTGAGGTCCTCGCTAAATCGGTCCACACTCAGATTCAGCTCCAAATCCCCGTTCTCCCAGCTTTGCGCCGGGTAATACAAGGCATCGCAAGCAATCTGACGGAAATCTGGGTCCTGTGCCAGTCGGTCGGCAAGCGCCCCTTGCCGCAGTAAATACTCGACAGCAAGCTGCATGCAAACTTGGAATCCATAGACACGCCTCTGCAGCATCTCAGGTGCAATATCGAGCGTCGCATCCGATGCAAAGCGCATCGTCAGGCGTCGCGAAAGATCGAGCATGTGCATACGTGAACGAAACAAGAGCACAAAACGTAGAATGTCCCTATCGATTGCCAGGCTTTGTTTTGTGGCCTTGTCCGCTTCATCGATCGTCAGGGCCCCACTCAGAAAGAGATGCAACGAAGCCGCGTCGTATGTGATAAACAGACGTTCGGAGAAGTAGGTGTACTCCTCCGGGTAAGTCCCGGTCTCCCAAATTGTGTTCAGTTGTTCGAAGTACCTCCGATCGGTGATGAAGCAAAAGAACGCTCGCTCGGTCATGAAGTGTTTGAGATGCTTCACCAGCTTGCGCATCCTGTCGAAGAGCCTCTCGACCTTGTCGAGCTCATCGATCACGAAAATCGGCGCCAGGCCCGTCGCGCGAATCCGTTGGACCAGCGTCGGCAGCATCCGGTCAAGCGATGCCACCGTCGTGTCCGCCAGAAAAGTGATTTCCTGCTTGACAGTCCGCTCCCGCGTCCATGAGAACTCAAGAGCGAACGCCGAGAGAATTGCTGCGGCAGATCCGGCAATTGCGCCAGCCAACGGACCGAACGATGAATCCGCACCAAGGCCGATCGCCGCGCCCGATCCAAGACTAAGAAGCGGAGTCAGAATCTGTTTCGTGTCAAATTTGGTGCCTACGTTCCCCTTCTGGGTGGTGTTGGCCGCCTGAGACTCGCTCTGGGACTCTTTTCCTGAAACGCGGCGATAGGCCTGAGCCGCACTCGACAATGCCACAATTTCGGCCGCAGCTTGCGCCGGATTGTCGTTGCGGAAGAGCACCCCGGAAGAGAGAGCCCGCGCACGTTGCCAATAGTCGCGCAAGGTGGATGCGCTGGGCGCGCCATCGAGTTCGAGCCGAAACTGTCCCGCTAGCTCCGCATAGAGTCCAACATTACGGAGTTGAGCACGAACCAGAAGTGCGAGTTGTCGGCTAGGGGCATTCAGGGTTGCGAGCCTGGACGAAGGCGGAGCAGCGTGGACCGTAGCCGCAGAATAGGCCTTGGAAAACTCGTCGGCCATCGCCCGCCAGATCGCAACCGTCACCTGCTTGAGAACGGTCTCCGTGTCCGGTCCTTGATCATCCGGAGGCAGAAGATCCGGACCATGCAGCCGGATAAGAACGGGCCGAAGCAGAAGATTCTGGCTCTGGAAATGCTGTTGTGCCTGCTCGATGGCCCGGCTGGCCAGGGTTGATTTGCCGGCGCCCCGGTAACCTGATATAAGAAACGCGCGCCCATCGATCGTGCCTTCGCTGTAACTCTTCACTGCGCTCAGAAGCAATCTGTACGCTTCGGATTTCGCGAAAGGGCCGTCTCCCGCACCGCGTGAATCGCAGAATGGTTCGGGAGCTAGTTTTAGTCGGATCGGCATGGGTTCAGTGCTTGGGCGAGGCGGCAAGGGTGATCTCTGCACTCACATCGTCCAGGGCAGGATTCACTAATTTGATCTGGTCCCAAATCCGGTTCTTGGTCTCTTCGTCCGGCGCTTCGCCGTGAAGAATAACCTTACCCTTCTCTTCATAAATTTGAATACCCTTCACATTCGACTGTGCCATCAGGCGAACAACTGACTGATACTTTTCGACGGCAACCAGAGGACGCCTATTGATCAAACTGATCGTGATATCGGTTGCCATGACACCCGATACAACAGCAACGACAAGGAACAGAATCGATGGCGAGATTCGCCACCCGCTCATGCCGCCGCCCAGCCCGCCCCAGTGCCCCTCGAACTGTGGTCCTTCGTTTCTATTCTCCCGTGATGCAAACAGAAACAGGAAATAGCCCATGAGCATGAAGAAAACGACGACCACACAAAAAGCGAGCGCTAATGACGGATCTCGAAAGATCATGGGCACCCAGTGGTCCTCTCCTCAAGAAGAAAGTTACGAGCCTACGCCGATTCGAGTTCACTCACGTGAAACCACTTTCGCGTGCCAGAATTTCGAGCGAACTCGAGAAAGTATTGATCGGTGGCTGAAGTCCTTTGCTCAGCAATTCCGATTTCTACGGTGTCGATAAGTCGCACGTCCTGTCCAAGGCTGAATATAACTGTTTGTCCTCGCTATATTAATCGTATTGCGATTCGACTTTCCTTTGGTTTACGCTACGAATTTCGCTCAAACCGAAGTTGTCCCCACCAACCCCTGATTGACGGTGGCGCGCCCGGCCACAAAGCTGGCCGCGTGCGTGATCACCAACGCCTTGATGAATGAATCGGGCGAGACAGGGTCTACTACGACAACTATCGTCATCCGATGTTTAGTTCCATGCTTGTGCATGAGCCGAATCTCATGGTTTAGTTCGTCGTAGGGACGCGCTCTGCTCGCCACGCAACCAAATTGAACGGAGGTGGCTGCTCCTCAGCCTCCAGGAGATTAGATCCTGCGAAGTCGGCATGTAGTAAGTTTTGGCGTCTCGCACTTAGTCTCGAGCGAGTCACCGCCAAATCGGAAGGGGGCGGATCTTTCCACTTTTTTGAATCCCCCACCAGGACTCAATCGTTTCGGCCCCTTCCGCGCATCCAAATCTTTGAGGTGAATTGGGATGCGTGCAAGAATCGCCCTGGCGCTGGTGTTGACCTGGCTCTTCGCCTATGCAAGCGGTTGCAAGAAAGAAGTGGATAAAGCGGAATTCAAATCCGCGATCAACAAGTCTTTCGCCGGCCGGCACGAATGCGTGTGGCCCGAACCCGTCAAGTTGCCTGCGGAGGCCGACCCCACCAAAGACCAGAAGGTTCGCGGCTACGAGGCCCTGACCGATGCCAGCCTTCTGATTCGTGAGTCCGCGGAGAAGAAGCGCTTTCTCGTTGGCTCGAAACTGGTCAATGTTTACGACCTCTCCGACAAGGGAAGACCCGCCTGGACTCCCGATCCCAACCAGCCCGGTTACGGCAACTTCTGCTTCGGCCACTTCAACGCCACCGCCATCGACAAGGCCATCCCTAACGACCCCTCCGACCCCACGCAGTACACCGTCACTTACCGTTACGAGGTGGAAGGCATCCCCGACTGGGCCCGCACCCCCGAATCGATGAGGGCCTTTCCCAAGATCGCTGCGGACACATCG
>Ga0182030_10028134_pt1 | contig 10065 bp, 4 predicted proteins | sample 812S3MmetaG_FD_121299 | JGI IMG/M metagenome (GOLD analysis project Ga0182030, IMG submission 121299) | Permafrost microbial communities from Stordalen Mire, Sweden - 812S3M metaG (Illumina Assembly) | ecosystem: Environmental > Terrestrial > Soil > Wetlands > Permafrost | place: Sweden... | reverse complement strand
CTCCTATCCCGCAAGGACGACTGGATGCCGAGTGTGGGTTTCAGCTACCCGGAGGAGATTCAAGCTGAGTGGGACGCCTACCAGAGAGACACGGCGAAGGAGAAGAAGGATAACATGCTTCCGGAAACAGGGGAGAACCTGCTGACGCTCGATTTCAAGTACCAGGTGGATGGGAAGGCACCATGGAAGCCGCTGCGCGTTTATAGTACGGGGCTGAAAACGGTCATCCAAATGCCTGCGCAGATGAAGGCAACAGAATCGCCGGCGCTCCTGGTTATTGGGGATGGCGGCAAGGAGGAGCTAGTGAACTACCGGGTCCGCGGCGATCGGTACATTGTGGACCTGGTTTTCGACAAGGCGGTGCTGATTAGCGGGGTGGGGAGGCAGCAAACCAAGGTCACAATTACACGCCTGGATAAATCGACCGGATGAAACGGAGCATGATCTACACATCATCAATTCTCCTCGCCTCGATTCTCCTTGGTGGCTGCGAGACCGCAAACACGGCCTATTACACAACGACGGAGCAGGTGGTACTTGCAGCCGAATACCGCCAGAAGATCGCGGCCGACGCAGTCGCACAGCTAAAACGAACCTTCCTGCCGGCCTCGACGACGTTCTGGCTGCCGCCCGATGTCGCCAAAAAGCCCTTCGGTCATGCGCTGGATCAGGAATTGCGCAACGCCGGGTATGCGATCGTGAGCAAACCGCCCGGGATCGAGATCGCTTATGTAGTGGACCGCTTCGGCGAGAATGAGGACCGGGTGCAAGTGGTTGCCGGCGACGATTACGAAATGAGCCGGCTTTATGCTGAAGATGGCGACGGCGAACTGGAGGCGGAAGGCGGCTATACCGAGAGAAGCGAGCCAATGCAGGCGCCAAGACCAGTGAAAGTGAAAGCCTGGGCGCAAAGTCTGCGGGCGGAGCCAAAGATGGCGGATACCGCTGTGCCGGAGAAAGTGGCGGCGAAGGAAGGAGGGCCGGAAAGGACGGATCCTTCCGCGTTGATGAAGCCGGTCGCTACGATCGTGGCGCCCGCACCCGAGACCCCGGCCCCGCGGGTCCCACCGACCCTGGACCCGTCAAAGTTCAGCATCATCGAACCCGACACCGACAACGTGGTTCAGCTCAACCCGAACTTGTTCATCGCTCCGGTGCAGACGACAAACAACCCGTTCCTCCAGCTCTACCAGCCGCCCTACAAGCCAAAGGATGAAAAGATCGTCGTCTCAGCGGCGATCCCCGGCCCGAACCCGACATGCATCATCAACGGGATGATGTTCGCCGAGGGCGACAAGTTCGAAGGGGCGATTGCCGTGTACCGGGTGGACGCCGACGAAATCTACCTCCAAAGGGGCACGTTCCTCCTCAAATGCCCGGTTTCGGACCGGGAGCTAACGCTGCGTCTACCGTAAATGGCCGTTTACGACACAACGTACATTACCCCTGCCGGGGACAAGCACCGGGACCGCGTGGAAGCGTCGAATCTCCACGAATTGCGCGCAGTTGTGAGGAAGCGCGGCGGCGCCCGCGTGCTACGGTGGAAGGAAAGGAGCCAGAGAAGAACCAGTGACAGGCGGATCCGCGAGGGGGATTTACTGCTCTTCCTGGACCTTACGTCGATTCAGCTGAGGTCGGGAATCCCGGTCCTGGAGATCTTGGACCAAGCCAAGGAGTGCGCGGCCTTTGAGAAGAGGACAAAGGATGTTCTGCGGGCAGTCTTTGGACAGGTGTACGAGGCAAAATCGAGCCTATCGCAAGCCTTGGAGAAATACCCTCGGGCGTTTCCGAAGGAAGTCGTGACAGCGCTCAAGGTGGGTGAGCGGGGAGGGGCGGCAAAGCTTGCCGAGAGCATGAAGAACATTGGGGAGCAACGCGCCTTCAAGAGAGCGCTTCGGGCGGAGGCTTTGGCGGGTTCCCTGTACCCGGCCGGCCTGCTGCTGGGTGTGATTGGGCTCCTCGTCCTAATTTTCACATACCTGCTGCCCAAGGTCGGCGAGCTCGTGGCTTTAGGGCAAAAGGCCCCGCCGGACGCGATGTTGCGGCTCCTGGCGATCTCGCATTTCATTCATGCCGACGGGTGGCTCTTAGCTGCAGGTGCGGCGGCGGCGGTAGCGGGCGTGCTCGCCGCCAGGGGGACAAAAAGAGGGCGGCGCTTCTTGGCCCGGCTGCAGCTCCGGCTCCCGGTCGTAGGGGGTATCGTAAGAGGCTACGCAGTGGCGGACGTGACGAAGAACTACCGCGCAATGTACCTCGGCGGTGTCCTGCCCGGTGAGAATTTAGAGGTGTGCGCAGAGGCGACGGAGAACGAGGCGGTCCAGGCCGCGCTCCTGCGCTCAAAAGACCTCCTGGAAAACAGCATCATAGGAGCCGATGGCGGCGAGAGCCCGGTTGCGGAGGCATTTCGGGTGACGGGGATATTCCCTCCGCTTGCGGTCACAATCATAGCGAACGGCGAACGGACGGCGACCCTCGGCGAGGCGCTCGAGCGCGTGTCCCAGATTTATTCTGACGAGGTGCGAAAGAGCATCAGGCGCGCGATCAGCGCCTACACCATGGGGATGTCCTTATTCACGGCAGCCATCGTCGGCTACGTCGTGATATCCGTCTGGCAGACGATTGCCGACATTTCCGCCTCGGTGTGATAACGAACAAGATGACAACCACCGAGAGAGATTCCCGACAAACACGAGCGTTTACCCTCGTGGAAATCCTCGTGGTTTCGGTGATCACCGCGGCGCTGGTGGCGGCCGTCGTCACAAGCGAGGTTGCGCGGCTAAAGAAAGGCTACCAGGACGCCGAGGACCGCACGCTGAGTGAGATTCAACACGACATGATCGCGTCGCTGGATTCCGGCGATTACGTGAACCGGAACATTTTCCCGTATGCAGACACGCCGGCGACGATGACGCCGACGAACTTCTACAGCTCGGTCGATACCGTTTATACGCAGACAAGCGCGGCAGATTGGTTCGCGAAGATTGCGACGATGCGCGGAACGACGTTTACCGCGGCGGCGCCGACCAGGTACTCGCAGCCGCAGTTGGCCGCGATCCTCTTCAACCGCTACCAACGCTCGCGGATAGTGATCCCGTGTCCGCTCAACGAGACGAATCAGCAGCGCTTTCTCGTCTGCTCTCTCTTGGAGGATCCGAAAAAGCTCCAAATGCCGGCGTACGATGGCACCGACAATTGGTTTGAGGCGGTCTGGAACATGGATTGGACGAACTCGAGCAACACGGTCCCGGGCTATATCGCCGCGCTAATGTCAGCCGCGCAAGTGACGGCCTGGAACGGTTCAAACGGTGTGAGCCTTCTGCCGGCGTTCCGCGTGGTGAAAGTGACAGTTCCGAAATTCACCTTCGTCGTCTCGAACACTAGCACGATCAACAACGCCTATGTGTACTATAACAACGACCTGAATTCGTTCGTGAGTCTCGCCGGGAGCGGTCCAACGACGTCCCCTCCGATTCTGCAGGGGCGTTTGTTGCACATCTACACGGGGCAGACGCAAGGCACGGCGATTCTCTATTACCAGCGGTGGCTTCGGAAGAACGAGGATATCACCCTCCAGTGAACGGCCGAAACACAGCGACAAAGAAGGGTGACGGGGTTGTGACACCCCGGCGCCACCTCCTGCCGATGCCAACGGCCATGGGCTATCCAAAGATATTCCTGCTTGTGACGGCGGGACTATTGGTCCTCGGCCGCAATGCTTGGGCGGACGCGGGAAATGTCGCGAACGGACGGCATCTTGTTGAGGAGTCGGTAAAAGCTGTGGACGCGAGCCGCATTGTGAGAACGCAACTAACGGCGACGGAGCTTGCGGCCGATCAGCCCGCCAATGTCGTTCTCAATCTCCGCAATCGCGCCGAACTCGCGGCGCGAGTTGTAAAAGGCGATATCGTCTCTCCGGCGGAGATGGCAGCGCGTTACTACCCCACGCACGAGACGTGGGCGTCGGTCGCCAATTGGGCTCAGTCGCAGGGCGTTGCCGTCGACCCGGAGGACAGCACGCACATGAGCGTCACGGTCCACGGGCAAGTCACCCAAGTCGCGGCCGCGTTTCAAACACGCTTCGCCCGCGTCCTTGGATCTGACGGCAATGAATACACTGCTGCAGTGTCGCCTGCCACCGTGCCGACGGAAATCGCTCCGTTCATCGCCGGCGTCTCGAAACTTCAGCCTCAAAACGAGATTCGGCCTTTGACGACTTACCAGTCGATCACGGCAAGTAACGCCCTCGGCAACTACGGCCCTCAGTATCTCCTGGATACATACGGTGCCGCGGGCGTCGGTGACGGCACCGGACAGACGATCGCCATCTTCGGCTTTCAGGCTCCGCCAAGCTCCACGGACCTCACAGCCTACTGGGCGAGGATCGGATCTCCGCACACGGTCGCGGACGTGACGATCGTCAACCCAAACAATTACCCGGCATACAACGACGACCTTTCACAAGGTCTAACCGCCGGCTACGAGGTCACGATGGACGTGGAGATCGTCAGTGGTCTTTGCCCCGGAGCGAAGATCCGCGTCTACTGCCTCGGAGATCCAGAAGCGACCGCCCAAGCGATCCTCGCCGACCTGACTCAGTACCCGAGCATTCACCAGCTCTCAATCAGCGGCGGAAATCCGGAGTCGGTCTCACCGATTTCAACCGCGAGCCAATACTTCATGGCACTCGCGGCACAGGGCGTTACCACCCTTGCGGGCTCTGGGGACGGCGGGAGCAACCCCGTCGCATCGACAGGCTACCTAACCTATGGCACGACTTCGCCACTGGCGGTGTTCTACCCCGCCTCGGATCCTTACGTGACTGGTGTTGGCGGAACGACACAGGCGCTCAATTATACGGGAGTCCTAGGCCAAGGCCCGATAACGGGCGTCCTAAAGGAACTCGCCTGGACCGCAGTCACAAGTCCCGTCGTCTCTATCGGGGGCACGCTCACCAATGGCGGGAGTGGACCCTCTATGAGCGGCGGCGGCATCAGCACAGCGTTCACAAGACCATCTTGGCAGGCAGGCCCCGGCCTTCCCGCGGGCTCGATGCGTGCGGTACCGGACGTCGCCGCAGTCGCCAACGGCGGCCAAGGCGGTGGGCTATACATCTACGATGGCGCCCATGACGAGGAGGCTGCTGGAACGAGCGAGTCAGGCCCCATCTGGGCGGCCCTAATAGCGATCCTGAATCAAAACCTCGGAGCCAACGGCCGTGCGCCGGTCGGTCTACTAGGCCCGAAACTATATCCGCTCGCGGGAACCGGGGCGGTGAACTATATCACACAAGGCGCCCTTACATGGGAGTACTCAAGTGCAGACCCGGATTCTGCCATACCTTCCTCGGACTATATCCCCGCCGGAACAGTCGACACAAACGGGGCGTACTCCGTTGGGCCGACATACGACCTGATCACGGGGATCGGCACGCCGAACATCGCGCAGATCGCAGCCGCCCTAGAAGCCCCGCCTGCGGGTCTCTCGGTGTCGGTCGCGACACAACTTCCTTCGGGTGCTGTCGTGAACGGCTCCGCGCCAATCACGCTCCAAGCTTCCGCCACAGGAAACCCCACGGGCTACCAGTGGGAGCTTAACGGCAATCCAATCGCCGGCGCCACGGGTGCGACTGAGATCGTCTACCCGACCGCCGCCAACGAGGGCGATTACTCAGTCGTCGTCACGAACTCCGCAGGCTCGGCGTCCACCGACGCCGGCACGCTGACTGTCACGACGAACGCCTACATCGCAAATTTGAGCGCCCGCGCCTACGCGGAGACAGGAGCCAACCTCCTGATCGCCGGCTTCGTGACTACAGGTCCCGACCAGAAGACGGTTCTCGTCCGCGGCGATGGCCCGTCTCTCATTCCAGCGCCGTTCAACATCACGAAGGCGCTCCCGGATCCTCAGCTCACGCTCATCAAGAGTGGAGTCACGACCCCAGTCGCCACCACCAATGGATGGGCGCCCTCCCTAGCGGCCATATTTGCCCAACTGGGTGCCTTCCCGTTCGCGGCCGGCTCCCACGATACGGCGCTACTTGAGACGCTAAGCCCCGGCCCGTACACGGCCGAGGTCATCTCTGCCACGACGAACTCAGGCGTGGCTCTCGCCGAGATATACGACGCCGACGGTCTCGCTCCTGCGGATCGCCTTATCAACATCTCCGCACGCGCATCCGTAGGCACTGGCGCGAACATCCTGATCGGCGGATTCGTCATCGACGGCACAACGTCGCAGACGGTCATTATCCGCGCCGACGGACCTGCCCTTGGACTAGCGCCGTTCAACGTGCCCGCTGTCCTCGCGAACCCCGTTCTGACGCTTTACACGGATTCGGGCGCAGTCATCGCGTCGAATTCTGGTTGGGGCAACGCCCCCACGGCCGGACCTGGAGCCACCAGCGCAATGATCATCCAGCCCCTTACGGCGGCAGTCGCCGCCAAAGTCGGAGCATTTACCCTCGTCAACGACTCCGCTGACTCCGCCATGGTCGTCACGCTGCCCCCTGGCAACTACACCGCCCAAATCGCCGGCGCCAACACCACCACCGGCGTCGCCCTCGTTGAAATCTACGAGGTCCGCTAATGTCCCTCGCCGACCTATTCAAGGATCACACACCGGGTGTGGTCCTCTTTTCTGGAAGAAAGAGGAGATCGGCGATGCGAGAAGATCTCAAACTCGAAAACGTAAGTGAAAAATCACCGTAGTCATCCCGGGAGAAGTCCACGCCCTCAACTCTGCCTTCACTCTAACTCTAGAACAGCGGCAGCCACTCAATTTTCATCCCTCTACGGGCTCGAAAGCTAGGGCACGACCCAACTCATCGCTCTAAATCATGAAACACCTCCGTAAATTCGCCCTGATGCTGGCCGCAGGGATCCTACTCACAGCCCAGAGCGCATTCGCCTACTCGCAAGGCACTCAGAACAGGTCCGTCAACCTGCAAGGCTCCTTTGTCGCCGGCTCAGGGGGTGTTACAATGAAAGTCCACGGATCCTGGCTCTGCGATGACGACCCCAACACCACCAATAGCTGCCCCATCATCATCGACATCGAAGACGGCTCTAGAAACGTCATCGTAGAATATGATGCCAGCATCTACGGATCCTCACCCCCTGGAACACCGTACGTAAACGGAAATGCCTACTCTTATTCAGGCGCCGTCTATTCGGCTACAGCATCAGGATCGTTCGACATTGGAGGCGGCGGTAATACCCCCGCAGACGGATTCCTCAACGGAACTTTCACGGCATACTCGACCCTCACAGGCGGCCTCCTGACACAAGGAACAACATACTACGTCTACGCCACGGACTCCACCCAATACACCGTTGGCCTAACCGCCACGTCGATCTGGACGGCCGCTAGCGCAAACAGCATAACGACACTCGGGCCGACGTCGCCTACGACGCCACTAAGCGGCAACTTCTCGCCAAACGCCTTCACCTACAATGGAGGCACCCAAGGACCAGGCACGGGAGGAATCGTGGGAACCTTCAGTCTGAGCGGAACCCCATCCGCAGCGGCCGTCGGTAGCTACTCCGTGACTGCAACCGGAACAGGAGCCTACAATGGATCGGTCGGACCTTATGCATGGTCCATCCAACCCGCTGGGTCGCCGAGCGTCTCTTGGACATCCTACCCACCTGCAACGGTCTACCCAGGGACGACCCTATCTTGGTCGGCTGCCGCTGCGGATCCCAACGGGATTCCGCTATCGACAGAGCAACTTCACTTCGACCTGTCGACGAACGGGGGCGCCTACGCCCCCGAAGCATACCAGTGGGCGTCAAACCCGAACGCCAATGCCTTCTCTGCCGGCGCCGTGGGGACCACATACACGATGCAAGCCACGGTGGACGACGGAGTTTATCCAAGTGCGCCGGGAGCTTTTGTCGGCGCGATCACGAACACCGTAACAGTGGTATCCATCCCGACCACATTCACGGTTGCACCAACTTCGTTCACTTATAACGGGGCGGTGCAGGGACCGACGATCAGCCCAAACCCGTCCAACGCTACCTACTCCACCAGTGGCACGGCGAGCGCGACATCTGCGGGCAGCTATTCGGTGACAGCGACGGCGAACAGCAACTATACAGGCACGTCAGGCGTGCAAAGCTGGACGATTGTGAAGGCGAATCCGGTCATAACTTGGGGGACGCCGGCGGCGATCGCGTACGGCACGGCGCTGAGTTCGGCGCAGTTAAATGCGACAGCGAACGTGCCTGGCACATTTGTTTACTCGCCGGCAGCTGGCGCGGTCCTTGGCGCCGGGACTCAGACGCTTTCGGTGACGTTCATGCCCACCGACGGAACCGATTACAACGCCGCCACAAAAACCGTAAGCCTGGTCGTCAACGCAGCTTCGGCGACGTTCACGATTGCTCCCACGTTATTTACATATAGCGGCGCGGCGCAGGGCCCAGCGATCACGCCGAGCCCGTCCAGCGCGACATTCGGCATAGGCGGTACGGCGAGTGCGATCGCAGCGGGTAGCTATTCAGTGTCCGCCACGGCGAACGGGACCTATACGGGCACGAGTGGGGCGACCTCTTGGACGATCGCGAAAGCAACTCCGACTGTCACCTGGGGGACGCCGGCTGCGATCACATACGGGACGGCTTTGAGCGCAACGCAGCTAAATGCGACCGCGAATGTGCTTGGCACGTTTGTTTACTCGCCAGCCGCAGGCGCGGTGCTCAATTCGGGCGCGCAAACCCTCTCGGTGACGTTTACGCCTACCGATGGGAGCGATTACAATGGCGCGACGGCGACGGTGAGTCTGGTCGTCAACCCAAAGGCCGTGAGCTTCACGGTCACGCCGGTGTCGTTCACGTATGACGGCTTGGCTCAGGGGCCGACGATCACGCCGAGTCCAGCCGGCGCGACGTTCGGGACTACTGGCACACCGACGGCGACCGCAGCGGGCAGCTACTCAGTGACAGCGACTGCGACCGGCAATTACACGGGAACAAGCGGAGCGACGTCCTGGACGATCTCAAGGGCAACGCCGGCGGGTACGCTCACCTGGGCGACGCCAGCTGCGATCACCTATGGCACGGCTTTGAGCGCAACGCAGCTCGATGCAAGCTCCACGCTGCCGGGATCGTTTGTTTACACACCAGCTGCAGGCGCGGTCCTGAACGCGGGCACACAGACGCTTTCAGTGACATTCACTCCGACCGATACGACGGATTACACGTCGGCGACGGCGACGGTGAGCCTCGTCGTGAACCCGGAGCCTGTGACCTTCATGGTTACACCGGTCTCGTTCCCGTACAGCGGATCCTCGCAGGGCCCGACAATAACGCCCAGCCCGGCCGGCGCGACCTTTGGGACAACGGGCGCAACCTCGGCGACTTCCGTTGGGAGCTATTCCCTAACGGCAAATGCGACGGGGAATTTTGCCGGAACGTCGGGCGCGCAAGGGTGGGCGATTACGAAGGCAACCCCGGCTATCACCTGGGCGACGCCGGCTGCGATCACCTACGGCACGGTTGTGGGCGCAACGCAACTAAATGCGACGGCGAATGTGCCCGGCACGTTTGTTTACTCGCCGACCGCGGGCGCGGTGCTCAACGCGGGCGCGCAAACCCTCTCGGTAACGTTCACGCCCACCGATGGGGCCGATTACAACGCAGCGACGCAGACCGTGAGCCTCGCAGTGAACGCTGCTCCGCAGACGGTGGCAGTAACGCCGGCAAGTCAGACGGTGCAACTCGGTCAGGTTGCGAATTTCACGGCCTCCGGATCAAGCACGGGGTACACCTGGAGCGGGGCGACGGGGACCGGCTCGAGTGCAACGCAGACCTGGGGCGCGGTTGGCACGTACACCGTGACCGTCCAGGCCCCGTCGAGTGGCAACTATGCCGCGTCGAACACGGCAACGGCGACCGTGACGGTGACCCTCAAGCAGCAAACCGTGACGATTACCCCAAGTGCGCCGACAATCACTGCCGGGCAATCGGTGACATTGACTGCGGCCGGCGGGCAAAATGGCTATACTTGGGGCGGTGTAATTTCGGGTTCGGGGCCAACACAGAGCCCGAGCTTCCCGAACGT
>Ga0182030_10028133_pt1 | contig 10065 bp, 7 predicted proteins | sample 812S3MmetaG_FD_121299 | JGI IMG/M metagenome (GOLD analysis project Ga0182030, IMG submission 121299) | Permafrost microbial communities from Stordalen Mire, Sweden - 812S3M metaG (Illumina Assembly) | ecosystem: Environmental > Terrestrial > Soil > Wetlands > Permafrost | place: Sweden... | reverse complement strand
GAGGGCTACACGCCTGCGATAGCGTTCGCGGCTGTCGAAGTCCATGGCGCTGTAGGTTTGCGCGGGATCACTGCGGAGCATCGATTCAAAGGAGATCAACGGCTCAATGAGAGATGCCCAGTCGGTGTGATTGATGAGGCGCAGACTCTTGAGGCCCCACGAAACGGGAGAGAAAGAGACGGGATCGGACGAGCGAAGGAGGACGCTGGCTTCATCGAGAAGAGACTCAAGAAGCACGAAGCCTAGAAAGCCGGAGATGCGCCACAATTCATCAAGGACGAGCGGATCGTGCGCTTGCACGGACCAAAGAAAGTCGCTGAACGCAGCAGAAGAAAACTCTCCCCTTGCGGACCGCAGATACAAGGCTGCGACGGATACAGCTCGGGGCTCATCGCGCTGCGCCGGGAGAACCACGCGCGGAAGACGCTCGATCTCGCGAAGCTGATCGGATATGCCATTAACGGCAGAGCGCAACAGACGCATGTTTGCACGCATCTCAAGCAGGGCTGCGTTGTTTGTGTCGGGTTCAGGGGGACCAGGCGGTATCAGCTTCAGATCCTGATCGAGCAGCTTGAGCCGCGCCTTGGTGTCGAGAACACGCTGGGGGAAAGTGCCTTTGGACACGGGCCGATGAATGACCTCCCACGAAGCGGTGGCGCGTGCGACGTCATTGGCGTCAATCTGCGACGGCTGCTGGAGCTGCGAAATGCTTGCGGTGTCGTTCATTGTGCCTCAGCGGTAGCTTGCTGCCTGCATCTCGAACATGGCGGCGTAGCGGCCGCCCAGTGCGATGAGTTGTGAGTGGTTGCCCTCTTCGACGAGTTTGCCAGCTTCGAGTACGACAATGCGGTCAGCCATGCGCACGGTAGAAAAGCGATGCGAGATGAGAAGGGCCATCTTTCCGTCGGTAAGTTCCGCAAATCGTTGAAAGACCTCCAGCTCGCTGCGCGCGTCGAGGGCAGCGGTTGGTTCATCGAGGATGAGCAGTTGCGCGTCGCGAAGATAGGCACGGGCCAGAGCGAGCTTTTGCCATTCACCGCCGGAGAGATCGACGCCACCTTCAAAGCGGCGGCCGAGCATCTGGTCAAAGCCGCCGTGGAGCTTGGCGATTACTTCGGACGCGAGACTTTTTTCGGCGGCGTATTCAAGCTCCTCAAGGGTGTGCTCAACTTCGATTCGACCGACCTCGATGTTTTCGCGCGCGGTCATCTCGTAACGCATGAAGTCCTGAAAGATGACTCCGATTTCGGAATGCAGGCCGGCTAGATCGTATTCGCGGAGATCGATGCCATCGAGGAGGATCTGGCCTTCTGTGGGATCGTAAAGGCGCGTGATCAGCTTGACGACGGTGGTTTTGCCCTGGCCGTTCTCACCGATGAGCGCCACGCGCTCCCCGCAGCGCAGCGTGAAGCTGAAGTTGCTGAGCACGCGGCGGGTGCTGCCGGGATAAGAGAATGAGACATTGCGAAATTCGAACCCGCGCTGGATGGGACGCGGAGCTGGAATGCCGCCGACTTTGGATTCGACACGCGGCTTCATCTCAAAAAATGCCAGCAGGTCGGTGAGGAAGAGGGCCTGGTCCGCGACGCCGGAAGCAGTGGAGAATGCCTGCTGGATATTGCTCATGGCTTGCATGATTGCCGTGGTGATGAGCGTGAGATCGCCAATGCTGTAGCGACCCTGGATGGTGCGATAGATGCTGTAGCCATAGGCGCCGTAGTAGCCGAGTTGGCCGATGATGGCAAGCAGGCCGCCCCAGAATAACCGGCGGCGGTTGAGCGCGACATTCTCGTGATAAATGCTCAGCGAGAGCGCAGTGAAGCGATTGGTCAGGTAGTCGCTGAGATTGAAAAGGCGCAGCTCCTTGGCGGCCTCTTTGCTGCCGCCCACCTGGCGGAGATAATCCATCTGGCGGCGCAGGGGAGTCTGGCGAAAGTTCTTGGCGTAGGTGAGGAAGGCGAAGTGGCTCTCGCCGAGAAATGCGGGAAGAATGCCTCCGACGAGCAGCAGTAGAAGAAAGGGAGAATAGCGAATCAACACAGCGGAAAACGCTGCGGCAGTGACGGTCTGCTGAATGAGACGGCCCATCTGCTGGATCATGGCCAGGCGGTCAGTGGCCTGTACGCGAGCTCGCTCCAGGCGATCATAGAAGACCGGGTCCTCGTAAACGGTGACGTCAAGGGAGGCGGCCTTGCGCATGACTTCCACGCTGACGTGATGGGTGTAGCGATCGGCAAGCAGGTTATCGAAGTAGTCGACCGCGCGCGAAAGAATGCCGGTGGTAACCGCGAGCGCCATCTCCGCACCGACCAGCCACCAGAAATGCTGCGGCAAAGGTTTGTGCAAGCGAATCTCATTGACGCCGTCGATGATGAAGCGGCCAACAATGCCGATGCCTACAGGGAGAAGGGCAACTAGCAAGCGGATAGCGATGTTCCAGAAGACCACCGTGGGGCCGGACTCCCAGACAAACTTCAAAACCGGCGGCACGTTTCTGAGCGCGCGAAGCCGATCGCTCCAGGCGTTGCCGGGCTTGGTCGTCTCTTCGGGCTGGTTCTCCCCGGCTTCGCCGGCGGCGCTCACATCATGAGTGGTAGCAGGCATGTCTCACTTCAAGATAGGTTGGAAGACGCATTGAACAGGCCTATGCGACGACTGCGCAACACCTTGGGCAGCTTACCGGTTTGCGACGTTCTGGTCGACGGCGGGCCGCTGGCGTTTGAATGGTTTGATGCGATGGATACGAACGATGGATTGTTGGTAGCTCTTTATTTTGTCAGTCCTGGCTGATCTCGCGAGGACATGGCTGATGCTGCGAAGAACGAATTCAGACCCGCAATGGCGAACGAATCATTTATCCCGCGAATCGTTCGGCTTGAAACCTGCGATCTCCATTCCGCGGCGTGCTTCGGGGTTCTTCATAAACGTCTCCCACACAAAGCCGGTGCGAGCGTTCTCCGCCATCAGCATGGTGATCCCGGTGTCAATGCCGATCACGTCTGTGTCGTACCAATCGGTCAGGGGGTTAAATGCATCCACGAAACCATAGCGGGACCAGGCGTTGGGGTAGTGGTCATGAATGGTGCGCAGTACACGCATGGTTGCATCGGGCAGAAAGGGGAGTGAACCGCCGGCGGCAGCGGGCACAATGGTCCCATCAATTGGGCCGGTTGCGGGAGGGCCACCCCACGCGATGTAGCCTTTCTCGGAGTCAGAAGCGGTAATGCCCCAGAGCGCGTTGGTGTAATCGACGAACTGCGGATTCAACTCAATGCAGAATCGGCGGTGCACGTCGGTAGCGATGACGGAGTTCTCAAAATAATCGGCAAAGCGGTCTCTCTTGTTGCGGAAATCAAACCACGCCTGGGAATACTGGTGGACAAAGAGTGGCGCGAAAGAGCCGATGTAGCGCAGGCCGTCGTATTCAAAGATGGTTCGCTTCCATGCAAACCATGCGTCGGGGGGGAGCGGATGGGAAGACGACCCCATGCCGAGCAGATACATCATCATCAGTTCGCTGTAGAGGTCCCATCGCGAGGGAATAAAGCCTAGTTCCGGAGTCCAGCCGTGCGAGAGCAGGCTGGTATCTTCAGAGACCCAGGTCCAGTCGACACGATCGAAGATTGCGTGCGCAAGCTCGGAGATCGTCTTGTCATTGAAATGCTGGCTGCATGTGAGGACGCCGCAGAGCAATAGGGCTGTATCGACGGATGAGACCTCCGAATCCCACATGCGCTCGCCGGTATTGATGTTGGCAAAGTGGTAGAAGAATCCCCGATGGGTGGGCAGTTTGTGCCACAGGAACGAAAGCGCCTGGGTCACGCGCAAGCGAGCGTCGGCGAAGCTGACAAATCCGCGCTTCTCACCGATGCAGATGGCGGTGAGGCCAAAGCCTGTGGACGCGATGCTGGCAGCCAAACCGCTATCTTTGGTCCGCACATTGCAGCGGTCTTTCGTCAAGCCGGTGGAGGGGTTGGATTGCTCCCAGAAAAAGAGGAAGTTGGTGTGCTCCAGTTGTTCAAGGAATGCGTCGTCATCGGGTGAGAGCGATTGCGGAGCCGGCGCAGGGGCCGGGCTGGTGTGCTGTCCATCACGCCCCTGGGCCACGGCCTGACCAATCAGATTCATGGCATGCGCCTGAGCGAGCGGCAAGCCCACCGAGAGCGCGGCAATCTGTTGCAGGAGCTTGCGACGAGACTTCAAGTCGGGGCTTGAGCGATGGGCCGTGCTGAGGCAGTTTATCGACTGATTGGTTTCTTCGATCCGATCCAAGCCTTCAGACCCTTTCTGGCAGAAAAAAGCGATGCGCTACTTTTGCGATCCTTTTGGTTGGATGCGGAAAAAGCGCATCGCGATGAACTGGATTGGGCAGCATTCTCCCATTGGAACGCGTCCAATAAGGTGTGAAGGTAAAAAGATTCGCATTGAGGCGAAAGAAGCCGGTCATTTGGTTAAGCGTCGTTATTGCGGCAGCGCTGGTGGCTGCGTTGCTCACGATCCGCTTGCATCAATGGAGGCCGCGATCACTCACCATCCAGGGAGCGGTCATCCGCAACGACGATGATACGCGCAAAGAGACTCCGATCTCCGGAGCGAGCATCACTGCATCTGACGGTGTGACAACGAGGAGTACGCTATCCGATGCTTCGGGGTATTTCGATATCACATTTCCTGAGACCGTGTGGCCTGGGCAGGTATTGAACCTGGCCTTTCGGCACACTGACTATCTACCCATGGATATGCAGTTGCATACGGGGCTTCGCCTGGCTAGCAAGCAGCTGCACATTGCGGCAATGTTTCCCATTGAGCAGGCTGAGGGCCCAAATCCCAAGAAGGCCGTGAGTGTAGTCTCCAACATCCGAGTCCGCTACACAGTCAATTCAGCGACGGACGACAATATTGGCAGTGCGGTGAAGATTTTCCAGGTTGTGAACAAACCGGATGTGGCCTGCAATTCCGAGGCTCCGTGCTCTCCAAGCGGAAACTGGAAGGCATCCAGCGGTTCGGTGTCACTGGATGCCGGGCCTGAGAATCAGTTTCGCAACGCTCGCGCGTCATGCATCGCCGGGCCTTGCCCGTTTACCCGAATTGACTCAAGCGGATTTGTGAACGGTGGGCGAACGATCACCGCATCGGCCGTTGACTGGTCGAGCACGGCAACTTTCCTGCTCGAAGCGGAAGTCTTTCGCAGTGCGATCAGCTCTCGCGTCCGCATGCTGTATCCCGTGGTCTTCGGTCAGTCGTTGCACTTCACCCTGCCTCCAACGGAAGAGGGAGTGAGCCTGGAGGCCGATGTTGACAGTGTGCCGATGGTGTTTCCGCTGGGCCCGGATCTGTATTTGAGCTGGGCAACATGCACTGTGCGCAATAATTCAGACCCCGAGAAGACGGCGGTTTATCGATGTGAGTTGAAGCCAGGCTACCGTTTCTAATGGACTCCTGGTTGCAGAATCCCAGGGCGGGTTAGCCTGTCACATTCGGCTGAGCGAAGATCTATGCGCTCTGTTGCCAAGCGACGGGAGCGTCATCCGTATCAACGTGCGATGCGAATGAAAGCTCGCTGAGCGCGTGGCCGATTACTTCGTGCGTAACGTCTTGCACAGAAAGGGCTCCAATCAAGGTGATGTCGCCAATCATGTCGCGCAGGGTGAGGTAGGCCTGACGGTTCGTGTAGAGGAAATCGAGGGGGTACTCGGGCTTTCTGGCGCGCGCTTTGATCGGATCGGCATCGAGCAGATAGCTGATATCGGGGCGCGGAACAACTTTCATCAGCAATCGCACATAAGCCCGTATCACGGGGTTGCGGAGATTGAGATTGGCGAACTCGTCATAGATGTAGCGATCGAAGATCACCAGGTCGGCTCCCGATTGGAGTGCCATTTTTACCGCGTTGCGCACGGACAGTGCATCAAGGAAGTAAATAAAGAGGCGAACAATAGTCATGGGCAGCGACTGTACATTCTTGTCGCGGCGGTTGATGGGTGCGGAGGGTGTTCCTATCCCCTTTTCACCCTTGAAAACCTTATGGCCGGTAGTTTCGCGCAGCCGCGCCAGGCGAGCAATGTCGTCCCAAAACCGGATCATGATGACTCTTCGCCCATCTCGTTCGACCAGCGTGCGGAGCGCTTCAATCTGGGTGCTCTTGCCGGCCCCATCGATTCCAGAAAAGCTGACGAAGTTGGTGCGATTTACATGGTTCAATGCAGGCATTGCTATGCTCCCGTTTTAACAAATCGAATTCTGAAAATCAATTGGGCCGGGCTGGGCTGGCTTTGGAGAGAGCGATCACGGTGCCGATTGCAACCGCGGCTCCTACGATCACTCCCACTCGAATGAGAATTGCGCGCACGCGGCGCTGCTTTCCGGGCGCGATAACTGCGCCGGCAGGGCGGGATGCGGCGACTCCGCCGGACTTGGGCAGCGGTGCGGCCGCGGTTCCCACAGGCTTTGTTACTCCATCCTGTTGTTGAGCGACGGGTGCCGGCGAGGCTTGCGATGGCTGGCTTGTGCTTGAGGAATCGTTTGGCTGATTTTGTTGAGTTGGCGCAGAGGCCAACTGGCTGCTCTCCTGTTGCGGCAATACCGCAGCGTGAGTGAATGGCGCGGCCATCACTAATACCAGGCCAAAAGCAATCTGTCTCTTAAGCCAATCAATTGAGATATTCATCGTACTCACCTCAGCCTTCGTGCTTTTCAAATGTCATCGAGCCCAGCGCCGCTTACGCTGCGGTCCCAGATAGTTGCTTTGCAGTGTCAGCCTCTACGGCCGCAATGGATGCTCCCGGTAGAATGCGGCGAAAACTGCTGACCGCTTCGGTCGCCGTGGCATAGGACTCGAAAAGATCCAGGACGCCCAATCGGCGAAGAACGGCGATGGACGCGTCGGACAGTCCTGCGAGCTTGACGTCGCCGTTGCGCTTCATGGCTTCTTCAAGGCAGCAGATCAGTAGTTGCAGAGCCGCCCGATCCATTCGAAGGAGCGCTGAACAGTCAATCACGATGCGGGGACGATCGGCACGCAGATAACTCTCAAGATCGAGGAGGAATAGGTGCTCCTGGAGTGGGGTCATTGTCTGCGGCAGCTGTTTGACTGCGATGGGATGGATGCGATGGGTCATTGGTCAATGGCTCTCAGAAATGGGCTTCTGTGTGTTGGATGCGTGAAGTGAGTCGCTGAAACACGAGTGGGGAAGAATTGATTTGGGCACTGGAGTCAGCCGGTGTTTTCAAGCAGGCGCGCCAGCTCAGTCTCAGGGTTTCTGATGACATGCGCCAGAACATTTTTCCCGTATCGAAAGAGGGTGAGGAAGTTTGTGTTGTACCAGCAGCATTCCGTCATTCGCGGAGAGAGCCCGCATAGAAATCGCATTTTGGTCAAGCCGCCGTGTGACGACATGATTGCGGAAACCAGCCGGTGATTGCCGTCCAGAATGGTGAGAGGCTCGGTTTCATTAATGCCAATCAGAAGCACCGCGGCAAAGCCGGGCCCGTCCTGGGTAAACTGATCGCCGATGGCGGCAATCTTTGCGAGAAACTGGGTATCGACGAGATGCCTTCGAGTGCGCATGCCTTCCACGATTTCGTTGATGGAGAAGCTGCCGCGGGCGAGCTTCCTCCATTGTGCACGGGGGAAGACGCGTATTTGGTGCATGGATTCTTCGTTTAGCTCCACCTCGTACCATTCGGTGTCCAGAGGCAGCTCTTCCCACAACGCCAGGTGCCTGATAAACAGCAGCGCTCTACGTTTGGCATTCTCAGATGCGTCGTCGAAATTGGGCGTGTCGACAATGTCGCGCAAGCTCTGGTGATACTCGCGAAATGCAGCGGTATGAAAGTCGCTCTTCAAGAACTCTGCGATGACTTCATCTTCTGAGACGCGGCGGAGCAATCTGACTGGCCGGTAAGTTCCAGCCTGCAGCAGCTCTTTGGGATTGGTAAGTGAATCGATCAAGAACGGCAATGCAACGGCGATGAGCAACGCGATCATGAGGACAAGCTGCACAAGGATGACTTCACGCAGTGAGGCGTGAAAGCGGCAGATGGCGGCGATGACTACCGCGCTGAAGGCCAACTGCACCCAGCTGGTGTTTGCGATCTTGTAAGACATTTCAAACGTGATGATCACCACGCTGAGCGAGTAAACAATGGTGGTGATAGCATAGAGCGCGAGCAGATAGGGAAGGCCATACTTTCCAGAGAGGGAGAAGCCGGCGCCAAAGAAATCTGACCAGATCCATGCGGGTGCGAGAGCAAGGCCGATTGCCAGCAAGGAGCCGATACCGAGCACCAGGAGCAAGGAAGTAGCAATGACCTTGAGGTCTTTTCTCTCCTCCTCGCGCGTGCCTGCTACGAGGGGGAACATGGAATTGACGACCGCGGAGGAAAAGGAGAAGATCACGCGGCCCACCATCGCCACGGCAGCGTATACGCCTGCGTCGCCGGCCGCAAAGAAGTGCTTGACCAGGACGATGTCGCAGTTATTGATGAGCACTTGCCCGGAGAAAAACGTCATCGCATGTGTGAGCTCGCGGAGGGCGTGCGAGAAGGGAATCGGGTTTGCGGCCGATCCGGCGAGCCGAGGTTGAATGGCAAAGTACGCGATGGCCACTGCCGCGGCATTAGCGGCGATCACGCCCTCCACACCGCATCCCAGCAAGATCAGAACGAAGGAGCCGACCAGGCGACATGCACCTTCGACGACAAGATTGGTGGCGAGGCGCCTAAAGCCGTACGTGCCCTGGACATATCCGCGGCGGCAGCCGAGCGGGACATAGAAAGCGGCTCCAGCCGCGAGGATAGCGACGAGAACAGGGGAAGGAAGGTTCAAGTAATTCGAGATGGCACTCTGGAACGCCACCAAGACGAGTGCGACCATAATGCCGCATGCCCAGGCGGCGCGATGGAACCCGCGATAAGCGGCAGCCTTTCCTTCAGGGGAACTCTGTTGCGCAACAACATTTGTGGCGATGATTTGAAACGCTAGGGTGACCGCCGAGATCAGGGTCAGGATGGTGTAGACGGCTGTTGCATGGCCAAAGCCCTTGGGTCCGAGAAATCTGGCGACGACGATGTTGTACGCGAGGTTGATCGCGGTGGTCAGACCTGAGCCTGAAAGCAGGATTGCGCTGCCCGAGACAATTCGAGCGTGCAAAGTTGTTGGTTTTGTGGTCAAGCCGCCCACCATTTCAGGATTTGATTTAACAGAGCAAGGCACCACAGAAGTTAAAGCCGAGAGGTTGAGCTTTATTCAAGGTGACAGAGTATACGATGCGAAAGCGAGCGATCTGGCTGCTCGAAGGCGAATCGCATTTATGCGCAAGGTTTACAACCCGCATTGTTGTGAACGCCTCTAAATAGTTACCAATGTCTATGTTCAGCCGTACATTTCCAGCTTTACTTTCTCTTTTCGCGCTGTCTCACGGATGCTCTGCACCGGAGACCGTTCGCGCGTCGCCATTGAAGTACAAGGCGGTCGGAAGTGCGCCCCAGGTCCTTGCCTTGTACGAGGCCTGGTTCGGGCATCCTCACCATATCAACGTGGGGTATTCTTCGCATGATCCGGCCGAGGTCAAGAGCCAGATTCGCAAGGCGAAGTCGATGGGTATTTCAGGCTTTGTTGTGGATTGGTATGGAGATCGCGAGCCGTTCATCGATCAGAGCTATGCGTTGATGCAATCGGAGGCCGCCAAGCAGGACTTCCAGATTGCCATGATGTACGACGAGACGGATCAGGACGATGGAGCGACGGATGAGGCACTCGCCGATTTCACGATGTTTCATGACACCTATCTTTCATCGAAGGCGGCAGGGCACCAGGCTTACCTCACGTATGAGGCCAGGCCGGTGATTTTCATTTTTCCGAAAGGGAAGCATACTGATTGGGACCGCATTCGCACCCTGGTGAATAAGTGGGCCGTTCCCCCGCTGCTTATTGAGGAGAACCTGCCCGGGCAATATGCCGATGCTTTCGACGGTTTCTACGCGTGGGTCCAGCCGGGAGACAAGGGCTGGGCCGCGGATGGCAGCAACTGGGGCGAACAATACCTCTCGAACTTTTACGAGACG